>Ga0247758_1000188_pt1 | contig 52443 bp, 47 predicted proteins | sample UWRJL156409C4_FD_180950 | JGI IMG/M metagenome (GOLD analysis project Ga0247758, IMG submission 180950) | Plant litter microbial communities from Arlington Agricultural Research Station in Wisconsin, United States - UWRJ-L156-409C-4 | ecosystem: Environmental > Terrestrial > Plant litter >...
GTCGGCGCACGTCTCCCCCGCCTCCTGGAGCTGCTGGACAAGCACGCACCCGACGTCGTGCTGCTCCAGGAGACCAAGTGCACCGACGACGCGTTCCCCCGCGAGGAGCTGCTGGCCGCCGGCTACGCCAGCGCGCCGCACGGTGCCGGCCGGTGGGCCGGCGTGGCCATCCTGGCCCGCGCGGACGGCCCGCCGATCGAGGACGTCGGCGCCGGATTGCCCGGTGGACCGGCCGGGGCGGCCGAGGAGGCCCGTTGGGTCGAGGCGACGGTCGGCGGGGTCCGCGTGGCCAGCGTCTACGTCATCAACGGCCGGGCACTGGACGCCCCGCAGTTCGCCGACAAGCTGGAGTTCCTCGGCGCGATGGCCGACCGGACCGCCGCGCTGGCCGCGGCGGGCACGCCCACGATCGTCGGCGGCGACGTCAACGTCTGCCCCGCCGACGTGGACGTGTACGACCCCGCGGCGTTCGCCGGGTCCACCCACGTCACCCCGCAGGAGCGCGCGGCGCTCGCCCGTGTCCTGGAGGACGGGGCGCTCGTCGACGCCTACCGCGCGCTGCACCCCGACGACGTCCAGTACACGTGGTGGGACTACCGCCAGGGCCATTTCCACCGCGGCCTCGGGCTGCGGATCGACCTCCTGATGATGAGCGGGACGCTGGCCGCGGGCCTGACGTCGTGCGGGATCGACCGGGACCTGCGCAAGGGCACCAAGCCCAGCGACCACGCTCCGCTGCTGGCGGAGACGACGGTTCCCTAGCCGCGAGGGCGATGCCACCCGCCCGCGGGGGTACTCTTCCCGCGTATGCCGCCGCTGATTACCCGTGAAGAGGCCCTGCAGCTCGGAGAGCTCGAGGATCACGCCGAGATCGAGGCGTTGATCGAACGGGCGTGGCGTTCGCGCCAGGAGACGTTCGGCGACGCGACCGACATGTGCTCGCTGGTCAACGCCAAGTCCGGCGGCTGCGCCGAGGACTGCGGGTTCTGCGCCCAGTCGCGGTTCGCCGAGGCGGAGACCCCGATGCACGCGATGCTCTCCCCGGAGCAGATCCTGGAGCACGCCAAGGCCGCCGAGGCCGCGGGGGCCCACCGTTTCTGTCTCGTCACGCAGGGCCAGGGCTTGTCCAAGCGCGACTTCAGCAAGCTGCTGGAGGGCATCTCGCTCGTCGCCGAGCACACCAACCTCAAGCGGTGCGCCTCGATCGGCCACATGTCGGTCGACCGTGCGACGAAGCTGAAGGAGGCCGGCGTCCAGCGCGTGCACCACAACGTCGAGACGGCCGAGTCCTACTACGACGAGGTCTCCTCCACCGTCCGCTACGCCGGGCGCATCCGCACGATCGACGCGGTCCGCGAGGCCGGCCTGGAGACGTGCGTCGGCGGCATCCTCAACCTCGGCGAGTCGCGCGCACAGCGGGTCGAGATGGCGTTCGAGCTGTCGACGATCAACCCGACCAGCGTGCCGATCAACATGCTCAACCCGCGGCCCGGCACGAAGTTCGGCGACCGCGAGTACATGGACCCGTGGGAGGCGGTCAAGTGGATCGCCATCTTCCGGCTGATCCTCCCCGAGGCCCTGTTCCGCCTGTGCGGCGGCCGCGTCGAGAACCTCGGCGAGCTCCAGGAGCTGGCGGTCAAGGCCGGCATCAACGGCGTGATGATGGGCAACTTCCTCACCACGCTGGGCAACACGCCGGAGGAGGACCGCAAGATGTTCACCGACCTCGGGCTGAACATCGCGCGCCAGCAGGACAACGGCGCCAACCCGCGCCCGGACAACCGCGACGGCTGGCTGGCCGGCGAGACGCCCGACCTCGTCGACGCCTACCTCGACACCCGCGAGGAGGCCGAGGCCGCCGGCATCGAGGTCCGCCTGTGGGATCCCGCCGAGCAGCTGAAGTACAAGAAGAAGTCCACCGTGCCGCCGCGGCCGGACGGCGCGCCCAACGTCTGGCCGCGGGAACGCGAGCCGGAACCGGTCACCGGCATGCCGTTCGGCCACTGAGCCGCGCGGTCGGGCGGGCACCCTCGTGAGCGACATCCAACAGCGCCTGGACGACCTGCGGGACGCCGGGCTGCTGCGCCGCACCCGCCTGGTCAGCGGTCCCCAGGGGCCGCGCGTGGTCCTCGACGGCAAGCCGGTGCTGCTGCTGTGCTCCAACAACTACCTGGGGCTGGCCGACCATCCCCGGGTCCGCGAGGCCGCGGCCGACGCCGCCATGCGCTGGGGCGCCGGGACCGGGGCGTCCCGCCTGGTCTCGGGCACGATGACCGTGCACCGCAAGCTCGAGGAGCGCCTGGCCGCCTTCGAGCACACCGAGCGCGCGGTGCTCTTCGGCTCCGGTTACATGGCCAACCTCGGCGTCATCGGCGCGCTGGCCGGGGTGACGGGCCCGGAGACCGTGATCTTCTCCGACGCGCTCAACCACGCGTCGATCATCGACGGCTGCCGGCTGGCCAAGGCGCGCACCGTGGTCTACGACCACGCCGACGTCGACCACCTCGCCACGCTCATGCGGCAGTACTCCGACAAGCCGGCCATCGTCGTCACCGACTCGGTGTTCTCCATGGACGGTGACGTCGCCCCGCTCGCCGGCATCGTGCGGCTGGCCCAGCGGTACGGCGCCCGCGTGGTGGTCGACGAGGCCCACGCCACCGGCTGCCTGGGCCCGGACGCCCGCGGCGCGGTGGCCGAGGCCGGCCTGGAGGGCCAGGTCGACGTGCTCGTCGGCACCCTCGGCAAAGCGCTCGGCTCCTACGGCGCGTACGCCGCGTGCAACGAGGAGACGGCCGAGCTGCTCCAGAACGCGGCCCGGCCCTTCATCTTCTCCACCGCCCTGGGTCCCCCCCAGGCCGCGGCGGCGCTCGCCGCGCTGGAGCTGATCGAGGAGAAGCCGTCGCGCGCGGAGAAGCTGCAGGCCAACGCGGACTTCCTGCGGGACGAGCTGGCCCGCGAGGGCTTCGACGTCTCCGGCGGGTCGACGCACATCATCCCGATCGTCATCGGCACCGCCGACCAGACGGTGCGCGTGTGCGAGGCCGCCCTGGAGGAGGGCGTGTTCGCTCAGGCGATCCGCCCGCCCACCGTGCCGCCCGGCACGTCGCGCCTGCGCCTGGCCGTGATGGCCACCCACTCGCGCGAGGAGCTGCGCGAGGCCGCCCATGCGCTGGGCCGCGCCGCGCTGCAGGCGGGATTCCGCCCCGGCGAGGGCATGCCCGCCGTCGCCGCCCACCACACCCGCGCGGCCTGACCGTTCCCGCCGTGCGTGGCCTGTTCGTCACCGGCACCGACACCGGTGCGGGGAAGACCGTCGTGGCCGCCGCCGTGTGCGCCGCGCTGCGCGCGCGGGGCGACCGGGTCGCCGCCTACAAGCCGGTGGTGACCGGGCTGGACGAACCGGACGCCGTGTGGCCGATGGACCACGCGCTGCTCGCCGCCTGCACCGGATCGGACGCCGCCGCGGTCACCGACGAGACGTTCGCCCCGCCCCTGTCCCCCCACCGCGCCGCCGCGCTGGCGGGCCGCACGCTGGATCCGGCGGCGCTGGTCGCCCGGGCGCGCGGGGCCGGTGACGCTGCGGAGATCCTGGTCGCCGAGGGCGTCGGTGGACTCCTCGTCCCGCTGACGCTCGGCTACCTCGTGCGGGACCTGGCGGTCGACCTGGGCCTGCCCGTGGTCGTCGCGGCGCGGCCCGGCCTGGGCACCATCAACCACACGCTGCTGACCCTCGAGGCGGCCCGCGCGGCCGGCCTGCGCGTGGCGGGGGTGGCGATGGGGCCGTGGCCGGACGAGGCCACGGACGGGGTGGACGCGGCCCGCGCGGCCGAGGCGGCGCGGGCGAACGCCGAGGCGATCGAGGCGATCGGTGCCGTCACGGTGACCCCGATGCCGCGGGTGCCGCGGCCCGAGGTGGATGCGCTGGCCGGCGCGGGCGCCACCCTGCCGCTGGACGCCTGGCTCGACGCCTGAGCGCCCGCACCCGGACGTGTCGCGTCAGCAACGCTCGGCGCGGCGGCCCGCGGCGCCCAGCCGGAACTGGTCGTCCTCGGACATCGCGGGCACGGGGAGCGGGGTCGCCGCGCTGGCCCGCAGGCCGTCCAGGAGCATCGTCAGGTACCGGTCCCACAGGCGCGGCTCGAAGTCCCGTGTCTCGTCCATCACCGCGCCGACGGACTTGAAGATCAGGGGCAGGTCGGTGACCGAGAAGTCGGCCCGCAGCTCGCCCGCCTCCTGCGCCCGGCGGACGACCTCGCCGGTGGCGTCCATCAGGTGCCGCACGTTGGCCGGCAGGTGCCCGCGGTCGGCCTGACGGGCGCCGATGACCGCCTTGAAGCCGCGGTTGGCGGCGAACAGCTCCAGCGTCTGGCGCAGCAGCCCGCAGAAGCCCTCCCACGGATCCTCGGCCTCGACGTGGGTGCGAATCAGCAGCGCGAGGGCGTCGAAGTGCTCGGCGATGATCGCGTCGACCAGGTCCTCCTTGGTCGGGAAGCGCCGGTACACCGTGCCGACGCCGACGCCGGCCCGCCGCGCGATCTCCTCGATCGACCCGTCGATGCCCTCCTCCAGGAAGACCTCCCGCGCCGCCGCGAGGATCGCCTCGAGGTTGCGCCGGGCGTCGGCCCGCTTGGGGGCGGGCGGCGCCGTCGAGGCCGGCTCCACGGGCGGCGCCGCGGCGGAGGACGTGGCGGAATCCACAGGGTTCACGTCATCAGCGTAACGGTCTGTGACGAAATCGTGACAAAACGGAAGGCGCCTTCCGCTTCGTGCTAGCGTGCGGCACGCTCGTTCGCTCCGCACTCGAACCCAGGCCCGCGCCCATGCTCCGTCTCGCCCGCTGGTGCTTCACCCACCGCCGCATCGTCGTCCTGATCTGGATCGTCGCCCTCGTCGGCGTCGGCGCGCTCTCCAGCGCCGCCGGATCCGGCTACGTCAACAACCTCACGATGCCCGGCAAGGGCTCCCAACAGGCCAACGACCTGCTGAAGGAGCGCTTCCCCGCCCAGGCGGGCGACAGCAACACGATCGTCATCCACGCCAAGGACGGCACGGTCTTCGACGCCGACGTCAAGGCGCAGGTCGCACCGATGCTGGAGAAGGTGGCCAAGCTCCCCCACGTCACGACCGTCGTCAGCCCGTACGACGAGCAGGGCGCCGGCCAGGTGTCGCAGGACAAGTCGATCGCGTTCGCACAGGTCGACCTGGACGAGCGCGCCAACGAGCTGCCCAAGGACTTCGGCAAGACCCTCCTCACCGCGGCGCGGACGGCGGACTCCGAGAACGTCCAGATCGAGGGCGGCGGCCAGACCATCGAACGCGCCGAGGAGGCCGCCCCGGCCGCCACCGAGGGCATCGGCGTCCTCGCCGCCGTGGTCATCCTCTTGCTCGCCTTCGGCTCCGTCGTCGCCATGGGCCTGCCGCTGCTCACCGCGCTGCTCGGGCTCGGGATCGGGCTGTCCGGCGTGGCGATCCTCAGCAACCTGATCGACACCGCCGACTTCGCCCCGCAGCTCGGCGCGATGATCGGGCTCGGCGTCGGCGTGGACTACGCGCTGTTCATCGTCACCCGCTTCCGCGACGCCTTCAAGGAGAACGGCGGCGACGTGGAGGCCGCGACGCTCCTGGCCATGGACACCGCCGGGCGCGCCGTGCTGTTCGCCGGCGCCACCGTGGTCATCGCCCTGCTCGGCATGCTGCTGCTCGGCGTGAACTTCCTCTACGGCGTGGCGCTGGCCGCCTCCCTCGTCGTCCTGCTCGTGATGCTGTCCTCGCTGACCATGACGCCGGCGCTGCTCGGGTTCTGGGGCAAGCGCATCGGCAACACGCGCCGGGACAAGCGCCAGGCGGCCAAGCACGGCGACACCCCGCCGGCCAGCGCCTGGGTGCGGTGGTCGGCGTTCATCGCCCGCCACCCGTGGCCGATCGCCGGGATCACCACCGTGCTCCTGCTCGCCCTGTGCCTGCCCGCACTCGGACTGCGCCTGGGCTCCAGCGACGCGGGCAACAACCCCACGTCGTCCACCACCCGCAAGGCCTACGACCTGCTCGCGGAGGGCTTCGGCCCGGGCTTCAACGGCCCGCTCGTCGTCGCCGCCGAGACCGGCGACACGCAGAAGCTGCTGGCCCTGTCGACGGCGATCGCCAAGACGCCCGGCGTGAAGGCCGTGACCCCGCCGCAGCTGAACCCGGCCAAGGACACGGCCGTCCTGCGGGTCTACCCCACGACGTCGCCCCAGGACGAGAAGACGACGGAGCTGGTCAAGCGCCTGCGCAGTGACACCATCCCCGGGGCGCAGGTGGCCGCGCCGGTCTACGTCGGTGGGCTCACCGCCGCGTTCATCGACCTCGCCGACCTCTTCTCGGCCAAGCTGCCGCTGTTCATCGGCGTCGTCGTGCTGCTCTCCGCGCTGCTGCTCATGCTCGTGTTCCGCTCGCTCGTCATCCCGCTCCAGGCGGCCGCGATGAACCTCCTGAGCATCGGGGCGTCGATGGGCGTCGTCGTGCTCGTGTTCCAGGAGGGGTTCCTGGGCGGACCGCTGGGGATCGAACCCGGGCCGATCCAGTCGTTCCTCCCCGTGATGCTCTTCGCGATCGTCTTCGGGTTGTCGATGGACTACGAGGTCTTCCTCGTGTCCCGGATCCGGGAGGAGTGGGCGCGCAGCGGCAACGCCCGCCAGGCGGTGGGCGACGGTCTGTCGGCCACCGGGCGGGTGGTCACCGCGGCCGCCGCGATCATGATCTGCGTCTTCGCGGCGTTCATCTTCGGCGACAACGTGGTGATCAAGTCCTTCGGGCTCGGCCTCGCCGTCGCCGTGTTCGTCGATGCGGTGTTCATCCGGTGCCTCCTGCTGCCCGCCGTGCTCCACCTGTGCGGCGATGCGACCTGGAAGATCCCCGCCTGGCTGGACCGGGCCATGCCGCACATGAACATCGAGGGCGCGGAACAGCGCCAAGAGACCGGCCGGAGGCCGGCCAATGGCTCAGTTCCGCCGGAGCAATCGGCTGGCGCCGATTCCTCCAACGCCGATGCCGACCCCGACGCCGACCCGGACCCCCAGCCCGAGCCGGTCGGCCGCGCCTAGAGCCGGCCGAAGCGGCGGCGCAGCTGGCGGTGGCGCCAGCTGAACACGGCGTGGAAGATCGGGGCGCCCGCGATCAGCGGCGCGGCGCGCGGCGTCCAGGCCACCCGGTCGGTCAGCACCGTGCCGCCGCCGGGGGCGGGCTCGACGGTCCGCTCGTGCTCCCACACCAGCTGGGTGCGGGTCGACGAGCGCTCCAGGAACCGGCGGCCCGGCTCCAGCTCGACGATCACCAGGTCGTCGTGGTCGACCGGGAACCGGCCCAGCAGGAGGATCTCGCTGCGGAACCACGGCGCGTCGACCGGCACGTCGTCCAGGTTGTCGGCCACCCCGGGCGGGGGCGGGGTCATCGACAGCAGCGGTCCGAGCTCGCGGTTGATCCCCTCCAGCGTCACGCACTCCGCCCACACCCGCGCGGGCGGGGCGAAGAGGACCGAGGTCCGCACCAGCCCGGTCATCGATTCGGCGTTCATCCTCATCGTTCCCCGTCTGCCGCGACCTGGACGATCGACGCGTCGATCAGCCACTCGACCGGGGCGTGGTCGTCGGTGTACACGGCCCCGCCGGGCAGCGCGGGCGTCAGCCGGGCCTCGGCCTCGCGCCCGGCCGGCACGAGCGCGGCGGGCAGGACGGCCGCGGGCGGCGCCGTCGACCGGGGCGCGGTCAGCCCGACGAGCATGGTGCTCACGTCGGCGCTGGGATCGCGCAGCACGGTCGGGAAGGACGTGCGCATCGTGGCGGCCAGCACCTTCTCCAGGTCGTTGGATCCCTCGGGATGGCCGACGTTGATGACCACCACGCCGCCCGGGTTCAGCCGCTTGCGCACGAGCGCGAAGAACTCCTTCGTCGACAGGTAGAACGGGATGTAGGGCTGGCGGTAGGCGTCGACGAGGATCGTGTCGTAGCGCCGGTCGTCCTGGCGCAGGTACGGCCGCGCGTCGGCGGTGTGGACCTTCAGGTGCGGCGCCCGCATGTCGAACAGCTCGCGCCCCACCTCGCTGAGGTCACCGTCGATCTCCACCGCGTCCATCCGCGTCTGCGGGAAGTAGTGGCCGTACTGGCGCACCGTGGTCCCCGCCGCATTGCCCAGGACCGCCATCGTGCGGGGCGGCGCGCCCCGCATCAGCGTCGGCAGCACGAGCAGCTCGTCCCAGTAGTTGCCGGTCAGCCACTGCCCCGGCGTGTACTGGGAGTGGATCGCCTGGCCCTCGTTGAGCTCCAGCGTGCGCTCCCCGTCGCTCTCGTCCTCCACCACGCGGGCGTATTGGTACTCGGTCTCCTTCTCCCAGATCACCTTGCGGTCCCCCGTCGCCTTCACGGTCCCGACGGGGATCACGAGCAGCAGCGCGACGACGGCCGGGGCCAGCAGCGCCGCCCGCCGGGCCAACCCCCACACGGCGACGAGCGCCAGCGCGAGCGCGAAGAACAGGAACGTGCGGCGCGTGCCGAGCAGCGGGATCAGCAGCAGCGAGGAGAGGAACACCCCGACGAGCGAGCCGATCGTGGAGATCGCGTACAGGCGCCCGGAGACCCGGCCCGCTTCCTCCACCGACGTGACGGCCAGGCGCACCGCGTAGGGCGCGACGATCCCCAGCAGGATGAGGGGGACGGCGATCAGCACGAGCACCCCGATCAGCGAGCCGGCGAACGCCCCGGCCTCCACCGAGTCCAGCGCGTCGACCGAGATCCGCAGGAACGGCCCGGCGACGAACGGGACCGCGGCCAGCAGCACCGCGGCCGCCAGCACGATCTTGCACAGCCCCCGCATCGTCGGGTCGCGATCCGCCAACCGTCCCCCGATCCAGTAGCCGATGCTCAAGCCGACGAGGACGGTGGCTATCGTGTTGGCCCAGACGATGGTCGAGGCGCCGAACCACGGGGCGAGCAGCCGCGCGGCGGCGATCTCGGCCCCCAGCGAGGCGCCGCCGACCACGAAAGCGACGAGGGCGACGGGGGGACCCACCCTCCGGGCCGCCCCCTGACCGGAAGAAGGATTCTCAGGTGCAGAGTTCATGAAGACCGCAGAGCTTGCCGCATCGGACCGCTCGACCCTCTGGCACCCCTTCACGCAGCAGCAGGGCTGGCACGACGAGGACGCCCCGATCATCGACCACGCGCAGGGCTGCGTGGTGGTCGACACCGAGGGCCGCGAGTACCTCGACGGCACCAGCTCACTGTGGTGCAACGTGCACGGCCACCGGCATCCCGTCATCGACGCGGCGGTCAAGGCGCAGCTCGACAAGGTCGCCCACACCACGATGCTCGGACTGTCGCACCCGGGCGCGATCGAGTTGGGGGCCCGGCTCGTGGACATCGCGCCCGACGGCCTGTCGCGCGTCTTCTACTCCGACAACGGCGCGACGGCGAACGAGATCGCGCTCAAGATGGCCTACCAGTACCACCACCAGGCCGGCGAGTGGTGGCGCTCCGGGTACGTCTGCCTGCAGAACAGCTACCACGGGGACACCATCGGGGCCGTGTCGGTCGGCTCGATCGAGCTGTTCCACTCCAAGTACCGCCCGCTGCTGTTCGAGACGTGGGCCGCCGAGCCCGGCGACGTCGACGCGATGGAGGCGCTGCTGCGCGAGCACGCGGACACGGTCGGCGCGGTCATCGTCGAGCCGCTCGTCCAGGGCGCCGCGGGGATCTACCTGCAGCCCCCCGGCTACCTGCGGGCGGTGCGCGAGCTGTGCGACCAGTACGGCGTCTTCCTCATCGTCGACGAGGTGGCGACCGGCTTCGGGCGCACCGGCACGATGTTCGCGTGCGAGCAGGAGGGCGTCTCCCCCGACTTCCTCGTCCTCGGCAAGGGGATCACGGGCGGGTACCTGCCGCTCGCGGCCACCCTCACCACCGAGCGGGTCTACGAGGGGTTCCTCGGCGCCCACGAGGAGCTCAAGACGTTCTTCCACGGCCACACGTACACCGGCAACCCGCTGGCCTGCGCGGCGGGCCTGGCCTCGCTGGACGTGTTCGAGGAGGAGGACACGCTGGGCGCGCTGCAGCCGAAGATCGCGCTGCTCGAGGCGCTGCTGGCCGAGCACGTCGCGCCGCTGGACGTGGTCCGCGAGATCCGCCAGAAGGGCGTGATGATCGGCATCGAACTCGTCGGGTACCCGCTCGAGACCCGCATGGGCCACCGGGTGACGCTGGCCGCCCGGGAACGGGGCGCGATCGTCCGTCCGCTGGGCGACACGATCGTCGTGATGCCGCCGTTGGTGGCCTCCGAGGACGAGCTGCGGCGCCTGGTGACCATCACCGCGGAGGCGATCGCCGCAGCGACCGCCGGCGTGGTTCCGACGGCCACAGTAACCGCGGATTCCGCGTAGATAGCCGGATCCCGACATATACCGCCGGCAAGTCTCACCTTCTACTTGACGGTGAGACTCGGGGGTTGTGACAACCGATTCAGCGCTGGGTGAAGCGGCGCAGGCCCGTCGGGGCCGGGCGCCGGCGCGCCGCGAGCGCCGCCCCCACCAGACCGGCCGCGGCACCGGCCAGCAGAGCCACCGCGGTGCCCGCGCCGGAGTTCCGACCGCCGTCGATCGGCCGGAAGCAGGTGCCGTCGTCCGTGATCTCGATGTAGCCGAGCGGCGACGCGTTGAGCAGGCCCGCGCCCCCACCGCCCGAGCCGGGCCCCGAGCCGCTGGAGCCGGCCGGCCCTTCGCTCTCGGAGCCCGGGCTGGCCCCGAAGCCCATCCCCCCGCGGGCGCGCACCCGACCGACCGGGATCACCGTGCGCTCGCCGACCGTGACCGGCTCGCCGTAGCAGAGGGCCGCGCCGCTCAAACGGGAGACGACGTCCCGCGCGGCGACCGCGACGGGCATGCCGGCCGCGCCGACCGGCGCGCCGGGGATCGGGCGGGCCGGCGCGCGCCGCAGGACGGCGGGCGGGGTGACGCCGGGGAACGGGCCGGAGGCCGGCAGCTCGACGGGCGGAGCGGCCGGTGGAGCGGTGAGGGCGGGCGGGGTCGGAGGCTCGGGTGCGTCGGGCGCCGGATCGGGCACGGGCACGCCCTCGGCGGCCGGATCGGCGTCCGCAACCGGCTCGGCGCGGGCCTCGGCGAGCAGGCGCTCGGTGTCCGCGCGCCGCTCGGCCTCCTCCCGCTCGCGCCGTTTGCGCTCCTTCTTGTCCTTCTTCTTGCCCATGGCCTGCGGCCTAGTCCTCGTAGGGGACGAAGTCCTTCTTGCGGGCGCCGCACACCGGGCAGAACCAGGTGTCGGGGATGTCCGCGAACGCGGTTCCGGGCGGGATCCCGCCGTCGACGTCGCCTTCGGCCGGGTCGTAGATGAAGCCGCAGGACTCGCAGATCCAGCGGGTGACGGTGTCGCTCATGTCCAGAGGCTACCCCGCCCGGCGCCGCGTGCGAAGCCCGCCGCCGCGGGGGCCATCCGGGGCCCCGGCCGTGCATACTGGCCGGGTGGAGGAGTTCGAGGAAGCCCCGCCGGAGCAGATCGTCCAGCCGGGCGAGGAGGCCGCCGTCCCGCGGCAGGCCGCGTCGATCGTCGTGCTGCGCGGCGGCGACGCCGCGCTGGAGCTGCTGCTCGTCCAGCGCACGCCCGCGGCCCGCTTCATGGGCGGCGTCTGGGTCTTCCCCGGCGGCGCCGTCGACGCCCACGAGGGCGACGGCGACCCGTCCCACCGCGCCGCGGCCGTGCGGGAGCTGCGCGAGGAGGCGGGCGTCGACCTCGACGTGGCGGGCGGCCCGGACTCGCTCGTGAAGTACTCCCAGTGGATCACCCCCGCGGTGGTGCGCACCCGCTTCGACACCCACTTCTTCCTCGCCACGCTGCCGGAGGGCCAGGAGCCGGTGATCGACGGCGAGGAGATCGTCGACCAGGCGTGGTTCACGCCCCAGGGCGCGCTCGACGCCCACGCCGACGGCCGGCTCGACCTCGTCTTCCCCACGATCAAGCACCTGGAGCAGTTCGCCACGTTCCCGTCCGCCCAGGCACTGCTGGACCACGCGCAGGCCACCGAGGTGGTGCCGATCACCCCCATCGTGGTGATGGAGGGCGAGATCGCCCGCGTGCTGCTGCCCGGGGACGACGGGTACGTCGCCCCCGCCGGCTGATCCCCCGCCGAAGCGGACATCACGTCCGCCGGGCGGCCACGATGTCCGTCTCGCCACGGTGTGGGGGTAGGCTCGCGCCATGCCCGCCCCCAAGCTGACCGTCGCCGTCACCGGACCGACCGGGGAGGTCGGCACCGCGTTCGTCGCCGCCCTGGAGCGCCGGCCCGAGGTCGGCCGGATCCTCGGCATGGCCCGGCGCCCCTTCTCCCCGGCCGATCACGGCTGGAAGAAGGTCGAGTACCGCCAGGGCGACATCCTCGACCGGGCCGCGGTGGACGCGCTGGTGGCGGACGCCGACGTGGTCGTCCACCTGGCGTTCATCATCGTCACCGGGCAGGGCGAGAGCCGCGACATCAACCTCACCGGTTCGCGCAACGTCTTCGAGGCCGCCGTGGCCGCGGGGGCCCAGCGCCTCGTCTACACGTCGTCGGTCGCCGCGTACGGCTTCGGTGACGACGAGGAGGGCGACGGCGGGCTGCTCACCGAGGAGTCGCCCGCGCGCGGGTACGAGCGCCACCCGTACTCCGCCCAGAAGGCCGAGGTGGAGGCCGTCCTGGACGAGGCCCTGAGCGGCTCGGAGACCGACGCCTACGTCTTCCGGCCCTGCGTGGTCGCCGGCCCGCAGGCGCCGCTGCTGATCGACTCGATCCCCTTCGTGGACCTCGGCTCCAAGCTGCCGCGGGCCGTGCAGGCCCTGTTCGAGCAGGTCCCGATCCTCAAGCCGGTGCTGCCCGATCCGGGCGTCCCGTTCCAGCTCGTGCACCACGACGACGTGGCCGCGGCCCTCGTCGCCGCGGTGCTGGGCGCGGGGGAGGCCGGCGTCTACAACCTGGCCGGCGAAGGCGAGATCACCGTCGCGGACCTGGCCGACGAGATCGGCTGGTACTCGATCTCCGTGCCCGACCTGGCCATGGACGCCACGGCGGAGATCGTCGCCCGGCTGCCCTTCCTGCCCGACGAGGCGAAGTGGATCGAGGCGCTGCGCCGCCCGGTCCTGATGGACACCACCCGCGCGCGGGAGCGCCTCGGGTGGGCCCCGGAGCACGACACCCGCGACACGCTCCGCCAGACCGTCGCGGCCCACCGCGCCGAGCTCGAGGCCGAGACGCAGCGCGGAACGTGAACCTGCGCTGCGTTGGCACATTCGTTCCCGATCCGGACATGGATGTGCCAACGGAGCGATTCAGGCCCGCAGCGCGCACCGGAGATCGGCGACGACGCGAGCCGGACGGTGCTCCACGTCGGCGTAGGTGAAGCGCAGGACGCGGTAGCCGGCGAGCTGGAGGGCGCGGTCGCGCAGCCGATCGCGCTGGAAGGCCGCCCGGGTCTTGTGGAACTCCCAGCTGTCGGCCTCGCCGACGAGCCGCCCGCCCGACCACAGGAAGTCGACCTCGAACCCCTCGACCATCGTGTTGCACACCGGCCCGGGCAGCCCCGCCTGGGCGCACAGCGTGAGCATCGCCAGCTCCAGGTCGGACCGCGTCCATCCCGACTCCGGGTGGAGCGCCGCGATCGCCGCGAGCAACGGCTTCGTGCCCCGGTGGCGCGGCGCACGATCGATGGCGGCGTGCACCGCGCGCAGGTCGAAGACCTCGCGTTGCTCGGCCCGGGTGATCATCCTCCCCACCCCACCCCCGACCACCGCGGCGCAGTCCAGCAGCGTCCGGGCCACCCCCGTCACCGGGATGGCGTCGATCACCGTGACGTCCGCGGGATGCAGGTGCCGGACGCGGCGCACCCGCACGCCGGGCCGCGCGCGATGACCCCGGTTGCCGTGCACGATCAGCTCGGGGACGCCGGAGTAGGGCCGCAGCGCGTGCAACGCCCCGGCGTAGCGATCACCGAGGAACGAGCCGGGGACCGAGAGCGTGGCGGCCTTGCGCCGCCCGTTCGGGCCCAGGACCCGGTGCCCGACCGCGTAGACGCCCGGGTGCAAGCGATGGAGCCGGCCGATCCGCACGAACCGGGCCACGGCCCTGCCGTCGAAGCCGAGGTCGAGCAACTGCGCGCGGGAGATGACCCCGTGCTGGAGCTCGGCCATCCTCGCCAGCAGTTGCTCCCGCTTGTCGTTGGCACATTCGTTCCCCATTCGGGCAAGGATGTGCCAACGAAGCCGGGCTGTGGGGCGATGGCACGGAATCGTTGCGGTGCCGACACGGAATTGGCACGGGCCGTGACGCTTTCGTCACGGCCCGGCCCTTCCGACGACGACGCCGCCGCCGCCGCGAACGTCTAGGGGCGCGCGAGCAGCATGGCGATGCCCTGCCCGCCGCCGATGCACAGGCTGACGATGCCCAGCTCGTGGTCGCCGCGCTCCATCTCGCCGATGAGCTTGGCGGTGATCGCCGCGCCCGACGCGCCGATCGGGTGACCCAGGGCGATCGCGCCCCCGTTGGGGTTGACCTTGGCGGGATCCAGGTCGAGGTCCTGCATGACCGCCAGCGCCTGCGCGGCGAACGCCTCGTTGAGCTCGAACACGCCGACCTCGTCGATCGTGCGGCCGGCCTTGGCCAGCGCCTTCTGGATCGCCGGGACGGGGCCGATGCCCATGATCTTCGGGTCGACGCCGCAGCTGGCCCACGACAGGATGCGCGCGCGGACCGGCGCGCCGAGGGCGGCGGCCTTGTCGGCGTGCATCAGCACGAGGGCGGCGCCCGCGTCGTTCATGCCCGACGCGTTGCCGGCGGTGACCGTGCCCGTGCCGTCCTTCTTGAACGCGGCCGGCAGCTTCGTCATCGCGGCGAGGTCCGCGCCGTGACGGATGTGCTCGTCCTCGAGGAAGTCGACGGTCTCGCGCTTGACCTTCACCGGGACCGGGACGATCTCGTCCACGAACCGGCCGGCCTTCTGGGCCTCGGACGCGCGGCGGTGCGACTCCACGGCGAACTCGTCCTGCTGCTCGCGCGTGATGCTGTTGCGCTCGGCCAGGTTCTCGGCGGTGATGCCCATGAGGACCTTGTGGAACGGGTCGGTCAGGCCGCCCATCACCGGGTCGATCATCTTCGTCTCGCCCATGCGGGCGCCCCAGCGTGCGGCGGGCAGCCAGTACGGCCCGCGCGACATCGACTCGGCGCCGCCGGCCAGGGCCACGTCGCCGTCACCGGTCTCGATGACCTGGGCGGCGGACACGATGGCCTGCACGCCGGTCCCGCACAGGCGGTTGACCGTGAACGCCGGGGTGGAGTGCGGGATCCCGGCGTTGACGCCGACCACGCGGGCCATGTACATGTCGGCCGGCTCGGTGTGGATGACGTTGCCGAAGACGACGTGCTCGACCTGGGCGGGCTCGATCCCCGCGCGCTCGATGGCGGCGCGGGCGGCGATGGCGCCCAGCTCGGTCGGCGGGACGTCCTTCAGCGACTTCCCGTAGGAGCCGATCGCGGTGCGGGCGGCGGAGGAGATGACGACGTTGCTCACGTTGGCGGTCCTTGGCTTCGAGGGGGTCTCGCGCGCGAAGCGGCGCGGAGGCGGCGAGGAAGGATAGGGAGACCTCCCCGCCTGCGTGGCGTGCCGCGGCCTCCCGCCTCGTACGGAGCGGCCTAAGCCGGTGGGAGGGGCATCCCCGCTGGGCTAGGCTGGACGCAGGAATTTCGATTCAGACGGAGGAGACCCATGGCCACGGCCACGACGAGCCTGCAGAACTTCATCGGGGGCAAGAGCGTCCCCGCCAGCGGCGAGGGCACGCACGACGTCCACAACGCCGCGACGGGCCAGGTCATCGCCCAGATGGGGCTCTCGACGGCCGCCGACGTGGACGCCGCCGTCCAGGCCGCGCGCGCCGGCTTCCGCGAGTGGGGCCAGTCGACGCCGAGCGAGCGCAGCCTCGCGCTCCTGAAGATCGCCGACGAGATCGAGGCGCGCGGCGACGAGCTGGCCGCCATCGAGACCGAGAACACGGGCAAGCCGCTCGCGCTCGTCCTCAGCGAGGAGGTCCCGCCGGCCGTCGACCAGATCCGGTTCTTCGCGGGCGCCGCCCGCAACCTCGCGGGCCTGGCCACCGCCGAGTACATGGCCGGTCACACGTCTTCGATCCGGCGCGAGCCGATCGGCGTCTGCGGCGGCATCACGCCGTGGAACTACCCCTTCATGATGGCCGTCTGGAAGTGGGCGCCGGCCATCGCCGCCGGCAACGCGATCATCCTCAAGCCGTCGGAGAACACGCCGACCTCGCTGCTGTGGATGGCCGAACTGATGCAGAAGCACCTGCCCACCGGCGTGATCAACGTGGTGCTCGGCAAGGGCGACATCGGCGAGGCGCTCGTGCGTCATCCGGGCGTCGACATGGTCTCGATCACCGGCAGCGTCCGGGCGGGCAAGGCCGTGGCCCGCGCGGCGTCCGACACGCTCAAGCGCGTGCACCTGGAGCTGGGCGGCAAGGCCCCGGTCATCGTGTTCGACGACGCCGACGTCGCGGCGGCCGCCGAGATGATCGCCGGCACCGGCTACTTCAACGCCGGGCAGGACTGCACCGCGGCCACCCGCGTCATCGCAGGCCCCGGCATCCACGACGCGTTCGTGGAGGCGCTCACCGCGCAGGCCAAGGACACGGTCTTCGGCAACCCGCTGGACGAGAACACCTACATGGGCCCGGTCATCAGCCAGGTCCAGCGCGAGCGGGTCAAGGGCTTCATCGACCGCACGCCCGCGCACGCCCGGGTCACGACCGGCGGCAACCCGTCGGGCGACGCCGGCTACTTCTTCGAGCCGACGGTGGTCGACGGGCTGCGCCAGGACGACGAGATGATCCAGGACGAGATCTTCGGCCCGGTCATCACCGTGCAGCAGTTCTCCGACGAGGCGCAGGCCCTGGAGTGGGCCAACGGCGTCGAGTACGGCCTGGCCTCCAGCGTGTGGACCAAGGACCACGGCCGCGCGATGCGCATGGCCAAGCACCTGGACTTCGGCTGCGTGTGGATCAACACGCACATCCCGCTCGTGGCGGAGATGCCGCACGGCGGCTTCAAGCACTCCGGGTACGGCAAGGACCTCTCGATGTACGGCTTCGAGGACTACACGCGCATCAAGCACGTGATGTCCTCGATTGAAGACTGAGCCGCTCGGGCGACGTGAGTGTCGCGCAACGGTTGCCCTGCGACCGTTACGCGACACTCGGCCCGCCCGGAGTGAAAAACCGGGAACGAATCACGCCTGACGCCGCCAAAGCCGGTAACGTCCCCGTGTATGGAGGCCTCCGCGTTCCCCAGCTCCTCGGCCGGCGTATCCGCTGGGGCGCGTCCGTCCCGCGTGTCGCTGCTGCGCCTGCGGTCCGACGAGCAGCTCCTGGCCCAGTTCCGGCTCGGCTCCGACGAGGCGTTCGGGGTGCTGTTCAACCGCTACCAGAGCCGGCTGCTGTCCTACACGCGCCGCATGCTCGCGGGCTCTCAGCAGGACGCCGAGGACGCGCTGCAGGACGTCTTCCTGCGCGCGTACGGCGCGCTGCGCGCCGACGAGCGCCCGGTCAGCGTGCGGGCCTGGCTGTATCGCGTGGCCCACAACCGCTGCATCGACCACATCCGCCGCGCCACGCCGGCCGCCGAGGACATCTACGCGGTCTCCCGCCCCACCTCGGTGAGCGACCCCGAGACGGCGCTCGAGCGCCGGGAGGACCTGCGTCAGGTCGTCCGTGACCTCGGCGCCCTGCCCGAGACGCAGCGGTCCGCCCTGCTCCTGCGCGAGATGGAGGGCCTCTCCTACGTGGAGCTCGCCGCCACGCTCGACCTCACGATGCCCGCCGTCAAGTCCGTCCTCGTCCGGGCCCGCACGTCGCTGGCCGAGACGAGCGAGGCCCGCGGCACGTCCTGCGTGGAGATCCGCACGGAGATCGACGGCGCGTTCGACGCCGGCGTCCGGCCCGAGCCCCGCTCCAAGCGCCACATGAAGGAGTGCGACGGCTGCCGCGACTACTACGCGGCCCTGCGCTCCACCTCCAGCGCCCAGGCCCAGTCCGGGCCCATCGCCTTCCTGGCCAAGCTGCTGGGCCTCGGCGGCGTGACCGGCGCCGGCACCGGCGTGGCCGGCGGCGCGGCCGCGGGCAGCACCGCGATCGGCACCAAGCTGGCCGCGCTCGTCTGCTGCGGCATGGTCGTCGCCGGTGCGGGCGCCGCCGTCGAGCTGCCCCGCCAGATCGAGGGCGGCGGGAGCCCCGTCCACGCCGCGCCGGTCGCGCACGGCCCCTCGGCGGCCTCCCTGGCCCGCGCGCTGCACCTGGCGCCCGCGATCCCGGCGGCCGCCGCCGTGGCCACCCAGCCCTCCTCCTCGCCCTCGCACGCCGCCGCCCCGGCCGCCCACGAGCCGCGTGTGGCCCCACGGTCCTCCCGTGTGGAGATCGCCCCGGTCGCCCCCCACGCGGTCGCCGAGCCGGAGCCCGTCGCGCCGGCCCCCGTCGAGAGCGCCACCACCGAACCCGAGGTCGTCGCCGAGCCGCCCGTGCGCCGCGCGCCGACGGCGATCACGCCGACCCCGGCCCCCGCGAACCCGGCGCCCTCCACCGGCGGGCCCGTGACCCCGGCCGCCCCGGCGCCGACGGCCCCCACCGCGACGCCCGAGACGCCCGTCGCGCAGGACCCCGCGCCCGCCCCGACGAGCCCGGCGCCGACGGCCCCGAGCGTCGAGCCGGCGCCGACGAGCCCGACCGAGAGCGCCGCGGCCGCGTACTAGCGCCCCGGTGCGCCCGGCTCGCCCGCCCCGCGTGCTCCCGTCGACAGCCGCCCACCCGCCGTTCTAGGATCCGCGGGTGGACACCTCCCAGCAGCGCGTCTCGGACGCCGAACGCGACGCAACGACGGACGTGCTGCGCACGGCGGCCGAAGAAGGCCGGCTCGACGTCGACGAGCTGGATCAGCGGGTCTCCTCGGCGCTCGCCGCCCGGACCCGCGCGGACCTCGATGGCCTGACCGCCGACCTGCCGGCCGCCGCGCCCGCGGCGCCGGCCAAGCCGCGCCTGTGGGAGCGCCCCGACGTGCGTGCACCCCTCGTCGGGCTGCTCTCGGCGGGCGCCGTCGGCACCCTGATCTGGATGGCGACCGGGGCCGACGGCTACTTCTGGCCGCTGTGGATCTTCGTCGGCCTGGGCATCGCGCTGATCGGCTCGGTCAGCCGCGCGCTGAACGACCGCTAGGCGCCTGCCCGTGGGGATCAAGCGGATCGTGCCCGACCTGCACGCCGAGGAGCCCGCCGCCGATCCCGGCTTCTACGCGGACGTGTTGGGTCTGGAGGTCGTGATGGACCACGGCTGGATCGTCACCTACGCCGATCCCGCCAACCCGGCCGCGCAGCTGAGCGTGATGCGCCAGGACGCCTCGGCCCCCGTCCGCCCGGACGTGTCGATCGAGGTGGACGACGTCGACGCGGCCTACGCGGCCGCGGTGCGGGGCGGCCACGAGATCGTGCACCCGCTGACCGACGAGCCGTGGGGCGTGCGCCGCTTCTTCGTCCGCGGCCCGACCGGCGACGTGCTCAACGTCCTGGGCCACCCCGCCGCCTGAGCCCGAGGGTCACCTTCCGCCGCGACCTCAGGGCCGCGGCTGGTCGGACAGGACCGGGATGACCGGCCGTTCGACGCCGGCCGGGAGCCGGCCCTCGTCCCCCAGCTTGTCCAGGTGGGCGGCGAGCGTGACCGCCGCGGCGGGCCGCAGCGCCTCCGGCACCTCCGACCACACCTCGTCGAGCAGCTCGTCGACCGTGCGCAGCCCGGCGTCGAGCCCCTCCAGCACCCGGCGCTCGCGGTCGCGGCGATGATCGAGGTACTGCGTCAGCTTCGCGTGGGGATCGGTGACGGGCGGCCCGTGACCGGGCGCCAGCAGGTCCAGCGGCAGCGCACGCAGCCGCTCCAGGACGTCGAGGTAGCCGGCCAGCGCCCCCGGGTCGGGCCAGATGAACACGCTGCCCTCGCCGAGCACGACGTCCCCGGTGAACACGACCGGGCCGGCGACGAACACGAAGTGGTCGGGCGCGTGGCCCGGCGCGCGCAGCGCGGTGAACGGGCCCACCACGTCCCCGTCGGCCAGCCCGGCGTCGGCCGGGAACCGCCCGGCGTGGACCGGCGCGCCGGTGGCGGCGGCGACCTCGGCCACCGCCTCGGAGTGATCGGCGTGGTCGTGGGTGAGGACGATGCCCCCCGCCCCGCCCCGTGCCGCCACCGCGGACAGCACCGCGGCCACGTGCGCGGGCAGCGCCGGTCCCGGGTCGACGATCCACGCCGGGTCGCGCCCGACGATCCACGTGTTGGTCCCGCTCAGCGAGAACATCCCCGGGTTGTCGGCCCGCAGGCGCAGGATGTCGTGGCCGGGGATCTCCTCCATCCCGCGAAGCTATCAACGACCCGTGAGAGACTGGGGGTGAATGGCCTCCGTGGACCGACTCAGCGCGCTCGACGCCGCCTTCCTGGACCTGGATCGTCCGGAGGCGCCGCTGCACGTCGGCGCGGTGCTGCGCCTCGACGGCCCGGTCCCCACGCTGGCGGGGCTGCGGCGCCACCTGAACCGCCGCATGGCCCGCGTGCCGCGCTTCCGCCAGCGCGTCCTCGTGGGAGCCGACGTGCTCGGCGACGCGGTGTGGGTGGACGACGCCGGCTTCGACGTCGCCCGGCACGTGCACGCGCTGACGCTCCCGCCCGTCACGGCGTCTGGGGAGGACGCCACGCGCGCGGCCCTGGCCGAGCAGGCCGGTGTCCTGCTCTCCACCGCCCTGGAAGCCGATCGTCCCCTGTGGCGGATGTATCTCGTGCGCGGGCTGCCCGACGGCGGCTGGGCGCTGATCGCGCAGATCCACCACGTGCTGCTGGACGGCGTGGCCGCCGTGAGCGTGGCCGGCCTGCTGCTGGACCTCGATCCCGACGCCCCCGCGGACGCCGCCGGCCGCTGGTCCCCGACCCCCGCCGCGGGGCCCGTGGCGACCACGGCGAGCGGCCTGCGCGACCGTGCCGGAGCGGGTGCCCGGGCGGCGCTCGCGGCGCCCGGCCAGGTGCGCGAGGCGGGGACGCTGGCCGCGCAAGCCCGGGCCGCCCTGGCCGCGCTGACCGACGGACCGGCGGCCACCGCGCTGGACGCCGGCACCGGGCCCGAGCGTGCCGTGGCGTTCGCCCGCGTCCCCCTGGACGACCTGCGCGAGGCGGGACGCCGCCACCGGGCGACGGTCAACGACCTCTTCCTCACGGCAGCCTCCCTCGCGCTGCGCGACGCGTTGGAGCGGCGGGGCGAGGCGCCGGAGGCGGTGCGCGCCCTCGTGCCGGTCGACGTCCGCCAGGCGCAGGACGGCGCGCTGGGCAACCGCATCTCGTTCCTGGCCTGCGACCTCCCCACGGGCACGGGGGACCCGGTCCGCGCCCTGCGCCGCATCCGCCAGCAGATGGAGCAGCGCAAGCGCGCCGGGGAGGCCCACCCGCTGACCGCGCTGGCCCAGGCCGCCGACGCCCTGCCCGCCGCCGGACGCCGTCAACTCACGCGCCTGCTCGCCGGCCGCATCCCCTTCACCACGATCGTCTCCAACGTGCCGGGCCCGCCGATGCCGCTGTACCTGCTGGGCGCACGGCTGCGCGAGGCCTACCCGGCGGTGCCGATCCTCCACGGCCGGGCGCTCACGATCGGCGCGCTCTCCTACGCCGGCACCGTGCACGTCGGGCTGTACGCGGACGCCGGGGCGGTCGACGATCTGCCCCGCATCGCCGCCGACCTGCAACGGGCCCTCACCACGCTGTGCTCGGCGACGGCGCCCGCCCCCACGCCCTGGCAGGCCCGCGCCCGGGCCAAGCGGCGTGACTCCGCCGCCTGACTACTTGGCCGCGAGTCGGTAGACCGGCCCGTTGAGCGACACCACGTAGACGTGGCCCGCGGTGTCCTCACCGAACGAGGAGATCGAGCCGACGTTCGGCAGGCTCAGTCGCCGGTCGCCGGTCGCCTTGCCCGGCGCGAGCTTGGCCGCCCACACCCGGCCCCCGCAGTAGTCGCCGTAGACGTACTTGCCGCGCAGGGCGGGCACCGACGGGTCGCGCACGACGTAGCCGCCGGTGATCGAGCACCAGGCGTCGCCGTGCTCGTGGGTGATGACCGGGAACACGGCCTTCGGGGCCTTCTCGCCCGGGGTGTAGCGGTTGCGTCCCTCCCACACCCGCCAGCCGAAGTTCGCCCCGCGCGCCTTGCCCCGGCGCAGGAAGTCGACCTCCTCGATCTTCTCCTGCCCGACGTCGCCGATCGTCAGGTCCCCCGTCTTGCGGTCGAACGAGAAGCGCCACGGGTTGCGCAGGCCGTAGGCGTAGATCTCCGGCCGGGCGCCCTTGGTCGCGCGGAACGGGTTGCCGGCGGGGATCGTGTACGCGCTGGAGCCGGACCGGGCGGGGTCGATACGCAAGAGCTTGCCGAGCAGCGAACCGAGGTTCTGCGCGTTGCCGCGGGCGCCGTGCTGGTCGCCGCCCCCGCCGCCGTCGCCCGTGCCGATGTACAGCAGCTCGTCGGGCCCGAACTGGAGCTGGCCGCCGTTGTGGTTGGGCTCCGGGTCGTCCATCCGCAGCAGGATGCGGGCGCTGCCCGGGTCGGCGGTGCCGGGCGTCTTGCGCTGGTACTCGGCCACGACCTGCTTGGAGGACTTGTCGGTGTAGTAGACGTAGAAGCGGCCGGAGCTGGCGTAGTCCGGCGCGAAGGCCACCGAGAGCAGGCCCTGCTCGCCGCTGTCGCCGGTGACCAGGTTGCGGATGTCCAGGAACGTCGACTGCTTGCCGCCGGAGACGACGCGGATCCGCCCGTCCTTCTCGACCACGAACAGCCGCTTGGTGTCGCCGGGGGCGCCCGCGGCGTACGTGGGCGAGGCGAACGAGCCCACCTTCACGAGCTTGACGCCGCTGGCCGCGGCGGTCGCGGGATCGGGCGCGGTGGTCGCGGCGGTGTCGGCCGGCCGGGCCGCCGACGCCGTGGTGGTGCCGGGGCCGCTGTCCGAGCCCGCCCCGCAGGCGGCGACGACGAGGGCGATGGGCACGAGCAGGAGGAAGGAGCGGCGCATCCGTCCATCTTGCCCGGTCTCCGGGCGGCAGAACCCCGGTACGCGAGACTGTCCCCATGAGCGCGCACAGCTTCGACGTCATCGTGATCGGCGCCGGCCCCGCCGGGGAGGTCGCGGCGGGCCGCCTCGGCGGCCGCGGCCGGAAGGTCGCCCTGGTCGAGGACCGGCTCGTCGGAGGCGAGTGCTCCTACTGGGGCTGCATGCCCTCCAAGGCGCTGCTGCGCCCGGGCCAGGCACTCGAGGAGGTCCGCCGGATCCCCGGGGCCGCCGAGGCCGCCACCGGCCCGCTCGACGCGGCCGCCGTCCTGGCCCGCCGGGACGACGTGATCCACGACCTGGACGACAGCGGCCAGCTGCCGTGGATCGAGGACCGCGGCGTGCGGCTGTTCCGCGGCCGGGGCCGGCTGACCGGTGTGCGCGAGGTGACCGTCGGGGACGACGTCCTGACCGCGAACGACGCCGTGATCCTGTGCGTGGGCACCACCCCGTCGATGCCGCCCATCCCCGGCCTGGCCGAGGCCGCCGCCTGGTCCAACCGGGAGATCACGACCGCCGAGGCGGTGCCGGCGCGCCTGACGGTGATCGGCGGCGGCCCGATCGGCGTGGAGATGGCCAGCGCGTGGCGCTCGCTCGGCAGCGCGGTGACGCTGCTGGAGGCGGGCCCCCGGATCCTGAGCAAGGAGGAGGAGTACGCGTCGATCCAGGTGGCGGAGAGCCTGCGCGACCACGGGGTGACGGTGCGCGAGGGCGTGACGATCGCCCGGGTCGACCGTGACGGCCCGGGCGGCGAGGTGACGGTCACCCTGGAGGGCGGCGAGGCGTTCGCCGCCGACGAACTGCTCGTCGCTGCCGGGCGGACCCCGCAGACCGGGGACATCGGCGTGGAGCTGGTGGGCGGCACCCCGGGCGAGCCGCTGGAGGTCGACGACGCGCTGCGCGTCCCCGGCCACGAGTGGCTGTACGTCGCGGGCGACGCCAACGGCCGGGCGCTGCTGACCCACGTCGGCAAGCACCAGGCCCGCCTGGCCGCCGACAACGTCTGCGGGGCCGACGTGCGGCTGCGCCCGTCGATCGACCCGCCGCCCCGCGTCACGTTCTGCGACCCCCAGGTCGCGGCGGTCGGGCACACGCTGGCGTCCGCCCGCGCGGCGGGGCTCAACGTGCGCGCGGTGGACGCCGAGACGTCGGGCAACGCCGGCGGCTCGTTCTACGGCCGCGGCGCGGCCGGTACGTCACGGCTGGTGGTCGACGAGGACCGCCGCGTGCTCGTCGGCGCGACGTTCGTCGGCGCCGAGGTCCAGGACTTCGTGCACGCGGCGACGATCGCCATCGTCGCCGAGGCCACGCTGGACGACCTGTGGCACTCGATTGCGGCGTTCCCCACGCGCAGCGAGGTGTGGCTCGACCTGCTGCAGGAGTACGGGCTCTAGGCGCCGACGGAGGCGACGCCGCGCTCGACGGCGAGGTCCGCGCGCAGCACCCGCCGCACGTCCCGCGCCGTCAGCACCTGGCCGCACTCCCCGCAGATCCCGCGGTCGGTGACCTCGCCGCCGCACTCGCGGTGGAACAGCCGGGTCGGCGGGCCGCCGGGCGACGCCTCGTAGCGGTCGCCCCAGCCGAGCATCGCGATGATGACCGGCCACAGGTCGATGCCCTTCTGCGTCAGCTTGTACTCGTGGCGGACGGGACGCTCCTGGTACGGGACGCGCTCCATGATGCCCTCGTCGACGAGGTGGGTCAGGCGCGTCTGCAGCACGTTGCGGGCGATGCCCAGGTCCTTCTGGAAGTCGTCGAACCGGCGGACGCCGAAGAAGGCGTCGCGCAGGATGAGGATCGTCCAGCGCTCACCGATGGCCTCCAGCGCGCGGGCGACGGAGCAGTCCAGGTTGTCGTAGCTGCGACCGAGCATCCACCCATGGTAGCCCCTGTGGGTTGCGTGACACAACCGGCACGCATCCGGGACCCCCTCACCGCGGGAGATGGAAGCCGATCCGGTGCGGAATGGCGGCCAGCGTGCGGCTGACGGGGTCCGGCCGCCGGCCCTCCTGCTCGGCCCGGTCGATCCGCAGCAGCGCCGCGCGGGTGATGCTGCCCCCGGCCCAGCGCAGCGGCTCGGGCGGGAACGCGCGCGCCCCGGACGCGCCGGCCGGCTCGACGAGCGCCAGCCGCGTGAGCGGCGTGCGCGCGTCGCGGCACAGGCCGGCGAGGATCCGCCCGCCCAGGTGCGACGGCCCGACCCCGTTGCCGGTGAACCCCGCGCCCCAGTGGACCGACCGCAGCGTGCCGAACAGCGGCACGTGCAGCGGGGAGACGTCGATCGGCCCGCCCCAGCCGTGCACGATGCGGCGGGACGCCAGCGCCGGGAACATCCACGCCAGCTCCGCCGCCGCGCGGTCCTGTACCGCCGGGTCGAGGTCCAGCACGCCGCGTCGGCGGGCGCCGTAGCCCATCCGCCCGCCGGCCCAGCCGAACGCGATCCGCCCGTCGGGCGTGGTGCGCGCGTAGTGGATCAGCGTCGGGCCATCGGTGATCGACTCGCCGCCCGTCCACCCCAGCGCGTCGATCACGTCGGGGACCGGCTCGGTGATCACCAGGTGGCTGGAGGCGACGGCGAAGCGGTGGCGCAGCGGGGCGACGGAGGCCGTCCCGGTGTTCACGCACAGCGCCGCGGCCCGCGCCCGGACCGTCCCGCCCGGGGTCCGCGCGGTCACGCCGCCGGGCGTGTCGTCCAAGGCGACGACCGGGGACCCCTCGTGGATCCGCACGCCGGGGCGCGCGGCCAGCCGGTCGCGCAGCCCGAAGGCCAGGCGGGCGGGCTGCACCGTCGCCTCGAGGGTCGACGCGGTCGCGGCGAGGAAGCGCGGCGAGGCGCAGCGGCCCCGGGTCTCGGTCTCGTCCAGCGCGACGCGGCGCTCGGGCACGCCCAGCGCCGCGCACGCGGAGGTCGCCCCGTCGCCCAAGCCCCGGTGGCGCTCGGTGGTCGCGACCTCCAGCTGGGCGGCCCGCCGGTACCAGGCGTCGACACCCTGGTCGGTGCACCAGGCGCCGATACCGTCGACGGCGGTGTCGGAGGCCTCGCCGATCGCCCGGGCGGCCTCCGCGCCCCAGCGGGCGACGAGATCGTCGGCCCGATCCCACAGCGGGGAGACGAAGCCGCCGTTGCGCCCGGACGGGCCGTACCCGCACCGCTGCGCCTCCAGCACCACGATGCGCGCGCCCGGCTCGGCCTCGGCCAGGAACCACGCGGTCCACAGCCCCAGGAAGCCACCGCCGATCACCAGGTGGTCGGCCACCACGTCGCCCTCCAGCGGCGGCCGCATCGCCGCCGGCCGCCCGCCCGTCGCCTCGTCGATCCAGTAGCCGTACGCGTCGCGCCGCATCTGGGCATCATGCCGGGCGATGCACGTCCTCGTCCTGGCCCATCCCGACGGTGGCACCGCCGGCGTCTTCGCCGACGAGGCGGCGGCGCGCGGCGTCACGCTGACGACGTGGATGCCCGGGGCCGGCGAGGCGGAGCCGCCGCGGCCGGTCGAGACCTACGACGCGGTGCTCGTGCTCGGCGGCGGGCAGAACGTCACCGAGGCCGACCGCTTCCCCTACCTGCGCGCCGAGCTCGCCGCCCTGGACGGCGTACTGCGCCGCGCCCAGCCGGTGCTCGGCGTGTGCCTGGGCCACCAGCTGCTCGGCGCCGCGGCCGGGGCGCCGGTGCGCCGCACGTCCCGTCTGGAGATGGGCTTCCACGACGTGGTCCTCACTGCCGAGGGGACGGTCGATCCCCTGCTCTGCGTCCTCCCGGAGGCGTTCGTCGGCTACGGCTGGCACTCCTACGAGGTCGACCCCGCCGGCCGCGTCCCGCTGGCCCGCAGCGCGGTGTCGCCGCAGGCCCTGCGCTACGGCCCCGTCGCCTGGGGCGTGCAGTTCCACCCGGAGGTGAACCCCGCGATCCTGCGCGACTGGTACGCCGACACGGCCAGCGACGCGGACGTCGCGGCCAGCGGTCTGGACCCGGAGCGGGCGCTGGAGGAGCTGCTCGCCGACGCCCGCCTCACCGCGTGGATGGCCACCGGCCGGCGCCTCTTCGGCCGCTTCCTGGACCTCGCGGCCGCCTGACCCCGCTCGGCGAGGGTCAGGCCGGTGTCGCGGAACGCTCGAGGCCCGCAGGCGGGCCGTCGGGCAGGTCCGCCGCGGTCAGCCGCACGTGCGCCTGGTGCCCGCCTCGCACCCCGAACAGCCGCTTGGCCCACACCAGCCACACGACGATCGCCACGTTGACGACCAGCGCCACGATCTTCAGCGGGCTGACGCGGTGGACGATCTCGTAGACCTCCAGCGGGATCAGCGCCGCGGTCGCGACCACCGTCAGGTACTCGGCCCACAGCTTCTCCTTCCACAGCCCCCAGCTCTCCACCCCCTCGAGGATCGCGTAGGCCAGCGCGCCGAAGATCAGCGGCCGCAGCTCGCCGTGGTCGAGCCCGATCAGCTTGTCCAGCCAGTGGGCCGCCGTGCCGGTCGACGGGCGGCCGGTGCTGGAGATCTCGGTCAGCGTGCGTTCCGCGAACGCGTGCAGGCCACCGAGCTGGGAGTCGATGATCACCAGCGCCACGAACGCGAGGAAGAAGCCGATCGCGTGGAAGAGCTTGTCGATCGCGATCAGGCGCATGACCACGGCCTGGCGCAGCTCGGCGCCCCGGCGCGGCAGTGTGATCGCCTCGAGGTCGCCCAGGTCCTCCCGGGCCGGCTCGACCGGATCGACGCCCGGCAGCCAGGCGTCGCAGCGCAGGCAGCGGGAGAAGCGCTGGTGGGGCAGCGGCCCCTCGACGCCGACGTGGACGTCGACCGGCCGCAGCCGATCGACGGTGCGCGCGGGCGCCACGTGGCCGCGGAGGCCGCAGATCAGGCTCTCCAGGTGCCAGCGCTCGGGGATCAGGTTCATGGCGGCAACGTATCCGGCCGAGCCGCCGGGCGGTACCCCCGGCACGGCAGGATCCGTTCGTGGTACGGATACGCACATGCGCTGTGTTCGAGGGGGAGCCGCGGCCGTGGTCGCCGCCGTGTTGGTGGTCGCGACGGCGGGGGCTCCGGCGACGGCGTCCGTGAAGCTGACGCCGGTCGACACGGGAGGGGAGCGACCGGTCACGGCCGCGTTCCCGTCGGCCGCGGGCCAGATCGTGTTCGGCGCCGAAGGAGTGCAGGCGCCGAGCGTGCGGGGACCGATGCTGTACTCCGTCGGCGAGGACCACCTGGCCGTCGCCACGATGGCCGTCGACCGCTCCCTCGCCGGCGCCCGCATCGCGGGAAGCCAGGTGCGGTGGATCGTCTTCCCGCCCGCGCCGGGGGCCAGGCGATCAGCCGTCCTGCGCGACCCCGACACGTGGTTGCCCCGCCACCCCGTCGCGCGGTCCGTTGCCGCCGACGCCTCGATCACGACCGCACCGGACCGCGTCGCCGTCGACCCGAGCAACGCGCTGTGGCTGGCCGGGACGGGACGCGGACAGGTCACCCGCATCGCCCGGGACGGAACCGTGCGCACGTGGCCCCTCCCCCGCGCGGGCCGGCCGGACGACGCGGCCATCGAGACGGCGACCGACGGGCGCGTCTGGATCTCGCGGGGACGGGCGATCACGGCGTTCACCCGCCGCGGGCCGGCTCGCCGCGTCGCCCTCCCGTTCGCCGTGCGCTCGATGACCGCCGGCTTCGACGGCGCGCTGTGGGCCGTGGGCCGGACGGGGCGGATCGTGCGGATCTCCACGGCGGGCACCATCCGCGTGCTGTCCGTCCGCGTGCCGGGTGGGGGGTCGCCCGAGATCGTCGCCGGTCCGAGCCGGCACCTCTGGCTCACCGTCCCCGCCACCGGCCGGCTGATGGAGCTCGCCCCCGGCGGCCGGGCCACCCTGCACCGCATCGGCCTCGCACCGGCCGGCGTCGCCGTCACGGCCGGCTCGCTCACCGCCGTGGAGTCCGGTGAGCTTCCCGTGCACGGCGTTCTCGTCCCCGACCGCATGCTGTGGGTCCGGACGGCGTGGGGCCTGGCCAGCGTCGCGCTCGACCACGTGTGCCAGGCGCCGAACCTGGTGGGCCGATCCGCACGTGAGGCCCGCGCGATCGCGGCCGCTGCGGCCTGCCCGGTGTCCACGACCGGTCACGCGCCCGGCGCCGGCGACGTGGTCACCGGCCAGTCCCCCGGGGCACGGCAGTGGCTCGACGCGGGCGGCCCGATCACGCTGACGTTCGGGCGCAGGCCCGCGGTGCCGACCACGTGCCGGTTCCCGCTCGGCGTCCCGGTCGTGGCCGAGTCCCAAGAGCTCGTCGTCCGGGGCAGCAACGACGCGCTGTTCCTCTGCCGGCGCGCGGACGGCCACGTGCGGCCGCTCCAGACCGGGGCGTTCGGCGGCGTCGGGAACTTCGTGTTCGCCGGCCAGCGGATGGCGTACGTGAGCACGTTCAAGGTCGGAGGCGGGATGTCCGGAGCCGATCTGTCGATCGTCGACGACGTCGACGACCCCGGCGGACGGGGCGCCTCGCTCGGGATCCTGTTCCCCGGCGGGAAGTTCGCCGGCCAGCCCGGCGGGATCCACGACCTCACGCTCACCGCCGACGGCACCGCCGCCTGGATCGGCCACGAGGCCCGGTGGAGCACCGAGGCGGGGCCCGCCGGCGGCCTGCCCGACTGCGTGTGGATCATGAGCCCGGAGCACGGCCAGCAGCTCCTCGCGAAGGGCCCGCCCGGGTCGTTGGAGGACCTCGTCCTCGACGCCGCCACGGCGCGGTGGACCGAGAACGGCGCGCCCCGCAGCGCGCCGCTGCCCTGAGCGGGCCGCGCGGGGACGCTAGATCCCGGAGACCGCGCTCCCCTTCACCCGCAGCGTCCGCTGCTTGGTCAGCTTCTCGGCGCGTCCCTTCACGCCCCACTGGGTGAGCCGGCCCCCGGCCACGGGGGCGACCAGGACCTGCGCCCCGGTCAGCGTGCTCACCGCTCCGGCCGTGGCACCGCCGGCGATGCCGAGGTCGAGCTTCTGGACCGTGGTGGCCATCCGCGGCGCGGCGGGCTCGTAGTCGTGCGGGCGCATCACGCCGGAGGCCGTCACGTCGACCTCGTGGTGATGGGGGCCCAGCTCGTAGATCGCCATGCGGGCGGGCCCAGCGAGCGTCGTCGCCAGCACGTCGGCGAACTTGCCCTCGGCCGCGAACGGGTAGCCGGTGGCGACCTGGATGCCGCCGCGGTAGGCCGTCGGTGCCGCGTCGAACGCGATCACCTCCAGCGGCTTCAGCGCCTTGTGCAGGTCGGGCATGTTCTGCCCCTCGGCGTCCCCGAACAGGTCGAAGTTGAACATCTTCACCGTCGGCCGCCCGCCCGGCCCGGCACCGGTGATCAGGCTGACTCGCCCGCCCTCCTCGACGGTCGCGGCGGCGACGGACACGCCGCCCTTCAGCTCCGCGCCGTAGGGCTGGAAGTCGGTGAGCTGCGTGCCGCCCACCGCGTCGTAGATCTTCACCTGCGGCGCGCCGCCGGGGCCCTGGCCCACGACGAGGTCGTCCTTGCCGTCGCCGTTGAGGTCGCCGAGCGCGACGCTCGCCCCGCCGTCCGCGTCGCCGAAGGGCTGCACCTCACGCAGGACCTTCGCGTAGCGCGAAGCGCCCGAGTAGACGCGCACCGTGGTCGGCTTCGTCCCGGCGGGAAGCGCGACGGCCACGTCGGGCACGGCGTCACCGTCGAAGTCGCCGACCGCCGTGCCGGCCGCCGCGCCTTTCTTCCCGCCGCTGAACGGTCCGAGCTCGGCGACCTCCGGCAGGGATCCCCCCGCCGTGCGCACGCTGACGGCGCCGCCCGGCTCGCTCACCGCGACCACGGGGTCGTGCGGGATCGCGCGGACCATGCTCATCATGCCCCGGTCCTCGTGCGGCAGCCGGTGGCAGTGCTCGACGTACGTGCCGAGGTAGTCGTCGATCCGCACGCGCAGCACGACCTTGCCGGGGTCCTTGGCCTTGCCGTCCTTGCCGAGCACCGGCATCCCGTCCTTGCCGACGCGGGCCGGCGGGACGTTGACGATGTCCTGGATGTGGTCGGCGGGGCGCGGCTGCCCGAGCGGGGTGACGTACTGGACCGACGGGTAGTCGCCGTCGGCGTCCCGGAACTTCGGGTTGACCGGTGCGACGATCTCCATCACCTGCGCGTACTGCGTGTGGACGTGGAACGGGTGGTGGAGGCTGGACTCGTTGAGGATCGTCCACTCCTCGACCGTGCCGACCTTCGGCTGGTCGAGCCGGTTGTCCGGGAACAGCGCCCAGTTGACCGGGAAGTTGTTGGGCTCCTTCCTGTTCGGCGGCGCCACCGCGTTGTAGACGAACGTGCGGTCGTGCGTGACCTTCTCGCGCTCGAGGTGCTGGAGCGGCTCGGGGTGGTTGGTCGTCAGCTTGGCCGGGGTGTCGACGTGCTTGCCGGGCTGCTTCGGGTCGGTGTAGCTGACCGCGAGGACGTCCCGCGTGTAGTCGCGCCAGCCCGCGGCGTCCTTGTGCTCGGGCCAGTCGTAGGCACTGCCGATGCCCGTCCCGCTGCGGTTCTCCACCTGGATCACCCGCAGGACCTTCGACGGGTCGGACGGCCCCTGCACGAGGATCGCCACGCGCCCGCCCTGGCCCAGGAGGTAGCCCTGGCGGGCCAGCTTCCCGCTGCGGACGATGGGCTCGGGCATCGGCGTGCCGTCGATCGAGACGACGGTGAAGTCGCGCGGCGTGCCGACCACCGCCGGCTTGCGGGCGTCGGCGGCCGCGACCTCCTCGAGCGCGAGGACGTAGCTCGCGCTGCCGGTGATGTTCGTGAAGCCCCACACCTGCGACTCGGGCTTGGTCCCCTTCGCCCGATCGGCCGCGTTGAGCTTGATGCGTGGCGCGATCGCCCCGTTCACCGTGTAGATCATGTCGCCGCGAGGCCGCAGCGCGGTGCCCTTGGAGTTGAAGGCCGACGCGTCGATCAGCTCCCCCTTCGGTCCCTTCTCGCGCACGTTGTAGCGGACCATCATCGGGTGCATGGCCAGGCCGTTGAGCTCGCGGTAGTCGCCGTCGAGCCGGCCGACGACGATGTGGCCGGCCAGGCCGTTGTAGACCTGCTCGTCGGTGATGCCGTGGATGTGCGGGTGGTACCAGTAGAGCCCGCGGTACTGGGTCTTCGGAATGTCGATCGTGTACCGGTTGGAGCGGCCGGAGGGGATGCTCAGCAGGACGTTGTCGCTGTTGCCCGCGGGCGAGACGGTCAGGCCGTGGGTGTGCAGGTTGAGCGGCTGGGGCACCTGCTCCCGGGGGGCGTCGAGGGGCTCGAAGGGCATGGTCGGCAGCGCGTTGACGTAGTCGATGACCAAGCGGTCGCCGGGCTGGACCGACCACTGCGGGCCCACGTAGGTGCTCGCGGTCCCCTCGGTGAACGTGCCCTGGTCGTCCACGATCTGCGTGTCGTAGATGTCCATGCCCTCGTAGGAGACGTCGGCGATCGAGGAGGTCGCGGACCGCGCGACCACCCGCAGGTGCAGCTCCCCGTCCTTGCTGGCGTAGACGGGGGCGACGGGCAGGTCCGCAGGGTTCGCCGGCGTCTGGGCGACCGAGGTCGTGCTCGCCGGTTCGGAGGTGTCGTCCCCGCCGCAGCCGGCGACCGCCAGGGCGGTGATCGTGGCGAGGAGCGCGGTGAGCAGGACGAGCGGGCGAATCGGCACGGCGGGAGCATACGTCAGGCACCGGCGCGTGTACTGATCGCGCGGCGAGCCGGTTGCGTCTCCGCGTCATGCTCGATATAGTTGTGCGTGCAACTACTTCATCCGTCGCGACCAGGAGGCCGTCATGCAGCTCGAGGGGATCCATCACGTCAGCTCGATCACCGGGGATGCGGCGGGCAACGTCGACTTCTACGTGCGCGTGCTGGGCATGCGCCTCGTGAAGAAGACGGTCAACCAGGACGACCCGGGCGTCTACCACCTGTTCTACGGCGACGAGACCGGCGCTCCCGGCTTCGACTTCACGTTCTTCGAGTACCCGGGCGCCCGGGCCGGCCGGGCCGGCGCCGGCATGGTCCACACCGTGGCCTTCCGCGTCGCCTCCCAGGCTGCGCTGGACTTCTGGGCCGCCCGCCTGGAGGCCGAGGGCCGCCCGGTCGAGCGCGAGGCCGGCATCCTCACGTTCACCGACCCCGAGGGCCTGCGCCTGCAGCTCCTGGTCGAGGACGTGCCCGACGCCCCGCTCGTGCCCGTCTCGGGCGACATCCCCGCCGAGCACGCCGTCCAGGGCTTCGCCGGGGTCCGCGCGTACACGACCGACGCCGAGCGCAGCCGGCCCCTGCTGGAGGGCGTGCTCGGCTTCACCGAGACCGACGCCGGCGCCTCCCGCTACGAAGCCCGCGGCACCGAGCGCGGCGGCTGGATCGAATACGACGCTCCCCCGGCCGAGCGCGCGATCCCGGGCGCCGGCACCGTCCACCACGTCGCCTGGGCCACCCGGCGCGAGGAGCAGGACGCCTGGCAGCAGCGCGTGACCGAGGCCGGCCTGCACGCCACCCCGATCATCGACCGCTACTACTTCCAGGCCGTGTACTTCCGCGAGCCGAGCGGCGTGCTGTTCGAGCTGGCCACGATGGGCCCGGGCTTCACGGTCGACGAGCCCGCCGAGACGCTGGGCGAGCACCTCGCGCTCCCGCCGTTCCTGGAGGACCGCCGCGCCGAGATCGAACGGGTCCTCACCCCGCTGCCGGCCGTCGGCCGCGCGGCCCGCGCCGCGACGGCGACCTAGACCGAGACGCCGCCCAGGCCACGCCGAGCCCCACCTCGTTCCCGCTGAGCGGGAACGAGGTCGCCTTCGGCGCGCCGGCGCCCGGTGGCCTCCATGCACGCCCGCGTTCCCGGGGCGTTAGGGTCGACCAGGCCATGGCCGATCCCGCCCCGGACAAGACACCCCGCGACTGGGCGGGCGAGTACGCCAGCCGCCGAGGCCACCACGACAGCCTGACCGAGGAGCTCGAACGGCTGGTCCGCCACGTGCTCGACGAGAAGGGCATCTCGTTCGCCCAGCTCGAGGCCCGGACGAAGACCGCGGAGAGCTTCGCCGAGAAGATCAGCCGCAAGAACGACAAGTACGACAACCCGTTGGAGGAGATCACCGACCTCGTCGGGCTGCGCATCATCCTCTACTACCCCGACGACGTCGTCGCCGTCGGTCAGCTCATCGAACAGGAGTTCGAGGTCGACTGGGAGAACTCGGTCCGTCAGGGCGCCGACACCGCCCCCGACCGCTTCGGCTACCGGTCCGACCACTACATCGTCCACGTCTCGCAGGCGCGGCGGGCCCTCCCCGAGTGGGCCCGGTTCGCCGGCGACTGCGCCGAGATCCAGGTCCGTACGGTCATGCAGCACGCGTGGGCGGCCGTGGACCACAAGATCCGCTACAAGAGCACCGACCTCCCCCGCTCGCTGCAGCGCCGCCTCTCCCGGCTGAGCGCGCTGCTGGAGATCGCCGACGAGCAGTTCGCCTCGCTCAAGCGCGCGGGCGACGACGTGCTCGACTCGTACGAGAAGTCGGTGGCGCGCGGAGATCTCGAGGTCGCGATCGACGCACTGTCGCTGCGCGCCTACCTCGACCAGTCGGGGGTCGGCGAACGGTGGGCGAAGGTCGCGCTCGACGCCGGCTTTCGCGAACCGTTCGCCGGGACGTCGGACGACCTGGCGTTCGAAAACCTGCTCGACGCGCTGCAGGCGGCGGCGATCGTGAGCCTGGAGCAGTTCCGGCGGAGCCTGGCCCGCCTCGACGCCAGGGGAGCGGTCCTGCTGCGCGAGCTCGCCGAGCGCGTCGCGGCCGTTCCCGGGTTGGGGCATCCCCACCTCGGCCGCGTCGTGGCCGTGCCCGAGGACGTCCTCGCGTTCCTGATCCTGATCCAGCTCGGCGACGGCGACGCGATCGACGCCTCGGCGTTCCGGGACGAGATCAAGGCGGGCCTCAAGGCGGTGGCCACCTCCGCGGCGGGCCGAAGCGCACCATCGTCCCGCTGAGCGGGAACGAGGTCGCCTTCGGCGCTCAGTCGGGCGGGAGCGGGCCGCCCGCGTCCACCCCGGCCGCCGCCACCGGGTACGGGTACTCGGCCGCGCGGTGCTGGAAGGAGAGGATGCGGGGGTTCTGGACGTAGCCGTCGCGGATCTCGATCGCCCGGCGGATCGTCTCGCTCGCGTCCCACGCGGCGGGGCCGGCCATCACCGTCGGTAGGTGCTCGAGCACGGCCTCGCTGATCTCCCACGTCGACGAGTTCCACAGGAACGACGGGGTGTGGTCGACCGCGTAGTAGTGCAGGTCCCGCCCGACGGTGAACATCGGGTCGGCGAACGTGGTCGGACGAGCCCACTCGAAGCCCATGCCCTGGTCGCACGACACGTCGATGAACAGCGTGCCGGGCCGGAAGCGGTCGAGGTCCTCGTCCATCACGAACATCAGCGGCTCGTCGGTGTCCTGGAGGATGCAGTTCACCACGATGTCGTACTCGGCCAGCATCCCGGCCAGCGGGCCGGGCTCCTCGCCGATCAGGGCCAGCGTGCGGCTGGGCTCGGCGGGGTCGCGGGCGAAGTGCTGCATCCGCACCGAGGCGAAGGGAGAGGCCACGGCCGAGACGTTGCGCGTGGTCAGCACCGTCACGTCGCTGACGCCCAGGGCCGACAGGCCGCGCACCGCACCGCGGGCCGTGGCACCGAAGCTGATGACGGCGGCACGCAGACGCCGGCCGTAGTCGCCGGTCGTCCCCCGCAGCTCCAGGGCATGGAGGACCGAGCAGTAACCGGCCAGCTCGTTGTTCTTGTGGAACACGTGGACGCTGAAGTTGCCCTCCTTCGTCCAGTAGTTCATGGCCTCCCAGGCGATGAGCGTGAGGCCGCGGTCGATCGCCAGCTGGGTCAGCTCCTGGTCCTGCACGCAGTGGGGCCAGCCCCACACGACCTGCCCCTGACGCAGCGTCTCGAGGTCCTCCGCCAGCGGCTTGGCCAGCACGACGACGTCGCAGTCGGCCATCAGCGCCTCCCGGCTGCGCAGGCCGGCGACGAGCGCGCCGATCTCCTCGTCGGCGACGCCGAAGCGCTCGCCGTAGCCGTGCTCGACGTACATGCGGGCCCGCAGCGCGGGGTCGATGCGGTCGAAGTGCTCGGGATGGATCGCCAGGCGACGCTCGTCCCGTTTGCGGGACGTGCCGATCACGCCGATGGTCATGGGATCCACCGGACGGAGTGTACGGCCGCCGTGCGGCCACCCCTCCCCCGCCCGACGCGCGCCGGCCGGCGCCGACCCTGCGCCGGGCCCCACCTCGGTCCCGCTGAGCGGGATCGAGGTGGGGCTCGGCTGCGGGTGGGTCAGGCGGTGACGGCCTCGACGTCCGCGGCGCGCACCACGCCGTCGCGGCCGGCGAGCAGACCGCGGCGCCGCAGGACCGGGAACAGCCCCTCGCCGACGTGCAGCGCCTCCTCCAGGTGCGGGTACCCGGAGAAGATGAACTCGTCGATGCCCAGCGCGTGGTACTCCGCGATGCGATCGGCGACCTCCTCGTGGCTGCCGACCAGCGCGACGCCGGCCCCGGGACGCAGCAGGCCGAGCCCGGCCCACAGGTTCGGGGAGACGACGAGGTCGTCCTTGCGCCCGCCGTGCAGCGCGAGCTGGCGCTTCTGGCCCTCCGACACCGCGCCCTGGAGCACGGACTGGACGCTGTCGATGATCTCCTGGTCGGCACCGTCCAGCAGCCGCGTCGCGGCCACCCACGCGTCGTCGGCGTGCTCGCGGCTGACCACGTGCAGCCGGATCCCGTAGCGCAGGGTGCGCTCCTCCTGGTCGGCCAGCACGCGCACGCGCTCGATCTGCTCGGCCACCTGCTCCGGCGGCTCGCCCCACGTGAGGAAGACGTCGGCCTGGCGGGAGGCGACCCGCAGCGCCGCCGGGGAGGCGCCGCCCAGGTAGATCTCCGGCCACTGCGGCGGGTTGATCACGAAGGCCTCGTCGACCTTGACGAACTCCCCGTCGAGCGTGAACGGCTGACCGCTCCACGCACCCCGCACGGCGGACAGCCACTCGTCGGCTCGCGCGTAGCGGTCGTCCTTGCCCAGGTAGTCGCCGAACCGGCGCTGCTCGGCGTCGTCCCCGCCGATCACCGTGTTGAGCAGCAGCCGCCCGTGCGACATCCGCTGGAACGTGGCCGCCGCCTGCGCGGCCAGCGTCGGCGACTGCAGCCCCGGCCGGAACGCGACGAGGAACTTCAGCTTCTGGGCGACCTGCGTGAGCGCGGCGGTGGCGATCCACGCGTCCTCGCACCACGTGCCCGTCGGCGTCAGCGCGGCCTCGAAGCCGAGGTCCTCCGCCGTCCGGGCCACCAGCCCCAGATACTCGACCGACGCGGGCCGGTCGCCGGGGACGTCGTCATCGGCCCGCGACCCCTTGGCGAGCACGCGCGCGCTGCCCAGCAGCGTGCGCGAGTCGCCCGAGGTGGGCAGGAACCAGTGGACCTTGATCGGCATGGAGGGGCTCCCCTACTTGGCGAGCTGGTTGCTCGTGATGGACTTGATCGAGATCTTCTTGACGAGGCCCGTCCCCGCCAGCACGTTGGCCAGCTTCTGCTCCTCGGCGATCAGCTTGGCCGTGACCGGCGTGACGCTGCGGTTCGCGCTCTTGATCGACTTCAGTGCCAGGTCGACCGGCAGGCCGCTCTCGGCGTTGAAGGCCTGGGCCCACTTGAGCTTGTTCTTCGTGCCCCAGGCGATCGCCCGCTGCAGGCGCACGAGGTAGTCGCGGATCGCGGTGCGCTTCTTCACGTTGGCCAGCGCGCTGTTGGACGCCGCGAAGAAGTTCAGGCCCGCCGCCGCGTAGCCCGAGCCGGCGGGGAGCACGCGACCGGCCTCGCCGGCGATGCTGGCGAACGGCTCCCACGTGGCCCACGCGTCGACCGCGCCGGAGTTGAACGCGGCGAGCGAGTCGCCCGGGGTGAGGTCGACGAGGGTGACGTCCTTGGTCGTCAGCCCCGCCTTCTTCAGCGCCTGGAGGATGAAGCCGTGGCCGGAGCTGCCGCGGGTGTAGGCGATCTTCTTGCCCTTCAGGTCGGCGACCTTCGCGGCCGGGCTGCCCTTCTTCACGAGGACGAAGTCCCCGGAGTTGGCGCCGCTCTGCGGGATGCCGGCCACGAGGCGGAAGTTCGGCCGGGTCGCCGCGGCGAAGATCGGCGGGGTGTTGCCCACGCCGCCGATGTCGATCCGGTTGGCCTGCAGGGCCTCGAGGATCGGCGGGCCGGACGTGAACGTCGACCAGGTGAGCTTGTACGCCTTGCCCTTCAGCGCGCCGGACGCGACGAGCAGCGAGCGCAGCCCGTCGGTCTGGCCGCCGACGCGCAGGTTGACGCCCTTCAGGCTGATCGCGGACGCCGAGGCGGACGGCGTGGGCGCGGCCTGGGCGGGCGCCGCGGTGACCGCGACGGCGAGGCCGAGCGCGCCCACGATGGCCGTGCGTCGGGAGATGGAACGGATCGGGTGGTGCATGGTGTGGAGTACCTCGTTGATGGGTGCGGCGGTGGACGGACGGAAGACGGGTGGCGCCGGGTCAGACGCCGAGGAGGCCCAGCAGCTCGGTGCGACATCGCACGAGCTCGGGGTCGTCGCGGCGGCGGGAGCGCTCGGGGTCGAGGCGGCGGTCGTGGATGACGACGCCGTTCTCGATCACCAGGACGCGGTCGGTGATGAGCAGCGACTCCTCCACGTCGTGGGTGACGAGCAGCATCGCCGGGCGGTAGCGGGCCCACAGCTCGGTCACGAGCGCGTGCGCGGACACCCGCGTGAGGGCGTCGAGCGCGCTGAACGGCTCGTCCAGCAGCAGCAGGTCGGGCTCGCGCACCAGCGCCCGGGCCAGGGACACGCGCTGGCGCTGGCCGCCGGAGAGCTGGCGCGGCCAGGCGTCCTCGCGGCCGGCCAGGCCGACCTCGGCCAGCATCGCCCGGGCGCGTGCGTCGGCGGCCTTGCGGCCGTCCGCGTCGTGCAGGCCCATCCCGACGTTCTGGACGACGGTGCGCCACGGGAAGAGCCGCGGATCCTGGAAGACGACGGCGGGCCGGCTGCCGGTGCGCAGCTCCCCCACGATGCCGGTGTCCAGGCCGGCCAGGGCCCGCAGCAGCGTCGTCTTGCCGGAGCCGGAGCGCCCGATGATCGCCACGCGCTCGCCGGCGCGGATGTCCAGGGTGACGTCGTCGAGGGCGACGATGTCCTCCCCGAAGCGCCGGGTGACGTTGCGCAGGGAGACGACGGGCGGGACCTCCGGCGCCTGGGGCGGCGCGGCGGTGGCACTCATCGTCTGGGCCCCTCGTCCCAGCGCAGCGCCCACCGTTCCAGGAGGCGCACGAGGAAGTCGGTGAAGATCCCCAGCAGGGCGTAGGTCAGCAGCCCGACCACGACCACGTCGATCTGCAGGAAGTTGCGGGCGTTGTTGATGATGAACCCGATCCCGGAGTCCGCGTTGATCGTCTCGGAGACGATCAGGACGAGCCAGGCGACCGCGAGCGACAGCCGCAGGCCGACGAGCGCGCCGGGCAGCGCCGCGGGGACGATGAGGTTGCGGATGCGCTCGCCCCGGGTGAGGCGCAGCGTGGCCGTCACCTCGACCAGGTCACGGGGGATGCCGCGCAGCGCGGCGCTGAGGCTGAGGTACAGGGGGACCATCACGCCGAGCGCGATGAGGATCACCTTGGGCGACTCGCCGATCCCGAACCAGATGATGAACAGCGGTACGACCCCGTAGAGCGGGATCGCCTTGAGCATCTGCATGGGCGGGTCGAGCAGGACGTCGCCCCACCGGCTCATGCCGACGATCGTGCCGAAGACCACGGCGAGCCCGATCCCCAGGGCGATGCCGATCCCGACGCGGCGCACGGACACGAGCAGCGCGTCGAGGTACTGCCCGCTCTCGATCAGGTCCCACCAGGCGCGGGCGATGTCCTGCGGCGAGCCGAGGGTGGTGCTGGGCAGCCAGCCGCTGGCGCTGGCGACCCACCACAGCGCGAGGATCGCGAACGGGGTGATCCAGCGGGCGAAGGGCGGTGGGGAGGCGGTCTCGGCGGTCATCGTGACGGGGAAGCGGGACGCGGATGCACCCCTTGCGGTCCCAAACCCTAGCATCCCCATCAGTTTTATGGAGTTTGAAACAGTGGGTATTCAGCCGCCCGCGGCTCCTCCCCCGGCCGAAGCGGACATCACGACCGCCGGGCGGACACGATGTCCGCTTCGACCCTCGACGGCGCTACCGGGGTCGGGGCGTCGTCTCGACCATCACCGTCGTCGCCTTGACCACCGCGGCGGCGGGCATACCCGGCTCCAGGCCCAGGTCGTCCGCCGCCTCACGGCTCATCAGCGACACGACGCGGAACGGCCCGCACACCAGGTCCACCTGGGCCATCACGCCGTCCCGCTTGACCGCCACGACGACGCCGTCCAGCCGGTTGCGCGCGCTGGTCTGGCCGCTCGCGGTGCGCTCGTGCATGAGCCGCGCGAGCTCGGCCGCCTCCAGGTGGCGCTGACCGCCGCGGCGCACGAACGTCACGCGCCCCGCCTTCTCCCACCGGCGCAGGGTGTCGGGGCTGACGCCGAGGGCCGAGGCCGCAGCGCCGATGCGCACGAGGTTGTCCATCGCGGCAGCCTCGCAGGCCGCCAGGACACGGTCGCGCGAACGCCCGCCCGAGCCCGCGGACGCGAGCAGAACCCGGGAAACACCACGAGAATGCCCCGGCAAACCCTTGCACCGGCTGCGATAGTGCGGGCCATGCTCCGTCGTGCCCTGTCACCGCTCCTCCTGGCCGCGCTGACGGCCGGCCTGCTCGCCGGCCCCGCCGCTGCCGCCACGATCCGCGTGCAGAGCACCACCGACACGATCGACGCCGGCCTGGTCGACGGCCTGCTCAAGCCGGCGTACGCGGCGGCCCAGCCCGGCGACACGCTGCAGTACGTGGGCGTCGGCACCGGCAAGGCCCTGGACAACGCCAAGGCCGGCCTGGCCGACGTCGTCATCACCCACGCGCCGTCGCTGGAGCAGCAGTTCGTCGAGCAGGGTTACTCGCTGGAGCCGTACGGCCGGGCGATCTTCTTCTCCGACTACGTGCTCGTCGGGCCGACCGGCGACCCCGCGCACGTGGCGGACGTCGCGCCCCACGACGCGATCGGCGCGCTGGAGGCGATCGCCGCCGCGGGCGGCAACGCCGCCGCCAACTTCGTGTCCCGCGGGGACAACTCCGGCACCAACGTGCAGGAGCAGCTCATGTGGGGCCTGACCGCCGCGCCCCTGGTCAAGCAGCCGTCGGCCAACGGCGGCGGTGACGCCGCCCGCTTCGAGCCCGGCACCGGCGGCACGCTGCCGGCCTGGTACCACCGCACGAACAAGGGCCAGGCCGCCAACCTCCAGGACGCTGCGGTCTGCAATGCGGACACCTACCCCGGGGGCGGCTGTTACACGATGGTCGACCGCGGGACGTTCAACCGCGTGGCGGGCCAGGGCCTGATCTCCAACCTGAAGATCGTCAGCCAGGGCAACGACGCGGGCGCCCGCGGCGGCGCGGACCTGCTCGTCAACCCGTTCCACGCCTACGTCGTCAACCCGGCCAAGGTGACCGAACCCCCGGTCGACGTGACGGCGGGGCTGCGCCTGCTGGACTTCCTCACGTCGCCCGGCTTCCAGGCCGCCGTGAGCGGCTTCCCGTCGGCCGACGACCCGGCGTTCCGCCCCGACGCCTTCCCCGCCGTGACGGTCTCCACGCCGCCGCCGGCCAGCGCGAAGGTCGGCGACGCGATCACGCTGGCGGTGAACCTCGACAACCGCCTGCCCGGCGCCGGGCCGGTGGACGGGATCCCGGTCCAGCTGCAGCGGTCGCTGGACGGCGGGAGCAGCTGGCAGGACGACGGCGCCCCGGTGCCCAGCGACGCCGCCGGCCACGTGGTGCTCACGTCCGTCGTCACGTCGATCACGGGCGCGCACTACCGGGTCGCGACGCCCCGCTACCGCGACCTCAGCCCCACCTCCGCCGACCTGGGCGCCGTGACCGTCGCCCGCTCCCAGACGCCCCAGCCGGTGCCCGACCGCACCAAGCCCCGCCTTTCCAAGCCCGGTCTGGCCCGCCGCGCCGTCACGGTCACGATCGACGAGGCCGCGACGCTGCGGGCCATCGTCGCCCGGAAGGTGACCAAGAAGGTGCGGCGGGGCGGCAAGACGCGCACGGTGACCTCGTACGAGACGGTCAAGACCGTGAGCGGCAAGGCGAAGCAGGCCGGGAAGGTCCGCCTCGCCTGGAAGCACGCGGTGCCGCGCGGCACCTACCGGTTGACGCTGCGCGCGACCGACCGGGCCGGCAACGTCCGCAGCCTCCTCGTCCGGCTGCGGGCGAAGTGATCCGCCCGGCGGCGATCGTCCTGGGGATCGCCGCCCTGGTCGCGGCGGCCGGCCCGGCCGTCGCCGCCGCGCCCACGCGGGGCGGCGTGCTCGTGGACCGCGTGACGGTGGACGGCGCCGCCGCCGGTCAGCGGCTGCTGGACCAGCAGGCCCTGGTCGCGGCCGAGGACGTCGAGGGCCGGCTGGTCAGCGCCGCGGCCCTCGTCGAGCTCGCGGGCGTTCCGCTGGACCGCCTCACCGAGCTGCGGGTCCACTACGTCGGCAAGCCGGGGACGCTCGAGCTGTCCCGGGACGAGGTGGTCACCGGCGGCGCGACGTTCGACCCCGAGTACAACGCCCAGGACGTCCGGTTCCGGGGGAGGGAGGACGTCTCCCCCGCGACGGGCACCCGGTTGCGGGTGACGCTGGTGACCACCGCCCCCCTGCTGGCCGTGGCCGCCGCCGCCGACCGCACGCAGCTCGACGCGGGCGGCGCCGTCCACTTCACCCTGACCGCTCCCGACGTGCCGGCCGGCACCACCTACGCCTGGGCCTTCGGGGACGACGCCTACGAGGACACCGGCGCCGCGACCACGGTCGATCACGTCTTCGCCGCGGACGGGACGTACGCGGCGACGGTGACGGCGCAGGCCCCGGACGGAAGCGCCGGCGTCTCGGGCCCGGTGGAGATCCGCGTCGGGACGACCCGCGCGCCCGATGAGGCTCCGGCGGGCGGGGCCGGAAGCGCGGCCCCCGTCGCCCCGCCGGCGGCCGAGCTCGACACCGCGGGCGGCGGGACGGGCGATCGGCGCGCCCCGACCACCGGCCGTGACCGGGCGGCCGGCGCGGACGCCCACGCTCGCCGCGGAACGCGCCGGGCCCGTGCGGCCCAGACCCCGGCGGCCTCGTCCCCGTCCGCCACGACGACGGACCGCGGGGCACCCGTCGGTCCCGCCGCGATAGCGAACGACCCCGCCAAGCCCACCGCGGCCGCGGATCCGCCGCCGTCCTCCCCCGCCCGCCCCTCCCGCGATCCGGACGCTGGTCCCGCGGGTGGTGCCGGGCCCGGCACCGTCCGTGGCCTCGTGCTCGTCGGCTTCCACGGCGAGCCGTTCACGGCCGACGACCCGCCCCCGACCGAGCGTCAGGACCGCGCCGCGGCCCGCGCGACCGACGGCGACGCGGAGGGCGGCGTGACCTGGCTGGCCCTCCCCGCGCTGCTGCTCCTCCTCGCGCTCGGCGCCGCCGGGGAGCGGCTGCGCCGCCACCGCCCGCGAACGTCCGTACATCCCGCTCGCTGAGCGAGCACGGCGTACGGAGGTTGGGGGATCTCGGGCCGGCGACGACCCGCATACGCCGCGCGAGCGACCCCACAAACAAGACGAACCAGCCCGATGGGCTGGTTCGCTGTGGGTCGGACCTTCGTCAATCGGGGCGCCGAGATTCGAACTCGGGACCTCTCCGACCCGAACGGAGCGCGCTACCAGGCTGCGCCACGCCCCGATGCGTCTCGCAGTATCTCAGAGCGGATCGCGAAACGGCGCCAGACCCACCGCACCCGCTCGCCCGAACCGAAGGTGGCGTGATGACCCACGCATTTGGAGGCAAAGCACGCCACCTTCGCGCGCGAGGCCCGAACCGCAGCTCAGGCCGAGCCGGCGACCGCGTTGTAGTACCGCACGGCGAGCCCGGTCATGAGCGTCTGGTACGCCTGCTCGACGTCCGTGCTCTCCTTGCGAGCCCAGGCGTCGAGGCCGTGGCGCTCGATCGCCTCGCTCTGCCCGATCACGTCGTCGACGAGCTCCGGATGGGCATCGCAGAAGTAGGCACCGATGGAGTACAGGCTGGTGTCGGTGAGGGACGCGAGGAAGTCGTTGTCGGCCACGGTGCGATGCTACCTCCCCATGACCGCGGTTCCCATCCATGATCTCGTCGCGTTCTGCGACCGCCTCCTCGACGCGGACGCGTTCACCGACTACGGACCGAACGGCCTGCAGGTCCCCGGCCCCGCCACGGTCGCCACCGTCGTGACCGGCGTGTCGGCCCATCAGGCCCTGTTCCGGGCCGCCGCGGCGCACGACGCCGACCTCGTGCTCGTCCACCACGGCCTGTTCTGGCGGGGCGACGACCTCGCGCTCGGCGCCGTCGCGGCAGGACGCCTGAAGCTGCTGTTCGCGCACGACATGGCGCTGGCCGCCTACCACCTGCCGCTCGACGGCCACGCGGACATCGGCAACAACGCGCTGCTCGCCTCCGCGCTCGACGCCGACGCGGTCACTCCCGCCTTCCCCCACGGCGGCCGGCCGATCGGGGCGATCGCCTCGTTCGGCGGCGACGGGCTCGCCGTCCCCGCCTTCACCGACCGCCTGGCCGCGGCGGTCGGCGGCCGTCCCCCGCTGCACCTCCCCGGGGGCCCGGCGCAGATCCGCCGCGTGGGCATCGTCACCGGCTCGGCCGCCGACGACGTCGTCACCGCCGCGACGCTGGGCTGCGACGCGTTCGTCACCGGCGAGCCGGCGGAGCGCGCGACCGCCCTGGCCCAGGAGCTGGGCGTGCACGTGTTCGCCGCGGGCCACCACGCGACCGAGACGTTCGGCGTCCGTGCGCTGGGCGACCTGCTGGCCGAGCGCTTCGGCGTCGCCCACGTGTGGGTGGACGTGCCCAACCCGGTCTGAGCGGCCGACCGGCCCGCGTCGTCGATCCCGCCCGCACAGCGGATCCACCGGCCGCGCCACCCGAGCGGCCACACGCCGCCTCGGCCAACTTTTAGGTTCTCCGTCCCCGCGAGGCGATAGAACTGGTGCTTCGCTGATTCCCATCCAGGAGGTTGTGATCCGATGGCGATTCACCTGACGCCCACCGAACTCGCGGACGAGTCCGGGATCGATCGGCTGGAAGTGATCGAGAAGTGCGTCGAGTTGGGGGTGCCGATCTTCCAAGGTCGCATCGACAAGACCCTGTTCATCGCGACCGTCAAGCAGGAGTCACCGGCGACGCTCGAGCGCTTCACCGCCGCCGCCTGACCCCACCCTGACGCCCCCGGCCGGGCGTGCGCGCCCGTCGCGGGCGCGTCCCGACGCGCTTTGCCGCCGTGGCGACACACACGGGTCGTCGCGGCGGCGATAGCATCGGTCCCTCATTTGACGCACTGTCTGGACACGACGAGGGAGAACGACATGGAAGCCGGCACGGAGGTCCCCCGTACAGGGTCCAAGACGATCGCCGATCTCGTCGGCTTGGCGGCTGAACGCTACGGCGACAGCCCGGCCATCCGGCACAAGGTCGACGGCGCATGGGTCGACGGCGCATGGGTCGACGTCAGCTTCGCCGAACTGGGCGAGATCGCCTCGGAGATCACCCGTGGCCTGATCGACCTGGGGATCGAGAAGGGCGACCGCGTCGCGCTGCTCGGCAACACCCGCGCGGAGTGGACGTTCTCCGACTTCGGCATCACCTCCACCGGCGCCGTCGTCGTCCCGATCTACCCGACCAACGCCGCCGAGGAGTGCCACTGGGTGGTCAGCGACTCGGGCGCCAAGGCCGTCGTGTGCGAGAACGCCGAGCAGGTCGCGAAGATCCGCGCGGTCCAGGACCGCCTCCCCGACCTGCAGCACGTGATCGTGATGATCCCCGGCGGCGACACCGGCGACGCCATCACGCTCGACGCGCTGCGCGAGCGCGGCCGCGCGCTCGATCCCGCCGTGGCCACCGAGCGCGCCGCGTCCGTCTCCCCCGACGACCCCTACACCTTCATGTACACCTCGGGGACGACGGGCAACCCCAAGGGCTGCGTGCTGCTGCACCGCAACTACCACTCGGTGCTCGACATGGTCCTGCAGCGCGGCCTGTTCGACGAGGACCGCAGCGACGTCACCTACCTCTTCCTGCCGCTCGCCCACGCCTTCGCGCTGATCATCCTGCTCGCCTCCACGGAGGCCGGCACGACGATCGCCTACTTCGGCGGGGACACGAAGCAGATCATCGGCGAGATCGGCGAGGTCAAGCCGACGTACCTGCCGTCGGTCCCGCGCATCTTCGAGAAGATCTACACGCTGGTCACCTCGCACGCCCCCGCCGACCTGGTGGCCAAGGCGGTTGCCGTGGGCACGAAGGTCCGCGCGCTGCAGGCCGCGGGCGAGCCCGTCCCGGCGGAGCTGCAGGCCGGCTTCGACGAGGCCGACGAGAAGCTGTTCAAGAACGTGCAGGCCGCGTTCGGCGGCCGGCTGCGCGAGGCCGTCACCGGTGCGGCGCCGATCGCCCGCGAGATCCTCGAGTTCTTCTGGGCGTGCGGCATCCCCGTCATGGAGGGCTACGGGATGACGGAGACGTCGACGGTGGCGACCAGCTCCCGCCCCGACGACCACCGCTTCGGCACCGTCGGCCGCGCGCTGCCCGGCGTGGAGATCCGCATCGCCGACGACGGCGAGATCCTCATCAAGGGCCCGAACATCTTCCACGGCTACTGGCACAACGCCGACGCCTCGTTCGGCGCGGTGGAGGACGGCTGGCTGCACACCGGCGACGTCGGCTCCCTCGACGAGGACGGCTACCTGTCGATCACCGGCCGCAAGAAGGACATCATCATCACGGCGGGTGGCAAGAACCTCACGCCAGCCAACCTCGAGAACGACATGAAGCAGTGCCGCTGGGTGTCGCAGGCCGTGATGCACGGGGACCGCCGCTCGTTCCCGGTGATGCTCATCACGCTCGACGAGGAGGAGATCGTCCCGTGGGCCGAGGCCCAGGGCCTCACCACCGACGTCTCCGCGCTGGCCGAGCGCGACGACGTGCGCGCGCTGGTCCAGGCCCACCTGGACGCCAGCAACGCCAAGTACGCGCAGGTCGAGCAGGTCAAGAAGTTCTTCATCCTCGACCACGACCTCTCCCAGGAGACGGGGGAGCTCACGCCGACCCTGAAGGTCAAGCGCAACGTGGTCAACGAGAAGTACGCCGGCCGCTTCGACGACCTCTACGCCTAGGGCGCGGAGGCCGGGCGTGCCGGGCGCTCCGGGCGCTCAGCCGCCGACGCCCAGCGCCCGCCGCACCGCGGCGGGCGCGGGCACCTTCTCCCACGTCTGCGGGTCGACGAAGACGTAGCGGATGTCGCCCTCGGCCAGGACCTCGTCGCCGCGCCGCACGACGTAGCGCGCGTCCATCGACGTGACGCCGATGCGGTCGGTCCACGCGTCGATCAGCAGCTCGTCGTCGAAGCGGGCGGGCGACCGGAACCGAGTGGTGAGCTCGCCGATGACGATGTCCACGCCGTGGTCGCCACGCAGCTGGCCGAACGAGCCGACGGCGGCCCGCCACAGCTCGGTGTTGGCCACGTCGAACCACGCGACGTAGTTGGCGTTGAACGCGATGCCCTGAGCGTCGCACTCGGCGTAGCGGACGCGCAGCGGGGTGGTGATGCGGAGCGGCTCGGTCACCGCTGGAGGGTACGACGCGGGCGGCCGAGCGTGTCGCTCGGCCGCCCGGACCGGCTAGCGGATCTGCATCCCCGAGATGGCGCGGGAGATGACGAGCTGCTGGATCTCCGCGGTGCCCTCGAAGATGTCGTAGATCTTCGCGTCGCGGTGCCAGCGCTCGACCGGGAACTCGCGGGTGTAGCCGTTGCCGCCCAGGATCTGGATGGCGCGCTCGGTGGCCCACACGGCGACCTCGCCCGACTTCAGCTTGCTCATCGAGCCCTCAGCGTTCTCGAACGGGACCTGGTTGCGGCCCATCCACGAAGCGCGCCACACGAGCAGGCGGGCCGCGTCGATCTCCATCTTCATCCGGGCGAGGGTGAAGGCGATCGACTGGTTCTCGATGATCTTCTTGCCGAACTGCTCGCGCTCCTTGGCGTACTCGAGCGAGTACTCGTAGGCGGCGCGGGCGATACCGAGCGCCTGGGCGCCGACCGTCGGGCGCGAGGCCTCGAACGTGGCCATCGAGGCGTTGGACTTGTTGCGCTTGCCCTCGCGCGCCCGCGCCAGGCGAGCGTCGAGCTTCTCCTTGCCGCCCAGCACGTACTCGGCGGGGATCCGGCAGTCGTCGAGGAAGACGTCGGCGGTGTGCGAGGCGCGCAGGCCGTGCTTGGAGACCTTGGAGCCCTGGGAGATGCCCTTGGCCTCGCTCATCGGCACGATGAACGCGGCGTGGCCACGGGAGCCCAGCTCCCGGTCGACCGAGGCGATGATCACGTGGACGTCGGAGATGCCGCCGTTGGTGGCCCACGCCTTCTGCCCGTTGAGGACCCACTCGCCCGCGACTTCGTCGAACTTGGCGGTGGTGCGCAGGGCGGACACGTCGGAGCCGGAGCCCGGCTCGCTGGAGCAGAACGCGGCGACCTTGAGGTCGTCCGGCGTGCCGTAGCAGCGCGGGATCCACTCGCCGATCTGCTCGCCGGTGCCCTGCCCGAAGATCGAGGCGACGGCCAGGCCGGTGCCCATGATCGCCATGCCGATGCCGGCATCGCCCCAGAAGAGCTCCTCGTTGACGATCGGAAGGCTCAGGCCGGTGGGGTCGGCGAAGAACTGGGCGAGGCCCTCGAAGCCGTAGAGGCCGATCTTCGCGGCCTCCTGGATGACCGGCCAGGGGGTCGCTTCCTTCTCGTCCCACTCGTGGGCGGCCGGACGCATGACGTCCTTGGCGAAGCCGTGGACCCAGGCCTTGATGTCCTTCTGGTCCTGGGTGAGAGCGAGGGAGAAGACGGGTTCCGCGGCGGCCTCGTCGGCGGAGGGCGCGGGGGTTTCGGTGGCACTCATGACCCCAATATTAGACTACTGTTCAATAGAGCGGGAGGGCCGTGGGACACAACCCGTCTCCCGAGGCGATGCGCCGCGTACGCCCGGCCCGTACTCTTCCTCCTTCATGCGCACCGATCCCTCGGACAACGGCGGCCTCTTCGTCGGCCGCCGGCCTGGCACCGCCCCGGTCACCTACCGCGACACGCCGACCGAGTCGAGCGACGGCCGCCGGAGGTTCGACAGCGTGCTCGCCGCCGGCCTGCTGGTGCTGATGACGCTCGTCGGCCTCACGTTCTGGGGTCCGATCCCCGCCGCGTGGCTGTGGGTCGGCTCGCAGGTCTACTGGCGCGCCGACGACAACCTCGTCGCCGGCCTGGCCACCGCGTTCATCGGGATGATCGGCACGCTGATGCTCGGCCTGATGCTCATGCGCCGGATGGACGAGGCGTGGATCCTGGTGCGCCGGGCCGCCGGCCACGACCAGCGCACCGGCGTGATCGGCCGGATCTTCGCGGCCACCGCGATCATCGGCGCCTCGATCTTCACCTTCTGGTTCCTCATCATCCAGGGCCCCGGACCGACGTTCGCGCCGAACTAGCCGTTCGATGGGGATCCTCGACCACTACAAGCAGTTCGAGGCGATGCCGCCCGAGGAGGTCAACGCGCGCCTGCGCGTGGAGGCCGACGAGCGCAAGCGCCGCGCGCTGGCCATCGTCGACCCGTTGGATCTCTCGAGGACGACCTGGCCGCACCTGCCCGACTCACGGATCGTCAACGCGATCACCTTCGCGGCGCGCAGCGGCCTGCAGGGCATGCCCGAACGCCACGCCACCCCGCTGCGCACCGAGCTGGCCCTGCGCCACCACGTGCCGCCCGGCCGCGTGGTCGTCGGCGACGGGGCCGCCGCCCTGCTCAGCGCCGCCGCCCAGGCCCTGCTGGAGCCCGACGACGAGCTGATCACCCCGTGGCCCTCCTACGGCCTGTACCCCGTGATGGCCCGCCGGGTCCGTGCCCGCGCCGTCCCGGTCGCCGGCCACGGCGTCGAGCCGATCCTCGCGGCGGTCAACCCGCGCACGCGGATCGTCGCGCTGTGCAACCCCAACGACCCGACCGGCGAGCTGCTGAGCGTGGACGACCTGCGCACGCTGCTCGACGCGCTGCCCGAACGCGTGGTCGTCCTCCTCGACGAGGCGCTGCGCGAGTTCGTGGACGCCGAGCCCACCGACGCCACGCTCGCGCTGCTGGAGGAGCATCCGCGCCTGCTGGTCTTCCGCTCGTTCAGCAAAGCGTGGGGCCTGGCCGGCCTGCGCTGCGGCTACGCGCTGGGCGGCCCCGGCGCCGAGGAGCTGCTGACCCAGCTGGAGCCCGACCTGGGCGTCAACGAGCTGGCGGTGGCCGGCGCGCTGGAAGCGCTGCGCTCCTCCTCCCCGATGATCGCCCGCCGCGTGAAGGCCCTCGCCGCCGAACGCACGTCGATGACCGACGAGCTGCTGGCCCGCGGCGCCGAGGTCACACGCTCGCAGGCCAACTTCCTGTGGACCGCCATCCCGGGCGTGGACGGCAGCGAGCTGGCCGCCCGGCTGGAGCGCCACGGCGTGCAGGTCGCACCGGGCGCCCTGCTCGGCGACGCGGCCCGCATCCGCGTCTCGCTGCTCAACCCGGCCAGCGGTGACCGCTTCCTGCGCGCGCTGGACCGGTCGCTGGGCCGGGTGAGCCCGGACGAGACGCCGGTCGTGGAGGCGGAGCCGGCCCCGGCCGAGGACGCCGCGACGGACGCGGCCGACGCGCCCGCTCAACCCTGACACGCAACCTGCGGCCGGGGCGCGTGTTCCTGCCACGATGCCTTCGATGGACGTCCCTCGCCCCCGGCGACGCCCGGCACTGGTCGCCGCGCTCGCCGCTCTGACCCTGCTCGCCCTCCCGGCCTGCGGCCTGGCGGCCAACGGCGGCGCCACGGCCGGCGGAGGGACGACCACCCCGACCGCCCCGGCGGGCGGGGGCGGTTCCACCACGCCGGCGACGACCACCGCCCCGGTCATCACGTCCAAGGCCGATCCGTTCGCCGGCCACGGGATGTGGATCTGGAACATCCCGAGCACCGAGCGCGGCGACGCGGTCGCCATCGGCGCCCGGGCCCGTAAGGCCGGCCTGTCCTTCGTCGTCCTCAAGGCCGCCCACGGCGCCACCCGCTTCGGGACCTACAGCGCCGCGTTCGTCACCGCGCTGCACGCCCAGGGCCTGCAGGTCTGCGCGTACCAGCGCGTCCAGACCGCCGGCCCCACCGCGCAGGCCAAGGTCCTGGCCGCCCAGGTCAAGCTCGGCGCGGACTGCGCGGTCATCGACGCCGAGTCGGAGCTCGAGGGCCGCTACAACGCGGCCAAGGTCTACATGAAGCAGCTCCGCGCCGGTCTCGGCTCGGGCTTCCCGATCGCCTTCACCAGCTTCCCGTGGATCGGCTACCACCCGACGATGCCCTACTCGGTCTTCCTGGGCCCGGGCGGCGCGCAGGTGAACATGCCGCAGATCTACTGGAAGGACATCGGGGTCTCGGTGGGCACCGCGTTCGCCAACACGTACCCGGCCAACAGCGTCTACGGCCGGCCCATCCGCCCGATCGGTCAGCTGTACCAGAACCCCCCGACCGCGGACATCCAGCGCTTCCGGGAGTTCGCCGGGGCGTACGGGTCGACGGGCTACAGCTGGTGGGTGTGGGAACAGGCCAGCGCGAGCGCGTGGACCGCGCTGAACAAGACGGTCACCGCGCCCGCGAAGGCCAAGGCGATCGTGCCCCCCACGCTGAAGACCGGCTCCAGCGGCGACCTCGTGCTGTGGGCGCGCAAGCGGCTGAAGACGATGGGCACGCCGGTGAGCCAGACCAGCGCGAAGTTCGACGCCGGGCTGCGCGCCGCCGTGGTCACCTACCAGGCCGCACACGCGCTGCCGCAGACGGGCATGGTCGACCCGGCCACGTGGCCGAGCCTCGTGCCCGTCTACACCTACGGCCGCCGCTGAGCGGGCCGGCTAATGCCCCACGAGGTCCGCGGGCACGTCGGGGTCGACGGGCTCGCTGGACTGCCGCAGCAGCGTCCCGGTCGTCTGCTCCAGGATGCGCCGCCAGCCGGCGGACTTCTCGGGCGTCGCGGAGAAGTGCTTGACGACCTTGCGCACGCGCGTCTCGGAGATCTG
>Ga0247758_1000191_pt1 | contig 51969 bp, 39 predicted proteins | sample UWRJL156409C4_FD_180950 | JGI IMG/M metagenome (GOLD analysis project Ga0247758, IMG submission 180950) | Plant litter microbial communities from Arlington Agricultural Research Station in Wisconsin, United States - UWRJ-L156-409C-4 | ecosystem: Environmental > Terrestrial > Plant litter >...
TGGAGGCAGACCGGAAGGGGTTGGAAGAGATGGGGTTTGGTGAGGGGGACAAGGGTGAGGGGGAGGGGGAGGGAAAGGAACAGGGGGAGGGCGTTGAGGGGGAGGAAGGGAAGGATGAGAAGGAAGTTGATAGGCAGAAGGGAGCAGAGGAAAGGGATATTGCGGATGAGAAGTTGAAGCCAATTGATAAGGAGGGCGTTCAGACGAAAGATGAGGATAATGAGAACGAAGATGACGATGAGGAGTGGGAAGTTGTTGCATAGAGGTAGGAAACAAAGAAATAGCAGGCCATGAAGAATGAATATTCAGAGTCTTTTCCTACTTAAACAGGTTTCTTGGAAAAAAGGTGGTAGGTTCATGATTGCGTTGAACTCGAGAACTAACACGAGGCCTACCACCTCAAGGTCATATATGTAAACTCAAACGCCTGCCCAAACCCTTTTCTCTTTTCGTCATCTCTTGTCGTCATTATTTCATCGCAAAATAGACAGTCAACGCCACAACAGAAATACATCAAAACGGGATAAGAAAAGTATCAACCCCACAAATACAGAGAACTCTGTCCCGGATAGTCCTAGGACAACAGACGCCTGACTATTAGCTCAAACCCGACTTCCTTACTGTGACGGAACGCTAGAATCGAGACGACACCGCGCCATGCCAGACTCGTCTCCCAGAAAAGCCTACTCGATGCTGATGGGCTGAGCCCGCCGTCTTCCTGCAAGATGTATGCGAAAAGCCGGTGTTCTGGCCTGACCTGATGTCCTACTGATCCTGGTGTCGAAAATGGGTTTATGGGTCCTCCTGCTGCTGGCACCAAAAACGGAGATGTGGCCCACAAATGCTGGTGCAGGCCGCTTAGCTTGATCTGTTTGGGTTGACGGGAGCCTTCGCATGTTGGAGTCATTGGCTTTCCAAGACGTTTCGACGGTGTTGTGGAGATCAAGTTATGCCGGGTGTAGACGCCGGAGAGGCTGATCTGGTCGCCTGGCCGCACAGGCATCGTGATGTCCTCTGGCTGGTGGATTCCATGGAGAACAGTGGTAATAGTCCGTGTTTCGCCAAATCGGAGAGGCTGTGATCCCTCCTCGCTGTCTCTATTACTGTATCGGGCATTGTGTCTGGTAAGTTTCGGAGAGACAAAACCTTTCCCAGTTCCTCGAAGTCCTCTTGGGGTTGCAATAATGGTATCCAGTTCCTCGAGGGTCCACAGGCAATGCAGCACCTGCATGACAATGGGCCACTGTCCCAACTTCTCCCCATATCGCGCAAACGTGTCGCCTTCCGCATCAGATGCCTGCCGCATGTCTTCCACAAGCCAGTCTGCAAGGGGATGAAGGGCACCGATATCGTCGCCAAAAAACGGCAGATGGTTATATATCGCTCTGTAGGTAGGAAACTGGTCCAGAAACTCGAGCTCGGTGTCCGAAATTCGCTGGTCGCGTCCGGTCCCTACAAAGCGGTGGAGAAGTCTCTGCGGCTTTTCGGGGCCCTCGTAGAAGAACGGCTCATGGTATGGTGCAGCAAGACAGGCGCCACATATCATGAGACGAAATATGTTTCGGTAGAGCCTGCTTCTCCAGAGGCGGTGCATTTCTGGGAACTGAGGGTCGCCACGCTCCCAGCCGACGGCAGTCTGTAATACTGTGACACCGGGCTCAAACCAACACGCTGGTTGCAGGCGCGGGGCGTTGAGGAGAATCAAGTGCTCGACGCAGTGGCCGAAATGCTGGAGATTCACGATTTTCTGGAACTCATCCACCGTCGGAAGTCGCTTCGTCCCGCTCAGCTGCTGGACGGGGTAGAGATGTCGGAGGGAAGGCAACTTGCTGGCACTGAGTGAATCGCAGACAATCTTGGTCGCTCGGACGGCAATCAAGGCGACGTCGAAGGCGTACATGCACCGACGGCCAAGCGACCAGAGGATGTGGCCCATCTGGGACTGGAAGACGGCGTGAAAGCGTTGGCATGTTGTGATGAGTGCAAGCAGGTCTCGGGACGTGTCACTGCACTGGAAGATGATGGAGAGCAGCTCCGTGGGGAGACATTGGAAACGCGCGCTGGCCATTGTCTAGTCCTCTGGCGCGAAGAAGCGGGAAGGAACGGCGATTGCGTGGCATGAGCGTGGGGACAGAATGGGGAGAAAAGGATGTTAAAACCGGGACAGACCAGATATATGCGAGCGGGCCGTCAAGTGTGAGAACACCACGGCCGTGTCAACGACCGTCATCGCAAACTGCTAGGACTTCGCCTCACGTGTGATCTGTGCCTCCAAAGGTTTGCGTGAAGTTTACCCTGCGAAGCGGGGCTCCGTTGATGCCTAGCTGTTTTCAGCTGTGCCAAGACACGCACCCCAGCACCCGACCTCGAACAACCAACCCGCTTGGACAGCTGCAAGCCGCTGCATCTGGCACACACCTCGAACTCTCCGCCAAGGTCGATTTCGCAGAAGTCGCACCACCATTGGGCTTTGTCCACTGCAAGCTTCCTGCGGGCTCCAATTGAGGCTCATCCATTCATTGAACCTGCTCTAGAGCAGGTTCGACAATCCCCCAACCGCATGCGCAAAAACCCCAAGAAACGCCACTCGGTTGGACCTCTGTCTTCCCGAGGCCACCAGCGCCGCCAGACAGGGATCGCGGCACCGGGAGCGTGGGGTAGGGCTGACCTCCAGCCCCACTTGGCAGGACCCAAATCTCCAGGTCAACTTGGAACTAGACCTCGAACTTGAACCGTTCCCGCCAAAAGTTCCAACTTCTCAGAAAGCACTCACACGACTGCTACAACAACTCACTCTCATTTGCGCGAAAGCGGCAAGCATCGAGCCACCGTCATCATGGAAGAGGAAGAGGACCCGTTCAATGCGTCGCAGCTGAGCGGCGTGGAACGCTGGTTGCAGGACCAGTCTCAGCAACCTTCGCAAGCCCAGGCCAAGTCCATATCACTTCCCCTCAGTCAACGTTTTTTCCCAGCGTCCGAACTTGCGCCACTGGCCGCAATTTTGCAAGCCAGTACGGCGCCCGCCAGCCAATTCGGAGGAAAAAGACAGAAGACGGCGTATATCGACGGCACAGGATGGAAGCGTACGATCCCGAAACCTTCGCAGAACAAGGTGATCGTCATCAGTGATGATGATGATGATGATGATGACGGGAAGCCCAAGCAGAAAAAGGCCAAATATTCCAACCAAGTTACGGTCACGTCGGCGGCATCTTCTGCGCGACATGTAACCCCGATGCTTACCCCCCCAGACACCTCACCAGAAGAGAGTTTTCCGCAGGACAGTTTCCCGCTCAAGAGCTCTTTGCCGCAAAGTTCCTTTTCAACAACACTGAATGGAAGTAATGGCGCCTTATATGAAGCTTCCTGCCGCCTACAGCCGAAGGAAATTGCGCCCAGACCCTTCCCGAAAGTCGCATACGTGGATCTATCGTCAGATGAGGAGGGACCAGCATCGCAATTGCAAGGACCGACATCGCAGTCCCAGGGACTATCGCAATCTCAGGGACCAGCATCACAATCACAGGCCGTCATGAATTTGGTGGACCACAGAGGACGGCCGCTGCCAGACGTTGCGATTCAAATTTCCCGCGAGTATTGGCAATGTCAGCGCGAATATGAACTCTGCCCCATTGGCGCTGAGGATGATGTTCAGGGACCTCGGCCGTGTGTGGATACGCTCCTGAGGATGGCTCGCCATCGTCGGACCTATACGCAGCTCATTCTTGGGCTTGAAGATCTGCATCCTGGTGATCGTACCTACGAACCGCCATATATCCCTCCTGATGTCGTCAACGTCGCTCCAGTTATCGACGTCAGCGCAATTGATCCGAAAACGCACAACTCGGGTCCGGTCGTGGAGCCTCCGCTGAATGCGGAACAGATCAAGATTGTGGAGCTTGCCGCGAGTGGAAAAAATATCTTCTATACCGGCTCGGCTGGTTGCGGGAAGTCTACTGTCCTTCACGCAATTAAGAAGAGACTGGAAGGGATGGGAAAGGTTGTCCAGGTCATGGCACCTACAGGCAGTGTTGCACTCGCAATTAACGGTACAACAACCTGGACGTTCGCGGGCTGGAATCCTGACAGTTATAAAAGAAGACTTTCCTATCTGGAGGGCGCGACTCGCCATAAAACCAGCCCTATTCGCCGTCGTTTTCGCCAAACTGACGTCATTATCATCGACGAGATTAGCATGGTGGAAAACCTTCATTTTGAGCGGCTCAATGCTGTGATGAAGAGTGGACGTTATGCTACGAACGATCATCAGTTAAAGGGGATTGACGCTAGGGAGAAGGCATTTGGTGGCGTTCAGGTCATTGTCACGGGCGACTTTTGCCAACTTCCGCCGGTAAAGCCGTTCCAGACATGTATGTACTGCGGCCGGGAGTTCAGTCTTGACCCTTCTGGCGGCGAGATGACCTACTACTGCCACGGCTGCAACATATCATACAAGGACTCAGATAAATGGGCCTTTCGGAGCGAAGCATGGAAGGAGTGCGGTTTCGTCCACATCCTTCTCAAAACGATTCATCGACAGCGGGACTCGCAATTCATCTCAATGTTGCAGAAGTGCCGGATGGGAGTTCCTTTTACGAGCCATGAGCTCCACGTTCTGCAGAACCATGCCTCTATTACAACGAACGCAGTCAAGCTATTCTCTACCCGCGAGGAGGTTCGACGCACCAACAACGAGGCATTCCAGCGGCTGAAGACGCCGCCTCTCATTTATCACTGTTACGACAAGTTCTCGTGGAACCGAGAGAAACACCCCAATCTTGGCCAGAAAGGAAATACTAACCAAGATGGATCATTGCAAGCGCTCAGCGAACACCGTCTGGACCCGTGTATAGAGCTCAAGATCGGCATGCTTGTGGTTCTCCTAGTAAACCTCGACCTATCGGAAGGATTTTGCAACGGCAGCCAGGGTATCATCGCCAACTTCGAGCCCTACGATCCATCCAAGTTGCCTCGAAAGGCGGACTTGAGCAAAGCGAATCCAAATGGTCCAGGCAGCTCATACGCCGGCGTCAAGGACCAGCACATCAGAATTTTCGCCGAACAGCAGAAGACGGGTCTTGGTTGGCCTATTGTTCGCTTCCACAACGGCAAAGCACGGACCATATATCCAGAGTGCCAGGTTAACGAGATCGGCGATGTCAAACCGTACTCCCTGCTCTGCCGGACGCAGGTGCCGCTGACGGCCGCTTGGGCTCTGAGTATTCACAAAGCTCAGGGCATGACGCTCAACCGCGTTATCGTCAATCTATCTCGGGCATTTGAGGAGGGACAAGTATACGTCGCCCTGTCGCGTGCGACCTCGCTGGAGGGATTGAAGATCGACGGGCATATCAATGGGCTGAGAGTTGGAGCGGGGGGAAACCCGGCGGTGCGGGAGTTCCTGCAGCAGAAATTTGGCCAGTAAGGGGTGGGCAAGACTCGGTCTTGTTTTAGGATGGGAGCAGTTGCTCTGACATTGGTACGGCGAGATGGATACGGGCCGGCGAGCCTCAGGATTTGATGAATGCCAAAGAGTTTTGCAGGGACAGCGCTTTTCGCCAGTGGCCAGAGAGGTTGCCGGCTGTACTATTAGTGCAATAGCGATTTGCTTCTTACATTGGACCGACGACCTTCTTGTCGCCGGGTGTACTTGTAGCAGCATAGCGATTTGTTTCTTACACTGAACCGGCGACTCTCTGTCGCCGGTGTACTCATATTAATGGCATCGCGATTAGTTCTCAGACTGGAGATGCAATGCAGCATGCTTCGTTCGTGTATGTGCCTGTTATTTGAACGGAGCGCCTGAAGCTAAAATCGGCGCTTGCGACCAAGGGAAAGCAGGGAAATACGCGGAAAGATGACACTTGGACCCTCGGTGTATCATTCACACTCGCAAAAGCCCTTGACGATGATGAAGCCGTGAGGTTGATGCAGCGACGGATACAAATACCAAGCTAAAAGAGATGAAAGAAAGACATCCATGTTACTGGAAATCGCCCTGCGGTACTTGAAGCGACCCAAGCTACAGCTAGCCCCCTGCGAAGCCGAGGTACATGCTCTAGCCGTCGAGTTCAGCAGCTTTCCGCGGCATCTGCTTTATTCTCCGTCTCAAAAGTATCAGTCCTCATTGGCTTGCTGAATATGTCAGGCTCGAAATCAAGTCCAGCTGAGTAGTGAGCGCGAGCTGGGAAACCTGAATCCCTGAAGTATAAGATGGAACAAGAAAATGAGAGCGGAAGGATGAATGAACACTCGAAAGTTAGCGCAAGACGATGTTAGCCCCAAGATGGGCCGCGACAACTTGGACTTGCCCATCCATTGCTCAAGGAACATGAGGTGGCATAACCATTTGAGTTGAAACGTGCCTCATACAATCTCGCACTGTGGTGGTATCATGGATGCCCCGTCCAGGCTTTGGCAGGGGCCCTGGCGTTGAAGGTGGAGACGGGTTTCAGCGTTCTGAATTATTCGCGATGATGTCACCACGACCGTCACCGTTTAAAGGGAACTTGGCATTGCTGCGACTTCCTCATCAACAACACTTTGTCGCGAACAGAAAATATCACAACAGAAAGAACCAACAAAGAAAACACCATGAAGACCCTGGGAGACAATCAATTCACAAAAGAGCAGTCGGACATGTACGTCTCGGAATTCGCCGAGGAGGGTCTTGACGAACGCAATCCTTTCAAACAGGCAACAACAGACCAGCCCATAGCAGACGCCAACGACGCTGCGATCGCGGCTGTGCTCAGTCGCAGCGAAGAGTCAGCTGAGAGACCAATTGAACCTACAGAACAAGGCCTCCCCACTGAGAAAAGAAAAGCCCAGAGCGCCGCATCTCAAACTGAGGAGATACCTACCCCCCAAGTCGACGAGGCAAGATTCGACGGCCTATTCAGTCCGGCACCAAACTCCGCCGTTGTCGCCAGCACATCCGCAGACACACAAGAAGACCACAGCCTCGACCGCAAACACAGACGTTCGTCCTCAAAAGGCTCGCCAAACCCGTTACTTGACGCAATCGCCACCGACGCAGTCAATGACGATGACGACGACCCGGAAGTCCAGCGCCTGATAAAACGCGCCCGGCAAGACAGCCGGACCCTACTAATACGGCCGGGCGATAACGAAAGGGACGAAGACAACAAAATGCGCGCGAATTCGGATATGCGCAGCACAGCCTACCGGGAGGATGAGGAAGACGACAATGTGAAGGGAAATTCCGATCGCTCAGAGCAGGAAGTGGACTACGCGGCTGGAGATGAAGCTGATCGTCCGACTGAGGCGAAGCCTATGACGCTGATGGAGAAATTATCTGAGCACAAAGATCATGATCCCATTCCGAGGGATCCGGGGGATGAGGATGATGATATTGAGGCGAAGGAGGGTGATGATTACGATGCGGAGAATTATGAGAAGTTCGAAGACGATCAGGATGGAATGGGGGAGACTGTAGCGGAAGATGGGCCGGACATGGATGAGCGCCTGTTAGTTTGATATGAAGATGACAATAACTCTTGTCCTTTCCCAGCGCTGTTGCAGTATCATTGGGGCCCGTGCACCTTCCTAAGCACCTATCCTGGGCCACAAAGCAAATACAAGCGCCCGCTTGGCTCAGTGGTAGAGCGTGTCACTAGTAATGACAAGGTCGTCAGTTCAATTCTGGCAGTGGGCATTCAAATAAATTTTTACATCCTCCATCAACAATCTTTTTTTATGCTACCGCAAAATAATGCCACAATACCACAATTTCGTGGTGCTCAAACCCCTTGCCTACAAATGAAAGATTTTTACCCCATCAGTACCGCCAACTGCAACCCCAACCGGTCATCTTCTCTAGGTCGACCAGTCACTCAGCCTAGGGAAGGGATAGTCAAAGAAAGGGCCCCGGTAGTTCGACACGGGCTACTCGAAGATGAAACCCACGACCTGCGGCTGAAACTGTGTCAAGCCCTACCGCCGACGGGATATCCACATAGTTCCTGTGCTGGAAGATGGTCGCTGCCGCCGATATCTGTCCACTGCTCGTGTGAAGAACAGCCAGCGACCAGGCGATCATTGCAGCCTCGGTCTCGTGGCCTTTGCCGTTCATCTTGACGGGGAGCCGGACAAAACCCTTCGGAAATTTGTCTCTATCGATATACGTGTTTTTCCTGCTAATTCTTTTGTTGTCCTGAGTCACTCCCGAAGCAGAAGCTCGTGATCCAACCAGTGCAGCCTGACCCCACGTAGTCTGCGGGTCGCGTAGTACGATTGCAGGCTGAGGACCAGAATTGGCGGCCGTCGTCGTGTTCGGGCCGGTCAAATGTGGAGATGAACGCCTATAGGATGGGCGTGAGAAGCTCAGCGAACTCGCTCGGCTCTTTCCCGTACGTGGCGAGCTTCGGGATGCGAGCCAAGATCAGCTCATAATCCGCCTTTTCGCCAAGGAGCGTGACCGGTGGGATGCCACAGATCCCGTAGCTCGCATAGTACTGAAGAACTTCTACAGTGTGCTCATCATGACCACTAAAGCGACAGCCAGGTCGTTCGGTGTTATAGTGCCAAAGTATGGCATAATCCAGTTGCGCAGGTCAGCATCGACGATGTTGCCCTCCATCATATCGGTGATAGCGCTGGCAAAGTGGACAAAGTCGATATACTGTCTCGTTTGGACTTGGTAATCAACAATGAGCTGCTTCTTTCCTTGGTGCTGAAAGAAAAGGTTCCTCGGCCCCTCGGCGTGCGTCTTGACGTAGAAGCTGAACTGCACCAAGATAGCAAACCAAACATCGTCGGGTCGGATGACGAGATGATGGTGGTGGCCGTGGGCTTCCATCACAGCGTTGAAAACCCCGTTCCTGTCCGCTTGAGTTGTGGGTGGCATACGTAGCAGTCAAACGACGACTGGATAAGAGTGTCATAGCCGTCCTGGCAGGACTCGCCAAGGCTTCGAATAAAATGTTCAGAATCCTCGACATGTTTCGGCTCGTGAATGAGGGTTGGCAGGTCTTCTGGATTTTGGGCCAGCCGGTCTTTCGCTTGGCCAAGCTGAGGTTGCTCATGTCCTCGAACACGACTTCATCGGACCCCCATGTGTGGGAGAGGATGACATACGCCACGTCATCAGCGTCGTTGAAGAACTCCAGCCGGAGGGTTGCAGTGTTGATCAGCCACATTTGCGCGGGCCAGACAGACAACTGTCGACTTGAACTGAGGGATGTACTGTTCAATTGATGGGGGCTGAAATTGGCCCTACCTTCTGTCTGCTGCGGTTCGCAAGCAAGACGATTGACTTGGGAAAGGGCGGGCGGGGAGCGCTTGCCAGTGATGAAACAGGGGCGAGAGGAACACGCGAAATTTGCTGTGCAGAAATCGCCCTGCGACGCGCAGCCACGGCGATTCAACGGCAGCGATCCCTGTGGCCATTCTTCAAACCGACCCCAATTGGCCGGAAATGGTAGAGGTCACACAAACATCCCCTCGTCCAGGGGTCTTGGCGCCCTGATTTGCTCGCAGCAGAGACCGCCCGGCGACCGCCAAATTCCCTGCGGCGGGGAACTACCAAAGTGGTAGGCGCGGTCTACCTCCCCGAGACAGTCTCGCGTTAGTCCAAAAGGTCAAGATTCGCCGAGACACACACCGGACTTACCGCGAGCGTCAGACACAAGGGTCCATGGTGAGCGGCTTCTCCGACGACGACAACGATGACCGCAACGACGACAAAGGGCGTAATCATTACAAGATCCCCCTGGGTACCACCAATTCAGACTACAACAGCCTTATCATCGAAGCCCCGCTAAACATCGAGGCTATAGACAAGAAAGAGGAGGGCAACAAGGCACAGAAGTTCGGCGGCCTTATGCTGATTTGTGCTAATGAGGAGCTCAAGCCGACGCAGGCGCTACTGCGTGGCTTTGAACTCAACCTCGAGGACTCTGAGGAACAAGCCTACCCATGTTGGCTCCAATTCCTCAGAGCTCTCAGAGATCCACACCCCTGAATGCGAGCAGTTTCTCCACGGAGACTTACTCGGAGCCGTCAACGCAGTAACCGTATCAGGACAGCGAGCGGCATCAAACAAATGGAGAACGTCTCTTTACACTACGGCCTCCCTCTCACTTGCACAGTCATCAGGCATGCTCAGTCCCATTAGCAAACCTTACGGCCGGGACAGTGGTTCTAAGGCCTAGATAGCTACACAACAGGCCCTGCCCGTATCGTGAGAGGACTTGACCACATCGTTAGAGGTCTTAGGTGCATTGGAATAGGCCCCTTGAGAATACAGCAAGACGACATAGCCTGTGATACAACAATCTAGGACTTGCGGTCGGGGTTATGTCTGGGATCATGGTGCAAGGAGACACTGCAAACCTCTCCGCTTCTTCTTCTTCTTCTTCTTCTTCTTCTTCTTCTTCTTCTTCATAGTGCCGCACCGACGAGCACAAAGGCACAAACCCCACTGCATCGCCTACCAAAAGGTGTGGCAGTGAACAGTACACCAGCCGCAAATTGACACGGAGATACAAGCCAACGAACTAGGGCAGCACCAACGCATGCAAGCCATTCTCGCCGTGTCTATCCAATTACACTTCGCCATCTCGACTGCTTCAATATCCTTTCTGTCATTTCAGGGCTTTTGGGTTGCAACTTGAAAGCTACATCTTCACTGTGCCAGCCAATTTCGATCACACCCCATGGTGCCTTTGGAGCAGGAAGCGTCACGTCCATTACCAGCACACCATCCCTCATCAAATGCCGAGAGCATAAAACGACGAGCCAATGTCCTCGCGAAAGATGCAGCGGCGGCGTCAATATCACGCAGCTAAACCTGAGTAAGCAACTTTCTCATTCTTTGTATAACCCAGCATTGCGAAGCAAACAGTCCCCCGCTGATCTGTGAGAGCTCGATGATTGGCTGTGGCGTTTTTCTGGTGTCGCAACAGTGGTTGCTTCCTGCTTCACCTCTAGATATGGCAAGTGGGCCAAGTACCATCCAAGTGCCTTCTCAGCTTTTGTGTTTGCTTACGATGAGACATAAAATCCAGTGTTGCACAATGGATCTCCCCAGATCTCTGTGTTACCAGCTCTCGCCGGTCCAACGCACCCAGCGGGTACACGAACCGTACCTACCTACGCATCAGCAACCATGTATCAGCTTCTCAGTCCCTCGTCCCTTCTATTTCTCGCCGCCCTTGTTCTGATCACCCGTGTTGGTCAGTTCATCTTAACCACACACCGACCCCGTGGCTTTCCGCCCGGGCCGCCAACGCTTCTCGGTCTCGGAAATCTACATCAGCTTCCCCGTAACAAAGCTTTCATCAGGTTTGCAGAATGGGAGGGACAATACGGATCCCTTCTCGGTCTGAAGGTCGGTCCCACCAACGTGGTCGTGCTTCACCGGGCCGAAGAGGTGCGTGAGCTCCTCCGGACCCGCGACCCAGTGTATTCTGGCCGGCCCAGCCTGGCTGTTTTCCGCGACTACGTCTTGGGGGAAGACTATGACCACTTCCCAGGCTTCATGACTCCCGAGTTTCGGCGCATCCAGCACCGTGCATGCAGACACCACCTTGGGCCTCAGGGTGTTGCGGAGGCGGCCCCCATCGGGCGGGCCATGGCAGTCCAGCTTCTCGATGCCCTGTCAAGACTTGGCGAAGACGACGTTGCACGCTCAAAATTCGAGAGCTGCTTCTTCAACTGGAACCTGGGGTCGACACTGGTCGTCGTCTGCGGCCAAAGCGCTGATGATTTTGGAACAGCCTGGCGGGAGAAACATCACGCCGTCCAACAGGGGATGATGAAGTTGGCTGAGCCTGGAGGTGCCATCCCACCCATTGACATATTCCCGCTCTTGGCCTGGGTGCCTCGATCCCTGTCAAAGTGGAAGCAACTGGTAGTTGTCATCCGCCAGGACCTCTATGACACGTATGGCGCGATGTATACACATGCCAAGCAGCGACACGAGAGATTTGGGGCGTCACACCCCGAGGGCACCACAACAGCCAAAAATAGGCCAGGCTACGAGTCTCTCATGAAAAAGCTCTTTCGTGACCGGGACGAGAACCAGCGCCTGAACGCGGCCAAACCCTCAGATATCCCTCTCACCGTCTTTCCAGACAGCGACATCCGCCTGATCGGCGGCGGATTCCTCGATGCCGCATCGCACACCACAGACGACGTGCATGTTCCTAGTCCAGGCCTTCGCATCGCACCTCAACATTCAGAGCCGTGCGCAGGCCGAGATCGACTCGGTTCTAGGTTTAGCTGGTTCCAGCCCCTTGCCAGAGCAGATTGAAACGCCCAAGCTCCCGTACATGACTGCTTGCCTGAACGAGATCCTCCGCTGGCGCCCGGCTGTGGTGCTTGGGACGCCTAGAATGACACTGGCAGGTGGAACGGTGCTCGGGTATTATATCCCTAAGGGGACCCAGATTCTAATCAACATGTGGGCGATCCATCATAACCCGGAGGACTACGACGAGCCGGAAAGATTTGACCCTGGGCGGTTCTTACCGAACAGACTCGGCACCAAATACGATCCCGAGGAGAAGGGTAATTTGAGTTGGAGGAAGCCAGTGTATACGTTCGGTGCTGGCCGTCGGATATGCCAGGGCGAGCTCGTTACTATAGAGGCTATGCATATTCTCTTTGCGGTTCTGCTCTAGGCGTATGATATTGTTGCTGAAGGGGAGATTGATCTGAGTCTTGAAACGGGAATTCGAGAAGGGTTTACTATTTCGGCAAAGCCGTTCAAAGTGAGGTTTGTGCCGAGGAATGACAAGGTCGGGGAGGCGGTGCGGACCGAGTGTGCTGCGGTTGGGAAGGTGTTAAGTGAGCTTCTCTCGTGATTTTAAGGATGGGAAATATGGCTTGACATGAACAGCAGGTCGCACGACTTTTCCGTTTCTTTTCTGAGTTCTTTTTGAGAACGTCTCTTTGCACTAATATGGCCTCCATCTCATTTGTCCCATCTCATACACTACCCACCGGGCGTGCTGAGTCTCATTGTTGACCTTACGGCTAGAACCACCCCTGCCCGCATCGTGAGAGGCCTTGACTGTATTGAAATAAGGCTTGTGCGAATGTCGGAGGGCCTCTTGGGAACACAGGAGGGCGCCACCATGATACCTACAGTCTATGATATCAAAATCTAAGCCTTGCAGCGTGGCCTATGTGTGGGAGCACAGCTCAAATGGGAAGGGGAGCATAGTGCAAGGAGACATTCTTTTCTTTTTTCCAGTACTCGTTGCATCAAGAGTCCTGTGTTCTGGGGGACAAATATCTCGTCTATCTCGCTCAACCGCCAGAATCATACACGAAATTCCGCAGCGGCTGCAGTTCGGGATGAAAAGGGACAGACAACAAACCTCCATTTTCACCAACTACCTACTACCTATCCTACTTCTCTTTCCAAACCACCCCTCACAAGAAGTTATCAAACCACCTCACCGCCTGCAAAAACGCCCCCTCCTTCCCAAACTTCTGCTCCGGATCCGACACATTCGCCCTAACTCCAAACCCATGGCTCGTCCCCGAATACAACGAAACCTGCCACGGCTGCGACCCCTTGGTCAGCAGCCCCTCAATCTCCCCCCTCCGCGCAGCGTTCATCATCCCATCATTCTCCGCTGCCGCAATGGCCGCCGGCCCCGCAATGGCGGCAATCTCCCCGTCCTCCAGCAGACTCGGATGCGCCGCGAAGGCCGCATCGCCGCCCTTTCCGGGGCCGACGAAGCGGAAAGAATACCGCCCGCCGAAGCAGTACCCGGTGAGGCCGATCTTCTTGATGCCGAGCGTGGTGCGTAGGTAGTCGATTGTCTTGGCGATGATGGGGTCCGTCACGTCGGGGCCGTGCTTGGCGAGGAACGCGGAGGTGTTGAAGCCCGGGACGTTGATGTCGCCGGAGGCGTTCTCGCCGAGGAAGAGGTCCGGCGCGACGGTTAGGTAGCCGGCGCGGGCGAAGCTGTCGGCGAGGCTGGAGGGGGGTTAGTTATGTTAAGTAAGGTAAGGGTATGGGAAAGGGGAGGGGGGACAAACAGGCGGTTCTCGACGAGCTCGATGCCGAAGACGTCGACGAGGTAGATGATGGCCGATGTGGGCTTTTCCTTTGCGCGGACCGACGAGGTGTCGGGCTTGGCGACATACATGCGGACTGGGAGGGGGTGTTAGTGCTGGGGGTTTGGCATTGGGGGTTGGCGGGGACCCATACCGCCATTGTGAGTCTCCTCAACGCCGGTCGAGAACCCGGTGTGCTTGATGATGGAGCTGTCGACGGACTTGCAGTCGGTGTGCGCGACGGCGGCCGAGGCGAAGATCGCCGACACCAGCGTTGAGATGGTAAAGGCGCGCATTGTGACGTAGTACCTCTGGGTTGATGTTCGGATACCTAGGGAGAGCTTCGGCGGTACCTACAAAGCAGCCAAATTCCGGGGAGGGGCCAGCTCAAGTATTAACACAGAGGTATTGCACGTATTTATCCTCCCCGGCGGCCGACCCACGACAATAAACACTCCCCGATACACCCATGTCTGCGAAATACCCGTCCCTCCCCTCAGCACCCCGCGATTGATGGTTTCCCCACGTGCCGGCGATCCACGGCAGAATTGGCCGTCCCGCGACCAGCCACCCGTGCCATTGGCCGCGTCATAACCAGTAACCAGCGAGGAAGACCGGGATGGAACCACGGGTTGCAGTGCACATCTCGACGGAGGGTATTTCGCCATGACCCGAGCTCGAAGTCGAGCGAGCGTGCTGACAAAACAGCCTCATAACTCAACCTACCCGAGAGCTACCTCGCCAATGGAGCCGGAAGGATTTGATCGACCAAAGGCGCAAGGCACCAAGCAAATTGTTTCGCCGTGAGACGCCCGCCGCTAGAACAATCAGGCGTGCCATCCAAAAAGGGGCTATCCCTTCCACAAAACACCAAAAAATGCGAGAACAGCAACAGATCGCTCTGCTGCTGCCGACGCAGCTACTGATGATCGAACCCAGGCTCGATCTGGGGACCTTCAGTGTGTTAGACTGACGTGATAACCAACTACACCATCCGACCATGTTATTTGATGGATGAGCCCTCGAGATATTGTGTTCATGGAGTCGTGGTGGAGATGGCGTTGTAGAGAACCCGCTCAGTACTCCACCGTGCCGGGAGGGGATCCTAGGGCAGACGATAACGGCGGTGACGGAGAGCTGTTGCACTTCTGTGGTTCATGGTATATTGCCAGAGGGAAACTGCCAGTTGCTAGAATACCATCAGTGGGTGAAGCCAGGATGCAGATTTGTCTCTGCAAACAGATCTCGTACCTGACGGCCGGGTCGGGTGGTGGAGAGGTCATAAAGTGCCGCGCCGGTTATTTGGAAACACTCTCCACCCTCGGCTCGGCGCGGACATTGTCGACGCAGGAACAGAGTCCCACCACACCTCAATAACAAGACCGGATGGTATTCATGCCGCCAAAGTAATATTTACTGTGCCAATGCTTCAAAAAGCACGCGAAGTCATCCATGATTAAGAATACATCTGCCAGCCCTGTCCGATCCAATACACATCACTCGTGCCCGTCGTATCGTGAGGCTCAAACCTCCTCCGCCGCCACAGCTTCGTACCCGCCGCTTCTCCTCCCCCTCGTGATCTCCATGGCCGCAGGACTCTCGTACATCTCGGTGTAGTTGACCGTGTACCCATCCAGCACTGCAACGCCTGTCTCGCGCTTCCCAAACAGTGGCGCCGGATCACACCAAAAGTCCTTACAATTGGTGATGCAGCCGCGGCTGTAGGGGTTCCCCCTGCGGCGTTTCGCGCTCTTGCTAGTAGCCGCTCCACGGCCCGTAGCGGTCTCGATGAAAGCGTCAACGCCCAGGAGCTTGCCCCACTGCTTGATAAACCCTTGGCCGTGCTTGTGTCCGTGGTGGCCATGGCCCCGGCCACCAGATTCCCCTGCGGAGCCTGAAGGTGGGAGTTGGGTCGGGTCGAGGGGCGCACCAGTGGAAGTAAAGGCGCTGTTGAGCGAACCAGCTGACTTGTAATCCACACCAAACATGTTCTCGTACGTGGTCATGGCGCGCGTGACCTGGATGAACTGCACGAACAGGAGCATCGACACCCACAGAAGCTGGAGAGAGGCCCAGACTGCGAGGAGCAGGCTGTAGGCATCCGCGTTGACGACACGGCACAATGTTGGTGACAAAACGTTGCACTCCTCAGAGGCGCCAGTAGAAGCCTTTGATAGATCTGATCATCTTGTCAGCATCAGCTTTCGGGGCAGAGCTATGTTTTGACTCACATATATACGACAGCCAGTCGTACGTGGCGATACCCAGTGCCAGGTTGATGAGGTAGAGGAAGAAGTGTCGGTGGTTGTTGACACCAATGCAGTTATAGACCCAGGGGCAATGACTGTAACATCAAAAGTTAGTGTCGCGATCTTTGTTGACCCCGTCAGGGGCACCTACTGATCATGTTTGGCAACGCATCGCTGACACCTGCGACAATGCTTGCTCCGAAGAGGCGTCCTGATCATGCATGTAACACAAAAGTTTGACTCGTCGAACTTCCACAAAGAAATCAGGTCGTCAATGACTGCCTTCTGCTCGGCAATGCCATTCATCTTCGGCACAAAACCAGGATCGTCGCCCATGCACCTGATGTAAAACCAGGCACACAACGAGAAAAAGATAGCGAATGCAAGGTTCATCAGCCATGTCCCATCTGCTCAAAACATTAGCATATCGAGTACTGCGTGGTGATAGTTGCGGCATAACTCACCCTCGCCCCTCGCAGTATTCCCGAGGACAGTGAAGATCCAATTGAGGCCAACCAGAAACAGCGACGCCGCAAATATTCCCGACATCCAAGGCTGCAATAACGTTAGTGATTGCGCTACCGTCAGCACCAAAAACATGGAAGCTTACCGTCCTCTCAAACGTCCTCATGTCAGATGGCGCGTAAGCTATTACCTGGCCACCAGCCCACTGAATCGCGTAGCCTACCACACCGGCGATCGGAATGCCAGCGTAGATAGGCATCCCTGAAACAATAACCATCATCGAGCCAACCAGCAGGAACGGCAAAAGGAAGAAGAACTTGGTCATGAACCCCCGCCTATCTTGAAGAAGATAGGTTGCGCCAGGCCAGCTCGGGATAATAGCATTGCCGTCATCATCGTAGCCGCACTCGTTAAGTGCATTGTGCCATGCCCCGACCGTGTTCAGCTCCTCTGCTGTGATGGCTGGCGTCTTCCCTGTTGTTGTCTTTGCAAATCGGTCCGCCCCGTACTCGATCAGCTTCTGGGCGCACCCTGCGCTGCCCTTGACCAGCGCCCAGTGCAGGGCGGTGAAGCCCTGCTCGTCCCTGGCATGAACGCTGGCGCCCCACCGTAGGAACACATCGACGCACGCAGGAAACCCCTTGTACGCGGACCACATAAGGCCGGTGTGGCCGAATTGGTCCTCAACGTCGACCGGAATGCCTTGGTGCAACAGCAATACGATCAGCAGAACGTTGCCGTTGAACGTGCTAATATGGAGCGTGTTGTAACCCTGGGAGTCGGTGATGAGGGGGTCGGCGCCGTGTTGCAGGAGGAGGTGGACGGTGTAGTAGTGGCAGCGCTGGGCGGCCCATTGCAGCGGGGTTGCGACGCTCTCTCCTCCCTTCCTGTTGATTTCGGCGCCGTTGTCGATCAGGAACTTGCACATGCCGTATTGGTTGTTTATTGCGGCCCACTAGAGAAGCAGAATTGTCAGTCCAGCGCTCCTTCAGGGGGCATGGGCATGGGCAGGGGACGAGAGTCCGTACATGTAACGGCGTGATGCCCTCCTCGTCTGTGTAAGTCGCATCGTAGTCGCCCGTCTCGAACAGCTTCTCGATACCGGCAATGTCGCCCACCCTGGCCATTTGCATGATGTCGCCCTGCTCCGCGTCACCCGGGAGATCTCCCAGCTCCATCTCGTTGTTCAGTTTGGGCGTCGCCGTCCCAGACTTCGATGGTGGCTGTGCAGGCGCGACACTTGCGCCGGCGCTGCCCGATGCATCGTGAAGTGCCATTGTACGGCAGGCGGCCGAAGTTTCGTGCTCGTCGAGGATGCTAGCCGGAGCACTATGCCCTTTTTCCCGTGTGCGCCGTTGCCGTCGTTGTTGTGAAGAGCACCCAGAACGGCTGAGTCGGAAGCGCGAACCAACGATGTTTTAAAGTTTGTCAAGAAGCTGAGAACATGGGCATGAAAAACAATAGGGAGAAGAAGCAATGCCTCGCTGGAACCAGAAAAAAAAACAAGGGATGCGTTGTGCGCGCCCAACAGCTCCTCAGCTCGACAAAATGGTGACAGGGGAGCGATTTGGGGATGCAATGCGGAAATAGCAGACCTGAGGCCGACCGATCAGGTTAGTTATTCAGCACTTCCGCGCTACCGAAGGGGCGGTAGGCAAGGCTGAGATTCAGGGGACGCGTCGCAAAAGCCACCTGGCCCTGATTGGCGCACACAGCAGCGGGGCTCCTCAGCGACAAGCGTTGTGGCCGCAAGCCACTGGCCAGCTCGCGCGATCCACTGGAGCATTTTCCGAATCTCGCATCCTTGAAAATACGAAGCTCACGGACGGATACAGCATTTCCGGAGCCCACATCATCGCCTGACTATGGTCTCATCCGCGGAAACATCGCTGACCGATAAACATCAGCGATCCCAATAAAAAGCCCACATCAGCGATTCCAACACACAACTACGCAGCATTTCCACGACCACCTCGCAAACCAATCTAAAGCTCAAGGATAGCTATCGCGATAGCTCCTCCACCACCCCACCAAGATGGCTGGCGTCGACATGGAGGGCCTCAAGGCCTTCCTCACGTACATCCTCACACCCTCCGCACCCGTCTTCATCGTCGGCTTCGCCATCGTCCTCTTCGTGCCCATAATCCTGCACTTCGTCCTCCACGGCGGAAAGACCTTCACCAGCCTCCCGACCGTCCTCCTCCTCGGCCCCTCCGGCTCCGGCAAGACCGCGCTCCTCACCCTCTTCGAGCGCGGGCGTCTGCCTCCCTCCGAGAAGCCCACTGCCACAACGACCTCCGCTGGCCCCGCGCCAACACACACATCGCAAGCGCCTGCCACCGTCGAGCTCGCCGTCTCCGAAGACGGCACCTCCTCCTACCGCGATGACCTCGACGCAGCCGGCGCCGTAGCGAAGAGATTCCTCCTCATCGACACCCCTGGCCACGCCAAGCTCCGCCAGCACGCCCTCTCCCGCCTCGTTCCATCATCCAACTCCGAGTCCACCCAGTCGAAGCTCAAAGCGCTCGTCTTCGTCGTCGATGCCGCAGCCCTCGCAGATGGGGACGCTCTGCCTTCGACAGCAGCATATCTATACGATGCGCTCCTTGCGCTGCAGAAACGGACGGGTTCCGGCCGGGGTAGCAAAGCGCCGCCCTCAATTCCGGTCCTGATCGCAGCGAATAAGTTGGATCTGTTCACGGCACTGCCAGCGGCGTTGGTCAAGAGCAATTTGGAGGCGGAGCTGGGACGGCTGCGCAAGACGAAGAGCAAGGGGCTGTTGGACTCGGGTGTCGGCACGGATGAGGCCGATGTCGCAGAGGAAAATGATGACTGGCTTGGGGAGTACGGGAGCGAGAAGTTCTCGTTCAAGCAGATGCTGGAGTTCGACATCGAAGTGGATGTCATCGGCGGGAATGTGGTGGGTGATGGCCTTGGGGTAGACAAGTGGTGGAAGTGGATTGCGGAGAGGATTTGAGTGCCACTGGAGATAGGGGCGCAGCGGTGTATCATAAGCATATCTCAATTCTGTCTTGAGCGTTATATCATAATTCTTTGAAATGAGTCTATACGAACGCATCATAAAGTGAGGCCCATTTGCACGGGTTGAAGCCGCCATCTACGCCGCCCACGCTGTTCCCCTAAATGCCTGATCAACATTAAACCTGGTACGTTAAGTCCAGGTCCTCTAAAACACCCATCATGATCCAACCTCACACGTTTAAGCCTTCTGCTTCACCATGTACGACAGCAGATCAACCTTGGTGACAACTGCGACCGGCTTCGAACCGGCATCGCCACTGACCGACATCTCCGTGACCACGGCTGCGCTGTTCCACTCGAGGAAGCGGCTCAGGGCGGTCAACGGCGTATCCATGGTGATCTGAATAAACTTGCGCTTCTTGTCCTTGAGGTCCGACCCGAATCGTCGCGGGTCAGTAACCACCTCATCAATGCGGCCAAAGTCGAACATAACGTCGCTGACAGGGCTGGTGGCCGAAGCACGGCCGCGAGAGATGAAGCTGAGCAGGTTGCCCAGTGTCACCAGACCTGCCAACTTGCCATCCTCGGGCGTAAGGACGGGGAGTTGGTCGAAGCCCTTCTCACGCATCATCTCGATGGCCTCCGAGCACACACTCGTGGTGAGCACGGAAGAGACGGGCTTGAGGCGGAGCGAGCGCACTGTGGCGCCGGAGTACGGGTCGCTAGGACGGCGCTTCCTGGCAGACTCATCAGCAGCGGCAGCCTCCTTGACGGTGGCGTCCTCCTCGGGGAGAAGGTCGTTGGCAGCGAGCCAGTCATCATCCGCGAACTTGGACAGGTACGAGCGGATGCTATCGGGCAGGACGACAACCACGACGTCTCCCTTGCCGAGACCAAGATCCTTAACTGCGCGGACCATGGCCGCCATCGCGCTGCCGGAGCTGCCTCCCACTAGCAGGCCCTCCTCAGCGATCAGCCGGCGGGCGAGGTGAAAAGACTCGCGGTCATCAGTCTTGTACCACTTATCGACGACCTCCCGGTCGAGAACGTCCGGAATGAAATCGTAGCCGATTCCCTCAACCTTGTAGGGCTTGTTTGCGCCCTCCTCGTTGAGACTCTCGGGGAGCGCAAGGATGCTACCGAAAGGATCGGCCGCAATAACCTTGATGTTCTTGTCATGTTTCCTCAAGCCACGCGCAATACCAGTGATAGTACCACCCGTTCCGGCGCCCGCGACGACCGCCGTGACCTTGCCACCTGTCTGCTCCCAGATCTCCTCGGCAGTGCCGTACTCGTGCGCAAGCGGGTTATCCCTGTTTGTGTACTGGTCAAGAATGTGTGAGTTGGGGATCTCCTTCAGCAGCCGCCTGGCGACACCAATGTGGCTCTCGGGGGCATCCCACGCAGCCTGTGTAGGCGTTCGGATAATGGTCGCACCGAGGGCGCGGAGGACGGAGACCTTCTCGGCCGACATCTTTTCGGGGAGGGTAATGATAGTCTTATACCCCTTGATCGCGCCGACAAGGGCAAGACCAATGCCACTGGTGAACGTCAGCGCACGTCAGGGAGGATCAGTCAGCACCACTGCTGGGGTGAACTCACGTATTGCCGCTCGTCGGCTCGATCAGGGTGTCACCAGGCTTGATGCGACCGCTCTTCTCAGCCTCTTCGATCATGCGCAGAGCTATCCTGTCCTTGACGCTGCCGCCGGCGTTAAAGAGCTCAACCTTGGCGTAGACTTCGGCCTCGATGCCGAGGGACTGAGGAATCTTGTTGAGGCGGACCAGGGGTGTGTTGCCGATCAGCTCGGTGGCCGACATCGTGAGGCCGAGTTTAGACGCGTCGATGGTTGGCACCGTGCCATTGCTGGCGTTGCCGTTGACCGTCGCCATCGTTTGCGCTAGCTTCCTTAGCTTGTTCTGGCGGGGAGGGGTCAAAGAATGTGCGATTGAGGCAAGGCGCAAGAGGCAGCAGACTGAGCAAGCAGCGAGAAACAGCTGACAAAATTAGTTCAAAGATCGACTGGGACGATAAGGCAAAAAAAAGCTCTTGCAAAATTCAATGGCTGTGGGGAAGGGGAAGATATCCGCACTGGTTCAGGGAAAATCGAGGGGTGCAATGCCAATCGCCGAAAGCGAAGTGGGCGAAGTGGGATGATGCATCGTCCTCCAACGAAACACGAATGCCGATGTTATGCGCCACTGAGCGTGGGGCAAGAGCGGTGAAGTTGCGTAATGAACGCCGCACGTGCTGTTATCTCCCGCCAATAACCCTAACCCTTGAGGAATTCGGCTTGCCCCTTGCCTTGGCACGCCTTGGCACACCTTAGCATAGCTGGCGAGACCGACACCTTTCGAAAGCCAGGTCCAAAAAAATGCCAATCCGGGCAGTTACGTGTCATGGTTTTATAATGGGGTTCATTCCTCGGTGATACAGGCCTGACCATATGCATCAGAGGCCTGACTGAAGTCATACGAAGGATGTTCTGGGACAAGCAAGGGGGGAGTCGTTCAGGGGTCTCACCATCCCTTCCACACGGGCCAAACGGACTCAACAGTGTCAGCATTATTGAGCTATGCTGTTTTTGGTTTGCTCTTTGACTATGGTCACCTAGTACTTAGAGTCTAACTCAAGCCTGCTAGCAAATTTCTTCTATCTATGTCTCTATGCGTACGTAGCTGAGTTAGGTACATTGAATCATACAGCTAAACATCAGCCCATGCCATGATGTTTAGCAAACAGGAAATCAACAAATCAACAACCAAAAAACCAGCATCGAGATTTTTTGTATGAAAGTTTCAAAGCGTCTATCTAACGCTACCTACAATTTTAAGAGAATGTCTTTTTGAACGGTACACAGTATGTCGAAGCTCATCCCTTGGTGCTGTTAATTACAGCTTGCCTTCCTGCATTCACTAGCATCCTGCTGCTGTAACTCAGGCCTCCCACGATGTGAACTAGACCTCTCGTGATGTAATCAAGATGTCTGGTGTCACAATTTAGGCCGTGATATTTTCATGTAAAATGTTTAAGGGTTCTCTGATACGGTTTCGCACAATTACAGTGTACCCAGTATTACAGTGCGAATAGACGGAGGCTATGGTGCAAATAGACCAAAAAGTATGCATCATCGTTGACAAAATTCAGCTCAGGGGCATGAACAGGCAATTGTGATGCTACAAGCTTGGTTGTTAGAGACGGCCCGAAAATGGTTGGCTTGCTGCCCTTTCCGAGTGCCAATCGCGTGTTGTCGGCCCGCGTGTCTCGCGAGCTAGGAATCGGGTCGTGCCAATGACGTCACCATCTGTTGTGATTCTAGACCACTGCAAGGAACCTCACCACTACATTTCCCGGGCAACATCTCACAGTCCGACAGTTCGCCAAAGTAAAACTCTCAGCCCAAAGTGTCTTTCTTTCCCTCGATATGGGTCGACAGGAGAAGATTGCACGGTCTGTCGTGCGCGCCATTACAAATGGCAGCGGACTCGAGAAGAGGTCGAGCGGACCCGTCACCTGGATCCTCGCTGTCTTTTCGGTATTCTTCTCGCTATACCAGCTCACCCTTCGAAAGATTAGACCCGGCGATTTCGCAAATCTCCGTCGAAATCATTGGCAACTCAGCGACGATGAGTACGCTGGTTCGTTCCAAGCGAGCGAAGGCGGCGGGAAGCAAGAGGAAGCCCTAAATTCCATAGGAGACATGGGGTTCTCTGGATCCGTAAGCTGAACGATGCTTTTGCATATGGGACACGCTAACACATTCCTGCCTCCAGACCTTCTATTCCACCGCCGACCAAAAATACCTAGTGAAGTCTGTCCCTCGATACTCCGAACACTCCTTCTTCCGCGACGATCTCCTTACGCCGTACGTCGAACACATGGCAGAACACCCACGCTCCCTGCTGGTCCGAATCTGCGACTTCTTGGGGGCATCAGGGGTTTCCATCGGGCGTATGTTCCGGCTGGCCCCATCGCATCACATCGTCATGGAGAACATCATGTATGGGCGAGACATTGCAAAGAAGAGAGGGGAGGTGGACTGGGAGGATTGGGACTTGAAGCCCTCGTCATATTTCTTTCCAGAGCGTGACATCCTAGACGGGGCACTCACCAGCGAGGCGACCAAGAACCAGTTGGCGGATGAGTTCCACGACAAGATTGTTCTGACCAAAGAGCAAGCCGATTCGCTCTTCTCAAGCCTCGAGGCAGACACGAAATTGCTGGCGGAGCACAACGCGGTTGACTACTCTTTATTCCTGGTACGAATTAAGACAGGACAGGAAACCCCTGAGGCCGGATCTTCAACTGCGGACTCGGCGATGGTTCCAACAGCGCCGCCCTCAGTGCCTCCTGCTCCGCCGTCATGGAGGACTGGAGTTGCTTCAGCAGACGGAAAGCACATCTTTCGTGCAGCCATTCTGGACTTCTTCTGGGCCAAGCATAAGATTCAACCGCAGGCCATGACACTGTTGATCTCCTTGTGGAACCTCATCACAAATTCCGGCCACATGAGCATCACTACCACACCCGACGAGTACCGAGAGAGATTCATGAATATGTGCAAGCATATCGTGGAGGTTAGAGAAGACTAACTTTGGGTGGAGCGCTGGAGTTTACAAGTTTAATCCTCGAGATACCCTGTCATAACGTATTTCCGCAACACCGGCTTACTAGAAGCGCTCATTCTGATTCGATGTTTAATTCAACCGTAGTACGAGGAGATTCATTACGCTTTTTGTGAACAAGAGTCCAAGTCCTACTCTGAGTCCCAGAAGCGATACTCATACACGAAATGATTGATTCGCCCGCTGTTGATAAAACACGACGCAACAGTTCTCACACCCGCTGATAAACGCTCGCCAAGACGAGGAGGTCGAACAACGAAGCTACGACTTAGACATCCTCTCATGCCTAGCATCTCCATCACATTATCCTTCCTAATCCGCCCCATCCGAGTTGACGAGAAACCTCACCTTCTTCTTTACAGGCTCCCTTCCACTGTTCAAAGGCTGAGCTCCCCTCTTTTTCACATTCTCCGTCTAGTGAAGCCAGGGAATCATATCATTCTATAGTCGTTCCAAACCTTTCTCCAATGGCGTCGGTCTAGCCACAGCCGCACGTGACAATGATAATATGGTCTGGGCTGCTTCAAGCATCTCTTCATATTCGCTTTGTTCCGAGGGAGAGGCGGACGAACTAGGCTCGGTTTCTGGAGTTGATCGTGATCCGAGGCTTGAAGCAGCCCGCGAAACACTGCTTGAGGTGTATGGTGACTCAATGTTCGGGAGCGGCGGTAGCTTCACGATGGCTTCGCAACGTATCACAACCCTGTTCTAAAAGATCTCGCCATCCTCTATGCGGACCTTCGCGATCGTGCGCTTGAAATAGTCGTCGTGATCGTGTATTTCGCGACACCTTACAACCTTCTCCCAAAATATTTTGGTTTCGAGGCGAAAATATTCTCTGATGTCTGCTTGCAGCTCGGCTCTGCTTGAAAAATTGTGCGGATAAGCGTCAGGGCGCCTGTTGAAGAAGTCAAGAAGTTCCTCTCTGTAGCCGAGCGGGCCGACTTTGCTTGGGGCCTCCACACTTTCCCAGCCGGGTTTCTATTCCGAAATTGCGTACGTGGGCTCGATCGACCGTGTGAGATGAAGCGAAGATGCAGGTGTAGTGCAGTTTAAAGGAATTTTCTCTGGATCTTGGAGGTTCGTTTTCGTAGGCAGGTAACGATGATGCTGGGAATCAATGTCAGATGGCGGAGGCTCTTCCCAGGTTTGGCTAGGAATCACGCTCAAATGGAAGTTTGCTTTCTTGATGTTGTACTAGAAAGTGCCAACTGAGCTGGCCGCTCGAGCTTCCCATCATGGGAAGCTGGCAGGCCACGCCGCACTGTTTCCCAGCATCGCAAACTTTTCCCAACTTGAGCTTCCCAAAAGCACCCAGCCCCGCGTACCCGAAATGAGCTCCGGGAAATCGTACCCTGCACCCTGCAGACCGGTTGCTGTCAAGGCCACACATCATATGCGGGCTTTTGAGGCATCACCTAATGGCACGTGCAACAGCAGCCAACAGCAATTAGGAGACGTCGCATCGCAGGTCTGCACTGTCACCTGGCAACCTCTCCACTTCGACGCGGATTCTAGGCCGGAGCGGCTTCTTTCCCCGTCCTTACGTTTCCTTCTGTCCCTGCCTCCTTCCTGCCGCGTTTAGATTTCATGCATGTCGCCTGCATCGAACCAGCCAACCCCGCCTATCATCTAATATTTTCACAAAATTTGTCAGGAGAACCGTGGAGGGCGCTCTGAGTTTCTCAACGACTCACTTCGGTTGTTAGGAAGGATCACACTTAGGATCGCCTTGCAGTTGAAAGGATCGAGACTGAATCGCAAACACAATATGCCGGTCAGCACAGGGGCACCGCCGAGCGCAGCGCAGTGTTACACAAGCCCAAGATCCGCATTCCTTCGGCAACGGCACGCGGAACGCTCTGGTCCAGAACGTCTACAGGCTCTGCGTGCGACGACTGCGGTTCCGATTCCCGTCGTCTGCTGCAGCAGCAACGAGGGGTCCTCAAGCGCGCTTAGCATTATGCGGCCCTGTGGCGGAGGCGGCTCGTTTCAACACGGCTATATGTGCATCGATATGATGTCTACAGGGGAGGCCCGGCATACACCTCTCGCCACAGCCGTCCAGGGAGGTCGTAGAGGTCTCAATTGGAATGAAACACACGGATTCTACCCCACCACCAATCGCCGTGGGCGGATTTCAACGCGCTACGGGGCTTTATGACCCACCCCCCCGGGCCATGTGGGAAACACGGGAGGAACGCAAGCGCTTGAGCCGTTCCACCCTTTGGCGAGCAACATCGTGCCCCCACCGCGTGTTGGCGACTCAATGGGGTGTCGTATCGGCCGAGCAGCCGCGAGAGGGGCGGGTGCATCCAGGTTCGCCGTGAGCGGGAGAGTCCGCAGATGGCTGGCCTCTTTGGACGAGCCCAGAAAGGTTCTTCCCTGTGCCACATATTAAATAGCAGCCGGACACCTGGTCTGCATCCCGCTTCTGCACACTCCCCTCATCTTCCCTTCTCACCACACCGTGTTTGCTCAATTTCCCTTCTGCTGTGCGCACCCAGTCTACCATACTCAGCATACCCAGCTACACGATCCACAAACTCCAAGATGGCGACAGACGGCCTTCCCGACTACGTCCTTGACGCGAACGCCGTGACCAAGGACACGGACGTGAACTGGCGTCATGGCAGAGCCCCGGACTACACGAACACGAGGAAGGTGTGGGCTGAGAGTGCGTCCTCCTCCCAAGCTCGAATTCAATGAGGAAGGACCTACTGACAGCTAGGCAGCCAAGAAGGCCAACCACACCGCCGCCAGTCTCCCTGACTTGGTCGAGAATCTCGTCAAGAACTGGGAGATCGAGGCTTCCTACAAGATGGACCTCAAGGACTGGCGCACCGTTGACACGTCAAACTATAGCTTCTCGGTCAACGGCGGGCCGCCCCAGACCGGCGATCACATGCTGAAGGTTGGCACTTACAATGCCATCATCGAACCCAACGAGTTCTACTGCCCCGCTCATTCCAGCTTCGATGCTAGTCACAAGTCGTTCAAACGCATGATGCCCACCTTTGCCTGGGAGGTGCTTGAGGTCTTCAGCGGGCCACCGCAGGTGTCGTTCCGCTGGCGTCACTGGGGCACCATGAAGGAAGACTATGTCGGTTTCAACGAGTAAGCTCTCCCGAAACCAAGATCTGGGCCTCCTCCTGACTGTCTGTGTAGCAAGGGAGAGAAGGTTACAATCAAAGCCCATGGAGGCGCCATCGACATCGAGGGTGTCGCCGTCGCTGTCGTCAATGACAAACTTCAGCTGCAGAAGGTCGAGGTCTTCTTCGACCCCATGACCATGTTCCGCCAGATGGCCGCAGAAGGCAATGTGACGAAGGAGAAGGTCGACCAAGTTGAAATTCGCTGAGCATCGAGGAATCTTTTTGGGATATATGTATACTATCTGGTTGGATATGAGAGCGCTCTAAAAGCTAGCTATTGCACGACTCACGCTGTTTCCCCGCTGCAACAATCGCGACACTGTCTTCAACTGGCGGCGCCGAGTCTAGCGCGGAGGACTAGCTCTGATTGTTTCAGGGGTCATGTCCTCAGGATGGGGATCTGCATTATGCATTGGGAGCAGTACCCGTTGGTAGCCCCCAGTGCAAGGTGCGAGGCACAGCAGCCAGGGGCCGATGCTAACAACCAACCTATCGGGACCGTACCACCATGGGGAATATCCGACTCGTGGGGTCTGAGACTAACCAACAAGCTCCGCGATGGCTTGCAGCTCAATGCCAAACTCTCTGGCGGACGCCCCGATGACGAGTAGACTCGGGTTGCCACGACTTGCTACAATTGCGAAAGGGGTGCCTTCCAAGCCGGCGCTTCTCCATGGGATTTCGAGATCTCCTCCTCCATTCCGCATCCTTGACTTATCACATCTCAACCAAGCCCTCAGCCCAGTTCACAATCACCCATTCACCAACGCAGTCACGATGTCGCCTGCGGCCTCAGAGAAGACCATGCGGCAGTATGTCGCAACCAAGAAGGGCGGCCCCTTTCAGGTGGTCAAAGGACCATACCCCATCCCCGGCCCCGATGAGATCTGCATCCGCAACCGCGCCGTCGCGCTGAACGCGCTCGACCTCAAGAGCCTGCACCACGGCATGATGGTGCAGAGCTACCCCGAGATCTTCGGTATCGACACGGCAGGCGTCGTCGAAGTCGTCGGCTCTAACGTCACCGACTTTAAAGCCGGAGACGCCGTCATGAGCTCTGCTGGCCTCGGCGGCCGCAAGGGCGCTTTCCAGGACATCACCACCGTCCCAGCGCATTTCGCCTCGCGCAAGCCCTCCACTTGGAGCTTTGCCCAGGCCTGCTCGGCCCCGTGAGCCTCTACCCCTCTCTTTCTCCCCTTCTCCCTGACACTCAAGAAACTAACCACCCCTCCCCAGAATCTGCTACCTCACCGCCTCCGCCGCCATTACAAAGGGCCTCAACACCCCCCTCCCGCACCTGCAGTCCCGCAAGCCGGTGCCCCGCGACGACAACAGCGCCGAGTACCTCCAAGAGCGCCACCTGCGCAGCAAATCCCTCGGCGGCCTCGCCCTGGCGCTCGCCAACCCGCCGCCCCCGCCGCCCCTTAACTCAATCCTCATCATCGGCGGCTCTTCGGGCGTCGGCGCCTCCGCCATTCAGCTGCTGCGCCTCACCCTCCCCGCCGCAAAAATCATCACCACCAACTCCCCCGTGCACGACAAGCGGCTCATCTCCCTCGGCGCATCCGTCTGCGTCGACCGCAACCAGCCCGTGCAGAAGGTCATTGCCGCTGTGAAAGCCGCTTCCCCCGCTGGCAGAGGCGTGGATGCCATTCTCGACGCCGTCTCTGGCGCAGGCGAGGAGCGCGCCCTCTTCGATGCGCTCAAGAAGGACGGGCCGAGCCTCTATACCAACGTCTTCACCGGGAAGGAGGTCGAGGCGCCTGAGGGGGTCGAGGCGACCAAGGTGTTTGCGCACATGATGTTTGTGACGCCCGATCCGGAGGGGGCGTCGGCGATGGCGAGGCTGGTGGACTTGGTGGAGGAGGGGAAGTATAAGTTGCCGTTGGAAATTGAGGTCGTGGGGAGGGGGCTGGATGAGATTGGTGCGGGATTGGAGAAGCTGAAGGGGGGTGTTAGTGGGTCGAAGCTGGTTGTTGGTTTGTAGGTGGGTGGGTTGGTTGGTTAGTGATGCGGTGGGAAGAGGAGGGGGGGATAAAGGGGGAAGGGGAAGAGAGGAATTAGTTTTAGAATGTAAGGAATCGCATTCGGTAGGTGTGTTCAAATCAGCTAAGGAGGTGTCAGTCGATATAAGGTTGTTAAACTTCAGGAACCCACAGGGCTGCAGTACAGGCCTGTGGTCTCAGAGGAAGAAGTGCGTACTGGTCCAAGCAGTACTACAGTGCCGTAGGCACTGTAGGAAGCAAACAAATGGCCTGAGTTACACAGGCAGTGCCTCTGTAAGAGGGTTGTCACAGTGAATATTAACACTGGAAAGAAGAGGATCCGGAAGGCAGTGCCTTGTGAAATGACTGGAAAAGAATGAAGTTGCTTACTTAAGTAGAACTAGATACAGGAGAGGAGAATGCCTGTTATAGGCTGTGGGAGGCTCTGGAAGAATTCTAGAGCCTTCTATAAGGTAAAAATAACTAATACAATAACGGAATAGTATTATTCTGAACCATTCTTTATAGTTCTGCTGACGTAGTGGCTGACATAGCCATTGTAGTGTTCTAATTAATTCTGTAGGGCAGTAACCTTACTGGATTCAGGGAGTTCCACCCCTCTGAATTCCAGAAGGTTCGGAGTGCTTTAGGGGCCCTAAGTGTTGGAAGCGCGGCACTCTGGATTCTGTGGATTTGAAGGGGTTGCAACTGCGTGATTGTATTGCTTGTGTTGACTCTGTTCCTCTGGCTCTGGCTGGAAGCCAGAGGCTTCTTTATAGACTATTCTGCAGGATTCAGGCTTCGTCACTCCGGTGGCTGAGGCTCACTGGCGTACTGGCAGTGCCAGGTATCCAGTCAGCTCCGCTGACTAGATGCCCAGGGCCTCTGAACCCTCTTCTTTCTGACAATTGGAGCGATTGAGCGATTGAACACGGGATATGTTTGGAACAGTTGGCTCTGCACCGCACAGCCAAGACATCGTTTTGCGGAGGCCGACAGATGCGGGCTTGACGCAGGCGTCTGAGAGCGGTTTAGTCTCCCGATGTCGGAAGGTGTAGGAGCGGGGAGCAGTTGCCCTGCGTTTGGCTTTCAGGTTTGAGGTGAGGAGAAAGTTGGGGGAACTCGTCAAATGGACTAGGTGCTTTCTAATATACCAGTACTTAGTAGCCCCAAGGTTCCTTGGGATCGCTGTTGTCTACCTCCAGGCATGGATATGAATTGTCTTGACGTTTGTCAAAGTCAAAACCGGCAGATTCGTCGATGAACCATTTCGCACATTCTCCCGGTTCCATAAATGAGAGGTTGCACTCGCCATACGCTTCCAAGAGCGTGTGTTGGGGATCTACCTTCCACTTGACCAAGCCGTCACTTGTCCAGCCACCACGATACCTACAGACGTGACAAGCACGCATTTTCTGTCAGCCAAATCTTGTCCTCTAGATGGGCAAGGGGCCAAATCGCGCCAGCACTAAACTTACGAATGCGGGTCATCGGGACCGAGATGGCAGCCCGTCACCACGGTCGAGAGCATGTCGATACAGGTTTGGCGGTCCAAGTGGAACATGTCGATATAGTTTCCGGGATAACTTTTGAACGTGGTGACAATGACCCGCACAAGCAACCCCCCCTTCTCCTTCTCCAAAGGTACCTCGCCTTCCCGGGGGTGCGTAGTATTAACCCAGAGCGCCAACCCAATAGTGCTATTAGGCCATAGCAAGCCGTCCTTTAGCCTGCCGCCAAATTTCCCATCGGACCCCCCCTTACAGAAAAAATCGATCGCCTTGTAGAGATGGTAATCGTGGGTGGATCTCCCACATTGGTTGCAACCAGTCCACTGGATATTCTCGACCTTTGGCTTAGTGACCTCCCTCCATGCCTCGGGATGCACGTTCATCGCGAGGACGTTGGTTTGTGCCGCTGTCACTGTCAACACCGATGTCGCTGTCGATACCGCTGTCGTGGTGTATGTCATTGTTGTGGTGGTGTATGCACGTGTCGTTGTTCTGGGCGGCTTGGACACGACGGTGATGGAGGTCGTATGTGTAAGCTTTGACGTTAACACTGTCGTGGTCGTCTCAGTCTCGGTCTCGGTCCCGGTCTTGATCTCGGTCTTGATGCCCGTCTTCGTTTCGGTCTTGACCTCCGTCTCCGTCGTGATCTCGGTCTCCGTCTCGGTGAAGGATTTGGTGGTGGTGATGAACCGGGGCATGTCTGTCGCTGTAACGGTGCTGGTCGCCGAAATGGTGACGATGGGATTTGTGTCTGCAGACGAGACGTCTTTGGCAAGCGCGGCCATAAAGACTAGCAAGGGAAGAGTTAGAACTCTCATGTTTTGAGGTTTGATGATATGTTGCCAAAAGTAACTGTTTCCAGTGTTGTCTTGGATTGTCGGTGAAAATGAAAGTGTAGCCTAGGGTGCAAAGAATGGGCGCGGCAGCAAGCTATAAATACAATGGATGTACAACATGCTGAGACACACCGAGTGCAGTGACATTACCACCGTCACTGACTTGGTAGGTGCGTAAGGTAACAAACCCGAGAGGAAACGCCCGAATCGTGAGTCACATTGTCCATACATCAACTCGGCAGGTGCCTTACTTAGAGATGACTTGCACATCCTATGGAGGGCGACTCATCTGTGTTTCGTCCGATACTCTTACAATCGTACAGAAAGTCGGCCCCCGTTTGTGTCATGTTTCAGGATTGAGGTCAGAAGTCACGTTAACTTGGGTTGAAAAGATTTAACAGACCGGCTGTATTGAAGGGTCTACCTCGTGCAGGCTCAAGATGTAGCCGTTCGCATGGTCCAAGTCCACATCCCAACCTACCGACCTAGGTAGGCTTACCAACCTCCCAAACCATCATGTATGCAATGCCAATCCTTGAAGGCCTGCGACGTAGGTGTGTCCTGGTCATAAAACGTATCGTTTCCATACCATTGTGCACAACCCTTAGGCGTTTGAGCGCCCTCAGCCTCAGAGCACCGCGAGCCTGCTGGCTCGGGTTGAACTCTGGGATCCACCATGAATTGAATGACGCCGTTAGTCACCCTACCACCATATCCCCTGGTTATTACAAGTATTTGACATCAGCCAAGCTCTTGTCTTCGAAAGTTATAGTACCTAATCGGGCATAAACTTACCAGTCAGTACTCGTATCGCAGCCGTTCACGGTCCGGTTCAACGCCTCCACACAAGTCTGGGCGGTCATGTTGCGGATATCCACCCAATAGTTGCCAATCGTAGTGACAAGCACCCGTATCATATTGCCTTGCGTCACGGCCGCTCCCTTGATTTGCCTTTTTATAGGCCATATCGCCAGTCCAAGTGAGTCGCCTGGCAGCAACTTGCCGTCCTTCAGGGCACCCGATCTACCACCAAAGAGCCTGTCGTCGCCCCCTTTGCAGAAGAATTCTATAGCCTGGGAGAAGCCGCTCTTCTCGGTGGAGTTTCCGCAACCGAAGCATGCTGGGTTCCAGTGAATACCGTCAAGTTTGAGTTCGGTAGCCTCAGCAGAAATTTTCATGTCCGTTTCTGGTGGCGAGGAAGAGCTGGGCATTTCCGATTCTGGCGGCGAGGAAGGGTTTGATTTCACATGTGTCGGCCGTAACTTGACGGATGTGGTGAGCGTTGACACATGGTCGACCGATGTGGTAAGGGTTGAATCATGTTCAACTGTGCTGGTGAGGAACTTGAATACTGTGGACTTTGACACGGTCGTAACCGTCTCGGTGGTGGATTCGGTGACAGTCAGCACCGTTGAGACAGTCTCGGTCGTAGGCTTTGTAAGGGTGGCCACTGTCGAGGTAGTCGTGGTGGTGGGTTTGGTCAGGGTCGACACTGTCGTCGTAGTTTCAGTCACGGATTCGGTGACTGTCTTGAACTGCTGCGTTTCTGTTATCATAACCCGGCGTGTGACGGTGGTCTTGGGTGTTGTGTCAGTGGCCAAGGTGTACTTGAACAGAGTGGCCACCAGGGCCAGAATCGAAATGATTGAGGATCTCATGCTGCCCGTTTGGGGGTCGGTAATCAAGCGGTAGGAAAGCTCAAGAAATGGCGTGAGTTAGAAGGCTCGGTTGACAAGGACAGAAAAGTCTCGCCAGGAAGGGGGGTGGGGGTGGGGGTTCGTAGCAATAAATAGCCCTCCAAAATATGCAGCCAGTGGTTCCGTCCCATCCTCTGGTCAACGGGCCTGAAAGAAAGCACGGCAATAATTCATTGCTTTATCATACCAGCATCGCACAGGCCAGCCGCTAACTCGTACGCTTTCATCCAGTCTTCCTCACAAGAAGACAGTTGATGGGGGTTGCGGCGACTGTGAGCAAAGGCCGGGACCGTGAAGCACTATATGCATTCGCTGCTACACTCCTACCTCGAGTCACCAACTTGTCTTGCTTTTTGTCCACCATTTTGAGGCGATCGCCCAATATCACAAAGTTTGTGATGAGATTGCCGAGTCACACCCCGGACAGGCATAGAGTGACACGACAGGTCATCTGTAAACATGAAGGCAAAACTGGCCGTCTTTGGGCGGCGATCTATTTCATGCTAACAATGCTGTAAATGCTCCGAAAAACCACCGCTAGATCCGCAGGTAGGCCACACCTAGCCACCTACCTAGGTACCTGGTTCTTGACGTCCCGAGTTCTCAAATATACTCGTACTGGCGCCCCCGATCATTGCTTCTGCCGCTGCACTCATCCATGTCCGTGCCGTTTATGAGGGTGTCATTGCGATAAAATTCGTCGTGGTTGTACCACTCTACGCAGCCCAAAAGCTGGGATTTGTCGTTCCACTCATCGTAATGAACCGAATCGCATGACTTGTTGTTCGCTGCGTTGTGGGGCACGTGCTGGGGATCTACAACCCACCTGATCCCATCAGACACAAACCATCCCCAGTCGAAGAAACAGAAACCCTGATTGCCAAATACTTCTGGTCTAGTGTAGGGGGCCAGTACGCCATTCCAATCGTGGTTCTGGGCCACAGGATTTCGTCTCTCGCCAGGCCAGCACCGCCATATCGGGTCGTAAACATTGACTCCACAAGCCTCCCCGCACAAAATATTTTCCTGGCCTGGTAAATCCAGTCTTCCACGGTTTTCTTTCCGCAGCGTAAGCAATTGATCGGAGGGAGGAAAGAACTCTTGTTTGCGGGTAAGATGTGGGTGGACTTGGCGAGTTCCGTGGGGGCAGTGCGGGAGTAGGTGGAAGATGGCGAAAGTGCTGCGACTGTTATAGTGTTTGAAGTTGTCACTGTCACGGTCGTGGGTGACATTACTGTAGTTGGCGAGAACACTGTCGTAGGCGACAACACTGTGAAAGGTGTGGTGACAGATGTGGTGACAGACGTGGTCACAGATGTGGTCACATGTGTAGTAATGGTTATGCTTGACGTTGTGGGAACGACTATCGCCGTGATCGTGGAGCTGATCGTAGTGGTGTTGAAGTTCGTCTTCGAAACGGTCACCGCGGGCGCGGAAACCGTTGCCGAGCTATCTCCGCGGAGAAGGGCTCGGCAAACACCTGGGAAGATGGCCATTACGGCCATGAGACACAAGGTTCCAGCCCTCATAGTGTTAAGCGGTAAGAAGGTAAGGTGGTAAGAAAGAAATGTTTGAAGAAAAGTGTGGAAAACCCCTAGCTTCGAAATGTGACAGACAGAAACGATAGGTTAAAGCTCAAGAGAGTGGGACAATAGCAGGTATAAATACCTCCAAGTTGAGCATCATTAGCTCCCAACTCGCACGCCTAGGCGGTGGTTCTACTCTATGACGTACAGGCCGCCAACTCATCTTTGTCTCACCCATCATCCTCCGTTACATATCAGTCTGAGATAGTCATTTCCTGTAACCGCCAGAAATGACAACCACCAGTGAAATCTCGTCTCCGTAGCTTTACCAATGAACCTTCCCACCATCTCGCAGCCCTGTTGCCTTTTCAACCCTTGCAGTCAAGCCTTGGAACCTCCTACCTACTACACCGATTAGATGAAAAGACCCGTGACCCAGACAGTGAACAGGGTTTCTTCTGCAACGTCACGCCCAGCAAATATTTCTCCCAGGGAGAAAATTCGCTCCGGCTCCCAACCGTCCCGCCGCTTGCTTCTCACTGTGTCTCGTCATGTTAGATTCCGGTGCTGACTCCTACCCCAAAAGAGTTGGCGTCAATTTGAGACCCCATCTGTCTTCAGCGAGGGACAGAAATGATTCAGCATGACTGGCGCGGCTCCAAAACCGCTGGTAAGGAGGTATCCCAGTGCTGGCAGCGCAGTCGTTCAGGGGCTGTACCAGCCACCTCCTCACACCACACCCAGACACCGTATGCTTACCCTCGCACCTTCATCACACTTCAATCACCAGGTACCACGCGAAGAAATGAAGAGGAATTACATGTTCATATTACCCCCCACGCTTGCTTTCCTGTTCGCTGAATGGCGCGAAGCCATTATATTTATACATGTGCAATAAGTATTACCCAGTTTCCTCATAAGTTGGCCAATTGGCCCGGTCATGTAACTCATTATTGGAAGAATAAACATCACGCCAGCTTGGCGCTCAAATCCAGCTTCCGACTACTGCGCCCGACGTATGCCGTCTTAGTATAGTTGCTGATGAACCAGTCTTGCAGCGTTGTGTCCCAATTGCTCAGGTCACGGCGGGTCAGAGCCACCTTGAACTGCTTTGTCTGTCCTGGGTCGATGCGGAGGCGGTCGAACCCTCGCAGGACAAGAAGAGGGTCTGTGGGACCACCGAGAGACACGTACAGTTGCGGAATCTCGTCACCAGCAATCGACCCGGTGTTCGTGACGTCCGCCGTGACAGTGTACAGGACGTCGTACAGCTGCGCATTACCTCCCGGAGAGCTCTTGCCCGACGACCGAAGAAGCGGCTGTTGGGTCCCATCATTCGCATTCGCCGGCAAGAAATCAGCTGCCTTCTTTCCGTAGTTTGCATCGGTCGACGCCTTCTGGAGGTCTGTGGTGTTAAGGTACGGGTAGACGTAAAGATAGACGGGCGTGAAGTTTGCGGGAACGAGATAGTCGCCGGGATTCCGCGAGAAGTTACCGAAGGTCGGTGCCGGAGCTGTCTTCCCAGTCGTCGGCTGATACGCACTCACATTGGATTTGCCAACCTTGATATTGCTGTACTCGAAGGTTGTGTAGCTGAGACCAAAACCAAATTCGTAGATGAGAGACGTGTTGCTCTTGTCGAAGTGGCGGTAGTCGATGAAGACGCCCTCGGAGAAGTCCTGCTGGGGTGCCGCTTTGCCATTGTTGGGTTTGTAAAGAACATCGGGACCGAAGCTTTCACGAGTTGCGCCCCACGAGAAAGGCGTGCGGCCGGGACTGACTTTGCCATATAAGACGTCAACGATGGAGTTACCTGACTCCTGGCCTGGAAAGCCGGCCCACACAATGGCGGTGATGTTCGGGTTCTTATACCAATCCGTCACGATAACGGGGCCTGGAGAATGGATGACGACGATGGTGTTGGGACACCTAGACGACACGCTCTTGATGAGGTCATCGCCATTCTTCCATAGTGTCAGATTGTTGCGGTCACCCATGTTTCCTTCCACATTGATATAGCTTTCTCCAGAGTCAGAGTTCACAAATACGATGGCCGTGACGTTGTCGAGCGCGACCAGACTCTGAATCTGTGACATGGCGTAGTTCGACAAGATACTCTCGTACCGTGTTCCGTCCTGGATGGCCCGGGCCTGGAGAGCAGCGTCCGGCGTGACGAGGTAAGGGAAATTTGCGGTTCCCGATCCCCAACCGAGAGCGAGCGTGCCGTTGTTGCATCCTCGATCACCACATGCGTTGGGGCCGAGAGGGTTTGGGCCGGCGTCTTCGCCAACAGCCACCACAAACTTGGGTTTTTGAAGCGGCAGAACACCGCTGTTCTTCAAAACCACGCTTCCCTTGGCCGCTACTTCGCGAATGAGGGTCCCGTGGTCCTTTCGGACATCAACGTGCCCATTGATCTGCTGGAAGCCCTTCTTAGCGCGCCAGTGAACCGGGCCGTATTCCGCTTGGGTCCAGAAGCTGAAGTTGACCGGGTCTTGCTCGATAGTTTGACCGACTTTGAAGATCGCAGCCATGATCCGCATTGCCATATCGTCGATGCGCCACTCGGGAACGGTGCCGTTGAGGACGCCTGTGGTGAGATTCGCACCCCAGTAACTGCGCCCAGAGTTGAAGACAGTATCACCAGGCATAGACATGTCGAGGCCGGCAGCAGCGCTTGCAACACCAGTGTGCTGAGCTTGCCAATCGCTCATGATGAAGCCTTGGAAGCCGAGCTCGTTCTTGAGCAAGTCGTTCATGAGTTTGGAGTTTTGGCAGGAGTATGAGTTATTGACTTGCTGGTAGGAGCACATCACACTGCCAACTCCAGCGCGAACGGCATCAGCGAAAGGCCATAGGTACAGCTCGTGCATTGTCTTGTCGTCGATGTTGGAGGACAGCGACTCGCTGATGTCGAATCCGTATCCCTTGGCCTCTCCAGCCACGCGGAAGTGCTCTGCAGAGCTGTTAGTACAGGACATCAACGGAAACCACCTAGGTTCAGGCAGCTCACCTTGCTCATTGCCAATGAAGTGCTTGGCACAAGCAACTACACCAGCGTCTTGGATGCCCTTGGAAGACTCAGCGATACCGACGCCCGTGAGGACCGGGTCGGGTGAGAACCCCTCCCAGTTTCGTCCTGATGCCGGCATGCGACCAAGAGGTCCGGCGACCGGTCCCAGCAGAACGTTGACGCCCTTCCCTTTGGCTTCTTCACCGATGGCGAAGCCTCGGTTGTAGAACAAGACCCTATCCCATGTCGCAGCGGTTGTCTGGCCAGAAGGAAACACGGAGCTGTAATCTGCCCCACGGACTCCAACTGGAGAGTCGTGCATGCACAGGCTGCGGAGCCCGAGGCGAGGAATCGCACCGATGTTGCCCACACATTGCTCCGATTCCCATCTGCGTCAAGATTAGCAAAAAGGGGAAAAGGGGTATGCTGAAGAAGGACAACTCACCCAACGCCGGTGGTCAGATTAACCTTCTCCATCAGCGTGAGCTGAGAGACAAAGTCCTTAGCCTTTTGGTAGGCTTCCTCCCAACCGATGGCAACCGGGTCCATCCATGGCGAAGGATAGAAGGGGTCCGACGTCGTCAACGCCCGTTTCTCGAGCTGGAGAGGGTTAGCAAGTGAGGACTGGGCTTGTATCAGAAGCAGCCAGCAGGCTGCATGTTTGGGCTGCATGTTGGCTCGTGTGCTATGCGAAGCAGAGTGCCAACGAAGATGAGAGTTGGAGAAGAGATGGGGAAGCGGGTAAAACCGCCCTGGGTGCAGCACGATATTAAGGTACAGATGAGTTGACAGGTGGTCCGCGGAGCAGGCACACAGGAAACGTCGCGATGCTCATACCTTCTCTATCCTGATTGTGGCAGCGGCGGGACTGATGCTCGCCACCGCGGCAAGTACAACGGCGAACTTCATGGCGGTTCGGACGGTGTGCGTGAGAGAAGCAACCAAAGCAGGGAAGAGAGCCTGAGATCACCCCACAGGAGAGTCTGGGACCTGGCGCATACAAGGTTGAGCTCGGGAGCCGTGCGGGGAGCAATATATAGGCCGTCCAATTCCGACCTGTTTCCCTCGCTTTTCGGGTTCAAGGGTTCGGTTTGGTAGCACGGCAGGTATTCGAGGATCGAGAAAGTCCGTAGCCGGTCGGCCTTGTCCACGCGCTAGTCGATGGCTGTTCGGCGATGGAACCGCTTCAGCAGTAGTAGAGCCGTCGTGGTAGTTCTGAGGTCATGGTGGTTCCCGGGTTCCGAGGGGTCAACCGTTAGGACCCGGCGGGCGGGCTCCAACGGCGAGGTAGTCATCTCTGCAGCGTCGGTCCACAGAAAGATCATGCGCGTCAGCTGGAATGGACGCCGCAAAGGTCGATGGTATCAGAAACGGGCCGATCAGTCCTAAGACACGCGAGTCGAATGGACAGGGAGCCAGGTTTAGGCCAGAGTCGGGTGCTCAACGCGTCGCGAGGGAGTAGCTCGAGTGGCAGGGATTGAGGTCATCCCGCAGATTGGGCTCGATCTTGGCAAGGACGAAGCGGGCTGCGGGGCGCTGGAAACTCTGGTAGTATCCCCGGGTTTGGCGGGCGGCGAATAGCCGGCAAATTCCTGTAAACGGAGGACGTGCTTCCACGAGTTAGAAATGCATAAGCAGCTGGAGCCCCGAAATCATTGTGAGTAGACTGCGTATCATGCAGCCGAAATAACAATGGAATTGGCGAGGCATTGTTGTTCTTCCTCACAGCAGGCATCGCTGGACTTCGATCGAAATTCCACAGATGGTGGAGATGCAGGCCGTCAGCCCCAACTGCGGGGTACAGCGCACTAACTCCCGTCGCCCAGTGCCAGGGCGGCAACCGGTCACCGGTGGCAGCAATCGAGAAAACATGGCAACGAACGCCATGCGGCTCGCCCTTCTGTGCTACCCCAAGAAGAACGACCTCGAAGGTGAATCAGGAAGGTGTCACCTCGAGTCCCAGCGGGGTAGCACTGCGCCGGACTGTTTCCGCGAAATGTTGGCCGGGTCGGACAACAGCTCGTAAGCATTTCCTGCCCTCTGACGATTGACCCGGACAGACATCGCGTAGAGCGACCGAGATGACTTTCTGGAAAGAGCGGGATTAAGCCGGAAGCTGTGTCAGGTAAACTCTTGTTTCGCTTAGATGCCTGCGGTCCAGAACTGATCAGCTAAATCTGTCCCGAGCGCTACCCGTCCGGGAGATTGTCACAGCCGGAGATGACGAGCTGATGCACTGCTGATCAAAATCTGGTCAGTACAGTAGGTTGTTGCGGGGTGCATTGCGGCGTCTCCCTGTACGTTTGGCGTATTGAACGACCGTGGCGCTTCCGCCGCGATGTTTTCGTCGCATGTGTTTCTTTCGACTCACAGCTTCTTCAACAATGCAATATCTTCGAACGCCTTCCCCGTCTAAAGAAAGTTCCGACCTCTGCTATTCGGCACCAACTCCCGCACGCGCTCGGCACTTCATAACGGGCTTACGCGCACTGTGGGCACGAGGAGCTGGTGCCCGAGCGCCCCTCCCGGATGGCGTCCAAAGCTTGCCGGCATCCCTGCTGCTGCTCCCAGAGCCAAGCTTTTTGATCATGTCATGCACTCGATCGACGGCGATCCGCCTCAAGCCCAAGCCAAGTTGGTACCTAACAGACGAATGCTCGGCCCTTTTCCTGCCCTGTCACCGAGGGAGGCCAGGCACTTGACCGCGCTCCAAGTCATCGTTACATAAGAGCGTTTCCCCAGACCGACCCTCCAAATGCACTACTGCGTAACGTTGTCATTTGCGACCTGACTGCCCCTTTCGAGGTGATTGGACGCGTGCCAACGGAGATATCGAGGTAGGTATTTTGGCGGTGCAGTCGGTATGTGGAACACAGCAGAAATCTAGCTTCTAAAGAGCGTATGCGGCCTACAGATAATTGTTAGACTCCTAGACACACTGGAGGTGGCTCGAAAGGGGGCTTTTCTAGAGTACATGGCCTCGGTGAACTTAGTCCTTAATCATACAATACAAATGACACTATACCAACAGGCATAGAGTCCGGTGCTCATTAATCTTACACGTAGTCCAAATGACCGATACCGTTGAACTTGTTTGCCTTGAAATATCAACAACTCCTTCGACCAAATACACACCGGCCATGCCCGTAGTATTATTCAAGCTATCTCCATAGCATCACCCTATGAGATGTTTTCCTTTCCCTTCGAATCGATCTTCAGCTTCAACTCTTGGTAGAGAGGAATGGCGAAGAGTGGCTCTAAAAGTACCTTGCTAGCCTCAGTGGCATTTCCAAATACTTCGGTAATCTGCTGCGGAGTGAGAAGCATGTCCTTTCTGGCGCTCTTCCAGGTTTCGACATTTTCCAGGAGGCAGAACGCATCCCTCGACCCGCCCCTCTTGAAGAGACGATCCTCGGGCTTAAAGGAAATGCGCCTCGGCTTAGAGTTGCCCTTCAGAGACGTCTCGTAACGGTATATAGCCCAGAGGCTCTTGTGAGGCACGCTCAGAAACACAAAGAAGTTTGTTGCCACGCTTGCATCTCTCACAGCCGACTTCTGTTGTGTGTGTATCGTCGTTCGGTAGATCTCACCAAGCGGTACAAAGTACTGGGGAACCGCGCTGTCTTGCTCCGTCGACACGTTTCTTCCCGTGAGTACACACTCAAAAACACCAATTTTCTTGACAGTATTCTCATCTCCAGGGCTTTGCGAGCAGCGATCGGCGCTGAAGTCGAAATCTGCCCGTGGACTTGGAAGAACTTGACCTCGCAGGCTACCACCAACCTTCAGATAGAAGATTTCTTCTGCCTCTCTAGGATATACGTGTCGAAATAGCGGGAGCTCAAACGAGGTAGAGCCGGGTCCATCGACTTGACTCTTCAGAGCTCTCATCTGGGACTCTGATGCGAAATCGATGGACTTGAGGGCCTGAAAGAAAGACCTCAGACTATCGTCATCTGTAGAATCATCCAGTTCATTCAACATGCCATCAACTTCGATTGCACCTAGACTCGAGCTGAATGCTCTGGTGCGCCTGCGGCTGGGGCCGTTATCTTGTTCGAATGGCCGCTTCGTCGGAAGTGAACTGGATCTTTCCAAGATGTTCGGATGGAACTTGACACCTTGCTGGTTGATCACCTTCTGCTCCAGAATATGAAGGTGTTTTTGGATGCCCTCAGCCTTCTCGTCGCCGACTCTCACGTCTGCCTCCAGCTTGACGATTTGGACAGGCACGCGGCGAAGAGACATGGGGAGACGATCATCTCCGTCGCTGTCATTAGCCTTGTTCTCGGCCGCTACAAGGCGGTTCTCGAGTGCGACCATCGCAGTTTTCATCTCATCATACCTTTCATCCGGACCCTGAGCCATCTTCTTATCTTTCGGCTCATGTTGCGCAAGTCCCAGCTCACGCAGCTCATTCTCGAATCCGTTAAGGCGGCTTTTCAGAGCGCCGATAACACCCTCATCCTCTGTGCCTCGGTCCCCGGGCAGCCGTTGGCGAACGTAGCGCAGTTCCTCGCCAAGTCGTGTAAGTGCGTCATTTGTCGTGGAGATATGGCTGTCAAGGCGTCGCTCCAAGAGCACAAGCTTGTTCTCGACTAGTTCGTCCATGCCTCTCAATGTGGACACAGAGCGGCGATCGCGTAGATGATCATACTGCGGACCAGGCAGCGACCTGCGCGAGGCTGCGAATCCTGCACCGTAGTGGCCGTGCATCTGGACGGAGGGTGGGGCGGGACTGCCCGCATAGCTGGCCCTTCCATCTTGTGCGACCGGTACGTTCTGTGACCCAGATAGATAGTGGTTTTGAGGGGTTTGAAAGGACAGCATTGGGCCGATGTTGCGCATCTGCGGCTGGAAGGGGCCGCCTCCGTTGACGTCTTGGGGCCGAAAGTCGAAGTTGTGTGACAGCTGTCGCTCGTCCCTGATCTCGATTGACGGAGAATACGGAAGGCCGGACCCGAGGCAGATATCGAGGTCTCCATGAGAGTTATCTAAGATAGGGAGACGTCAGACCCCAGGAATCGTGGAAAATGGGAGAAGAAAGTAAAAAAACGAGCAAAACCTCCAAGCCAAGAGCGGCGCGGTTGCAAGAACTCAGTCAAAGCCAACGCTTTCACATACCTCGAGAGGGCGAGTTCTCCATCTTTCTGACTGTCTTTGCCGCTTTGGTGCGGAAGTTTGATTGTGATGCTGGGAGGCGGGAATGAGAAGGTACGTTGGGAAGGTGCGTTGGAAAGAGTGCTGGTGTGCAAAAATGAGCAAGAGCGCAGGCCACCAGCGCAGGCCAACAATGTGCAAGTCCAGGGAAGGCAAGAAGGCGTCTCAACGAGCTACCGTGAATGCGGTAGTATGTATTTAATAGTGTAAAGTTGTCTCCCGGAAGGTTAGTGGTTGTGGGAGTAACTTGCGAAGTAGAGGGCCGGATTTGTGATGTGGTTGAGGGTCAGATCAGGTTGTTGTTTAGGAAGGAGGGGCTTTGTGCGCGTTGTTGCGAGCGACCAAATTCTAGCACACCCCAACCTTTGCAGCCTACCATCTGCCTTGGAAACGGAATCCCGGTCGGAAGGTTATTTTTGTTCCAAACCGGCGAGGAAGTGATGGCACTTTCAACAGCCTCCAGCTCTGCTCTTAGCCTGCGCCATCCACCCGAAGCCATCACGATATCAACGCCAGCCCAGATACCTACTTGGCCACAGGGACGCAGCCTAAATGTCTCTCGTTCCTTTTTCTCGCTCTAGCACTGGCGACCGCCATCTCTTCCTTTGATCATTCGTTCTGTCAATATCATGGATTGACAAACATGCCATATGCAAGTCTGAGCCACTGAGTCAGGGAAGACTGCGATAGTGCAAGCCATGCATTCTGGGCTCGAGCTTTATCTTAAGCTGAATGCAGTCTTCGCGCCGAGCTCCATGGGTGTCTGGATCAGGGTTCATAATCTGGCACTCCAGCAGTCATGCAACAGTCATGTCTTGCTGTCACCGCTTCCTTCTGGACTGCGTATTCCAGATGGTCCAACCGGTTATCATTTCATACCGAAGTTGCAGACATCAAACTCGGGTCGAAGTATCCCACTTGCGCGATGTCGACATAGGGACTACCCCATCCTCGCGAGTATGAGAAGTCGGCACCAAGTCACACCGAGCCGACTTAAACTTTTGATGGTTAAGAGGGCAGAGATCACGGCTGCCCTCTTACCCATCGGTCCCATCCATCTTCCAGTGTTCAGAGCGCAAGATAATCATTATCACCGGCCGTCTGCGAAGAGCCCATTATTTTAACCAAACACTACCGTGATAATCTGTTGCGAAACGAGAGCCCAATAGAGAAAGTTGTGTTCGCAGACAGTAAGGAAGCACGCCGTCAGGGAGCCATACCAGTCGCCCCCCACGACCACCCAGCTACTTTGAGCCCGAGTCACTTGCAGAACATCGCTCGGCACACTCGGACTCAAAGGCGTAAAAGGTCCGCGTCCCGCCATCCGCTAAATTGCTGTGAAGCCAGCAAGATGTGCCAATATTCCAACATCAGCTGGTACTACAGCAACGCAGCATGCCCCTAAGGATTTCGGACCACCCTTTACAAGCACAGGGAGAACAAGATTGTCCACCACTGCTAAGAGGCGCGCGACAAGGAAGCCTACCAGCAGAAAGAGGCTGGGAACGGCATAATCCCATGTCTCGACATCTCAGGCAGAGGGCTTGTCTGCACTGAGAAAGACGAGACCTACACGCACAATGGCGAGCACAGGAACGGGGTCAAGCCCTGTCCTTGGTGTCGTAGTCAGCCCCAAGGCCAGCTATATGACCGCCTCCCTGAACTCTTCGGTAAGAAGTCCAAGGACGAGGGCGTGAAGAAGACAATCGGCTTGAACACCATCGAGGAGGAGGAGACCAGCGAGAGGGAGGTCAGCGAGAGGGAGGGCATGAAAGAGCCCAGTAATGGTCAGAAGGTGAGTGTGACTGAGATAAACGAGGAGATTGAAACGTGATCAATGGTGTAAGGCAGCTGAGGAAGTCCCCACGGACTGCGCAGTTGCTTTCAATGGTTGGTCATAATAGACATACGAGAAGCGTAATTTTGTAGCATTAGTGCCTAGGCTTAGAATAATTCTTTGCAGAGTGAGCTGCTCCCTTCGCAAGCTGACACAAAGCTAGAAGCGAGTGTATGAGGGCCGAAATGGGAAATGCAGCTTGCCCTCCTTTGGATACTCGCCGTCTGCTCTGCTGCTGAGTCTCTCTAGGGGCAGTTAAACAGAAATGGGACTGCATTCGAGCAAATACCTGACGCGAGAAATATCAAAAATCATCTTCCAATACCCCGGGCCTTGACAAGTTTGCCCTGAGTAAATCGTCTGTAAGCGTACAACGTGATAGCTTCATTCTGGGCCTCTTTTGGCGACCCTACGACTCCCCGATGCCTTGATCCAATCCGTCTAGACGCGAAACCTCTCAACGTCTGTTGATGCCTAGTCTATGTGACAATTCACCCGTTGCTTGGACATCTGGACAAGCCGTCCTCGCTTTTCGCCAGCTCCGGATCCTGCTAAGCAAAACCAGCTGCCTTTTCAGCTCAGAAGAACGATGATAACGCTGTCGCCCCGTAAAAACCTAGAAACCATGATTAGCAAACGCTTGACTGCCAGGGCTCACTTGACTCACATCTTGCTGATGAATCTGTCCTTGTTCACAGGCCTGCCCTTCTTTCCGTTTGTCACCGGAGTCTCTGTCCACATCTCTTTCTGCACATGAAAACGTCAGCGCCCAACTGCGTCATCGCATCACCTGCTCATCCCCTGGCAGCGGAGCATCCCCGGATGTACTTACGACATTCTCCAAGATCCTATCAACCGCGTCAGCAAATTCATCCCTCCAAAAAATCCCACAGAGGATTCAAACTCACATATTGCAATGCCGATCAAACGCCTTCACCCTCGCAAGCCTACATCCAACCCGTCAGCAAAATCCCCTTCTCAGGCCCCCTTTACTCCCAGCCACAACTCACAGCTTGCGATTCGACCGGATGCTAATCAGCACCTGCGAGTGGCTGCGCACAGCCGTCTGCAGAATCGACAGCGGGCCATTGCTCATCTCCCAGTTTTCCTGTTCCCCGCGTCAGCACTTCGCATCACAAACACTCTTCTCCGCAGGGAAAAGCATAACATACCAGCTGAGCAATCTCATACTCTCTGCGCGGGACACCTAGACGTCAGCATCTCGGCGCAGCGGGGGGGTTGGTGGCGGGCAAACTCACGTGCACTCGTTGCGAGGCTTCTGGAGGAGGGCTCTGCGAGGTGGTTAGCAGGGCTCGCTTAGAAATGGTAGGTCAAGCCGGGAGGAACATACTGGATATTTGCGTCGGCCATGGTGATGAAGGGGTTGCGTTTGATGTTGACGGCGGTGGGTGATGAGACGCGTGCCTGGGCGATTTTTGGCGAGTGATGCTGGAGTTGAATCCACTGGATCGATTATTTTGCGGACCCACAAGATGGCGTGGTCACGTGCGTGGCTTGGCACCCGGCGGAACCCTGCCGTGAAAGAGTGGTTGTAGGGATGCTTGATTGTTCTACGAGTAAAAGCTCTGGGCTGCATGGCTGCCTGAAATACTGGTCAGAAGAGTGGGGCCAAGTTCCAATCCATGCCTGAGGCTTCATCCCTGCCTTACAACCGCCGAGGTTGGGGAATTCATGGTCTAAAACTAAAGACTCACCAACGGGCACGAATCCGTCGTCCTTCATTTCCAATGCTCAAGTTCGCAGACACGAGAAGCTGGTTGCTAGGTCAACAAAATTGTGTATTAATTACTACTGATATAGTTTACTTTCCAGGGCGCGCGTCTTGAGACGTCCGTCGCAACCAGCTTTCCCCAGCCAGCATCCATCCATGCATTGCGTTTCCCTCATAGTTTCAGTTCTCCTTTTCGAACCATTGACCATAGTCCCTTTAGTACACATAAGGCACGATCTTCCACCGCACGATCTTCTTGTACTTCTCCCAGTCCTCACCGTACTTCCTCGAGCACTTCTCGTCATCCCTGCCATCTCTATGGATGAGCAGGATCGCAAAGTAGAGAATGTAAAAGTAGGTGAAGATCATGCCCCACCCCTCGGCATCCCCGGAAACTACCTCGCGGCCATCGACCATCGTGATAGCGCCCTCCGCCCCAGTGCCAGCTGACAGGATGGTGTAGCCCGCGAGGCCCGTCGGCAGACTGTAGGGCCAGCTCTGGAGCCAGTCCCCGAGATAGTTGATGTGCCTTGCAGTACCCCACCAGCCAGAGATCAACAGCCGCGTGCCGGCCTTGGTCTCAATGTACTTCAGGTGGGCGACACTCGGGTCGTTGGGGTTGGTGCGGAACGTGTTCTTCTGGCTGTTGGACAACCTGAAAATGGAAAAGGCGACCAAGAGAACGGCGCCAACCCCGACGAGGCCTAGGGTTCCGAGTTGCTTCGGATGGGTCGACAGATAGCGGGTCTGCTGGCTGTAAAGGAAGGGGACCCAGACAAGGTCTCCGAATGCGAGCATGAACCCAAACCCGTCGGTCGTAATGTCCATGGTTGTCAGGATATTAGGCTCCACGTATTGGCAGTCAAGCACGTAAAGACCCTGGACAATGGCGATGAACACGATGCTGTCCGTAACATAACCAAACTGGCGATATTGCTTAGCCACGAAGGCGCAGTTCAGCAGGGCCCAACCCAGCAAACCAGGTCGGACCTCCATCCACTCCTTGATGTCAATCTCCCCAATAAATGGGAGTGTGACACGGGGGTTGAGTTCGCGGCCAATGTACCAGTCATAGAGCATGTTGCCCGAGTGTCCGCCTGCGGCCAGCTCACGGAATGACTTGTTGCCAGGCTTCACGCTGAAGCTGCGAACATAAACGAAAGTGGCCAGGGCGTAAGCGATGAGGATGTTGGACGTGAGGATTTGCAGGTAGTTATCAGCCATGAAGGTCCAGACGGGAAAGTCGGCGCCCTGAGAAAATGTACCGGCCGCGCAAATGGCAAGAGTGAACAAGGCCGAAGCCAGCCCTACGCATGTTAGCCAAATGTTCCCCTTCATGTTGCTGATCAATCACTAACCATTGAACTTGTATTTCAAACGGCCTCCGCTGGACAGCACTGTGCCCTCAACTTCGGTACCGGGCAGAATGCGGTATAGGAGGGCAGAGAAGAGGTAGTATCCAAGAGTCCAACTCATTGCCTTCCAGCTTCCCAGCCCCCAGATGCCCTCCTCCGGCCAGCCCACTTCCATCTTCAATGTTTCTAGGTCGAGGGACTTCGGCCGAAGGAGGGACGGGGACGGGCAACCTGAAACGTCATTGCAGACGAAGTTGAAGGCGTATAGGAGGATAGGCAAGCCAAAGCTGATGCCAGCGGCGCCGAGACTAGAAAGCAAGCAGCATTAGCACAACGATCAAAGCGCTAGAAAGGGGAACAATTGGACAGCGACGTACGGCCCTCCAAATTCGTAGCCATGCTTCTGCTTCTGTTGTCGCGGCGCGACCTGCTTCTTTCCTTTCGCCGCCATTTTGTCGATTCTCGATCTGGAGCTAGAGCTGGAGCCGGAGTAGATGGGTGGTTGTGAGGACCATGGACGGGAGGGCGACAGGTTTTATTCTTTTCGAGACTTTGCGCTGTCGGCACCGTCGCGTTGATCTAGCCTTTTAGGTGGCTCGTCTCCGGGTGACCTGGCGTCGACTGCAGCGCAAGGAAATAGCACAAACCAATCAACTGGAGAAAGTGGCCGACATGCAGTCTTGGTACTTGCCGGGACTCTGCTTGCCGGGTGGCGTGAGGCCGAAAATCCCCAAAAGACCCCATCCCCATCTCAATTACGCGTATCCGTTAGTCTTGGCGCTCTACCTGGTCTGTGCGCCATCGCCAGGGGTGGAGTGGGTTCAGCATCAGGACCTGGAAACGAAATCTAGCTGTTGAAAGAGGGAGTTGGCGACTGCGCACACAAAATAACGAGTCTCAGCGTGTAACCATCATATCGTGGCTCGATCCGTGAAAAACGATCGATCTCCCACGCGGAAGGATCCTGACCCGCTTGCTGCAAGATTGACTTTGTGCTGAGCTGCCACATGCGCAGCAGTCGCGGCCCCCTGCCAAGCCACCAATCATGAGCCGCACGCAACGCCAACAGCCGAACGGCCAGCGTCGCAACATTCGGCAAAGTGATGGAAACGGCCAACTGAATTGTGTCAGCAACGTCACCACTAGGCTGCAACCAACATCTCTAAACCATCGACATTGGGCTTGCGCAGCTTCGCGGTAACATTATATGACAGCGCTCCCTTCGCCATCGCTTAGCGCCACAGGCGCATCACCAAACCGAAGCCGATTCCAGCGTCTGACAGACTACCACCGAGCTTGACAATGCATCTACGGAGCTCGCGCCGCCTCCTCCTCGCTCTCGCCGCCATGGCGGGGGCCGCATATGCTGAGAAGGATGCGACAAAGGCTTCTTCCTCGTCCACAACGTCTACTACGACGGCCTGCGTCGCAACGTCAACCAGCGGCGCGTTCTTCGACTTGCGCCCCGACACAGCGATCCATGCAGAAGAGGGGGCCAAGACGCCGAAGGGCGCTCCCACTGTGGACTATGTTGCCAGAGGATACGATTACGGGGCGAACTTCACATTGAACATCTGTGGTGCAGTCGTCAAGAAGGTCGAGGACGCCGTCGGGATTGAGAAGCCATCGTGGAAGAACATCAGCGCATACTACGAAACTAAGGGAAAGGTTTTCTCGCTAGGGTAAGGGGGGGGACTGATCCGGTGATCTTGGAGATAGGTTCTGACGCGATTCTAGATTACAATCAGGCGCCCTCGTGCCCCGCGGTCGCAAGCTGGTTCTCCAGTACTCGGGCGGTTCGCCTTGCGGCGTCTCGAAGGACAAGAGCAAGGACAAGCGCGGAGGCAGCGTTCATAACGGGGCATCCTATCGGGGCTACGATGACGAGGAGGAGGACGAAGAGGAGCGACGCGTGAAGGAGATCAAGGATGATGATCAGAAGAAACCGGGGAGCGACAAGGAAAAGGATAAGGACAAGGGCAAAGATAAGGATACACCAGGGCGTCGGAAGTCCGCCACCATCTCGTTTCTCTGTGATCGCGACCCGGACGTCGTGACGACAGCATCGTTCGTTGGCACCGACCCGGACGAGTGCGCCTACTTCTTCGAGGTGCGATCGCAGCATGCCTGCCCTGGCGCGGAGCAGCATAAGCCTGGGAGCGTGGGACCGGGAAGCGTTTTCGCCATCATCTTCGTCATTGCGGTAATGGTCTATGTGCTAGGAGGTATCTTCTACCAACGGACCGTGGCCCACGCTCGTGGATGGAGGCAACTGCCCAACTACAGCCTATGGGCGGGCATATGGAACTTCATCACGGTAAGTCACCTCTTCGACAAGGGCCCTGGTTGGCGCTAACTTTTTAGGATCTCGTCATCATCCTCACATCCTCGTGCGCCCGGTTTCTCCCAAGTCGGAGGGGCTACGGAAGGCTTTCCATTTCTCCCAATGGGAGAAATCGGAACCGCGAAGATGAGAATCGGTTGATTGATCAACTCGATGAGGAGTGGGACGACTAATGATGCCGTGATTTTCTAGAATGTTCGACCTGTATATCTTGTTTCCTTCCTGCATTCCTTTGTTCATTGTTCTACCTTCCGTCCAAGCCTTCCCACTGGAAGCCTGGCTTTCTTTGCATTGGCACTAGGGTAATCATCGGGTGGCGTTGGGTTCTCAGGGATGGGATTTAGCTGGGTCTGAATGAGCCCTGTGGGCCCAGGCCTAGAAGGAGATGGGTTTAGAATTGTTTTGAATAGAGTCGGTTGTATCTCTTCCGAAGTTGCAATCTCAGGTGCTTTGTTGCTGTGTCTGGGATTCTGTTGGTTTCTTGTGGATGTCTCACCAGCCTGGCACACACAACTGCTGGTTCCATTTGAATCCTCCCACAGGCACAATTCGATTGCACTGACCGTTTGGTCCCTCCCATCAACTGGATACCGACCAAAAATGCAAGCGACACAGTTGGCCTCAAAGCGGATGGAACACCGGAGATCATTCTCGAGCTCACTGAGGTCAAGCTCGGTCACCTTGGGCGCTCCTATACAAGAGAGACAAGAACTAACAGCGAGAAAGCAGGGTTGGGTGTCATCATCAGGCAGATATTATCCAGCGGTACACCACACAAAAGAAAGACACCTCCCACTTCGCCGCAAGACCAGGAACTAGACTCATCCGGCGAGCTCAGCCATCACTAGCGTTGATCACTTCAGCCCCCACAACCCCAGACTCGGAAGGCAGACTTCTCGACCAACAGGGTGTGTATCACTCCAGAGGCACGCTTGTGTGACGCTCGGCAGATCGTGTGATACATTCAGCGGATAAATAGGCGCGTGTAATATCCACGCCTCTTCCCAAGCCCCAACGGCACAGGTATGTGTACTACGCCAATGCCGTCCTGAAAGTGGCAGCCTTGAGGCTACAATTGTGGCAGCCACAATTATTGGGTCAGAACTGGCTTGTTCGACGACGAGTACAGAGGGTCACAAACATATTTAGCCCCTATAGTCCTACACACTGACTGACCGATCACCCTGTCCCTCAGGATTTATAACCAGACCCGACCCCTTTCCCTTGTGCCGAGCGACTGTCTCCCACGTCGTCGTTGACTTGCCAAACAACCTTTCCCAGAGAGCAAACCCACACCACCACATACCCCTCTCTCTTCCATCCTCTCTCAGCAACAACAGTAGCCACAACAATGTCCCAAACCAAGATCCCCACCCCCACCCACCCCCTCCGCTATCTCTACCACGACCTAGCCGGCTACTTCCACTGGTCCGACGCGCACAACCTCCCCTGGAAATCCT
>Ga0247758_1000193_pt1 | contig 51857 bp, 49 predicted proteins | sample UWRJL156409C4_FD_180950 | JGI IMG/M metagenome (GOLD analysis project Ga0247758, IMG submission 180950) | Plant litter microbial communities from Arlington Agricultural Research Station in Wisconsin, United States - UWRJ-L156-409C-4 | ecosystem: Environmental > Terrestrial > Plant litter >...
TATCTGGCCGGGCTGTGGGAGTGAAATCTGGTGTCTGACCTGGCATGGGTGCGCAACGAGCGTCTCGGGATCCATGATGGCGAACAACCCCGGAAGGCTGATGGGACGAGGGGATGGTGGTCGACGGGGAGAATCAGCCCTTCAGTGCCTTCATTCTCGTGGGGATCTGGCAACGTGATGGGGCGGTACAGCTTCCCCGTTGATAGCATCTCGCTAGAGTCTGTCAGAGTGGTGGATGTGCACTATCTTGTAGCGGGACCAGTCGAGCTGGGGCAATCCGCCGAAGCATACATCACCCTCAAGTCTCCTCTCCTCCAAGCACGGCTCGCACCCGCTTTTGATACCACACCCAAGGCTACTTCTTTGCAGGCCGCAAATAAATTGACGTTGGTGGACCTGGAAGACGTAGAGGAGGTTCCTATGACAAGCAGGAAAGGAATGGCATTCCCCGGGTTTCGTGTGTCGGAGTGGGCGGGCCCAGCAGACAAAGTGTTCGGCGGATGGAATGTCCATCCCGACTACGGGTTTGATGTGCCTGGCGCTGAGAACGTCCCACTTGGGTTGGAGGTTTTGGTTCTACCGCTTGTAGTTGGGTATTTCGAGGTGGTGGGAACTACGAAGCGGAGTGTCCGCGGTATTTTGCTGAGAAAGAGGCAGGAGGGAAGGCATGAACGGGTAGCTTCTTCCCAGGCTGTAGCGAACGTGTCAGGGGAGGGTCTGTCTCTGTTGTCGTCTGCCGACCCGAGGGCTGTGGATCATTTTTTCTATTGGATGCAAAAGCTGCCGAGGCAGATGATTACTCTGTGTTGAGCGTACCGCGCAGATACGAAGCTAGGTTGTGGGCACTCTTTCTTTGCTCAACGTCTCATCCGGGTCGTTGAGGCCAACTTGTGGGCGAACTTCTCAACCGCAAACGGATTCGGTTTAAAACAGCAGGCGCGAGCCCCACCGGCGCTGCCCGTGCTCTCTCCTACCGACGACTTGGCGTCGAGATTGGATGCCACCTGCCTTCTAAGACACGCACAAACTCCCGTCATCAAAACCAATTCCTCAATCCAACCAACCAACCGAAGATGCATCTCCGCGCTCTCCTCACCCTGGTCATGGCCAGCAGCGCCCTCGCGGCCCCTCAAACTACTACTTGTACCTCAGATCTCGCCGAGACCACAGCCAAGCCCAACGACACGCAGGGTTACCGCTGCCTGGGCGACTGCTCGAAGTGCACCCCCAATCAGTGCATGTTCGACTATACATGCGTGAACCTCCCTCCCGATGTTATCGGTCCGGTACGCTCATTCCTGTTTATCTTTTTCCCCTCCTTGTGCGTACCTCTGAGGTAGGTACATGTGCTAACGGGCGTGCGAATGGGGTTGCAGTATACTGTCTGCTGTTCTCTTCAGGGCGTTCCGGGGGAGTTGGTGAACTCGAATGGTCAGCCGGTTGTCATGGTTGATCCAGAGCATCTTGCGAGAGTGGGTGCCCGTTTGTAAATTCCAGAAGGGCGGTGGGCTTTGGGATGGGTTGATTGATGATTGGTTTGGAGACCTGGGGTGAGCTGGCTTGCGATAGTTGGCATCATGGTTGGAGGGTGCAATTAGACAAGCACCTTGATGTGTTTGCACAGATTTGAGAGCAGGTGGGATGATCAACTCTGAAATCAAAATCTTCCCGTGGCGGCAACACATCCTCCTTTCCCTCAGATGCATGAACCACGGTGAATGTCTCTAGTTTTTGATGCTCGCTGTGTTGGCTCTTGGCCTCGCCTGAGCTACCTCCGAGGCGGAAAGTTCCCAGCAATTTCGAAGTCTTTGCTCGTGGCGAATGCTAAAGGCTCTCGGCCCCGAGCCCGTGGATTGGTCTAATTACAGCCCGGGTGACTTCCATCTGGAAATCGCGACTGACTGCTGCTTGCAGGTTTTCCACCATTAACTCACTTGGGCAATTTGTTTGCCGTGCCGAGTGACCCACCCTGTCACACAGCATCTGGCAATCAACGGATGGAAACCATGGACCACGGGTGCCTCCACCTGAGTGGGGAGTCAACAACCACTTCACCTCCGCACCTTCCTTCCACAACTTGAACCCTTCACCACTCACTGCACCACCAAACCACCACTACAATTCACACCCACCAATCCCTTTGCCAACTTGCCATCACCAGCGCAACACATTCCCACCCGGACTCATCTCTCCCCATCCACCAACTCAACAACCTCCACTACCAAATCCAATCGCAACAATGATGACCCGCACCATCCTTCCCACCATCACTCTCATCGCCCTTGCGATGCTCCCCGGCTCGTCAGCCGCCCCTCCCACCGCACTTTCTGCCACGCCCGCCACGCCCGGTACCGCCGCCAACCCCGACGTGTTCTGCTGCACGATTACCTGCAAGTCGTGCGTGCAAGTCGACTGTAGCAAGGATGACACTGGTTGTTATCACGTTTTGCCGGTATGTATTGAGGTGAGTTTTAAGGGGTGGTTGTTGATCGTTGGGTGCAGTGGAGGTATTGCTGCGCCTTGGCGCTGGAAGCGGTTTCGGGGGTGTATACGAATGTGAAGGGGGAGGTGGTTACGATTGAGTCGGTTGCTTGAGGCTCACGGTGGAGACTCGGGTTGAGGTGGGGGATGGTTGAGAAGAGGGAACACCAGCAAAGGCAGCGATGTTGCTAGGACCTGAGTTGGGGCTACAGTGGTTGGGCTACGTCGACAGCGAACGGCGATGAACAGAGCCAGCATTTTAGATGTGCGGTGGATTTCCAAGGGTCTTATGTACGACAAGAAAGGCCTACTAGGTACATCCAAAATGTACGGTGGCTCCTCTCATCATGACCTCTCCTATCTCACCCCTTCACCCCCTTCACATGTCCGACTACCCCTCAGGATCATCTGTCAGCGATCCCGAACAAACTCCGCAGACGGCCTGCCTTCTTTTTCCGTGGCAGCAACGCCAGTCTTGTTGCCGTCTCAAACACCGCCCTAACTCCCTCGTTCGTCTTGGCCGAACACTCAACATACTTGGCTGCACCGATTCGTTGGGCGACTTTCTCTCCCTGTTGAGATTCGGTTAGCCATACCCGTGTCTTGCGTTGACATTGAAACAGATCCATGCGCGCCCCGGAGCATTACTCACCTCTGCCCAGCTTACAGGTCTCTGGCTGGTCTTTCGAAGCTCACCAATTGTCTTTTGGTCATACCGGAGGTCTTTCTTGAGTCCGACGAGGACGATGGGGACTCCTTGGCAGAAATGGAGGATTTCGCTGATCCACTTTTTTTCTGCTGTGTAAGCACAGGGAAGGTAAGGTGGAGGGTAGTGAGATATGTGGTAGGTTGTCTGCTAACCTTTTCTTGCACGTTGTCTAGTGAGTCGGGCGAGTCGATGGCAAAGCAGATGAGCGCCACGTTCGTGTCGGGATACACGAGCGGTCGGAGACGGTCGTAATCTTCTAGGCCGCCGAGGTCCCAGAGATGGAGGCCGACGTATCGCTCGCCGATTTCTATGCCGGCGCCGGGGTAGTGTTCGCAGACGGAGGGTGTCCACACCTGCTAACAGAAGAGCAAGGTAAGAAATTTTATTAGTTATAAGACTGGTGTGGGATGTGTCTTACCTCGGGGAATTTGCCTGTGGTGAAGACGCTGTCGGGAAGGGGGGTGGTTAGTACTGATACTAGGGGGCAAGATCTCGAGTAAGCACATTTACACAGCAGGTACTTACATGAAGAGCGTCGACTTTCCAACGGCGCCGTCGCCAGTAATAACGAGCTTCCTCGTGATCAAGGCAGACCGAGTTCCCGAGTTCATAACCTTCGGATCAACGGTAGACTGTGTGGCAATGGGAGCATCTCTTGCCACCCCTTCTGTAAGTTCGCTAGGGCTGCTCGTTTCACTTCCAAAATCGCGCTGGGAAACCGACGACATCACCCCGGACAACGACGTCGTGGGGGTGTGCTGGGTGAGTGCGTTGGCTACACTGCGGCGCTTGAAATGGGCGCCATTCCCTGTGGGGTCCGCCTTTGGACTCGGATGAAATTGGATATCACCTGGGACAGGGTCGTACTCCCCATAAAGTGATGAATACCGCATTGACTGGTGCTGGCCTTTGTCTTTGTCTTGCGGTTTCTGTTGCTCCTGCTCCTGCTCCTGCTCTAGCTCTTGAGACGGTCTAGGACTGTATGAAACTGTGATTTCGGACTTGACGTGTATTCCTCCGGTAGCATCTCTTTCCAAATCACCCCAATTTGGAGGATAAACAGAAGTGGGTTTGTCTGGAAAGTACGCCGCCCTGAGCTTTGGCTGGGACGTGGTGGGATCTCCATAGGCGAGCACGCCAACAAGGCGGTCGCTTGCGGCGGACCCCGAGGAAGGATCGGGGACATTTGGCACCAGCGATTCCGCCATGGCCTCGACGTCCTTGGTATCGCTTTCAGGGGGGTTGGCGGATTCATCGGACAGTGCTAGCTCAATATCGGAGGCCCCAGGGTTGACGTGTTCGAGGCTAGGCTTCCTGGACAGTGTGCGTAAAGAGTCCGAATCCCATACGACGTCGTTGCACACAGTCTCGGCGTACGATGTCAGACTGTCGAGATACTGCTCGAGCACAAAATTCTGGCCCCTCGTGGTAGGCGGTATTTCACCGCCGGAGACGATGGCCCGGAGTCTTGTCAACTCGGCCATGATCTCGGGAATCTGGCTGGTGTCTTGCTTGATATCGTGGACGTCGCTTCGGACAACAGCAACGTCATCCAAGATTGCCCTCGAGAGGGACACCGAGACGAGTTCAAGGACCAGGCTTAGGGAGCCCCTGTGGGCTTCAAGAGACATCCGGAGGCCGGCGACCTCAGCCTTGCCAAAGGCCACCCATTTCACCGCGCCAGCTTTGCCGGAGTGGTTTTCGAGGACGGTGTTGATGCTGTCGACGACGGCGGAGCAGTTCTTGATGATGGACAGAATTTGCACCTGAAGGGACTCCGGGATAACCCGGCCATCGCTGACGGCGGCATCATCTTTCAGGAGGTCGAGAACGAGGTGCAGCTGGGTGAGCTCACCCGAAATAGACGTCAAATCGGAGCGTGCTTCCCGACAGCCACGGATGAACGTGGTGACAGCCAACGATGTTTTCCCCACTGTGCCCACAAGCGTCAGGCAGGCCGTGGTGATTGAAAGCGGGTCCATCCGGTCGGATCTCCGGCATGGAGCCGCTGCAGTGTTTTGCGACGATGCGCCGGTTGGGCCCGAGAGATTGATTGAGTTTGGCGGTCTGGGACCACGCCTTGGCAGAAATCCCTCACAGTCGAAGAAGCGGGGGTGGTTGCCTTGGGAGCGGCTGAATGCCGGGTGCCACAGTTTTGAGGCCTGCTTGCATTACGGACAGTTTCCACCAATGAGATGTCTCCTCGGTTTTGATCTTGAGAGTTGAACCTTTCGACAATTCGCCAATGTCCTCATCGGTAATAAACCCACATATTTCGCAGTTTACGATCATATAACCCAAGCTCTCGAAGCCGGCACTCCTCAAATCTTCAATTCTCGCTACAAGTCCCCTCTAGAAAGCACCATCAATCACCCCTGTCAGCCGCTCAACAGTCCTTCCCTGGAGCCCATCAACCCTAACCCCCAAGCACACAACCTTCCCCAGCTCACTTATGACACAGAGCACCCAGACTTGTTCTCCAGCTCTACCGGGCACGAAATCTGCTTGTAGTCGATATCCCAGCCGTTCATATCTCCTTTACCCCAGTTCCATCTCCAGTAGCATCCTGCCTGGAGGTTCTGCGGGAGGTTTGCGCATTCCGCTCGGTTCGAGACGCCGCCGATTGTCCGGCCCCTGTGCACATCATTAGTAGGTTGTTTTGTTTTAATTGGGGCTTGGAAAAAACTGGAGGTTGAGGGCGGAGAGGAGATGGAAATGCGAGGAGATAGGAGTGGTGAAATAGGGGAAGTGGGGCAAGCGAGAAGTCAGGAGAACTCACCAAGATTTGCCGTACTGTAGGCGGCAGCCGTCGAACACAGGCCCGACACCGCCACCGGGGATGTAGATGATGATATCATTGGCGCCGTTGGTGGTCTTTTCACCCTGTTTGTTGCAAATCGGACGATGTTAGCGCTTTTTCTCCTTCTTTTCTTTTCTCCGGAATCCCCTGTGGGGCACGTACGCCGATGTTGAGAATCTGCACCTGCATCTTCTTGCCCGCCGCGGCCGACCCAGACCGCCATTGAAGCTCGAAGCACTTGCAGCACTGGGTCTTGTTGCGCATGATGGCAAAGCCGTACGAGAGATTGTCGCTCACGGGGATGGGGGCGTATGTGTCACAGAGGTAGGCGTTACCTAGGTAGGGCAACTTAGTGATTATGGTCATTTGGGAACGGCATTGGGACTCGGGGTAGCATACCACTCGCGCCGCAGCCTGGCTTTTCGGTGAGGCCCGATGCGATGGAGAAAGGCTCGTTGTTGATGTTGCAGATGCGAGGGGCGCCACTGATAGGACTGTGTCAGTGCTATCACGTCCTCGAGGATGATGAGATGAAAATTCACATCATTGTCTGTTTGTTGTAGGCACCGCCAGAGCTGCTGTCGCCGCACGCTGGCTTACAGCTGTGATGTGTCAGTGGCGTTTCGCATGACCAATGCAGGAGACGGAGTGGCTTGCCAGTCCCATGCGGTGTATGTCTTCCCCGAAATAGCATTGACGGGTGCGAGCAAGAGCGGCAAGACCGCGGTCAGGGTGAGGAACATCATTTTGACGGTCAATTTCTCAGAAGATCTGTCGGAGGTGGCTTGTCGTCTGGGACAAAGATGCACTGTATTTGACAGGTCCCAACTTCTGCGAATGAAAACCGGGGACGGTCTTATATGCATCAGGAGCCAATCATGCCAAGATGCTCGATCCTACGGACTTGATATCGGATCGTAAGATGCGAATCTCAACTATCAGCAAAATGACGACGCCCTCCAAGAATAGCAATCGGTCACCGGGTTTTTGGGTCTGGCCTTGCCTCACCCGACATCAGCCTATCTCTTCACACCATCTCCAGTCTATCTCTCGACGACGTGATTCGCCGTCGGGGGTATAACAACGCCTCGGTTTGTAGTCTGGAAGCCCGATAGAACTGGTCATCCAGGAACACCACCAACAACTTCCCCGCCACCCGGTACCGACCCCTCGGTTAGGTATCAGCTCGTCGGATATTTTCCATCGCTTGGCCGCTCCGTAAATTGGCCCACAACCCCCGTGCCGCGTTCGGGCTGCAACCGCGCTAATGACGACCACACCCGCCTCATCCGGCATCCAGTGTCGGGATTTGATTCGGGCGCATCGAAAACCCACTTAACCACTCGGGTGGCCCCGGACGACCGAATCGTCGGAGTCCAGGAACCAGGGGGAAGATAACTCTCGGTCGGTGGCCGGTGGCACAGACAAATAGATTAACGATACTATTAATAAGTTCATCCATTCAAGAATGAATTTAAAGTTCATAATAACAGTTCTATCTCCCAATGTCCGAGTCCCCAATGAATATCCCGATCGCGATGATTGATGAATGCGAACGCCAGTGACCCCTACATCGTATGTTCGTATGTTTGGAGCAGTGCCTCATGTTAAACCAAAACCAAACCAGGTATCATTGTCATTTTCCAAGCTCGTTCCTCATATCGTAACTATCCTTTACACCATCTTCTCCCCCCTCCCACCTCCGCTCCCACTCCCACCCCCACTTCCACTCCCCCCATCGTGGCTCGCCCCCGACCCAACAACCGCATCCTCCTTCTCATGCTCTGTTTCATGAATTACCTCAATATCTTGGCTGTCAAACATCCGACGGTTGCGATTCGCCGATCGGAAGGACAGTGAGAACTGCGAAAGACGAGTCGTCCGCTCGGCCGAGGGACCCGAGGAGGTCTTCTCGCGGAGAAAGACGCGCAGGGTCGGGATGCAGGCTGCCATGACGGTGACGGTGGATTCGGCGATGTCCCAGACGAAGAGGTCGACTTCGTAGTCTTGAGGAGGGTGTTAGCCAAAGAGGAAGTAGAAGACGAGGGTTGAAAAGACAGAAAGAAGCAGGGGGAAAGGGGGAGGTGGCAGGAAAGAGAGAAAAGGGTGTGAGCACAAGAAGGGTAAACCAAGGGGGGAAAAAGAAAGAAAAGAACGTACATGAATCTCCGGCTCCAAGGGAGGGGAGCTTAAGGCACTTGACAATTCCAACGGCTCCGGCGCTACGATTTGTTAGTTCTCTTCTTACTCCTTTTCCTTGCCGTCTCGTTCCTGTCCTTGCAGGGATCCAGTTAAGGGGAACTCACACAGCACCCATGCTCATCGCAATCAAAACACCAACCTTCTCCTTCCTCTTCAACGTAAGGTCGCGTAGAAACGTCCACGGCAGCACAGCCAAAATAAAGTCCCACGCGGCAGACTGGGCGCCCGTGCCAATCCAGATCTTGGTGCCGACCCCCGATGCCCAGCAGGCGCCGTCCAGGTCGGGATGCCACATCTTTTGGATGGGGATGCACTGGATCCAGGGAATGGCGGCGCTGAACGCCATGGAGATGTTCAGGGTGATGATCAGGAACCAGACAAATTTCTTGGTCTTTCCGGTGGTGAGGCGGAGCAGAGTCACGGCGAAAGCGGTCTTAGAGAAGCTGATTGCGCTGAGGGTTGTTGTTGCGCGGCTGTTGAGGATGAGCGAGAACCGGGGACCGTCGAGGATTATGAGGTCGTAGCTGTGGCGGCCGAGCCCGAACTCGTTGACCAGGAAGGTCGTCAGGATGCATGTTGTGATGATTACGACCTATGGCGGTTTGGTGTTAGTTTGCTTTCGAGAAGAAAAAGAAGCAGGGAGAAAAGGGAATGAATAGGGGCTTACCCAGCCAGCTAACAGAAACCAGTCGTCCCACCAAAGTCCCTTTTTGAACGAAAACTTGATGTAAACGCGCAGTGCGAGGAATACAGAAGCAAATGCTGCGAGGGACCAGTGGGCCGACAGCAACATGTTCTTCCTGTCGCTGTGGTCGACCACGGCCATCTCCTCCGGGCTGAGGGCCCCGGTGATGGGCATCTTGGAGTTGCAAAGTCTTGGCTTGTGGTTGGTTTGGCTGGTTAGGTGGCCAGGGGATCCCGTCCAGTGGACGTTGACAGCGTCTTGGCCGCCGATTAGCGTGTAGAGTCGCGCTGTCAGTTCCCCGTAGCGCACAGAGGATTGCGACGAGCAACAACAGAACCTAACAGTTCGCGTCGACGCTATGGGGTACGCAGGTTGGACGTCAAAGCCGAGAAACCTAAAGGTCTTGGACAGTCCCAGCGATCGCAAAAAACTGGAATATCCACATTAATACCTCTACGGCCACGCTGCACCCAAGATGCCACGGATGTACGCGTGCGCGATCGTGGGGCCAAGCCCTCCCAGCGGGATGGAGGGAGCAGAATCCAGGTCCAGATGAACGCCTCGAGTTCCCCTGTTGGGCGGGCTGCACTCGCCGTTGGCAGGCGACGGCCAGCGCCGGGCGCTGATTGGCGCGGCTGTAGCGGAGCGTTCCCTGTATCGGGTTAGGCTGTCACCCCCCGCTATGGTGCGGCCGTGCGTGCATGGCGGGTGCGAAGCGACAGTGGGCAACAGCGATGGCAGTGGATGGCAGATGAAGATGCTTTCTTACCGAGACAGCCACACTGTGCGTCTATCGATATTGTCTAACCCCAGTGCCAACCTACTAGATCGGTCAGTATTTACAGCATTGGCCGCTCTGCAACAGCCACCGCGAGCGGGTGACTGCTTCTAGGTTAATGGTGCAACCAAGAGACCTGTTCGAATCATGCGTTAGTGTTGAATTCGCACTCCCACATTCCGTTGCGGCCGTGCACAGTGGTCTGGATGCTGCAACCGCTCTGGTGCTGACTGAAAGTCTGAGAGTCTTCAGCGGATGCCACTGCCTGGCCAACCGGACCACACCCGCACCTTCCGCCGCGAGACATTGGCGTTTTCTCCGACATGGCTTCAATCACAGTTCTTGGGATCTGGGGTGAAATGACGCCAATCTGCCCCCCCGGTCGGGCATTTGGTGCCTGCCAAGTTGCCAAGTTCACTTGCCAGATTTTGATAATCACGCTATTCTTTTTGGGCTTCCAAAACGCCACCGACGATGTTGACCTGGATTACGTGATTCTACCCTGCACCCATGATGGGCCTTGGCAACGTCCAAACGCCCAAACAAGATTCATCGGCATCAGCATGTCCAGCAGGCGTCTGCGCGTCTACATATATGGGCGTGTCGTACTTGGATATGGGCTCGCGGTCCCCTTCGCAGAACGTTTGAGAAACACCTATGGGATTTTTTCTATGCGTGCAGGATCGAGTCTTTCGGCAGCTGGCTTCGGGGGGATGGGGGATCTACAGTCAAGTCAAGCTTCCTCAAATCTGGCCGCCCTGATGATGCTTCCTCGGCCGGACGAGAGAAGGGAAATTGCTCGTTTGCGTGAGGCTACTATTAATCCAACAGAGAGGTTCGCCTCTCTAGGTAAGGTAGGTAGGTATCTTCGTTATGGCCCCGAGGAGTGAAGCAAAGCAACGATGCAGTCGCGGCGACTTCGCACGCCAAGTCTGATGACAAGGTTGCATTCCGCATACGAGCCGTTCATGTCGACCAAAAGACGACTTTATTAGGCTCCGATCATTGAGTACGGGACGTGCGGCACAGCACTCATACTGTCGGGAGTGTTTCCCATCCCGGCCATTGCCTTTCGCACTGACCTCGAGCAACATGTTTGACCTAACTTCGAGATCTCATCTCCCTCCAGCCAATATTATGATATCTGCTGCGCGGGTCCTCGGTTATCTGGATTTGGATGCCACCAACCCTGCCCCCCAGGTCCCATGTGCTCCCAGAACCACGCGACACGACGGGGAATAGCTCGCGTAAGAAGTATGAATGCTCGTGGCAAAAGAAATGGTACCCTCGGCCAGTGTGGAAGATGTGTTCTTATTATCGCAGCAGCTTGTGGTCTTTATTTGGTTTTTTAGGTCATCTCCCGTTCTGAAAAAGACGTTTCTGCTTTCTCCAACGGCCTTTTTCTATAATATCAAGGACCAGATTGTAGGCCAGGAGTTAATGCGTGATGAGTTACACAACGCACTGTTTGAGGAGCCTGGGAAGAGAGGCTCTTTCTTCTACCCCTCCCTACTATAGAATTTGGTGACATCAGATAACTTGTAGACGACAGAGGACTACCATTTGCCGATCCGGCAGATGCGCAGGGAACATTCCACAGTTCTCGTTGCCCTTGACGGACGACAACGACCAATGTTGTCCCCCATCACACAGTGGCTCGGATGAGGCCTCATCAAGTGACGGCTCAAATGAGGAAATCATGGACACAGCCCCTTGTTTTCATCCACTTCACCCAGTCCATGGACCCAAATTGTGGCACAGATCTCGTCTATAATACTCCAAACCTGAACACCGACATCGTTTTGCCGTCCTCTTGGCGATGTTTTTGCCCCTCGCACCCAACCACTGGGCTTATCGATGTGCCAACGCAGCCCCAATGATGCGATGAGAAGTCCCAGAGAAGCTGTGCCAATGCGGCGGGACTCAGTTCAGCCATATCAATCGGTCGAGTCTGGTGACGGGATAGTGCATCGGTGGGCTGCGCCGCCATCGGGTAGCATAGAAGCCTACCAATGCGACTCGGCTAATACCTTGGACGGTGCTAGTAGCCAACCACGGCTGGCAGTTTTGCTCACCCAGGAGATATCCGGCAAAATGATCCACCCACCAAATCCTGTCGCACACCTTTTATGCCTAGCACAGCCATTAGCGGGAGGAGGCCTCACAAAAGCCGTGTTAGTGTTACACGAGCGGTCGCTTGGTTGTAGGTAGGAAGATCGGGAATGACACCGCCAAGTCGTGCAGCCAGCTGGATTATAAGACTTCAAGTGCCCGTGTCACCACACCCCTAACAGATCAACAGATCACCACATCACCAAGCTATCACTCAACTCAATCTTTTCGTCCATAAACAAACAACAACAACCCCGAAAGTTCACCCACCACCCAACCAACCGAATGGTAACCACTTCGTCCACCAATCCCGCCGGCACCGGCCTCGCGACCATGGACATCGAGTCTACCCACTCGGCAAGCCGCCCCGCGGCCGGCAAACTCCCCGAATCCTGGCCCTACCGTCGCGGCATATCATGTTTCCTGCGCGGCGCTTTCGGAACCTATTCGACAGCCGTTCTCGCCTTATCTGTATTCCTCATGGCTGACGATGGGCTTGAAAGACATGTCCAAAAGACGGATTTTGTGGGGCCGATTCTTGCTGTAAGTTATTACTCATGATACATGGATGGGGGATGGTTGGGGGATTGGTACTAGGGGGGGATAACTGACTGATGCATTGGAACAGGCCAGCTCCTCGGTACTCGTGAACTATTTCGCGTGTATCTTGGCTATCCGCAGGAAATATGGACCGGGAGGATACTGGTTCTGGATGATCTTCATTGACCCCGTCATCGCTGGCTTTGGGCTGTGGGCGTTTGTGATGTTTTTCTACAACTTGAAGATGGAGTCAGTCGAGACAGCGGAGATGCCGAGGATGATGAGGGAGTTGGTAGGCGTGGCGTCGCTGATTCTTGCGTGAGTATTTCTTTTCATGGGCTAGTGGTTGAGGAGTGGAGAGCGAGGGCTAACGGTTTATATACAGCATCTTTCACATCATTGCGACAATCGGTAACGTCGTGGGACTGCAGCTGGTCTCGAGCAGGCGCAAGGCGTACGAGGTGTCTGGTGTGCCCAGTGGCGGCCGGGGCTTGTTGGGTTGGGCCCATCCTGCTTCCTCGACGCCGGTCACTCATACTGGGTACCCGGCCCCGACTCGTCAGGGTTAACGGGCAGGGAGTTTAAGCCAGGAGTGAGGAGGGCGGCTGTGGATTGTATTTAAGGTTCGGCGTGAGACGGTATATGACTTGGAGTTTCGCATTGACAGACGGTGTTGTCCAAACGACTGTCAGGGACTGATACTATTTAGATGAGCTTACGGTGATGCTACCTAATTCCATATATTTGTATTAGTAAATCTAACTCACTCTTGATCTTGAACCCAGCCTTGGCAAGACAATACTGCAAGACGTATGGCGTTCTGCGGCATTAACCATCCGCGGGGGTGTCGACTTCACAACCTAACTCAGCCTAGCCTTGACAAACTCTACCCACGTTACGTGGTTGGGGTGTTTTCTGCCCTTTATTATTTAAGCTGCTACCGCCCACAAATTCCTTGCTCTAGTTGCCCTCGGCGACTCTCTGTATCCTCCTTGCACAGTAGTCTTTGATACGATGCTACTGTTTCCGCCTTTGTATGAATGTTTTCCTATATCCAGGTTCTAAGCACCTGATTGATCCATAGTGCCTTGAATGTGTTCGTTCTCGCCGACACCATCAATACCGCACCCCCGAGCGTGCCGGGAACGCATTCACGTGTCGAAATCCCAGATATTTACCGTGGTTGACTCCGTAGATTAAAGCCGCGCTGAAGTAAGTTTGTCCGGAGAAGCCAATGCAGACTGCTGGCCAGTGAACATTCGAGTCGACGCGGCCAATGAAACTGCGCTCTCGGCATTGGAAGACCAGGAACTATACAAACTTGCTTCGGAACCCGCCAGAGATACGGCACTCTGTCTTCCACTTGACATCCAGGATTGATACGGGCTTGGGCTAGCTCTGTAGGGTTGGGTGTCGCCCAGAATGGCCAAAGTTGATTCAGGTCCGGGCTAGCTCCGGAGGGCCGGGTACCTTCCCGATTTGAACGGTGGTCGGAAATCTGTCTCAAGAAGTCCTTGATCGTGTTTCGGACCACATCAACGACTGAGTCGGTGATATGTCTGAAGTGCGGCACAGCTATGTGCGGATTTGACGCTATAGCGGCCTCAACTCCTGTCTGAATGTCGATCAGGAGCTGGTCTCCGAGTTGTTGAAGTTCTGATTCGGATTTATAGTCTACGATTATATCCTCAGCAGACAGTCTGAAATAAACGGGCAGTACCATCTTACAAGGGCTTGTGGGTAGAGGGCTGTCTGGGAAAATAATCCGGTACATCTCGTTCCACCTTTCCACTTCCGATAATGATTTTTTCCCTCTCTTCCGTAGCTTCTCTGCCTGAGCAGTGGAAATACCTGAGGGCGGTGTTTCATTCCCAACAACACAAGACGATGGCTGGCGCACATGATGCAGAAGGGCCGGTTGGTGAGGAAACGTCTCGAAACAGTGGTCGCAGTAGTGATTAGGTAGCTTGTGCCGACGAAAGACATGCTCTCTGCGACACCTGAGTGAGCGGCTGTGCTTGCATTGGGGAGAGTCGTGAAGGTATTCATTCTTAACTCGATGAACCTGTTCCCAACCGGGCCCTATACATAGTCGCTCCGTTGAGAATTTTCGAGGGTCGTGTTTATAAAATGGACAGGCAAACTTCTTTATCACAGAACCAAGTCCGAATCCGCGTTGCCTCTTCGCAGGTTGCGCTCTATCATCGGTGCCTGAATCATCTTGATCCTTCCGCTTTGCCACACTTGAAGGAGGCTCTTGATCGCGCACGCCTGGAACATGGCTTGGGGCTACCTCTGACAGATTGAACAGGTTGGATTCAGGCCAAGTTGCGCTTTCCAATGTCGTAGTATCGTGCGTATAGGTTAGTTCAGCGTCAATAGGTATAGCTTCCAGGCAACCTGAGTTTATTGTTGACAAGTTGAACTGAAGTTCATCATTTCCGTATTCTTGAAGTGGAAGGCTTTGTGCGCTATCGAGCTGGGGGAATGTTTCGCTGGGTAGGCCGGCATCTAGTGATAGGGTTGGTGGTGAAACAGAGATGGCCCGTGTCCAAATCCAATGTGCTGCAAGCCCCCACAGAGGGATCGGGATTGGCAGAAGAGTTTGACAGGACGGGGAACCATTGGCAGGAAGGCACCAGGAGATTGGAGGCTCAGGTCAAAAGCAATGGGTCAACTAGTCCAGTGCGACATTGTCATTCCGTTCTGTTCACGCGGTGTGCCCAAATCTGGGCTTCAGCGCCCTCTTCTATAAAAGATAAAGGACTGATGTGCCAAAAGCAGTGAAAGTTTGGTGTACACATGGTTACTTATGTAGCTTAGTTCAACACTTCCAAATACCAAATCACAGGCATGGTTCTCACCCTGATACAACCTCGATCCCCGATTCTGCCCCACAACCCAGTCCGACCTTGGTGACACGAAGAGGCAGTCGTTGACTGTCATAAAATCTCACCAACTCCTCGATGCTTCCGGCCTCGATCGCTGATAACTACCGGGGTAAAGGGGACCGGCACTGGTGAGCTGAGCCTGCACCCCACACTTTTGTTGCCGACGGCCGGGGCTATGCCGACCACCCGAATAGACCGCGGACGAGGGACGCCCGAAGCTCAGCATCGACCAATCAGAATGGAGAATGCGCTCAGATATATCACCAAGGACACAAGACGCAAGTCGGACAAACACAATACAATTTCGTCGAAACACGAAAGGGTCAGTTGATGCGCTGCTAGCAACGAGATGCGTGGCATATGTAGCTTACATATAAAAAGAGAAGGGCGCAGAGAAGCAGGGGATCGAACCAGAGTCTCTCTTTACACATTTCCCACTGGGGCCTTGCACGAACCTTGCATCATGAAGTTGTCCGCAGTTCTCCTTCAATTTGGCTTCGCGGGGATTTCCTGCGGCCATACTATCTTCCAGAAAGTATCAGTGAATGGACAAGACCAGGGCCAGCTGAAGGGCGTCCGCGCGCCGTCCAGCGACTACCCGCTGATGAACGTCAACGACGCGAACTTTGCGTGCAACACTGGCATCCAGTTCAAGGACAACACCATAATCACCGTCCCGGCCGGTGCGCGGGTCGGCGCGTGGTGGGGCCATGTCATCGGCGGTGCGCAGTCGGCCAACGACGCCGACCACCCTATCGCGCGGAGCCACAAGGGCCCAATCATGGTCTATCTTGCCAAGGTTGACAATGCCGCCACCGCAGGGACTACCGGTCTCCGCTGGTTCAAGGTTGCTGAGAGCGGCCTCAGCGGCGGGGTGTGGGCCGTCGACACCATGATCCAAAACGGCGGATGGCACTACTTCAACATGCCGAGCTGCGTCGCGCCCGGCGACTATCTCATGCGCGTCGAGCTGATCGCCCTCCACGGTGCCCAGGCCTCGGGACAAGCCCAGTTCTACATGGAGTGTGCCCAGTGAGTCCCCTTCAAGTCGTGGTGCTCTGCCTTCTCTTCAACAACTGACCTGTCTCTCCTCCAGAATCCGCATCACCGGCTCGGGCACCAACACGGGCCAGAACTTTGTTAGCTTCCCGGGGGCGTATACTGCCAACCACGCCGGCATCAAGGTCAACATCTACGACAACGCTGGCAACCCGAACGGCGGCGGTCGCCCGTATCAGATTCCCGGGCCGTCGGTGCTTGCATGCTAGTTCTGGGGGCAGTTTCTGGTTTGTTTCGGGGATGTTGGGAATTTGTCTGTGGTCCACTTTACCCAGGAACCGTTGTTGGTCATCACATCGATACTTGGGTAAGTAGTTTCAACTGATGTCGGGAATGCACCAGACGGCTCTGGTGTCAGGCCAATGAAAGGGATTGGGATGTTGCGTAATGACCGCCGACAATCACCACACCAAACCTTTGTCACTCGGTCAAGTTACTGCTGCATAGCCGAACATTATCTCCCAGATGAACTTAATGCTCATCGAAACCTTGATAAGAAACTGCCTCGGCACAGATTGAGTAGCTTTTATTTTCTGGTTCATCTTGTCTCCCCAATTATTCCGTCACGTCGACATGTCACGTTTCCTCTCAACAACTTCATTGCACCGGCGTCTGTGACCCCACAGCCGCAATAATGGTCGCAAGCCTCCTCGGTTTCACGCCCTCTCTGGCCTGGACGGGTCGGCCATCGCGAGAACTCGCCCCCCTCGGCACCACTCCCGACCCCCTAGTAGCTGACGCCCTGTACAACGCTCTCTACAGCCCCATCCACAAGCTTCCCGACGAACTGCTCATCCACATCATGGCACACCTCAGCCCACCGACCTCCAATGCCTCCGCCGAACCAGCCGCGTCTTCTCCCGCCTCGTCAGCGACTCGCGCTTTGCCCACCACCACACCCCTTCCCTCTCCCTACCAGGAGAAACCCCCCTCTCCAACCTCCTAGCCCAAGACACAATCAACAGCATCTGCACCGCCTGCGCCGAAAACAGAACCGCTCGCCAGGCACACAACCGCACCCTTTACATCCGCCGGACGGCAGACACGCTGATGCGGCGGTGCAAGCCTTGCGGGGTGGATCACCCGCCTGCATATTTCTCGCGTGTGGGGCGGTGCATCGGCCGGGTAGGACACGTGCGGCTTTGCGAGCATTGCGTCATTGACTGGGACACGGTTATCAGATATGGGAGGCGCATTGCGGATCTGCACTTGCCGGAGCCAGGGAGGGTGAGGCTCGTTGTGTATAGGGATCAGAGCCATCTTCTGGAGCATCTTCGTGGTCAGCCTGAGAGAGTTGGGGGTGGTGAGGCTGATGAGGCGGGGTATTATCCGTCTGTTACGATGGTGGAGAGCAAGCAGACGGCAGTTAGGTTGGTGATGGAGTAGACGGGGGAGGTGTTGCTGCTGGAGCAGGGTGACCCTGGAAAGAAGCGTACCCCGGCCAAAATGACGCGTCTCCTGAAGCGTTTCCGGCGTGGCGCGCCAGCGGAGTTCATCGTTCCGCAGTCGGCGCCGGGCGCTCTCCCTGAGATGAGGTGCTTCGATCTAACTCGGTGTCGATGTCTTCACTACGCGGGGGCAGAGGACATGAAGGGACGTTGGCAGCGGGAAGAGGGGGGAGCTGGTACTTCGGACTTCCCAGGGTGTGGATTTGAGTGTGAGAATGGTGGCGATATGGGTGCGCCGATGACTGCCACCTACACAACGCGGTGTGTCGTCAGCCGTGACTCTGAGACGCGCATCGATATAAACCCATGCACTGCTCATGCTCGACGTCAACGTCAAGACGAAGGTCGCCTATCCCAAGGTCTCAGGATGACCTACCGACGGTCCATCCTTGTCGCTGCCCAAGGGGTTGAGTGCCGCGCCGTGACGCAATCTTGGTATGAGGCTCTTGATCCCGGCTCATATACTGGGTTGATCCTGGTCGGTTACCAGGGAACGAGACCGTTTGACGTTCTGGCTTGTCCCTGTGACGATCCGGCGTGCGCAAACTACTGCCGCTATTTGGAGCGGCCAGTGGTGACCGATTGTAGAAGGGAAAGCCAGACTGAACCGCCTAGAAAAGGTCGCTGTATGGACCAGGACATACAGCAGGGTAGGTGGGAAAGGAAGAGGGCAAAAAGGGAGCGGAAGGAGCTGCAGGCAGCAGGGGAAAATGAACGAGAAGAGTCGCCTGGACGTTTGGGGTGGGTTTCGGCTTACAATTTCAACCCCAGACGCCAATTATAACTGTACTTAGCTTCAGAAAGCTATTTGTGTGGCTTTGGCTGTTTACATTTTTCGTAATAACTCTTCCTAACACTCTCTCACCACCTCTCGCTCCCATAACGACCAGCCTATCTCTCTTTCCCAAAGTCCCTAATTAACTACCACGCTGTACCACCATTGTTGCCACCACGTAAGACAATAACAAGAGCCTCTGTGGCGAAGCTAGAGAACCGAGGAGCGAGACATTCAACCAGTTACGACCCCATTTAAATCTGCAGTTTCCAATGTGCACTGTTTCTGACAATTACAAATTTAGTACTTCTTAAGACAGATTGGAGCTAAATGCGGTTAAGTCGGGTGACCGGCTTTTAGACCAACCCCCTTTTAGACCATGCAGATTGACTCATCCTCGCCACCCTCGCCACCCAACTCTCCTATTTCAATCGCCTATAACTCCACCAATTTAATTCAAATCTGTTTCTGTTTTCTTCCTTTTTTTAATGCATTTAGAATTGGCAAATGAAGCCGTATACTGAGTTAGATTTGCAGAACACCCTCGCGGAGTATGCTGAAACTGGAAAACTCCACGATGCGGCCAAAAGCCACGGCATCCCGCACAACACTTTATATTATCGGTCCCAAGTCACTAATCCAGCCCCCCACGCCTAAACTAACAATCAGAAGCTTTCTCCAGCTCTGGAAGAACGTCTTGTTGAATGGATTCTCTTCCAGGGGGCCTTTAGCAACCCTCTAAGCTATGAGCAAATCTGGAAATTGGGTAAAAGAATACTCACGACCTCCAGAAAGCCAACTCACCTTAGAAAACGTTAATACCGCCGGTTTTTAAAGTGTAATCCTTCCATTTCTACCCAAAGACCACGGAGAATCTACGTAAACCATACTACCCGAGTCCATAAAGCTGTTATTCAGCTCTAGTTTAACTACCTAAAGGTTCTAGGAGTTAAGGCTATTTTATTAAAGAACAGGTATCGTATAGACAAAACTAATATAATTAATAATATTAAAGATTGTTAATTTTCTAGCCACTGAGTACCCTGTACTGGGTACCCTGTATTGTGGTTGCGTACCCTGAAACCACCAGCCGAATCTTCTGGAACCCCAGAGGGTTCCAGAAGATTCCAACCCACTCCAGGGCCCCTTGGGGCCCCTGGAGCATTCCGAACCTTCTGGAATTCAAGGGGGTGGAATCCCCTGAATCCAGTGGGGCTACTGCCCTACGGAATCAACTAGAACATTATAGTGGCCACGTCAGCTACTAGGTCAACAGAACTACGTGGAATGGTTCAGAATAGTACTATTCCATTATTGTATTAGTTAGTTCCACTTTACAAAAGGCTCTGGAATTCTTCTAGAGCCTCCCATAGCCTATAACAGGCCCTCTCCTCTCCTGTATCTAATTCTAGTTAAAGCAAGCAACTTTACTCAATTCCAGTCATTGCACAAGGCACTGCCTTCCGGATCCTCTTGTTTCCAGCGTTAATATTCGCTGTAACACTCTTATTTACAGTGCCACTGCCCTGTAATTCAGGCTTTTGTTTGCTTCCTACAGTGCCGTAGGCACTGTAGTACGGCTTAGACCAGTACGCACTTCTTCTTCTGAGCCACAGCCGCTGTACTATAGCCCTGTGGGTTCCTGAAGTTTAACAAAGATAACAGTCTAGTTATAGGTTTTAAATCTAAAAAGCTTTTATAAAAGAAGAAATCTGGAGACTGAATTTAAACGACTATTTTAAGGTTCGTTTTAACTAACGGCTAGTTTTTAAACCCCTTAATTATTTGTAAGGGTAAGAGCCTATAATAATAGTTGTACCTACGAGACTTAACCCCATTTAAAGGCTAGGCTTTTAAACTAATTAAAAACAGGTGGACTAACGATAATATTACTGTTAAATAGCTTTACAAAATCTTTCTTCTAGCCATCAACTGCTTTATTATTAAGAATTCTAATAGCTACGTTAGTATAGTAGCACCCACACCTTCTGTAAGCCTTAAGTTATTTAATAATCCTATTCTAGGTAAAAATTCGGAGGACTAGCCTATATGGTTTACCCTTAAAAAGGTTAAGAACTTCTCGGCTTAAGGTGAGTGTTTTCTACACGGTATTAAACGTACTGCTAATAAGCAGCTTTTTATACGGAAGGCCTATAAAGGATTTAATAACATGGATTTTCAATTGGCTACTATTCAATAATAATTACAAGCCGCCTAGGAAGACCTTAAACGCGCGAGAGGCTGGAAGAGAAGGAGGGTTGAAATCGACTCTAATAAGGCCTTCGCTGGTATTAATGAGATCCGCCGCGTACAGAGGTTAGCTTTTAGGGAGAATACTACAGATTCTGAATTCCCAGAAGAAGAGGATTCTGAAACTGCAAGCTGTATTGACGTAGCTATCTAATTGACGAAGTTATAGGCAATTGAAGTTGGTGATGTAGTGGGGGTGCGATTTTAGTGCGTGGTCTAAAAGTGGGTCAGTCTAAAAGCCGGTCACCCGACTTAGGGTTAAGTGTGTGCTAGTAGCTCTAGAGAACTTCTCCTTTATAGACCTATCTGTAGGATTCGGTTTTCGTCACAGTAGTGGCTCAGTCTCACTAGCGCGTATAGTGACATTGTGTCATTGTGGTCCATGTATTTGTGGCAGTGAATGTACTAAGTTGATTCTTACGGATATGGCACTGGAGAGTTTCTGTAGAGCGTACCACACGTGTTAACTTTGTCTTTGCCCCTGCCCATAGATATGGCTCTGCCCGGCTGCCTGACCTGCGGCTGGTGGCTGGCCCTGCCAGGGGCCAGGAACAGGTCTGCTGGGGGTTGAACCCGGCCACGGCGGCTGCTGGCCCAGGTGCATTCCCATATCGGTCAAGTTGCTGGTGGTGTTCTGCAGTGGAAACCCCTGCATTGTGCTAGGCTGTGGATGGTAGTACATGTGTGGAGCGGGGGCGTAGTTGGCCGGGTCCGGAGGGGTGTTGGCTGGTGCCGGCAAAGCATGCGGGTACGCCGAGCTCACCGCCAGGCTGGTCCCCGACTGTGTCAATGCGATAGCGCCTCGCGACCAAGATGGCGTGTGCGGCGCAACGGGCATCATGAACGCGTTCCCGCTTTCTTCAAGATCTGTCTTCCCGCCCGTCTTTAGCGCGCGGATGCGCGGGGCGTTGGCTCCTCGCCTCCCGGAATCGTTGCCCAAGAGCTTCGCATGGTATGAGTTGAAGTCGAGATAGGCGCGTGATACAACATCCAGTTCCTTGACCTGCAACTTGACCTCGGCATCCGCGTCCATGATGTGCTCGTGGCTGCCACCCTGTGCAGCAAACTCGGCCAAGGCCAGCGCTGTCAAGCAGCCGTTGCGAATCTGGCGGCCGTTCCAACGCCCTTCTTCGTGGTTGACCCAGTATTCTTCTGCATACAAAAGGATGCCCTTCTCATCAATTGTTAGCCGACGGCCCTTCCTGTGAAATCGCTCCCGAATCAGCTGTAAATTTAGTCGGAAGACGGCAAGCGTTGACGTCTGGTCCAACTGTGGATAGTGCAGACTAATATGTACACGCGACCGGAACGCTTCGTCGAAGTCTTCGATTCGGTTAGTGGTGAGGAACAGGATGCCAGCGTAGGATTCTAAAGCACGCAAGAATACTGCACAAACGTCAGTTATGAAATCTCTACCATTCAAAGACGAGTGTTCAGTTGCGAAAAGGGGAGGAGAAGAGAGTCTAACCAGCAACTAAGCCGTTGCGTTTAAAGTCTTGAGGTGATCGGGCCGTCAGGAATACGTCGGCCTCGTCGAGCAGGAGAATGCAACCCCATCGATTCGCTAGCGCAAAGTTTGTGTCGAGGACAACTTCGACATCGCTTGCCGTCGTTCCGAGGTCACCTGCAAAGACTAATAAGTTGGATAACCGGCCTCCCATACCAACGTGAGGATATCAGCTCTGTTTACTGACCACAGGTTATCTGGAACAACGGCTTCTTGAATAACTCGGCTACGCCCTCTGGTTATCACCCTGGTTAGATCTCAACACGAACAGGGTGTTTCTGACAAACACTAGGCGGTAAGTACTGACCAGCCGTCGCTGTCTTGCCCACGCCCGGTGCGCCATGCAAGAGAATGATCAGGCCCTTGCCTGGTTACGACAAGAGAAGTTAGTCTCGTGAACTCGAGATAGCGGGACAGACTGGCCGTAGTACACACCCTTGCCCTGGATAATGTCCATCTGCTCCGTATCGGCAGTCCCGGACTCTTTGTCACGGTAATATTGCGCGATGAGCGAGAGGACCATCGCCTTGTGGCCCTGTGGTAGCACCAGTTGTTCAAACGTTGGTTTTGCCTTCTTAGCCCTGGCTTCCCCGTACGCGTTGGCAGCGCCGGCGACGCCACTGCTTTTTGATAGCACGCTGATCGGTTCGATGTGGCTGAGGTAGGTGAGGTCAAGCTTAGCTACCACCGCGCTGTTAGTGTACGCCAAAACAATGGACTGTGCAAAAAAAGCAAGACTAGGATACCAATACTATAACTTACCCCACTTCCGGCTTTTCAGCACAAATCCAAAGACTCGATATGTCATGATGACGAGTTCGTCGTCCGTTAGCGCGTTGTCGGGCGATCGTGTGCCCTGGAGCAAACGGGGGTAAATGGCCACCGAGGGGAGGCGGTTAGGGTTCTCGGGAATCAGACTGCCGATGTAGTCCTGGCAACGCTTCTCCTCGACTTCGTCATCTTTGTAGATCGACTCAGCGCGGCAACACTCGGCAGCGCACTCGGTATTTTTGATCTTTGGCAGCCTGGACTGGCCAATGAGCTGCTCGACGACAGGCCGCCAGTCTGCGTTGCCACGAGCGACAAACGCCTCCTCAAAGTCGACAACCACTTGGCTATCGATTTCGTCGCGCACGTCGAGCCTCAGACCGTTGTAGTGCATGTGTTTGATTCCGACGACGTCGAGGAACATGCGGCCCGCGCGGCGAGCGCGTCTCTCAGCGCATGGCTGTCCTCGGCATACCAGAGCGGGTACACTTCAAGCGACCTGACGGCACGCTCGCCATCGAATCGCGCGATCTCAAAGAGTCGGCTCGCCGGGCCCAGGTGCATGCCATCAAAGTCGATATAGACGCAGTGTAGCGTGACGGGCGTTTCGTCCGACTTGGCCTCGGACTTGTCGTAGTAATTGCGCCATGGCGAGACCACCTTGTGGCTGACGCTCGTCATGCCCACCACGCGGTAGACCTGACGGTTGCTCTGGTCGACGATCTCGTCGCCCGGCTTGAACAGATACCAGACGTCGGGGAACGACACGGCTTGGGCCCGGGTGCCGCCCGCGTCGCGCGATAGGCTCCAGATCTTGGGTTGTATCTCCGTGTCCATAAACTCGACCAAACACCCCAGCTGCTCGTACGCAACGAGCGATGCTGTCAGGGCGTAATCCTCTTTCTCGGAGTCCTCTGGTTCCGCTTTTGGGTCGGTGGCGGCTGGCTCCGGGGCAGAATTCCCCGATGCGGTGCTGCTGTCGCCGCCGAACTTATCCTTGAGCTCGCCGAACTTGAGCCTGATTAGTTCCTCGTGATAGATCAGGAACTTGTACGGCCGGATCATGACTATGGGGTCGCCGCTTTCTGATAGCGTCTCGCCACTGATGATCTCGAGGATTTTGAGGATGGACTGGGAGTGGATGCGGATTCGCTCAGGCACCAACGGCTGCTTCTGCTTCGCGTCCGGCTTGGCACTCGCTGGCGCTAGCTTGGCCTCGGCGGCTTTGCTGGGGCCGCCGCTCTTTTTCGCATTCCTCGACCGCCAGAAGGTCGTGTAGTCAAAGCCTACGACCGGCTCGCCCTTGAGCACGTCGATGGCAAACGACTGGCTTTCGGAATTCAGCCGCCGTGCTGTGAATGCTGACCACCCGACATAATTGAGCTTGGCCACGGCGCACTGCGCTGAGTTGGGCGCTTCCGTCTCGGTGTCGGCAGGAGCCGTCGGGGTGACAGCAGGTTCGGGCACAGGGGGCGCCCCAGAGGTGCCATCAGTCAAGTCTGGCGCGGCCATGTTCTCATGGCTAGCGGACGGAAGCTTCTCGTTTTCCTTTACGAGAGCAAGGCGCTCCTGCTCCCAGGCGCGCGCCTTCTCGAGCAGAGCGTCGCGCGTGTTCCCTTCGTTGTCGGCGGAGTTGACCTTGGCACCTGCCTTGACAAGCATGTCGACAATGGCGAATGAACCCTCGCGTGCTGCGACAAGGAGGGGAGTCCGCCCATCGTCATCCCGTATCTCCAACTGGACCCCACGCAGAAGTAGGGCCCGGGCCAGCCCAGAATGGTTCTTTTCGGCGGCGATATGCAAGAGGGTCTGCCCGTTGTCATCTGAATTCTTCAGGTTTTTATTGGTGCCATGGTCAAGAAAGAATGTAACAATCTCAACCCGGCCCATCCCCGCAGCGACGAAGGCTAGCTTGTTGTGGTCGTTGCCCGTGTAGTGCGGAAGAAGCAATCGCACAGCCTCGGTCTGTCCCCAGCGACTGCTAAGCGTCAACGCTGACCCGACTAGATGTTGATACTCGCGTGGCTCTGAGCGTTCCAGCAACAACTTCAAGATGCGATGGTGGCCGCGCGTGGCCGCCGAGTCCAGTACCGTGACGCTTGAGAAGAAGTCAGATGGTTTCTCATACAACTTGCAGCCGTGTTCCATCAACTCAAGCAATATGTCGAAGTAGCCGAACTTCACGGCGTGGTGCACAAGAGTTCGCCCATCGGTGCAGATGAGGTTCGGGTCAGCGCCACGTTTCAGGAACGCAGTGACGATCGGGAGCATATTGTAGTCGACTGCCATTTCGAGGGCCGATGCCCATGGATTTTCATGGCTATCGAGAACTCGGCGTTCGCCTTCTGGAAGCTCTGGCATTTTCCCGAGCAGAGCCACCGCGACGTGGACATGTCCTTTTTCTAGCGCGTGATGGAGCGGCGTCTTGTCCTCAGAATCAAGGTCAGAAATACGTTCGGTGCTGTCGAGGAGAACCATGGTGATATCGTAATGACCTCCCGCGCAGGCAGCATGAAGAGCGGTCAACTTGAACCGACTCCCATCCGATATGCGGGAGGCACCTTTCTGTAGCAGGAGGTGGACGATCGAGCGATGACCGTGCTTCGACGCCAAGAACAAAGCTGTCTCCCCATTATTGTTATTTCGGTTGATGTCAACCCCGGCATCCAGCAATGTCTTCACCACATCCCGGTGACCGTGTTTCGCGGCGATGTGAAGTGGCGTATTTCCCGACGCATCTTGATGCTGTAGCACATCGATGGGAGACACCAGCTTCCAACACGGGTCTCCCGGTCCGATCGTGAGTTGCCCAGTCAGCGCCCATTCCTGCAGGATCTCGCGTTTCGTTTCTTGCGATGCACGGATATCGCTAGAGTCAAGCTCTTGGAGAAGCGCATCCACAAGTTGGGTGTGTCCGAGCCGTACGGCGTCCAACAAGAGGGCCTTGAGGTTCTTCTCGAAAACGAGTCTCTTGGTCGGAAGGACCTGATGTAGCAGAGACTGTCCTCCGTGCTTGGAAATCGCCAGGATGGTTTCCGAGTCGTCAGCACCGTGACGCAATATCAACTCTTTAGCGAGCCTATCATCGCCATTGCGGGCCGCTGCCATGGCGATGAGGGACCACACGCTGTGTACACCAGGCGCCCGCTGAGCCTTACCAGCCAGTATTGCTGATAGGCAGCTGTCAAAGGGCTGTTGGGTGTGGGCGGAAAGAGAGGAGGGGTCCCAAGCCAATTCGTCAGGACCGCTTTTCGCCGTGCCGAAGCGTGAGGCTGCCAGTGATGCGGTGGATAATCTAATGCGGAGCCACAACAAAAAGTCCTCGTTTACCCAACCAGCTCTGGGAGGGTGAGGGGACTTCTTTGCGTGATTGTACCAGTTATCTATCGCGTACATGAGCAGGGGATCACGTTGGTGAGGTAGAGTTGTGCTCGAATCGATCTGAGAGGCTTCTGGGGACCCAGGGGCGGACGATGTGCCGCGCTTCCTAACCGAGTGCGTTGTCAAGATCCGAATTCTCGCCATACAAATGTCGGCAAGATTGTGATGCGCTGTCTTCTCCGAGATCATGTACCAGGCCGAATGGTCTCCCTTCTCCTCTGTAGTGACCAACTTGATCAATCCGGGAAGGACAGCGCAAAGTTTCCCAGATCGTAACCTTAAACAACCCGCGAAAATACGCAGAAGCTCTTCGGCCTCTGTATCAATACGATTCGAATCGTAATCTTCTTTGATGGCACCGGACAGAGCAACGGCGAATTCACGAGAGGAAAGAGGTCTCGTGCCGTAGGCCAGCCACATGAGGCCCATTCTGACCACATCCCGTCTCGTCGACGGTATGGAATCGAGTAGCGCCTTTGCCATGCTTGAGGCCACCGGTGAGGCCAGAACGTGTCTGGTTGCTAAGTCGATGAGCAGAAAAGAGTCGAATGGTTGCGAGGAAAGCAAAGGAAAGACGCTGCCCGCATGCATGGTTCCTGTGGACGGCGGCAGTGCGGCAAGAGCTAGCTGGGACTCGATATCCTTCTCCAGTGGCTCGATGAGTCCATCCGCATCCGCGACCGCGATGCACATCTGGTAGTTCGATCCGACGCTCCCGGGTGGATCGCACTCCTCGACTTGACGAACGAAGAGGAAGCTTGCAGATACCTCCGACGCGCTCAGCCACGACAAGCACTTGTGGTAAAACTTATTGAATGATTGGGAGAGAGTCGCGTCGCTCGGGGGATAGACCATCAAGTACATCCGTCCAGGAAAATCAGGCCCAAGGAGTCGTTCAAGACACTTCCAAAGGAGCGACTCCAATGAAGTCGAATGCGGAAACTGAATCGCAACATCGACGTCTTCTATCGGCGTATCCAAGCTCTTGAGTAGGTTTGGGTTGCTTTCCAAGAGCTGCAAGCAGAGTGTGGCGAGGATTTGGGAGGTGGTAGAGGGTTCCCCACCCGCGAAGCACGCAGAAATGCCAAAGAAGACGTCGGTCTCCAAGTTGCTGTCAAGGCGTTTGGACCGGATAACTTGTACCAATGACGAATGGAGACCGGAGCAGTCCCCGCTGTCAGTACCTGTCACGATCGATAGCTTGAGCAGGTTGCGACATTCACCACGAACGGCACTCGCGCTGCCGTCGAGCTCCGAAACGGTGGGTTCCGTGTCCAGCGCCCATCGTTTCACCATGACATTCGATTCCACGAGCCACTCGCAAAACACAGGATAGAGTTTACCGTCGGTGTTATCCAGAGGAACGATCGCTGGGCTCGCTTCTCTCAGGATGTCCAGCCATGCCTTGTAGTCCATGCGAGTCGCTGGGGTCACACAAGGTTAGTCCGACCACTCACAACCACAATGACTCCGCGGGCTTTGCGAAGAAGGGAATCACGTACCAATTTGTGCGTGTTCGACATGCCGACGCAGCCGCCACTGATCAGCCGGTATGTAGAAATCGCCCACTAGGTTATGGTGACGATGTGCCCGAACCCCTATTTCTGTTGGCCAGCCCATCGTAGCTGCAAATTTAGGGAGGAGCTTTGGCTTCTGTCTCAGCATCAAAGTGGCAGCAAAGGGGCTCTTGGACCTACAAGCTCATACTCGTCATCAACTGGTTCATCCTGGTAGTAACTGACGATGCGAAACTTGTTTAGGCTCCTCATCCGATCGAAGCTTTCCGTGATCGACTGGCACAGAGAAGAGAGCCTGTCAATCTGTTCAGGACTCCACACATCGACGCGTCCGGTGTAAAATTTCCACACAAGCTTGAACAGGATGGACTGCCACGGATGGTTGAAGCTAGCTCGATGCGGGGTCGCCAGGAAGATCTTGGAGATGATGTCAGATGGCATGCTCTATCACAACCCGGCTTGACGGCATCGCCGTTGGGCTGCGAGTTGCCACCGCCGTGAGTCCACGGGGAGGTTGGCTATGTTTACTTACCAATATTGATGTCTTCTGGAATATATTCTGGTACTTGTCCAGATCGCTCTCCGATGCTTGGAGAAGCGCCTGTATACGTGTCAGGGGACGTGGAGGGTAGCAAAGCCGGCGAGTTGGATCGATATCGTACCTTCTTCACCACTGTCCCCCCGATGTCGCAAGCCAGAAAGGCAATTACGTACTGTGATGCGGTCGAGCATTATTTAGTGTCCCGAGCGTATGGTCCGCTGGGGAGGGATAGGGACTCACGTCTTCGCTCTCTCCCGATAGCTCAGTTGCGATGAGGTCAAGCAGACCTTTAGCCACCTCCTCAAACCGTTGGTTATCGACGCCATCGTCAAATAGCTCTGGGATGGAGAAGGAAAGCCTAGAGCTGCTCCATGGAATCACTCTCCCCGAGCTGGAAAGCCAAGCGTGCTCCCCGCTGAATCCATGAATGTTGAAGACCCTGTAATACAGCTGAAGTCAGTCTTTAGGATCGCCTCTGGAACCTACCTGGCGACCACCAGGGCTGACGGGAATGATAGGTACGACAACGGCCACGAACTTGACATTAGGAGTGCGCTCTCGTCCAAGACCCCCGTTGGCGCGCCTCGGGGACACCAAGGTGCTATCAGATAGGGGTACTATTGGTTCCGATGGAGGCCGCGGCGTTCGGTAACGTGGCGGCAGGCCAAAACCTAACCCGGAATCGAAGTCGAAGAGGCCCTCTGGTGGCGGTAAAAGATCACCACTGTCAGGGCCAATGTAGAAGTCAAAGTCGATCGTGTCCATAGCGTATGTTATGTTGATTCTATCGGTGCTGCGTGGGTGAGGCGGGCGGGGGGGCGAGAACAAAACGGGAGTTGACGTTAGCAACGTGATGAAATGGCCTCGGTCGAACCACAGGGTTACCTCCCACTTGGTCCAACCCAGTTGAACAGTCCAGTCCCCGTTCCCATTGCGGGGCAGCGTGTTAGGCGTGTTAGGCAGAGAGACATGGACTCGGCGTAATTCGCGTAGCGTCGCGCCCGAAGTCCGTCCTGCCAATGCGGTGTGCCCGCTGTGACGATGTGCGTGTGCAGCTGCCATTCTGCAGTGTCTTCATTCTTCTGGGGGTTGAATGAGCGCCCATTGGATGGTAGGGCCGCCATCGTTCGATTTTTTCGGCATCGCGTGGTCGAAGTTGGTGTGCTGGGGAACCTATCATAGGAACGAGGCCCTGCTTTCATCGAAAAATGGCAATACATCTAGCTGCGTGCAGATCCGTCCACCTTTTCACCAATGGCAAACATGTCGAAGGTGCCACGGCGCCTGCAGCTACGGCCTCGCCAAGTGACCACAGTGTCTCCCTCCGCTTCAAGGTACTGTCTTGCTGGCCCCGCTCGGTAACCCGCCAAAGGCTGGCAATGCCAAAAGACGGCGCCCATCTTATGACTGCCAGAGCCTGAGATGTGTTAACTCCACGCTTCATCTTTTTTTCTCTACCTCGCACAGCTACCCCAATCCACAGTCGTGATGACTGTCACAAACACGCTCGCGCGCTCCCTAACCAATGATTCCAGCCATGACTTCGACCCGAGCTTTCACCATGGCCCCTTTCCAGCGACGTTCCCGCCCATGGAGGCCACAGCGCCCGGATTGTCGATCCCCCAGCTTCGAAAAAACCTCTTGCATAATGTCAATAATGCCCTCATCACGCTGTCTAGTCAAAGGCTGAGCGCTGAGGACAAGAAAAAAAACATCGAGGAAGTGTTCTCGTCCCAGATTCGGAAGTGCAAGACCGGAGGCGGCCCCGGGGACCCGACGATTCTGCACTGGCTCGCCAAAAAGATCGATACCGACGATATCCGCGCTACTGACGCCATGTTCAAGGCCGCCGGAACCCTAGCCGAGATAGCAACGTCGATGGATCCCGCGATGCTCTCCACCCAGGATGGCCAAAACGGGTCAACCCCCATCCACCTCTTCGCAGCTCTTTCCGATACTGGATCCGCACAGAAGGGCCTCGGCGAAATCATCCTTCGAATGTGTCGCGCCGCCGAACGACTCCCGTTGTCCGACCCGAAAAATGGGAACCATGCCGCCCGTGCTATCGCTTCACAGAACACAGCCAAAGAAAACTGCTTACACGTAGCGGTCAGGAAAAAGCTAGCAATCACCGAGGCCCTGATCTTAATCTCGCCGGCCGACGCAGTTTTGGCCACAAGGGACGGCGGGAACACTCCTCTCCATGACGCAGTCGATCCGAACTGCTTGAACTACCACGAGCGGGCGTGCCATAACAAGGATGCATCCGGCAACGTATGCAACATCTGCATGGCTGAAACCGGGAAGATGTCTACCGAGTCACGGCACACTCTGGGAGCTGTCGCTGCCTTGATCACAAAGCAGCCAAAGGTTCTGATGGAGAAGAACGGTCAGGACCTATCGCCATACCTCCTCCATCAGCAGCCGCGCAAACAGGCGACCCGAAATAAAGCAGTGGTATCCCATGCCGCGGCCTCGGTGGTCGACAAAGACGGAACCGTAACAGGGCCGACTGCCAGTACTGCATCGACTTGCGAGGTAATCCCCTCCGACGCGCTGGATAAAGATATTGAGCGGTATCTCGTGGAGAGCGCACTCTCTCTGGGGGGATTCGAGGATGCTTGTCGGTGTTTCTTTGGGAAGACCAATCGTAAGTTGCCTCTACCCCCATGGTGCGGAACGCTGCACAGGGAATTGACTCGGGTAGACTCGCAAGCACTACATACCATCTTTCGACTGGAACGGCCCCTCACCGGGTTCGACAGCGAGAAGATGTACTCGTTCTTCCAGTGCGGAAACACACTCGCCCAAGTCGACGTCAGCATCGATCCCACCGACGCGGCAGACCGGAAGATCAAGGGCGCCCCGGTAGAAGTGAACCCGCTGCTACTGGGAGATGCTAAAGCCGCGCTGTTCAACGTGTTCAAGATGCTCAAGGAGAAGAAGGTCAAGCGCATCCTGAAGCTCAAGGTCCGAGACAACCAACAAGCCCCCTGCAGCGATGAGTTTATCGAGGCTTGCCTCAAAGATTTTGACATCCGTTACCTGGATTGGAACAAGCCGAACTTATGCTCCGACGTGGTCATCGCCAGCGCACCGAGGGTAGCTGAAGTTTGGCTCTACTCCACCGGGACGACGTCGGTGCTGCGTAGCTGGGCAGGGAGCAATGGCCTGGCCAACCTTCGGCAGCTCAGAGTTCTCCACCTTTACACAGAAATGGTATTTCTGCCATCTCGCAGGAATGGACTACGTTGGAAGCTCTATAACTAACACTCCGGTCCGGTTGATAGGGGCTCGAAAGCCACACGCGGCACCTCCTCGACGTGACGCAGTTCGAAGAAGAGTTACGCAAGGAAGTTCGAGTTGCTCGAAAGCTAAAGATCATCGCGAGGAAAGAGGCGATCAATAAGGCTGCCATTAAAAAGCTGGAAAGAGAAGTGGCTGACATAAAGAAGTACAGGGCGGACGTCCAAGCGGACGTCCAAAAACTGGACCAGAAAACGGTGAGAAGCACAAATCCGACTGAAGACGACGTGAAAAAGTTGAAATGGTTGGAAGAGGCGAAGAATTTCTACCGGCAGCAGCTGGAGCTGCGTACCAAGAACCTCGAGCGAGAGCAGCAAGAGCCAGCAAAGTTTAGAGAAGGGAAAACAGCCTTGCTGGACGCGAGACAACAAGACCTAGAGAATATGGTTTCGCGGGTCTCTCGGCGGACAGGCAATGCACAGCCAACCTATCCGGCAGACACGAAAGTCGTCCTTTCCGGGCCACCCACCAAGATCGACATATCTGGCATGTCAGCTTGGGGAGTGACGGGCGTGTCGGAACCAGCGTTTGATATTGACTTTGTGGCCCTGGAATTTGCTATTGATCGCACGACGCCAGAGCCTTCGTCAAAGTCCGGAGGGAAACTCGTCATGAAGCCGGCTAGGAAAGACGACGAAACATCATTGTAAGACCCCCGTCGTTGGGATAAGACCATGTGCAGGATTTTGCTTATACCACTTCCGTCTCACAGCAAGCAGCATCGATGGGTCAAGAGCCTCCAGAATTTCGTGTCAACCTACGTGCAAGCCAGCGACAAGAATACGAGAATCAAGATTGCACTTATCGATGATGGTGTAGACGCGGAGCAACAGGACCTGAGATCCATAGTCAAGGGCGGCTGGCCTACGGAGGAGCCCACCAGCAGCGGCACGCCGTTCTATCAGTCGACCGAGGGACACGGAACCACAATGGCGCGTCTCATTGCCATTGCCTGTCCGCATGTGGATCTGTACGTTGCCAAGCTGAAGTCGCTGAACAAGGTAGTCTCGCGAGACGACCGATGGCGGCTCGCAGCCGACGATAGCAGTGACGTGTGGACGTCAACAGCCGACGAAGCCGCAAAGGTAAGTGCCAACTGCTTATCTTTCCCAAAGCTTCGATCTCCTAACCTGTTGGCATATACAGGCTATACAGTGGGCACGGTCTCAGGGGGTCCATATCATATCGATGAGCTGGACGCTGATCGAAACAGAACACAACACGGACGAGATCTCGCGGCTCAAGCGCCAGATTGCCGGGGCCGCCTCGGATAACATCATCATGTACTGCGCCGCTGCGGACCAAGGCCTTTATGGCGGCCTCAAAAAGCTCTATCCCGCTGGATCGGACGCAGCCATCCGTGTGGTTGGGTCGGCCACAGAGACGGGGCAAAGCTCGGGGTTTGTGAACCAAGACCAAGTAGACTACCTCTTCCCCGGTGAGGAGTTCCAAGAGATTGGGAACCGCAGGGGAAGCTCAGCAGCAACGGCGCTGGCAGCCGGTTTTACGGCACTCATATTATGGTGTTACGAAGCAAGTGAGCGCAACGCAAAGTTAACGCAAGCAGATCGACAGCGGATGCGCAATCCGGAGTACATGCACTACATGTTCGACAACTTGCAGAGCCTAGTGCACACCGCCGGGGCGAAGTCGAACACCTTGCAGAACAAGTGGGTGGACGCGAGCATACTGCTTGACAATCAACCAGACGGCGAGGGGATCGACCGTGTTGTCGATAGGGTTGACTCCGAATTCATCCGACGAGGCAAAGGCGGACCACGTATATACTCGACTGGCCAATAAGAGCCCGAGCCAGTCCCGGAAGGGATGAGGACTGAATGTTGTCTCCTTTTCCGATCAACCAGTACCAACCAGTGAGGCTCCAAAATCCGATTCCTGTTCAAAGCTGCCTGGGTTCTGCGCCCTGCTTCTCCTTCTCTTTCTCCTGCTCGCCGCCCTTGATGCCCGCGGCTCCCTCTTTATAGATCGTCTTGATCTGCGCCGACTCTTGTATCGCAAAGGTATCCAGCTTGTTCCTCAGACCGCCATACGGGCCCGGCCGGTCCTGCACTTTCGGGTCAAACACTAGCGGGTCGTCCTCTGGTAGGACGCCAACCGCGGCCCACCACTTTTCTTTCAAGCCGTGCAGAGCGGAGACCTTGGACGTGATTTTCACCACGCCGAGGAACTGGCCACTGTCCATGGGCTGCCGGCGCAACAGCACCGCCGTTCGTAGCTCGCTGGCCACGCCGCTACGCGTCGCCTCGTTTTCCACCATATCCCACCGCACCCCGTTCGCCTGCGTCCGCTGACCCTCGCCCCAGCACTTATCCCCCATTACCCGGATTGCTGCGATCCTCTCGGCTCCACTATCGCTGCGCGTCCACGTGTACTTTGGCCCGCAACTAAAGAAGGGAGCGGCTTCGGCTTGGACACTCACTTCTACGGCGTGGCTGGTCGCCACCGTGTGCGCTGTCTTATGATACCATGTCGTTCCCGCCGGCGCCCACTCGACCACCACCGGGTCCCAGAACGAATCCAAGCCTCCGTTCGCCCGGTGCTGGGCCGCGCGCGGCTCGGCGTCTCCTCTGTCCGCTTGCGCCGTAAAGGTCACCTCGATGTGCGCCTCACGAAACAGCTTGCCCGGCACGCGGCACACCAGGTGCCAGTCGAAGATAACAAGCGTGTACAGCGGCGTGTTGGCCAGGCTCGGAGGTGCCCCTGGGTACGCCGGAGGCGGCGGCGTGCCGATGCCGTGCAGCACGATCGGCATGGAGCCGTTGACGGCGATGAGGGCGGTAGCGCCCTTCCGATCAAAGCCTGTCACGTCGGACCGGTGGGCCTTGGGATTGCCGAACTCGTCACGCTCATTCTCAATGCGCGTGGTGGATTCCTCCGTGTTCGATGGAACAAGGGTGAGGCCGAAATCCATTTCCAGCTTTTGTCGCTGTCAGGAGCCTGAGTTATTGACAGGGATACCTGGAGGGCCGTTGACTGGGGCATATGGACATTGGACGGTCTTGGGCGGATAGAAAGTGTGATATATGTTTTGGTATGCATGCAGACTTGGCAGCTGGGGAAATATCGGGGTTACACCGCCGCATAGTGCGCCCACACTGTGTCCACGTCCTCCGCAGCCAATAATAGACGGGGCGAACCGCGCCAGCCCCCAAAGAGGGGGTTGAGCACTTCGGGTTGCGTGACGGGACACAGCTTTGGGCTATCTCAGTTTGGGAGTGGGTTGGAAGCCAGGGGTTGTTCCGGCTTTGGGGGCATCACATTTCCGAAGATTAGTGCGCGGTACTTCGCTTCATCATGATGGTCACCTCACTCCGTAATTGGGCAGGCTTGCGACAGGACAGTCGTATTTCCTCTTGCTAACCTGTTGATCTATCGCATAAATAGCGACTAGCAGACAATTACCTCCTGTGTGATCCACCCTAGCGACCCTATTTTCAGGGTTAATCAATCACATCTCACCCTAACTTAGGACTACGAACGAAGTAGGAAATTTTGTATGCCCAGATTCGTCTTAGATTACTAGGCTGGAATTCATCCGGCTTAGAGTAATGAGTAGCGTAGCCTCGGGCACTCCCTGCGGGGATATGCTGTATGAGTGGTATGTGTGGCTGACTGGTCTGTTGGAGGCCTAGCGGGGACACGAGATAGTCTTTAGTTGTTGTTGTTGAGGTTGGGGTTGGTATCGAGATAAGGATCAAGATGGCCGACCACTAAAAGGAAGACAATTTGCGCGAGATAGAGCAAACCTCATACGGCTTCGCTCTGAATACTTCCGATGCTGCGATCGACAACGTCTCGTGAAGCAACGTTGGGCCGGGAGTAAATTGGCGCAAGATCAGAGACGTAGCACAATATATGATTCCCCAAGAATGTCCCACCTCTTCCTGGCAGCAACCATCCCGAGGATGGTGACAGGGGACTCGGGACTCATTGCCATTACAAAAGATCATCGGAACTCAGGGACGAGGCGGCGAAGAGACGGACGAGGAGGACGAGTAATGAGGCAGCAGGGTTTAGGTGTGTATATAGATTATGACATCAATGTTCCACATTGCATCCGTAGCGCTACACCTACTTGTTGTCTCCGCTCAGAGCTTCAGTGCCTCCTCGTACACGCTTGCGTCCACAAACTTCTCGAGGTCTGCCCGCGACGCGGCGGTTCTGCTGTCCATCCTGCTCAAGTACTTTTCCTCCATCTCCAGGAAGTCAATCAGGTCCTTGCCCAGGCTCCCAGGGCCCCAGACGTGGTCCTTCCACACCTTCCCAAGCACCGTCTCGGGGACGTTGATGGTCTTGCTCACAAACGGCAGGACTTTGTTGGGGGCCTTCTTGAACAGCTCCAGCGTCTCGTTGACGCTCTTGATGTAGCGCACGATCTGGGCCCGCTTCTTGGTGTCTCCCAGCGCCTCGGCGGTTGCGTACAGGCTGAAGACCTCGCGGAATAGGGTCGCGTTCTTGAACACGCTGACCTCGGCCTCGCCCATATCCTCGATCGCCAGCTCCGGCGCCGTCTCCCAGCACCCGAACGCGTCGATCTCGCGCCGCTTGAGCATGGCCGGCAGCGTGCCCGGCCCGCACGGCGCGCGCATGCACATGCTACCGTTGACGAGGGTGTTGACGAGAGTGTAATCGCCACCCTTGAGCCCCGCGTCGGAGAGCAGCGCGCGCACAAACACCTCGGCGCTGGTGCCATTAAAGGTCCCGATCTTCTTGCCCTTGAGGTCCGGCAGCTTGTGCACGCCCGACGCGCGGCTCGCCACTAGCCGGTAGGTGACCTCGACGAGCACGTAGATCAGCCGGTAGTTCTTGTGCGTCGCGTACTGCTTGAGCCCCTGCGTCTCCGAGTTGGCGCCGATGATGGTGTCCGACTCGTCCGAGAGCGAGACGACACCGCCGTCCGCCAAGACGGGGCGGTCGGGGCCCGCGGCGTATAGGTTGTTGTTGGTGTAGGGGAGCGGCGTGTGCTCGATCCACTGCAGGTTAGCTGCGATCTTGAGGGCGGCGGCCGGGTGGCCGAGGAGCGCGGCGAGCACCCCAAGAGGGAGGAGACGCATCGCGACGGGTAGCGACGACGGGTGGTGCTCAGCTGGGGTTAGGTTCTTGGTGGAGACGTGGTACCGGGAAGTTAAGCACGGAAGACAAAGTTTATCTGCCACCACTCTTTTTATTTCCCCTAGCCCGTAGCTCTCCGCATCTCTAGCCGGATATTGAATGCATCATTGCCAGCAACCAGCAAGGGCAACTCTGGTTATTTACCCGTCACCTCCTCACCGGTCGCGTGTCTATCCGCCATTAATTCCCCGCATTTCGGGTATGGCGCGTAATTGCTGCGGCTTTCGGTACCACCCAATTAGGTCACCAATTAGCATATGTTAGGTGAGGGCAACGCCTTGGAACATGACACTACCCTTAGTGTGTTTAGTAGTGTAGTGGGTAAGTAGACTCCTTGAGATAGATAAGATGGTGGTAATTGCTGACCTTGGTATATGTGGTGGTGTAGCGGGTAAATAGACCCCCTGAGATGGATAAGACGGTGATGACTGCTAACCTTGCTCTCTTCTCTTTACATGGCCGTAACGCGATAGTGGCAATCGATTCACTAAGGAGTTTCGGAGCCATCTGCTACTAAATACCTCTTATAATGTTGTCTTATTCGATTTAACCCGTCAACCCTCATGCTCCCTCCCGCTACGCAAGTAGCATCAGGCCTGCGACAGAAACCACACCATATACCGTCGGCGGCCAGGACTGGAGATTTTTTGGCCGAAGGGAGTAATCGATGTTGGGAACTTGGCCCTCGTCGAAACGCCGCTTCGTAGGAAGAACTCCCTCACTCCTGGTGCTGCCTAACACTAGCAGAGAAGAAGCAATTCTGCACTACTAGCGAAAACTATGGAGCTTGAAAGCGGGGCCTCAGCTATGACCAGTTGCCAAAGGCATTTCAAGACGCAATTCAAGTCACTCGAGCGGCAGTACCTTTGGATCGACACTCTCGATATCATACAGGAGGGACCCAACTGCGACTAGAAAAGTGAAGCTAGGACTATGGCAGATATTTTTACCTGCACCAATACACTATTGCTGCGAGTTCAACGCAGGGCTGGGGAGATAGCTTCCTGAATTTGCAGCCAGGTCCCCAGATATTAGGGCACAAAGCACTCTAAGCACACCGACCTGCGAATGTGACTTCAATCAAGACGTAGATAAAAAGCCCCATATAAAAAGAGCCTGGGTACTGCAAAAACGGGTACTTTCCCAGCAAATTATCTATTTTATTACAGCGCACATATATTACGAATGTGGAGATAGATTATTATGTGAACAGCTAACAAAACTATTCCCGTAAGTCTGTAAAATTATAATGGCATTAGCGATAGTTCTACGTAACAATTCAGTTAAGAAAAACTTTGTTTTTTAACGTCACACCCGACGTTAGGAGAACTTTCTTTAAGAGTTTATATACATGTTATACCAGCATACCGTTTAGAATTATACTACCATACCTTATGGTGAAGAGAAGGTTCAAGCTAGCGAAATAGACCGACTGAGAAGGATAAAAAGAAAGAAAAGTACCGCTCTCTAAAGGAAGAAACAATCAGCTTGAAAGAATTTAATTAAATATAATAATAAAGGCTCCTATTCTTCAATACTGTAAAGTTATCTTAACTTTAGATAAGTTTATTAAGAAAGTAATGATTGGGATTCCAGAGCCTTGCACACGGTGTTGTAGTGGTCTACAGGTTGAACTACTAGTAGGCAACTGGAGTGTGTGCGGAGTTTGTGGAACAAGGTAGCCTGGTAGTGAATTTGGGGCTGTGTAGAAGGAATAACTATTTCTTCTATATTCCAACAGTTGTTGTGAGGCCTGAAGGCAGGGTATAGAAAATCAGAGATAACTAAGTTGTAGAAATTTAAATGGAGTATAGGATAGTCTGAGATGGGAGGAATTGAAGTTGCATTGATGATGTGTAGGATGAAGATCAAATGACTTCTCTCCTGAGGGGGCGACCCCTTTATATATCTAATTTCCAGCTCCAGGGTTCTATATTCCACTCGAACAAGGTTCGATAATTAAGATTCTAAATAACCGTTATAGCCGTTACAGCCAGTAGCTACGCGAGGCCACGTTACGGATTAGAATCGATAAGGTAATAAGATAACCTTATTATAAATTATTATATAATGGATAACTTTATATAATATAGAGTTCCGGATACGTTTTATACTCTATTCTTCACTCCGAACAGCCTCGGCTTATTCAAACGTTATTTGGGCTACGTTTCAGCTATATAAATCCTTAAATCAAGGTTTTCACAACTTCTTGGTTATTTTACAATCCATTCCAGATGTTCCAGAAGTGGAATGATATTTTTCAGGATACAGAGTACGCAACCCTAACCCTAAGAAAGACTGCAGGGTACGTAAATTACTCTGTTATATAGTTATAGCTGTAGAGTTATTAATATAATAACTACAGGGTTTGCAGTTGCTATAATTACTTAAGTTCTGTTCTATGCTGTAGGGTACTTTATAGTGCTTATAAGCCTTGTAAGCTTCTTGCTTATAGTTATAGCTTATAGAAATCCTTTAAACTATCTTTAATAGGGGTAAAAGGGGTTTTTAAGGAAGTGATTGCCTTAACTATTCCTTTTAACGGATTAAGAAGCTATAAGTAAATAAACTTCTTATTTATTAAATAACTATTAGATACCAAGCTAAAAAGCTACTTTTTAAACGTATTATAAGTGATAATCTTAATATCCTTATTAAACATACCCTTACATTAGCAAATAATGTGTTTAATAAAGGGGTTGAATATATTATAAAAGTAATAAGTAATATCTTATTTCACGTTCTTACACTTATCTATATTTAACTGAGCTAAAGGTTAACTATATTCCTGAATAACTATAATAAAGCTTAAGGCATTTTAATTAATAAGGTGGTTATTAAAACAGTAAAGGGCTTTAACTTTAACCAGCCTCTCCTTTTAATAAGGGTTTTAATACTTTGTTAATTTTCTAGCTACTAAGTATCCTGTACTGAATACCCTGTAATGTGGTTGCGTATCCCGAAACCACCAGCCAAGTCTTCTGGAACCCCAGAGGGTTCCAGAAGATTCCAACCCACTCCAGGGCCCCTTGGGGCCCCCGGAGCACTCCGAACCTTCTGGAATTCAAGGGGGTTCCACCCCCTGAATCCAGTGGGGCTACTGCCCCACAGAATCAACTAGAACATCACAGTGGCCACGTCAGCCACTACGTTAACAGAACCACGTAGAATGGTTCAGAACAGTACTATTCCATTATTGTATTAGTTAGTTCCACTTTACAGAAGGCTCTGGAATTCTTCCAGAGCCTCCCACAGCTTATAACAGGCTCTCTCCTCTCCTGTATCTAATTCTGCAAAAGCAAGCAACTCTCCTCAATTCTAGTCATTGTATAAGGCACTGCCTTCCGGATCCTCTTGTTTCCAGCGTTAATATTCGCTATGATACCTTTATTTACAGTAGCACTGCCCTGTAATTCAGGTCTTTATTTGCTTCCTACAGTGCCGTAAGCACTATAGTACGCCTTGGACCAGTACGCACTTTTTCATCTGAGCCACAGCCGCTGTATTACAACCCTGTGGGTTCTTGAAGTTTAACAATAATAATCTCTTAATACTTTATCTATAGGTTTTTTATAGACTTTAAAGCTGTTTATCTCCTTTATGTAATTTTTTAAGTCTTTTTCCTTTCTCTAGCAAAAGAACTCCTTAAGGCTCTTTTTTCTAATATTGTAATAGTTAGTATAATGTGATGTTATTACAAGGGAGATAAAAGAGGGAATAAGATATAAAAAGTAAGTAAGAAGGGAGATATAATTAATATAATATAGGAAGTAAGGGTATAGGAAAAAGAGAGGGAAAAGTTACACAGTAAGTAATAGGAAGCGCTGTGTAACGACCCTGCAGGCCGTCACCTGGGCCGGAGCGGCCCGACGAATCCCCCGGAGAAGGAACAGTGCAGGAAGACAGTACACACGGTACTGCGCACTGGGCCAGGGGTGCAAAGACCCGAAGCTCCTACGACCAGTAAGAAGAGTCTCTGTGCCAAGACTTGTCTCTGTTGACAGAGACCCGCGGGGTCACAGAGAAAAAGGTTTCTGTGGTGCCTCCCCCTGAGGACTACAGAGACACGGCCCACAGAGAAGGTACGGAGGTACCTCCTGAGTAGCTAGTATAGATAGTCATCATCGTGACCACGATGGACGTGAGGGACTCCTGGTTCCTCACGCTAGTATTCTATTCAATTATTCATTTGTGTCCTACTGTTCAGACTCACCTCTGTGCATTATAGTGACAACGACCTACAGTAACATTAAACCCCCGTCTAGGAGTGCTAGCTTAACAACCTGCCATACGTTCTGTCTTAACCCGCGCCAGTCCTTTCGAGGCCTGTGTCGGGTGCAGGTTGTAATACGCTGGCCTGTATCTTTATAATAAGGCGAAAAGCTGTTATGTAATAAGTAAGTATAATTACTATAACGTAGAATCTCAAAACAATAAGTGAAAACATTAGCCACTAAGCTTATTTCTTAGCCTTTATTTTAAAGGGAGGGTTTGTTTTGTTAGAGAACAGGGATAGGAGTCTGATTTCTAAGACCTCCCTCTTTTAATACTTTTCATTAAAGGTAAGGCCTAAAATCAGTCTCATATTGTGTAAAATTACTAACTTTTATAACAGGGTAAGTATTAAGTAAGCTGTAGTGAGCTGAAGATAAGCTGGGAGTGAAGCGAGCCTGATTTCAGGCTAACTATACTTAAACAGGACCTACTTATTTTTAGTTTAAAATTACCTTAGAAGTCTCAAACTGAAAATAGTTAGATAGAAATAAAGCTAGCGTTACCTTAAGCTTAGCTTCGGCTTACTATTACTTACTTAATACTCACCCTGCTAAAAAATTAGCAAGTTTATACAATATAGGACTGATTTAGGCCTCGCCTCTAAGTCCTAGAAATAGGAGTTATAAACCCCTTCTCTAACAAAATAAAACCCACTCTGAAGACCAAAGCTAAGAAGTGGGCTTAGTAGCTAACATATTATACTCTTCGTTTTGAGATTCTAGGTTGTAAGTAATCATGCCCGCCTACCGCACGACTTTTCTCTCTCTTGTCCCCATATCCTTATGTTACAACCCGCACCTAGCTGACAGGTTAAGACAAGTCGCGGGTATTCTGTCACGTCAAGGCAAGCTAAGACGTAAGGTAACATTACTTAGTATGGACAGAAGGGCTGTAGCTTGGAGGCAAGCTCTCTCTAATAGGGTAATTACACTTGTTAATGTAAGCCCTTGCTTTATAATGCATAGGTTAAGCTAAACAGTAAAGCATAAATGAATAATATAATTGCTTACATAAGGAATCTAAAGAATCCTCACATAGATTGTAGCTACGATGATGGTATTTATACTAGTGTATCTAGAGGTAACTTATACCTTGCTTAGTGATTACTGCTCAGTGGTGAACTGAGCGATTCGGACTGAGCACCTTCCTACTGGTTGGCACAGTGTCTTTTCGTTCATACACTGTCCTCCGCACAGTGTGACTCCCCCTGGTTATTCCGGCCCTCTTGGCAGGTATCTACCTACTGGGGCTTCCGTTTTTTTCCCCGGCGTGAGTCATTTGCCGTGCGCTAGGGACGAACCCCATTTTTTGACGTCGCTGGCCTTTGTCCGCCTTTAAGGAAATAAAGCGGGGCTCCAGACATATCGACATCGCAATAACCTCGGAGGCCTGACCTCCACGAAGGGGGGCGAATTTGCGGAGAACTTTTACTTGAGCTGTAAGCTGCTGCTATTAAAATATAAGGCACATACAAGACGACACCGCCCGGGCGATAGCGGAGACACACAGTTGAACAGGACTCTCGTGAAAATGTGAGCTCGTGGGCCCGAACATGCAACCCGCTGTTAGATGCAGGGGACAAAAAGTCATATAATCTGCAGCCTTGACCCAGGGGGAGAGGGGGGGCCAAAGCTGCTTGGCTTTCCTTAATCACCTGTCGGGGTGTCTTATCCGCAGAATATGGTATGGTAACATATGCATCCATGATATGATAGTTGAGTTAAAGAATTCAATTTACAACTGTAGAGGCATGTCCTAACGAATAACACATATAAACCATCTGCGACGTCCCATGACAGTTGGACAGTTTTTGAGCATCATAGCCCTCGCTGGCCTGGATCTTTGTCATATCTCCCTTACCCTATAACGTGCATGATAAGCGAGTCGTGGGAACAAGCGAGTCGCGCACTCTAACGAGATTTGGTGGCCTGCCAGCAAAAATAAGCTAGTAAATTGTTAGTGGCATTATCAATTTCTTATCGACTTTCCGGTGTGTGAGCCACCAAATCTTGTTAGAGTGCGCGACTCGCTTGTCCCCACGACTCGCTTATCATGCACGTTATCCGGAGTGCCAGAGGTGATTTTCCAGGGCGTCCAAACGCGCTTTTCCCGCTTAATCTCGTCGGATCGGCATAGTGGAAGACGCTCTTGATGATGGACTTATGGATCTCGGCGGCGAAGTTGGGGCTTCGGCTTCAGTCGTAGCTGAGGGGGTCGCGATTGCTTCTAGTGGCTGTTAGTCCCGGTCACCGCCAATCAGACGTATGGTTAAACTCACCACTGCTGATTTTGAGACCGACAAATCGCTTGCACGTATGAAGGCCTTCTGCGAGGATATCTCTTTCCTTGGTTAGGAGCTCCCGCCGATCGCGCCGGTCTTCAGATTCGCCTGCAATTCGAGTGATCTGCTCTGGGGACATCTCATGGATCAAAAGGGGAGTCAAGATGTCGAGTTCGGCAACAAGCTTGGCTTCGATAACCTGGACCGACATGTCGTCAATGAACCTCTTCAATGCGACCTTGGATGGGGGATGTCAGCAGTGACACGGGTATTTGGGGGAAGGGGTAGATTATTTACCTCGTAATACGCTTCCAGGCAGTCTAGCGCTTCCATCGCGGCATAGCGTTTCATATTTAGTGACACCCTTGCATCAGCCAAGCTTTCGACAAGGTCTCGAAGATCCCATTTTCCGTCGAGTTCATTGGATCGACTGAGTTTTCGGATGTCGAAGAAGTCGCTCACAATATCATCTGCCTCATCCACAAATCGTTTGCGGCGAGCCTTTTTAAGTGCTTCGGAGAATCCGGTGTTGTACGTGATAGGATGGCCGTGCTGATGAGGATCGAGAAGCTTGGTAGTCTCGCGATTTAACGCATCGAGCATTCTCTTCATTTTCGGCTCGAAGATCTCCTGCTGCAGCATCTTGGAGGTCGAGTCGTCTGCAATGTGATCCGTGACAAGGTCAAGAAATCGGAGGGCGGCATTCCAGACGCGCTCCACATGACGGCGAGAGATCCCTTCCCATGGCTGTGATTGTTCAAGAAACAGATCAGTTACAATCATCGGGTTGAATGTCCCGGGAAGTTCCCGCCCTCTCGTATCGCGCATGAGAGACTCGATGTGGCTAAGGAACTCTCCTCGGTATATTGTCACGATATTCTCCTTGGCGGCCACGGACTCTTCGTCGTCGTCGTCGTCGTCGTCGTCCTTGTCGTCGACAATCCGCTGATGCAAGCCATTTGCCGAGATCTCAGAAGCAAACTCTTCGTTCAAGTTCTGGATAGCTGCCCGAATGCGTTGTTGACGGCCTGTCTTCGACTTGGCGCTTATGAAGAAGGAGTGGCTATATGTTCCGTCCACCGCAGATTTGATCAAAATCTGAAAGGTTTGGCTGAGACGGAAGAGGTAGCTGCGCTGGTCGCTCAGGCTGGCACGAGGGTCCCCCAGTTTATCCAACTGTTCTTGGCGGATCTGGAACTTGGCCTCAATCTCCTGCATCACGCTAGGAAGTTCCGTGACAATCTGAGTGAGGAGGATGTCGCTTAGCCTGTCGCGTAGGGTGCTCACACCTAGGCTTGAGAGAGGTAGCTTGTTCCAGTTTCCTTGCTGGAAGAACTCGGACTCCTTTTGATCACGCTCCTTCATTGTCCCAGGCTCCACCTCCGAATCCAAATTTCTGAGAACATGCCATCCAAGGCGAAGTTCCACCTCTTGATTCCTCGCTAACGACAAGAACTCCCTCTCGCTATTAGACTCCGGCGTTAGCCGGTCGGGCTTGGTAATAACACCTAATGTCCGGGTGCCAGAGGGGTCGGCCGAACGGGCAAGTTTCAAGACAATCTGGTTCGCAACATCGTTTTTAGCCGAGACAACAGCAAGGATAATACACCTAGGCTGTCCCATATAGCCTCGAACAACATCTTGAATCAACTCGACGTCGGAAGACGATTGGTTTTTCGTTTCAGAGTGGATAAGTCCCGGAAGGTCAACGATCGTAAGGTGTGGTCGGGAGGGGCCAGAGATCTCGACACGGAGGATATCCTTGGAGAAGGCCTTTCCGTACTTGGAGACACCCATTGCTTGCGTAGCCTTCTCTGTGACGCCAGGCAAGTCCCCAAAACCAGCAAGCTCTTCCTTGAAGCTGCGCAAGGCTCGGACTTCCTCCTCAGGGCGAGACTCGTGAGGTACGATCGATACGCAGGCGCCGGCTTCCGCAGCTCTCCGCAAAACCAATTCTGTTGGGAAGCGGGTACAGAGGCTGCTTTTCACGGGAAAGGGAACCCCGGAAATAGCCTCCAGCACAGAACTCTTTCCAGATGATTGGTCGCCGCAAACAATAATCTGCGGAAGAGAGACGTAGTTGCTGATGCCTTGCGAGCGAAGACGGTCAATGGCATTTAAGAGGCTGAGTTGATCCTCCGAGCGAAGTTTGTTCATCGTCTCGATCTGAACCGACACCATGTTTGCGGATGCCATGAGCGGGTCGGTGGATAAGAGTTGTTGAACTTTGCAGCCCACAGGGCTGCGAAATGTAGGGTAAAGAATTGGCGACGTAAAAGTATCTGTCTTTTGTCGGAGATCGGCCACCGGGATCTTAGACCAAGACGACGCAGGTAGTACTGGTTAGCTTCTGATGAAGCAATAGCCGTCAGCAAACACAACCGCAGGTATCCGACCAAGCGGCAACAGTGCAGTAGCTCAACGTTTGCGGCACCTGCAGTAGAGCCTGCAATGCCGACAGAGGAGTACAAGGCCGCCGAAGAAGCTAAGATTGAATGATTCGCGTAGCGTCCAAGACCAGATGGGAATAAAATCTTCGGTGCGCTCTCCTGCAACTTATGCGCCATTTTATTTGCTTGCGCGTGGGCAATAGGCGCCGAGGGGTCGCCGCGGCCCTTTGACGGCCACGTCTATGTAGGCCTCTTTGCATGTGTGACCGCTTCACACACGAATGGCGACTTTGTGCGGACCCTATGAAGTGGGGAGAACAAAAACAGACTTCCAGAGGCTGCAGATAAGCCAATCAGCCGTGGCCTCTGGCGCTTTGAGGGGGTTCGAACACCTTGGATTGGTGGGAAAAACGGCACTGAGGCCTACCAGCGAAGCCCTAGCTTTGCTGCAGACGGGGGATGGGGTTTGATTAGGGAATGTATCTAGCGAGGCGGGTGTTGCCAGAATTCGCTCCACTGTTCTTGAAAACACCACGTCTCAGACCCACTTTTGGCGCTAGTGGGCGTGTTACACGCGTTTGAAGCTAAAGTTGACGTCGGAGGTAGTTGGAATGGCTTCAATCCGCATTCTACTGCCGGGGTAGAAATGCGCGCAGCTGCTCTTTTGTATTTGGAATGGCCTGGAACTTCCGCTTTGAATGGTGTAGTTTGCTGCGCTGCATTCCAGATGTGCGTTGAAAGGTTGGTGGACCTGTCTGTTCTAGACTGTTTCTTTAAGGTTTTCACTGAGGAAACCACTTATTAAGCCACACCTTAACAACCCAGCTATGCACGTAATTGATTTTCTACATCTGAGGTGGCCTGTATTCTACGCTTTAAAAGGTGTGGCTTTCTTTATTACATTCCAGATATGTGTTAAGGGCCGAGGGTAGCTGTTTCCAGCTCTCTGCTTCAATCACGTATTCTACTATACACTAATAACACAGCAATGCGCGCAATTGAGCTTTTGTATTTAGAATGGCTTGAATTCTCCACTTCAAATGGTGTAATTCACTGCGCTGCATTCCACATACGCGTTGAAAGGCTGATGGATCTGTAGATTTGAAGGCCAACCTCTATTGTGAAAACCACAGATTCCAGGATTTCTCAACAATGCAGTAATGCGCGCGACTGATCTTCTGCATCTGAAATGGCCTGAAACTCCAGATTGAATGCAGCTTTTTTTTCTATTTCATTCCATATACGCGTTGAGGGTTGATGGTAGCCGTTTTCCAGCCCTTTACACTGTTTTCCAAAGTGAAAATCACTTATTCTAGGATTTCTCAACAACGTAACAACACACATAGCTGCTCTTTTATATTCAAAATGGCATGGATCATACGCTTTAAATGGCGTAGTTTACTACGTTACATTCCTACCGTATGTAGCACTGTTAATATATATGCTTAGTTTCTAAGCCCGTGATATAAAACCATCAACCCCCACACGCGTATCTAGCATGCAGCGTAGCAAATTATATCATTTGAAGCGGAAACCCAGGCCATTCCACATATAAAGAAGCGGCTGCGCGCATCGCTGCGCCGGCCGTAGAATGCGGATTGAAGCCATCGCTTTCCACGGCTACGTCAAGCAAATTTTCGCTGTTCAAAACACGTGTGTGCACGCCCACTACCGCCGAAAGCGAGTCTAAGACGTGATGTTTTCAAGGCACAGCAGAATTGGCAACTTTGTTATCCAGATTCGGAAGTAGATTTTGGGAAGCTCGTACTTAAGCTGTAATATATAAGACTGTTTGCCGCCGAACCTAATTTTATTATATACCTCCTTCCTCTCTCATTGCGAGACTAACTTAGAATTTCCCCCTCAACTCCATCTACCCGTCTAAGTAGAAAGAAAGGAATGGAAAGGTATCGATATATCTAATCGCTGTAGACACGACTGCCTGCGTGCTGAGTACTGAGAGCGGCACAGCGCCCGCCAACTTAGGGTTTCGAGCCATTCGCTACCGTGAGAGAGCCACGCGCTTCTGTGCCAAGCCCGTCTCGCGTGAAGCATCCTGCATTAACCATTCCATCACATCGCCGAGCTACTAATCCCTACGCAGGGCGTACGAGTTAGCATCTGTCCATTGGTCATCAGCACGAACAAGTTAAGGCGATGAACCGATGTAAGGAATAAAATTGTGCTTACATTAGTCTATTACTGCCCGTCTGGAACATCTGTATTGCCGAAGAACTGAAGCGGGTTACCTAGCTGCACACAGGAAGCCTCCTCGTCGGGCGGTGTAAGTGGGGCCACAATGCTGTAGCCGAGTATTACGACCTGCACCTGGCACAGACCCGAAGGACTAGTCATGTTAAGACAGAACGTATGGCAGGATGATAAAGACTGGTGGGCGTTCCGAAGATGGCTTATTAAGCTAGCACTTCTAGACGGGGGTTCAATGTCACTGTAGGTCGTTGTCACTATAATGCACAGAGGTGAGTCTGAACAGTAGGACACAAATGAACAATTGAATACTAGCGTGAGGATCAGGAATCCTCACACTCTGTCGTAGGCACGACAATAACTATCTATACTAAACTATCTAAAGGTACTTCGTACCTTGACCACCTGTCCCTGTAGTCCAGATCTATGTTAACCTTAGAGCGGAATGCTACAGAGACCACCTTCTCTGTGACCCCGCGGGTCTCTGTTGACAGAGACAAGTCATGGCACAGAGACACTTCTTACTAGTTGTAGCGGCTTCGGTTCTTCGCACCCCTGGCCCAGTGCGTAGTACCGTGCGTACTGCCTTCCTGCACTGTTCCTTCTGCGGGGAACACGTCGGGCCGCGCCGGCCCTGGTGACGACCCTGCGGGTCGTCACACTGAGCTGGGTCTTAAGAATATGTTAATATGTTATAGCATGTGACCATAGCTCTGCGGAACGGAGACTGAGATTTTAGCTGTCTCTAGTTCTTGCTGCAAAATACTATAGATAAAGTAGCTTATAAATACTAGGTTAGTAATAAGAGATTTTACTATTTTAAAGAATATAAAGCCAGTAAATAATTATAAATCGACATTAATGTTTAATTTAGTATCTATTACCTTTAAGCTTTAATATTAATCATTATAGATTTATTATTACTAAGTAACTTCTAAGACGCTCTGCTTTAGCTATTAAAGTAAGGTATTTTACTAAACTTTAATTTAGCTCTTATTACTAGTGTTAACAAATGCTTAATACTCCTTAAACCTTACAGTAGATAATCTTAACTATTAAACTATACGCAGTTATAGAGCCTTATAAGCCTTTTAAGCTTTTAGTTTAAAGGGTTATGAGCAGTACAGGGACTACTACTCTAGTAAGTACCCTTTAGTATAATTCATGCAACTCTGTTACAAGCTATAAGCTTACATAGCCCTATAGGCCTACTAAGCCTGTAGGGCCCTGTAAGCTTTTGCAAGCTTAGCCATTAGAACTATAAGCCTTAAAGGCTCAGAGGCTTCTATAGCTAGAGGTCCTTACTAGCCTCCATTTCAAGCCTTACAAGCTAGAGCATTGCGGATTACAGCACTCTTGCGTACCCTGTACCTTGACTCTGCGTACCCTGCAACAGACAGTGATATTACAGCCTAAAAAGAACGACAGGGTCGGCCTGAACAGGCGCCCCGAGTCAATATGTATTAATGGCTTAGTTGCAGACCGTATATAGTTCCCTTTCAGAGATCTCAGCTGAATTGGCAGCTGTAAGCTATTAATATACCATCTTACAGAACTGCTTGTGGGGCGGCCCCGAACTGAACTTCAAGAAGATTTGGGTCTGGTATCATAAGAGTGGTTGGGGGGCGAATAAGTCCTAGGTACCAGGGTACTCTTGGAGTCGCTGTAGTTGAATAGAGGCCGTGGGATCGGAGCTTTTCCCAGAGTTTGGAAGATCTCGCTTTGTCTCGCTGTATTATCTACCTACCTCACGTTATCTCACCTCCCTTTTCGTCGCGGTCTTGACTCCAGTCGGCAGAGCAGGGCGCGGGCTATGTACAGTTGCCTGGGCGCCCCTTGTTTCAGGCGGACCCGTGGGTGCATACTCAGACGCCGAAAGGCGTTCTAAGTGGTAATGGCAGCTCGGGTTTTCATTGATTGCCCTATCGGCTTTTCCTTATAAGCGGTGAGCGTGGTTTTCTATTTTAATGACACGAGATTTTGGAGTGACCGAGCCCCCAGCTATTTGGAGTGCCAAGCCTTGGCACATTCATCAACCAGTGCTGTAGTTACGTTGTTGCCTCCTCTGAGAAACAACACCGTCAGAGCTCCGGCGATTCCTTCCATTGAGTCGTCCCTTGAGTTGAACCTGCTCAGAACCCATATTAACCCAACTCCTCCGGTCTCCTTTCTTCTTCCAAATTAAAGAGAAGTTCAAACCGCAGGGTGGTGCTCTGCAACGATAGCCTCACCCCCCGGAGGAACGGGAGGAGCCTCGACCGTTTCCATTCTTGTGGAACAATATGGATATAGTCGCTGTTACTAAATGCTGGTATCAGTGGATTCACTTTTGCAGTGTTTTGGTGCAGCGGTCTAGTTCGACAATTCTCCACTCGTTCTGGGGCGTTGCCTCGAGCTTCCATCTTCCCGACTTCTGCAGTTTCTCAAAACCTGCACTTCGTGTCCGGCGCAGGATCATGTGAAGAAGTTTCAAGCCATATAGAATGATTATGGTCATAGCAAAGGTGAACCCAAATCCGGCCAGCACGTCAACAGTTTGACCTGTTCGTGGTTAGCTCCTGAATCTGACGCATGCGATGTGCAGTGGTATCTGCACTGATGACTAGGGAGGTACGAACCCAACTCTTGCTCCTCGGGTTCGATCTGGGAATGGGAGACTCGAATAGCCATCCAGACCAACGACATTATTACTGATTCCGGGTTATTAGGAAATGCCGGTCATGCGCAAAGTCTCGCGTTGATCCAGTCTTACCTGGCAAAGGCTCCAGTAAGAATCATGCTTAAAGCCTGGGCCCGGTAAAGCCCAGTAAACTACCAACAACCGTGTAAACGACCCACCTCAGGCCCATTGGCCTATAACCAGCAGTTGAAAGTGCAGGCGAGTCCTCAGGATGAGGCGCAGGTTCTCCTACAGCGACAAAGGAACTGGGCGGAATACCGCCGCACTCAGGTACGGCGTTTCCTTTGCATCCTTTCACAACACTGCGTAGGATGTTGCTCACCGCCATGTAACGTTCAGAGTCACCACCCATGATGCACGGAAATAGAACCTCAAATTCTGATCCGAGTCGAGCTTAGACGCCAAGCTAGACAAGATATATTAAATAGCATCAACATCTCCCCAAAAATCCAACACACCTCCTCATCAAACTAAATAACAACAGCAACAAACACCACTCTCTCGCTGTCCTCCCAGTCCCAACAGACCGCCACTACTACTAATATGCTAATCCTAATCTCCCCAACCCTCAAATGCTTACCAAAACCACCACCCTCCTTGCCCTCACGGCCGCCGCCCCTCCAACCTCCAAACCGCCAAAGCTTCCCGCCTCGTCGTCAACGTCACCGACCCCTCTTCGGACTTCACCCCCTCTATCCACGGCCAACAAATCTTTACCTAACCCATGGCCACCGGCCTGCCCCGCGCCGGCCTTGCCGGCCCCAGCGCCGGTAACCTCTTCTACTAATTCGTCGACCCCACCACCACCGTCTAAAACGGCCACGACATACAGATCCTCACCAAAGGTCTCCGCGGCCTAGAGCACGTCATGGGCTTGTGGGGAGCCAGTATACTGCCTGGCACGTGGTCCTAGTAGCTGGTGATGAATCTCGATGAGGAGAGGCTAGGCGAGACAGGGCTGCAGGTTGCTATGGGGAAGGGTATTCCGCAGGTGGTTGGAGGTGGCGTGGCGTTTACGTTTACGGTGTGTAATTACCATGGTGCCAAATCTGGGGCAGCCGGCGGTGGAGAGCTGGTTTTTGGGGCTGGTGTGGTTGTTTCAGTTTGAGAAGGGGGTCCCGGAGGGGTGTGTTGGGGTTA
>Ga0247758_1000194_pt1 | contig 51457 bp, 42 predicted proteins | sample UWRJL156409C4_FD_180950 | JGI IMG/M metagenome (GOLD analysis project Ga0247758, IMG submission 180950) | Plant litter microbial communities from Arlington Agricultural Research Station in Wisconsin, United States - UWRJ-L156-409C-4 | ecosystem: Environmental > Terrestrial > Plant litter >...
AAAGGAAAAAAAAAAGTAAAACCTTTATTATATAAAGGAAAAAATAAACCTCTTTATAGTACTTATTTAGAGGAAAAAGTTATTATTTATTATAAAACCTCTTTATTTTATTCATTGTGTAGAGGAAAAATCATTATTATTTATAGTAAAACCTCTGTATTCGAAAGAAAATCTTTATAATTAGATAAAAAAAACCTTCTTATTTTTCTACTCCCTAGGCTGATATTTTTCAAGCCCGATTTTATTGTGCTATATATTAAGTATAGGGCCGGTTATTAGTTTTGTTAAGGGGTCTGCTAGTTGTTCTTTGGTATTTATATATAGTATTCTTATTTTGTTATTTTCAACTAGTTCTCTTATATAGTGGTATTTTATATCAATATGCTTAGTTCTTTTATGAAATTCTGCGTTATGACTAAGTTTTATTGCACCTGTGTTATCTTCTAGTATAACAGGTATATTTATTGGTATTTGTAATTGTAATGAATTATTTAATTTATATATAATATTCTGTAGATAGACTGTTTCTTTACTACATTCTGTTATAGTTATATATTCAGCTTCTGTGCTTAAAAGCGTTACTGATTTCTGTAATGTAACTCCCCAGCTTATTAAATTATTACTAAGGGTAGTTAAATATCCAGTAGTTGATCTTCGACTATTAAGGCAGTTACGCCAGTCTGAATCGCTATAGGCTTTTATTATAAGATTATGATTATTTACTCTAGTATATGTTATTCTTAAATTAGGATATTTATTTAAATAGCTGAATATATTATTTACTGCTTGGAAGTGTAGAATTCTAGGGTTGGAGCAGTATCTTACACAGTATTGAACTGTAAAGGTTATATTAGGTCTTGTTTTTAAGGCTAGGTATAATAACGACCCTATATATTGTTGGTATATTGTTATTTCTTCCTGTAATGCTTTCTGATTATTGCCTTGTAATTTATTGGCTGGAAGAGGGTTATTTTTTAGATATAAGTTATTTTTATTATATTTTTCTAATATATTTCTAGTATAGTTATTTTGGTGCATATGTAGTTTATTGTTTTTATAATCTATCGAGATATTTATTCCCAGGAATGTATTTATTTCACCTAGTGCTTGTAGTTTTATATCGTCTTTAGCTTTGTTTATTTGGGCAATTATATTATTAGCCTTAGGACCACTTATTATTATATCGTTAACATGATATAATATTATGCACTGTATAGTTAGATTTATAAAGGTACCTTTATTGTAGTTAAATATAACGAATCCTAACTTATTTAATATCTTTAATAGATGTTTATACTACAGTTTTAGAGCTTGTTTTAAGCTGTATAGCGCTTTACACAGCCGATAGACTTTATTATTATTATTATTATAAAAGCTAGTAGGTAGTTGTACGTATATTTCTTAATCGATGTCTGCATGCATGAAGGCATTTTTCACATTATATTGTAATATAGGCTATTTATTTGATATAGTTATTACGAATAGTATTCGGTATGTTTCTAGCCTACATACTGTAGAAAAGGTTTCTAAATAGTCTAGAAATTCAACCTGGTTAAATCCTTAAACTACCCATCTTGATTTATATTTTATAATATTGTTGGTATTATTTATCTTCTTTTTATATACCTAACGGCCTCTAAGAGCCTTTCTGTTATGTGGTAAATCAACTAGCTCTTATGTACGTTGATTTTCGAGCTCTTCTAATTCTTCACGCATAGAATTATTCCACTTTTCTTTTTCTGGCCCATTTATTGCTTGTTTATAAGTGGAAGGCTCTTTCTGTGTATCTTTTATATAGAATATATCAACGTTATTTGTGATGAGGTTTATAAGGATCCTTTGATATTGATTATAGTATTTATCACTCTTTCTAGGGATTTCTACCACTACTTGAGGTAGAGAGAGAGCTATATCTTAGCTAGAATTTATACGGTGTGTTTGTGACCTAGTTATTATTCTAGTATTTGAATTATTATTATTATTTGAATTATTTGAATTATTATTATTTGAATTATTGTTATTTTGATTATTTGAATTATTGTTATTTGAATTATTTGAATTATTATTATATAGTGTATCAGTTATATCAAAGCCTTCGGCTTCGATTTCTTCTACTTCTTCTTGAAAAGAGATATGTTTTATTTGTTTTTCTTTCAAAAACTGGCCTTCAAGGACTTTTACATCCCTTAACTATATTATTTTTCTTGATTTTAAATTAAAGACTTTATAATTATTATTATTTTCACCATAACTTACTAAAATTCCTTTTTCGGCTTGTGGTTCTAATTTTAATCATTTAAGTCCTTTTATTTTATAGTATGTTATTGAACCCCAGATCTTTATATCATCAATACTTGGTTTTATATTATTAACCACTTCGTATGGAGTTTTAAATCTAAGGGCACTGTAAGGTGTTCTGTTATATATATATACTATAGCTTAAAGTGCTTTACCCTATAGGTATTTCGGTGCGTTTAATTATATTAATACTGCACGTACTTTAACCATTATTATTCTATTTATTCTTTCTAGCAAGCCATTACATTTATACGTATATAGAGGACTTAATTATATTATTATACCTTCTTTAGTTAAATACTTTAAAAGGTATTTATATTCAGTCTTATTATCGTATTAAAAAACGCGTATTTTATATCCTTTTATATTATTCTCAGCCTTTGCTTTATATTCTAGAAATACTGAAAGTACTTCTGTTTTATTAGTTAGGAGCTGTATCTTTAGATATCTAGATTTTTTATTAAGGAATGTTATAAAGTATAATTTTTTATTATATGTTTTTATTTTAAACAGCTTATAAAGGTCACCAGATATTTTTTCTATATAGTTATACTGTATTTTATTATTGCTTTCTTTATTTCGTTTATTTGGAAGTTCTGCTTGCGTATACACTTCGCATTCTAAGCAGTTATTATTATTATTATTATTATTTTGTTTATAATAATGATTTGTTATAGTATTTTTCACTAGATTCTGTAGATTCTATTTATTTATATAAGCGAATCTTTAATGGAGTAAATCTATTATTATATTTATAAAGTATATAAAAGGTTATACAGGTAGAAAGTATAAGCTTTCTTTCACTTACTCTTTTATTATTACTTAGTTATTTTTTATTATAACAAGGGTATTATTTCCACCAATCCAAAGGATATCTGGTGGTAGTGCAGTAACACTTATTATATTTATACTTAATTCTAGTATATAGAAACACTTCCTCAGAGTAGCTTCTTTACTAGTATCAGTAAAGGTTATTTTACATGTTCCTTCTCTACGTACTAATAGGGTTTTTGCTTTACCCCACTTTACAGTGGTATTTATCTCTTTATAAAAAGTGAATTATGATTTATTATATATTATATAAACTGATACGTTAGTATTAAATATAAATTTATATATAAGATTTATATCCCTTTCTGATATAATTCTTTTACCTAATCTAATAAATCCTTTAAGTTATACTTTAGAACTAAAGGGTTATTAGTTATAATATTTAAAAGGGTATAATTATTATTTACCTTAAGTGCTGCATCGAGAGAGTTTCTAAGTGGAACGTCTTCGAACATAATATCTTCAACTTTAGATTTAGTTTGTAAGGCTGTCTTTAATATAGAGGAAGATTTAGGGGTAGATGTAGTTATAATAACCGTTATTTTTTCCTCTCTCTTTTCACGGGGGAGTTTTTGTTATCTCTAACAGTGTTTCTGGCTAGTCTTCTGCACCTTAAAAGCAGCCTTTAAATTAGAAGTTTTCCAACCTTTCGGAGCCTTTTTAAGGTGGAGAAAAGTATAGTTATTTGCCGTGTGGCCACGCAATTTACAGTATTTGCAGAATATAGTAATAGGCTTATTCTTCTTTTAGTTTTTCACATACTAAATAGAAGGTTTATTAGAGACTTTAAGCCGCTTTGTTTCATTAAGTAAATTAGCTGTTAGACTCTCCCAGTTATAGGTTTGGGGGTTAACCTGTAGGCTCTGGGTTACTTGGGTTATAAATGGTCTAAATTTAGGCTTAAGATTTTGTAATAGCTAAGTTATATTAGCCATTTCTGGCATTTTTAAGTCTTAAGCAGCTAGGTTATTAAGTATAGACTTCAGCTTACTTATGTAGGCTTTAACAGTCTTAAAATCAGCCTGTGAGGTCTAATAGAACTTCTGTAATAGAAGGTATTTGCTTATAAATCCATCTGAATTATAAAGATCTTTTAAAGTCTTTTAAGCCTCGAAACCAGTCTTGTAAGCCTGGATATAATTAGCTGTATTATACTCACATATTAGGATTATATCAGCTAGTGATTTTTCCTGCATCTGATCGTGTGTATTCTCAGTACTGGTAATAGCTTTAGAGAGGCTTTCTTGTAAGAGATATACCTTTGCCATTATAGCCCAGCCCTGATAATTCTTAAAGCCTTTCAGCTTAGTTATTTAGCTTAGTTTTCCAGCTATAGTAAGCTTTATACCTCTGTAGAATATAGTAGTTTTGCAATACTAGGAGTCTAGACTGCTTAGAAGAAACTGCTTAGTAAGCTGAATTTTCCAAACACAGTTTAATCGAAGTAATTGCAGTGCAACATCAGTTAATTCTATAAAGTAGAAAAAACCTTACTTACGTGTAAGTTAAACTCGCAGCCTTCATAAATCTAAAGGTGGAGTGTGGAGGGTTATACCACTAGGCTAAACAGAGTGTTTAGGCCACGTGGGTTATTATTATTCACAACTGTGAACATAACTTATACTTACGTATTGCAGTGTATAATTATTTGTATAAAGTGTAACAAGTGGCTAGAAGCTAAGTGATATAGGTGGCTGGAAGCCAGAATAGTGCAGTGGCTGGAAGCTAGAGTAGTGCAGTGGCTGGAAGCTAGAGTAGTGCAGTGGCTGGAAGCTAGAATAGTGCAGTGGCTGGAAGCTAGAGTAGTGCAGTGGCTGGAAGTCAGAGTAGTGCAGTAGGAGGAGACTCTGGGCTTATAACCTGTTGAAATGTAAAAGGGGTTAAGGCATTGGAAAGCAGTGTGTGTTAAAGGTGATTAATTATTTCTATCTTTAAGAGTGGAAGCCGTGTTATTATAGCCGTGAGGGTGGCTAGTGCACGGAGTGCATTGGCCACACTCGCTTCTGCGAAGCGAGGTTGGCTGACTGAATACGAGGTTGGCAGTGGAGTCTGGCGTTCTTAGCTGTGCAGATCCACAGATGCAGCCGCGGAGCGGCTGCGTGGATCTAGCCACACTGTTCTAACTACACTAGCTGGGTTAGGGTTGTAAAAACCCAATAACTAGCCTGTTATTAAGCCTGGTAGTTGAGACTAGTTAACTTAAATATTTTAGAGGAAGATTACGAAAGTTGTATATGGCATGTTTACGGACCACGTGCTGTACAATTAGCTTTATATTTTAAATCTATAGAGGGACTGCTTACCTTTACGGGGGTGGAGCCTTTGGCTGCTTCGGTATAAGAGAAATAATTATAATGGGGAAATGAGACTCAGTCTTGAATTAAGTTAAATATAATACAAGTGTCTTAACCTATTAATATATACATTAATAATAAGTGATCTAGTCCTAAACTGCTTTAAGATCATACGCTGTTAAAAGATAAAACCTTACTGAATGATTAAGTACGGAATATTTTACAGGATAAAGTAAATGATACGTTTAAGTAAACTGTATTGTATAGGTACTTAATAAAGAGTATATGAAGAGCTAGTATGTTCTGTAAATTGTTAAGAAAGTACTAGCTAGCTTAAACAGGATATATAAGCGTATGTTAAATAAGAATCAGTAATATAAACGGGACTTGGAACTTTACTAGCATATACTTTTAACAGCGATAGTGTTAGAAAGAAGGGAGTTCTGGCCAGGGGCCAGAACACCCTTAAACGGAGCAGCTGTATAGAGCGGAGTGGAGTGGCTGCACAAAGTTGAATATAGCTCTACGTGGCTGAGTGAAGCTAAAAGGAGCTGAACTGGCACCGCTACTTTAGCTGGGCACAACGTACGGCATTAATAAAACGTCTCTGGCAAAGCCAGAGGGCAAGAGAACAAGTAATACAATCACGCAGTTGCAATACTCTTTAATTCCACCAAATTCCAGAGTGCAGTGCTTCTAACAAATGGTAATACACAGGTCACTTCACTTAGCTGAAACTGGTACTATATCTGGATTACCGGAACAGATTACAAAATTAATGAAAGTGAAGAGAATTGTAACTAAATATAAGTCGTTCTTACGATTTAAGATAATTAAATCTAACTAATCTATTAATTAGCTAAAGACTTTCTACTTAACGGAAGCATACACTAAGCTCCTTAGAGTATATTTAATTAGCTTTTTCTTTTAGGAATAAAGGGTATACATAACATTATCTTCTTAAAATTACTTAACGTAATATTTATAATACTATGTAATATATACGGGTTAAATGCATTAGGATTCACAGTTTATGAGATTTAAACGTTATATTCAGACTTACTAATTACAGTACGGTACACTCTCGTCTTTTAGATTAATTATCTCTATAATTTAATATCTATGTGATGACCTTATAGGTCGCTTCGAGGGCCGGTACAGCCCGAAGATGTTCCCCACGTGTAGCACGGTGTGAGGATGCAGAATACTATATAACACACACGAAGAAGAAGCTGCTCAATCTTAACATAAGCGCTTAGCTGCTAAGCACGACGAATAATAGTAAGCAGTGTGTGCTAGACAAGGTTAAACTTAAAGTGGTATTAAGTAAGGGATTACTAATTACGGTATAAGATACTTTTAAATAGCTTAGTATAGATATTATTATCATAACTATAATAGGTAAGGGACTTTAAGTTCCTTACGTAAGTAATACACTGTTCTATTACGCTTTAATGTTTAGTTTACCTTATGTATTATAAAGTGGCAGCTTATAATAATAAGTATATTCCTTACCCCCCTTAAGAGTGCTTGCCTCTTTGATTACCCTCTAACCCTTAACAGATTGGTGCTTGCCTTTCGCCTTACAGCGTAACGTATACTGGGGACTTGTTAACATACTTTTACTTATAAAGATAGTGCAGGCTGTAATAATTAACTAGTATCCCTTACTACTATAACGTATCTGTTATCACGTTTAATATAAAGCCTGCTATATAATGAAATGTAGGATAAGGGTAGTGTTAATTTTCTAGCTACTAAGTATCCAGTACTGGGTACCCTGTAGTGTGGTTGCGTACCCTGAAACTACCAGCCGAACCTTCTAGAATTCAAAGGGAGTGGAACCCCTGCTGAATCCAGTGGGGCTACTACCCTACAGAATTAACTAGAACATCATAATAGCTACGTCAGCCACTACGTTAACAGAACCACGTAGAATGGTTTAGAACAGTATTATTCTATTATTGTATTAGTTAGTTGTACTTCACAGAAGGCTCTGGAAGAATTCTAGAGCCTCCCACAGCCTATAACAGGCCCTCTCCTCTCCTGTACCTTATTCTAGTTAAGCAATCAACTCTACTCAATTCTAGTCATTGCATAAGGCACTGCCTTCCAGATCTTCTTGTTTCCAGCGTTAATATTCGCTATAATACCCTTATTTATAGTGGCACTGCCCTGTAACTCAGGCCTTCGTTCGCTTCCTACAGTGCCTACGGCACTGTAGTATAGCTTAGACCAGTACGCACTTCTTCCTCTGAGCTACAGCTGCTGTACTACAGCCTTGTGGGTTCCTGAAGTTTAACAGGTGGATTTCAAGTTATTAGAATTTATATTTTGTGATGCTTTGTCTCCTTCCAATACATTTTCCGCAGAGATAGTTCTTAACGTAAAGCCTGTTCTTATTTTCATTCTTGCTACAGAGCTTAGGAAGCTATTATCTCATAGGCTTAGTAAATGTACTTGCAGGCAGTGTTGCTAATACGTGCCCCTTTATGTATATCTGTATAAGAAATAGCGCCTGCATATAACTATTAAAAATTCTCTGCTTATTATTGAAACTGTTTCTTTAAGCGCATTAGCTAGTTAGCCTTTTATCCGAGCCTAGTAACTTTATGTAACGCGTGCATCATTGCATCCCATTGCGTGAAATTCTTCTATCTACATACTATTGTCAGACCTTTAGTTCCCCACTTAGAAACCCTATTATAATAACTTTATCTTTATAAGTATCGCTTAGTGGTATATTTTTCAAATAATTCTTCATCTATAATGAAATTCCAGTCAATACCTAACTTATAAGATCTAAATCGTATCTCCAAACCTCTTATAGCTACCAGTTGTGTATAAGTGTGTAATGCTAACGCTTTGTCTGAATTCGTAACTAGCAACCCTTGATAATATAAAGCCCACCTACAGTAAAGAAGTAGATAGTGTGGAACGTTTTGGCTGAGGAACGAGGGGCTTAGGAGCAGCGGAAGTGCAGTTGCAGAGTGACTTCATTTGGTAGAAAAGAGTGGGAGCGAAGCTCCCAGACTAAATACAAAAGAAAGCTCCCTGTGTGTAAGGAGAGCACATGACTAAAGGCTCCTGACCGCTAAGAACTGCCGCTGCAGTTCGACAGATAGTTATCAATTTTAAAAATTAGACTGTTATATATGTTATTAACGTAAATAAAAGGTATATTGATAACCGAATTATATACGTTTACGATAATCTTAGATGTATTACATGTAATTGTAGCCTTACACTTGTTAAGATCCCAGTTGTGTTTGTGAAGATAGCTGAGAAAAATGGTTGCTTGTTTTTTAAGCTTACCATCTGTATCATTTACACCACTGGTGAACTGTAAGGCCTTTTATAACTTTCCGTCACTGTTGTTTATAATAAGCATAATGTATAAACGCTAAGACTTTACTAAGCGCTTGCTGGTAAAGAGAGAATATATACCTTGCCTAAAGAGAAATGAGTTTAATCTGTAGTGTAATGCTGATATAATAAACGAGCTGTCTTTAAATATCTGGCTTAAAATGAGCTAAAGTCGCTACTTGTTATTAAGTTATTATCTATAATTGTATTCTCCCGCTTATATAGTAGAGTCTATTGAAATAATAACCGTCTTTAAACTTAGATAACCCGAACTTCGAGTAGGTATGAAAAGTATAAGTTTTTATGTTAAGATGTACTGAAATATATATATATTATTCGCATTTACTCTTATGTTTAAAACTATCATATTTAAGTGCTGAAAGGATTGTATTACCAGCTATTAGATACTGTACACACCTGATAAAAAAAGTACTATAATCTCTAATCTATACGGATTGTCATCTTAGATATAAAATGTCATGACGGAGTGTGACGACCCTGTAGGCCGTCACTTGGGCCGGAGCGGCCTGACGAATCCCCTGCAGGAAAAGCAGTGTAGGAAGACAGTACACACGGTACTGCGCACTGGGCCAGGGGTGCGAAGACCCGAAGCCCCTACAACTAGTAAGAAGAGTCTTTATGCTAAGACCTGCCTCTGTTAATAAAGACCCACAGGGTTGTAGAGAAAAGAGTCTCCGTGGTGTCTCCCCCTGAGAACCACAGAGACACGACCCACAGAGACAGGTACAAGGTACCTCTTTAGCCTGTTAGTATAGATAGCTATAATTGTGTCCATAACTACTGTGAGGGACTTTGGTTCCTCACGCTAGTATTTAATTGTTCATTTATATCCTACTGTTTAGACTCACCTCTATACATTATAGTGACAGCAACCTATAGTGACATTAAACCCCCCGTCTAAGAGTGCTAGCTTAATAAGCCGTCTTCAGAACGCCCCTTACCTATTGGCGTCCTGCTATACGTTCTGTCTTAACCCGCACCATTTCTCTCGAAGCCTGTGTCGGGTATAGGTTGTAATACGGAGCAGTCTCAGCGTATGATAACTGGCGGTCAGCTAGGATCAGCTACGTGAATATATTTTCTTACTAGTGTTAGTTATTTTTTTAACCTGACTCTGTTAGAATTATCTCTACCTTGGGTTTAGAAAGCACAGGTAATAAATAGGTATCCTGCTTCTGGACTGAATTCACAGCATTAACTGCCCGCCCTAAACCATATCTGTAGCATTTAAGCGTAACTTAACTTATTTATTATGTAATTTAACAGTATCATTCTCCCCCTTAGTGTTTCTGTAAGTTTAGCGAGCTCCTTGTCCTTTCAGCTGGGCAGAATAGTCACCTAGTTAATGCACGGCAAATTACTCAGCCCCCTGTAGTAGGATCTTTAGGCCTTCTGCCGCTGCCCTCCACAAATTCTAGGTGACTCCCTAGTTGAGGCTTCTCTTGCCCTGATTGGAGGCCAGGGTGTAATTGATAATAATCTCATTGTTCCCGTTCCCAGGATGTGACTTATTAGTCGGTTCTTAACCACAGGTAGCGTTAACGTCATTCGACCTATTAACGATAATAACGTACGATGTATTGCTGTTGACGGCGGTCTAGCCTTCCTTATTGGTGCTTCCCTTGGTGCTAATACAGGCGATATTAACTTCGGTGAAAACGGGGGTGGTTAGCTGCAGTTTATAGGAGTTATTCTTTATATGTAGGACAGTTTTATTACTGTAACAATCGTGTTTTTTTTATTATATTTAATTCTAGTAATTACATAGCACTTGGTTCTAGTTTAATATGATTTTACATTAGTCTGCTAATTCACTACATATGGAATTGTCTCTTATTTATATTATTGAAATACCATAGTTTTAGCTCCCGCTGCCTTGTAGAAGCAGTTGTAATATAACACTACGCACCCTGCAGCTATAAGTTGTTTGTTGCATAGCGGAAATTCCGCTGTGCCAACCCTATTTATGTGACGGGCTGTGCCCTGGTGTGGCCTCGGCGACTCTCGGCCGTGACTATGGGAGGAGGGGGTAGGAGCCCTACTGGCAACCCCTGACCCCTGAATGAAGCCATTCCCAGAATCGCTAACATTAACACAGACTATAACGCTAAACCATAACGGGACCCATGATGACTTTGGAACCTTCTGTCTCCCTCCGATTAGACCAGCGCCATTATGCTCATATATAGAGAACGGCCTTCCACGAAGCCTCTTTCCTTCTCTTCTTCTCCTCATGTTCTTCATACTTATAAAGTAGGCCTTGTAACACATTACCTTACCCGTTACACTAATCTAGGGAGTGGGGCAGTGCCACATAAACCCACGTGGCCTGGACCTGGCCAGGTACGGGTACGTGACTTAGAAGGAAGAGGGTTGCAATTGCTTAATTCTCTTAATTCTCTGGCGAAGCCAGAAGGCCATCTTTTATGTTTCTAAGTACATATAGTAGATCGCCAGATTGTAGCTGATCGATTGTATGATCGTCACGCTTGTCAGCCAGGACTACATTCCACGGAGTGGATCGTACCCTCCATTTTGACAATTATAAGGTAAGACGCCAAGGGGAGTTGTCCTCAGCCTCCTGTAGTTTAATAAATAGGAAACCCAAGCTGGATAACTATGGGTATTTAGCTCTATCTTGGCTTACCGCCTACTGTTAGAGCAGAATCTGTAATGCTGCGGCGCAGGAATAACAAAGAAAAAGATCCATCAGTGCAAGTACTAAGTACTTACACACCTCTCAAGTGAATCTCATATAGTTTGTGTGTTACACCTCCTTTCTGATAGCTACAAATAGTATAATGTCAGCACAGAGTACGCTTACAAACCTGAGCTCATCAGCAACCTTTCAGTTTTGTTAAATCAGTACGGCCATATGAAGCTATTGTCCGAAGCTATTAAGTGAAGCGATTATATAAGGTTATGGTATGAAGCTATCTCATAAAGGCAGTGTCTTGATGTTATTGCTTACACGAAGTAATCTTATAGTGGCAAAATAGTTATGTCAGCGAAGTAAGGCATGTAATCAGAGTATGAAAGTATATAGTTTTAGTGATACGGCCCCAACCGCCTAATTAGATGGTAAATACCGCCATTCTGAGAGGCTTTAACTGCTAACCTTCTCTATGTCAGCTGTTAAATTCACACCAGTAGCGTAGAAATAAAGCAAGCTATTTCCCTAGCTGTTGGTATTGTGAGCTAATGCCTTAAAAGTAGAGTAGGCTGTGCGTTGCCTAAAAATTTAAATCGAGCTAAAAGTATTAATCATACTAATTTCAGGCTTACAGCATTAATAAATTATATTATAGAAGGGCGTGGTGTGGATAGAGTTGCTAATAATAGTGATAACGTTATCCGTCAGTGCTCTTTTCTAGTTAACAGGACTATGTTTTACCCTAAAGTTACCTAGTCCGTTTGGCCTTTCACCTATGACTCAGGCTCCCCGGACCCAAAGCTATAGTTCCAAATCTAAATCAAGGCAAACTCTTTTGTGTTTCCCCAGTGCTCTGCTGTCTTCCAGGCCTCCCCGTCCATCATGCCATGTACATAACATTCGCCTACAAATTCAAAGTAGACCTCCTCGCTTTCCAGTATCTCGGGGGGGTTCTGCAGGTGCCATTTTACCCTTTCTCGCTCTCTCGCAAACGTCTGATAGTGAAAACCCTCCCCATCTGTCCTTTTTGGGTACTTGAACATACGCAGCAGAAGTGGCACGCTGCATCCATAAATGATGGCCACAATGTCACCCTTCTTGGTGTTGTGAGGACCTAGCGCCAACGTCTCGTCTGCCCCCTGCCCAACAGGGAGACCCGCCGGGTGGTGGTGTTGGCGGTGGCGATGATGGTGGTGGCGCGCATTCTCGGCGCTCTGGCTCCGCTCGGGGGCGTGGTCCGGGGTGTCGCGATGATGATGATGATGATGATGATGATGATGATGAAGATGGTTGTGGTGGTGGTGGTGGTGGTCGTCGTCCTCCTCCCGGTGGCCGCCCGATCGATGCTGAAGGACGAGCAGACTCCGCTTGAAGACCACGGCCTTGACGCGCTCCAGGAACGGGTGGATGCTGCGCATCTTTTCGTTGGTGAGCAGCTTCTTGGTGTCCAGGTCGCCGCCGTCGGCCATGTTGGCAAAGGTCTCCTTGCAGGCGCGCCGCCACAGGGCCGGCGCCTTCTCGCCCATGTGCGTGCGGTTCCCCACCAGGGTGCGCCAGAAGCGCTCGGGGGGATCCCGCGACCGGTCGGTCCATCCCACGCGCTCCAGCCACTCGCTGGGGATGACGCCTCCGCGCGCCGCCCCCTCGGTCGCGCGGACGGCGCTGAGGATGAAGCCGCGCACGAGGAGCACCCTCGGCGTCCCTGGCTTGATGTTGAAGACGCTGAAGACCTTGAGCCGGTTGTCGGCAATGTAGTGCTTCCGCTCGCGCGTGCCCGGCCGGCCCACCAGCGGGTCAGCGTTGACCCGCTCCAGCGCGCCCGTGGGCGACTTGGCAAACGGGGCGTGCAGCGAGAGCTGCCGGATCCACGTCGGCATCGGCCCCTCCCGCGACAGCTCGTCATAGCTCTGGTCCGGCGCCCACGGCCGACACATGATGTCCAACCGACCCGAGCGCGTGACGCAGAACTCGAGGAACTGGCAGCAGATGTGCACCAGAGACTTACTGTAGTCGATCTCGAACCGCTTGCTTTCGAGGAGCCGCCAAAACGGCAGGCTGCGCGCCATCTGGCTCTTCTCATCTGGCGTCATATCCTGCCACACCGTGGCCTGGCTGCCGCCGCTGCCGGGTGTCCCCCGGCGGCTATCCCCGGGAGGCGATGGCAGCAGCGGCTGGCTGAGCGGCTCGCCGTTTTGCGAGATGGTGCTCGCACGGGAGATGTTGCGTTCGCTCGCAAACTGCTCCAGCTTCCCGATGATGTTCTTGATGGGGTATGACTTGTTGGAGACGGGCGTCGCGTCTCTTGCCAGCCATACGATGGCGAAGACAGTGTCCTTGGGCTCGGAGGCCTCAAAGGCCGTCAGCTCCGACATGAGCCCCTCCAGCGTGAGAAGCCGCTCGGTGATCCTCCCGTCCTCGTCCCGGTGGAACAGGTGGTCCGAGGCGTGCACGAGCCGGATGGCGCTCAGCTCCTCCAGGTCGCCAATGTAGTCCGGGTCGTTGCCGAAGAACCCGGCCTTCTTGAACAGCGGCTTGATGCGGTCTTGATTCTGGCGGAACAGGGACACGGCGTCGGCAAAGTCCTTCCAGGGAACGCGCTTGTCCCCGCAATAGATCATAGCTCTAGCGGCGCGCGTGAGCTCCTGGACGATCCATCGCCGGCTGAACCACGGGCGCCGGAGGAGCGCAGCGAAAGCGGCCCACTCGTCGACGCGGTCGTCTGTCATAAGCTGGTCGATCTGGTCGAAGCGCAGGCACTCGTCAACAAAATCAATAGCCTTTGCGCTGCCGGCCGCCTCGTCCCCCAGCCAGACGCAGACCTCCTGGGCGCGCATGTAGATGTCTGACATACGCGGGATCTGGCCGCTCTTCTCGTCGTCGTCCTTCTGGTCCATGCAGATAGCGTCGACCCACAGGTTCAGGTGCGGCGCCTCGCCGACCGGCTGCGGCCCTGGGTCCGGGGCCAACGCCGGGTGGACCAGGGTGGAGACGCGGACCGGTCGGCTCGTGGGGCGGGGGTGCTTTTTCCTCTGCTCCCACAACTTCTTGTCGACGTGGTACTGCTCTCGGAGCTGCCGCAGAGCCGATGCGAGGTTCGGCCGGAGCTTGATCTCGTAGATTTCGTTGCTGTCAATGATCTTGATACTTTCCGCCTCCGCTGCCGTCCCCCACGTGTACGAGAGCGCCCGGTAGCCAGGCGGGGGGGCTAGCTTCGGCCCCACCACCATTTTAGGGACCGACAGCCCGTCCAGAAGCCCGTCCAACAGGTGGGTTGCAGCGGGAGCCAGCGACGGCGCGGCCCCAGAGCCCGGGAGGGAGGTGTTGCTGCCGGATGGGTTGGGCGAGGAGTGCGGCGTTCCCCCGAGGACGAAGTTTTGGGTACTCTGTATCTTCTTCGGCGTCATGGATACCGAGGGCGAGTTTTCGAGCCTGCGCGTCGTCCAGCCGTAATAATTGGTCCGCTCCTTGCTCTTGCTATATACCGTCACAGCCCGCTTCGGGCGGGAGGCGCGTGCCTGGTCGTCATCGTTGATGCCAAACGCGTGCCACAGAAGATTGCCCTGTAGTTCTTCATTTCTGTTATTGGCCGTGCCGGGAAAGAGCTTCAAGATTCGGATTTCGGTCGGCTTGATGCGGTCTCTTGCCGACGTTCTCCTGTTCCCCTCCAGCTTCCTGTCGTTTGGCCCGTAGTACGGCTCTATCATCGTCAAACCAGGTGGGCGTGGTTCTAGCTACAATTGTAAATGTGGGTCTCGGAGAACTGTTCGCGATGAAGAGAAAGTCTTACCACGGGGAGCCGAGTTGTCCATCAAGCACATGTTATATGGGTGAAATGGGCGCGCGGGCCGCCCAATTGCCTCCCTCACTTCCCCCATCCCCCCTAAATTGGAGACCTGCCGCCGGCACCATGAGACACCCTTCCCCTATATGAGGCTCCACATTTTCCAATAAATGGCTCCTGTCAGGTAGCGGAGTTCGCCAAAACGGGCACAAGGCTGCGAAGCAATACTTCTCAGCGAAGCTCGATTGGAGGCCGGAGGATATGGTGGTGTCTCAAGAGTACGCCACCATGCAAGTGACAGCGACGCCGCGCGCTTATCTCCGACGAAGCGTAGGATTGTTGTGGAAAGGTGGGCAGCCGTTCGCACAACTACCAAATACGAACCCTACCCTCTCCTCGCCTTTCAGATGGGAGTGACCGCGGATGGCATTAACCCTGGAACGATATTGATATTGCAGAGATATCGTCGGGCCGCCCCGGCCCTAGTGACGCCCGCAGGGTTGTCACACACTGATATAAGCCACTTAAATATTAACGATTCTTTGTTACGATCAGCCTAAACAAAGTTAAAGTTAAAGATTGCCCATATTCACAGCTTCGTTTCTCAAGTCTCTTTAGGAAAACCGCTTGCGGTTTGCGTCTCCTGTGTTGGAGAACGTGAAACATGTGAAGCCCAACAAACACCAGAGACCCACAAACACTCGTCAGTGCCTTAAGGAACGAGGTACGAGAGACAAAAGGTCTTATGCTCTACCCCCGGAACAAAGACCCACAAACACTCGTCAGAATTCGTCATGTGTTCTCGCGTTCTTGCGTGTTCTGCTTCATGTGCAACGCGTTTGAAACGTTCTGAGAAACATCATTCACCTCAGCCCCCCCTCGCCGTTCCCCTATCCAATCCCATGATTCCACCGCCCTGATCGTCTATTCACTCAGCAGTTCTAACCTCTCCTCTGCTACGATCATATTATCAGGCACTTTATTGCCGATAAAGTCTCTCTCCCACACTTTAGACAACAGCGTGATTCCATCTAGTGACGGGCAACGTGATAGTTGCACATACAAGCTGTAAGGGTCGCATTATGTGGGAACCGCTTAGCCGTCTATATTAGTGGTTCGCGTCCCTGGCAACTCCAGGGCCACCCGACTCAGGGTCCTACCCTACACCTTATAATCCGTGCAGGCGAACGCGGCTACACACGGTAATCCCCGACAACTCACATCACTTTACTGCCATGGCCGTTTCTTCTGACACTCAATCTTGATACTGACCGGCGCTAGCAGGACAGTGCCACGCGGCATCCCTACAAAGTGGAAATCTTTCATCGTCTCCGACGCAAGCAGGATCCCGGCGGGCGGCCTAAAGTGAAGAATAGTGTCCGCATTAATCCAATAGCCTAGATATGCCTTATTAAGGATAACGTCCACTACCTCGTAACCAGCACCATTAACCAGCTTCAATCCCTAGTGTGTGTTTTAATTAACAATAACAGGAATCCCCGGGACGAACATAAAGACCGCGGGAACCGGAATGCTGCTATCATCCCCTAGGCCTAAGATCATGAGTGCCTCCTCCTCTATCGGTTAGGCATCTTTCCATTTATGCTCAGAGATGAAGATCCAGAGTTAACTCTGCTTTTATCTCTAGAAAGATAACACAGCCTCAACGTTTAAGTTCCACCAGTTCCTGTTTAATAGGGTCACTACCGTGATACCTAACTCCAACGGGATCCGCTAGCCCTCCTAATAGCACCTGCTGTTCAGGAAGTCAACATCAGTTTAATCCTGCACGCCTAGTCGGATCCAGGTTAACAGCCGCTGTAGCTACAGGTCTTCGGCAACGCGGACTTACTTATTGAGCAGGATCACCATCGTGAATTTCTTCCACAGGGCGTACGCCCTGTCATGCTGGTATCTTTATTCCGTTCGGACCGATTTTTCTTCATTCTAAGGAATACCCTCGCTTAGGAGAAGAATGGACCGTTCTTAAACTGGACGGAACTGGTGGAAGTCCCCACAGAAGACAACAATAAGAATCCCGCCAAAATCTTACACACAGCCCCAAAGCTTACACAGCCACTCGTTCACGGCAAATAATATCCACGCCCCAAGCATACTGACTTCATCAATGATCAACAGCCACTTCTCCTGCCAATCCATCCTGGTCTGGCCGTTAATATACAGATCAGAAGTGCTAGAAGGCCGAATCCCATCAACAGCTTTATACCCACCCACACACAAAGTAGTATCCTTTAAAAAGTTACACGCCAAGTGGATAGTGATGCCATTAATTCGTGCGGCTGCAGTGCCCGACGTCACTGTTACTAGTAGGCGGTGCGATATTCCCTTGCTCGCAAACAGCGCGGCAAGGGTCTCGATGACGTGAGACTTGCCGGTACCGCCTTCTCCTCCGATAAACTGACAGAATTGAGAAACCTCTCGCTTATCGCGACGCACCCGGTTCAGCTGACGGCATATTAGCTGGAGAGTAATGCTCTGTCTTCGGTTGAGTGTGAATGACATGGCCAGTTCCCTGCCTGCTTCCAGAAACGACGTAGCCAGTCCAAATCAGATGCTTGCCGAGGGGCCAGCACCTAGCGCAGGGATCTCCGAGGCGGTCGTCGTGATAAAGGCATCGTCCGCGGTAGAGCAGTTCATCACAGCCAACATGGCTGCGCTGTGGTTGGTTTGGTGGGCATCTCGTTGGCTCTGCACTCCCTGGATCATCTTTTCCCTCTCTCTGGAGACACTTGCCTGCTGCGACTTAATGGACCGGACTAGTTCCTAATGTGGGATTTCGACCTCTAAAGGCAGAACTTCTAGAAGGTTTAATCTCCTTGGCCCAGGCTCCGGAACCAGGGCGGCATGTAACTCGTCCGTTGAGCAAAGTGTCGCTAGCTGAAACCGGGAGAGCTGCTGTATCATCCCCGAGATTTCTTTCGATCCGGCTGTGACCTGACCATTCCCCACCGCGCTCCGTAAGACATCAATGAGACGAATTGCGCTCATGGTATTGTCTGGGCGGTGCATCATTCCCGAGATTTCGTCATTCCCCGCTATACCCGACTCGTCAGTATCGGCGGTACGGTCGGTATCTCCGGACAGAGCTGCCCACTGTCGGGCGTCACGCTTCGCGTCTTCAGCAGATCGGCGAAGAAGTTGAATGTTATCTGCGAGATATGACACCCTCCAGGGCAGCGCCCGTTTCTGCCTCTCCCATAGGGTATTAATATCGCCCGACGTTCCGGATAGAAATAATTCCCAGGGGACGAAGAGCGCGAGATGTTGTATTGCAGCCCTGTGTCGAAGAAAAAAAACTCAGCCGTGCCGTTGCCATGCCGGTCCCGGAATGGGATATAGAGTTGTACGCACCTCCGGTAATAAGGCTGCTCCACTTCTTCGCCGAAGTCCATGCTCAAGTAACCATCCAAGCAGACCACGGTGTGTTTGCCTGGCTTTCGCAACATTGCACTTACAGTTGGGAGAGCGGCCAAGCGCTGTCGAGCTGGAGCTCACCCCACGCTGCAGCGCCTTTCCCATTCTTCTTCAGTTTGACTATGGACATGTAATCATAGAGAGACAAGCCTTGCAGGAGCCTCCCGCGATGCGGGTATGCCTGTACAGGGAGATCTTCTGTCCAGACTCTTCCAGCAGGACCGTCTCGTCGGCATGGTCATCCGCAGTCCCCGTACCGCTCGCGCTCTGCTGCAGGTGGGGCCAACGCCGGAAGATGTGCCAGTAGAGAGAAGACACATTCAGAAATGTCCAAGCGTCATTGTGTGCGAACTCCGTGGGATAACCCAGCAGGTGAGACACGACTTCTACCTGCGATAAGGCCCGCTCCGTAAAGACCCGGTTCGCGATCCTCATTAACAACTGCCGCGTTCTATTCTGGTGAATATCTCCGTCACCGGTACCCGGCGCAGCGGCTGTCTGTTCTCCCGTTGTCGGCTCGTTAAGGACGTGGAACATTTCCGCCGCCGCCGCCACACGTTTCCACACTGGATCTTCAACTTTGATTGCATAGTTTGTCACATAGAAGATCAAAGCCATGGTCTTGCACTGTGTCGCAATAAACGAGATATTGTGGTTATGCCGTAGCCCCACCGCGATGGCCTTATTCCACCGATTCACCAAGCTGTGGCCCCGCCGAATCTGCAGTACTCCATCTTCGGAAAACAAGGTCTTCTCGACAAGTCTCCAGGGCGCTTTAAACCTGCACATATCACGGTTCCCTCACCGTCCCTAAATGGAGTACTTCACGCAAGTCGGGCTATGGGTGTGGATCTATGTGGCTCCTACGCAAAAGTTAGCCTCTTCGTGGAATGCGGCTGCGAATTGGTCGCTGTTTCGCAATAGAGACGATATGTCTGACGTCACCGACCTCTCTACTTAGACGGTTGCAGATGCCTCTTAGTCGAGATCCTGCATCCACTTCACGTCAGTCCATCCTATCGGGTGGGAATGGGTGCGCTGCGCGACAAACCTACCTCTGTGAAAACACTGTCGACATAACGGATAACCCGGTCACGATATATAGCTTGGTCGTCGCCCTACACGTGTTTAAGTATGGAACTCAGGTGCATGTTTCCTTAAAGCCAGAGCAGCCCGTGGAGGTGGAGCGCACCGCGCTCATTAGTCTCCACAGCGCCAAAATACTGGCTAATACGCCCAAACACAAAGTCCTCCCCTACCTTCACATAATGCTCGAAGAACATAGAGATCTCCCTATGGAAGAAGATAGCCAAGCTAAGGGGGTCTGAGATTGCTAGCTTCGTACACTTATATGCCATATCAAGACTCGTCAAAAAGGCTTCGGCTTCTTCCAAATCATAAAGGCAATACGCCGCCAGCTTAAGCTTAACTGGGTTCGTGATGTCATTTAGGTTCAGAGTGAACCAAATCGCGGGGATGCCGTACCGAATTATAAGAGATTTGATCTTTCTCCACAGGCTAAGGCGGCTCTCCCTTGACATCGGCTGGCGGAATCCGTAAAGCAACAGGCCCCTTAATAACTGGTTAACACCCTCGTCCACGGTTTTCCCAGACATCGCCAGTTCAGCCCTAGCCTTTTCAAGCCTACCTACGTTCAGCGAGCGTACGATATCTTCCACCTCTGGAAAATTCTTCCTCGTCACCCTCAGCATGCTGACTCGGCGGTTTCTCGACCTGACTCCTATGTTAAAGACAAGAAACGGGAAGACATGGTGTGTAGCAAAGCGACCGCCGTGGCGCTGGAGAACCGCTCGAGCCCATTTCTACAGGCTCATGTTTCAAGACGACACAAGACTGCGTGCCGTGGCCTCCGCCTCAAGATCCACTCTCTCGGCCTCTGCTGTGTCCGCGATGCTCTCCTCGGCCTGGCGTGGGCGGCCATACCCGAAAGGGAACAGTGCCGGGAATGTCTTTGCAAAGAACCACGTATCAAAAGAGTCGGCAAATTCTTCGCTACGGGACACAGCAATATAAGGCTCGAAGGCATGTCCGCACCGTACCTCGGCGGAACTGGCTGCCCCGACTCCGCCTCCTGCGCGATCGGAGACAGCAACACCCCGGCCCAGCGATGCACAGATATACTGCAGCTTCTCCACGTCCTTGATGTCCGGCCGGGCATCGAGAGCGAACATGCCGGACGAGGCAGTCTCGTAAATCGTCTCAGCGACACAGTCAACCTCCGCCTTTCCATCTCCTCCATCTTCGGCAGGTCCATTGCGTTGCTCGGTACCATCCGTTGCTTTAGTCGCTAAGTCACTTTGATTGAGTGCGGCCAGAACTTCCCGGATATCCACGGGTCCGGCGTCTTCCAAACCACGCTCTGTGGGTGGGACAAGGTGACTTGTCCGCGCCTTCTTCCAGGCTGATGGCTCATTCCGTTCCAAACGGTCGTAGACCTGAGAAGGCACGCCGTGTACTGGTACATCCCAGATATCCATCTCAACGGTGTCAATATAAATATGCCCGTACAAAGGATTATTCCTCTTTAGCCACACCAGCACCCTCTCCACAACACGGTGCCGCACTAAGAGAAGATTTAAGAGATCGCTGGGTGTCTGCTTCTCCAACCCCTGCCACGACACGTGGATCTCATCCATAACCTTCAAAAGCGGATGGGGCAGGACGTTAGTCATGAGCTCCTGCACGTTGTTGGGGAAAACTGTGATGTGGCCTTTGACATGCTTGGGATACCTCACCCCCTATCTGTGGCCCTCCGGCAAAGTGTACTTGGTGATAAACCCGTAACAAGAGTTCAGCGCAATAAACTTCTCCTCAACCGGCGTCAAACTCTTTAACTCGTCTGGAAACATATGCTCACATCCCAACCAGGCGTGTAACTACGCTGCCAGTAGCAGTACATCTCTGTCCAGATGCTTAAGACAATCAGAACAACCAAGGATTTTCTCTCCCAGCGAGAAGCAGAGTCGGCACGCAAAGGGTGAGCCTTCGCGCTTGTCGACGGTGCTCCTCACCCAATGATTCCAATCGAGCTCCTCCAGCTCCGCCCTAGCATACTTTTGATAGTAAATAGCACAAGTGCATATCGGCAATGTGCCGTTGTCATGAAACGCTGTGTAGAACGACCGGACAGTGGACACCTTCCTTTCATCGGGAATGGGTGTACACCATAATTGACCCTCCGAAAGTCACTGCTTTTCAACAAACTCCTCATCCAGGTATCGCAAGACGCTTACAAGGTCTTCCATCTGCTCCTCACTTCTTTCGCGACGAGACTCTGTCCTGGTGCGTTTAGAGCGCGGTTGGTCGTGGTTCAAAGGATGCTGCGTCTTTCTCCGTCCCTGACCTTGCTGATCTGACTGGCTCGAGCCACCCGATGCAGCCACTGCGGCCTTCAGAGCGCTATCTAACCGATGCTCCTCCGTCCGTACCAGAAGGCCAAATTTATCGAAGCCGAAACCAGCCGGCAAGTCTTCAGTGGCAAGCTTCCTAAACGGCAGTGCGATTCCTTCCTGATCGTTCTTCTTAACGTATTAGTCTTGATGAGGCCAGGCCCTCAGATCTATTAGATCACACGGCTCAATAGGGTTGACGGAATTCTTAATGTCGCGTCGCCGAAGCTGCTGGGCTCTTCTATATATCAACCTGTTTAGCTTGACAATCACCTCTTCCCAGTCCCACACCTCACAAGCGGCTGAGCAAAGCTTGTTACAGTAGCCTTCTCCCCTATCCGCCCATCGGTAATGCTGGATCTTCTCTTCGCCCCAGTATCGCCCCACCGTCTTCAGGGCCGGAACGTGTTCAGTCCTTCCAGGGGCGCAGTCCGTAAAGTCTCGGCCACGTCGACTGCTGTGCGATTACTCAACCCTCCAGGTCGGAGAAATGTAAACAATCTCCGTTCATGTCAGCTTCGATAGTTTTTCTGACTTTATTTCAATATTCATCACTAAAAAATAGCCTCTCATCTCAACCAGCCTTCTATCTAGCGAAGTATCCCACCGTTATCTCCCTCCCTCCCTAACTTAAACACCCTTCTCTTCCCTAAAAACTCAACGACTTCACCTTAAAACCCTCACTAACACTCCCTCAAACCCCTAACCGGTAATTCAGATCTATACGTCTCACCTACCTAGCTCGTCACACCTAGTGTGCTCATCACAAACCTCAAACATAAAACGCCTCTAATAAGTGCCTTCTACATCATATCTGACAACCAGCCTTATATTCCCCTCTTAATCAGACACACCTATAGCCTCATCGTTATAGAAAGCAAGCTGCTATCGGCGTATATAGTCGCAGCCTCTCCATCCACTCGTTCAGCAAACCTTCCTACTCTTAGTTTAAAAGCCGGTCCTCTAGCCTTCATATTCTAACATTCTTCACCAACCCTCCATTAACATATCTCAACAGCCCAGCTTCTCAAGTATCATCCACTTACGTGATTTCATTAGCACCATTATAGATGATCCAGCTCGATACTCTCTAAATTTCGTTAATATTCAATCCGACATCAACATTTTCAGGGAAGATAGCTTCTACAGCCCCAACATCATTATCGAGCTAATTCGCACACACATTCACACCTATCTAACTCGCAAACAAAGGGATGCATATGTTCCCAATACGTTCTTTTATACCGATAGCCGCTTTCTCACCTACTCTATCAGAACATGGCACCCTGGAGATCAGCATCTAGACACTAAGTCTAATAAGGTATATTCAATCTCACCCTCTATCTAATCCAGCTAACCCTCTACACACCCCAGCGACGTAGCCAATTTTAACAAGTACCGCCAGCACTTACCAGAGCAATAGTGCCTGATAGTGTCTATCATCGGTTCAGTGCCCTCTAGCAAAAGTAATGTAACAAATCCCTCCAAACCCCACCACTTCATTATCGAAACATCCGTGTATAAAGCCTCAAAGGCTGCTCCGATCCCGTTCTCAGTAGTCTGCTTTTTAGAAAACACTAAACGTTAGGAGAAGGTTAAAACACCACCACCGGGGGCTTTTCTCAGCGTCACCGCGAAGTTAGCAGGCCGCACAGCTGACACGAATCGTCTTACCCTCCGGATCCTTAACCTCGCCTACTTGCCGAGACCGAACTCCGGGACGGCAATGCCGACCCCGACCACGACTTCGCCTTCGAAACGATCACGCTAACGCCGAAAGATCAGACTGAATCCGACGATCCGACACAATTCTACCTAAAAAGCAAGGGTGTCAATCTCCGCCAAGTCTACCCTTCTCCCGAGAACATGACCGCAACAGACGTCGACATTATCGCCATCCATGGCCTCGACACGCAGTCGCCCGACACTTGGATATGGGATCCTAAAGGGGCACGCGTCAACTGGCTGGAAGACCCGCGCATGCTGCCCAAGCGGTTTCCGACCGCTCGCATCTTCACCTGCGACTGGCCGGCTGACCTCTTCGAGCAGCCAGGTTTCGTTCAAAAGATGATCGATGAGTTCGCTCGGCTACTGCTTGCCGGCATTAACGGCCGGCCGCCTGCGATGAACGGGCCGCGACCGGCCAATTGTCTTCATTGCATCATGCCTCGTTGGCATCATCTTGGCGAAGGCGCTCGTGATGGCCAGCTGCGAGTATGAACCGTGAAACGAGCGACACGCAGCATCGTCTTTCTTGCCACGCTTACCTTTACACCCTATTCTTACCTTCTACCGTAGTTACTCCTTCCTTAATGGCGTCTTGTGGATCCTTCTCTGGCGGCGATGAATCGATGAAAGGAGAATGGGAAACGGTTCAGTTCTGGTTCTGGCTTGGCAAAAAATGGCTGATACTGTCAAAAGGTGTGGCCAGAGGGGTGCATCTGTGGAATGCGAGAAGGTGAGGAAAAGAGTTGTCTTGAGTTCACAGACTCTCCATGCAGGTGGCTGGAGAGTCTCCATGACTAAATACATCGTCTTCCTTTGTTTGCTCACCCCTTTGAGGACGCACGATGGCCTCATAAGGTAGTGTTTTCTCTGTTCTATGTCTTTCCAGAAGTTGTGGGGCTGCTCCACCGGATGCATGGTGCATCTCCCCTTGCATGGAATCTGACAGATACTCCAGTTTCCTTCTGCTTCTGAGGTGGGACACTCTGAACTGGCGTCTGCCTCAGTAGATTGTAATATGTGTAAACTCTTTGGCTAGTCCGAGGGTTGACAGAGTGATCATCCTCGAGATTTTGTCAGGAATATCCAGTATTCCAATGCGTCGAAATGCCTCGGGATGAGTCTCATCAGCCTGAAGAACTAGAAACAGCTCGTGGAAGCGGCCTTTGTAGTTCATAGTCATGTCCTTCGTGACAAATGCTTTCACTGGGTAATGAATTCGGCCGTTGTAGTTGCTCTTCATATCCTTCACGGAAGTTGCTTTGCCCTGGATGTGAATTCGTGCCATTCTAAGGAGATGAACCGACGTCGCCGAACCTCCAGCATTCGTCCGCCCTGGATCACGCAAGAATCTCGGCACTTTCTCTACCCCTCGCGTCCAAGGTGACCGTTCGATGACTCCTCCAGGAAGAACCATCATAAAGGGTCCCGTGCCTCCCCCTACAAACGTCGCAGGGGTAACTTGGCCCTCGAGAGCGATACACGCACCGGGAAGGACATCTCCAAACTTATTTCCAGGTTCGGGATCGTAAGATAACTGGTAAACCCTTGCGAATAAATCTGGTCTGCCTGTAGAATGCCCATCGTGGTCGAATAGGCACCGCCAGCTGATATTGACGCAGCAGCCAAAGGAAGCCCAAGACCATGTCGGGGTATTCTGGCGCATCACAGAATCTACCTCGCAGCGGTCTCCATCGTGTTCAGAGCGTTGCCTATGTGAGGCTTCCCAGAGCAGATCGCTGATGAGGTCTGCTTCCCACATCCCAGCAATGTACCGGCCCAGAGGTCCGCCTTTTACGACCTGGTTTGCCAGGCCTGATAGTGCAAGTAGCCTGTCAGTGGAATAGGAGAGATTCAGAGTTGAATACTCTTGCACCAGCGTTCGCCAAAGTTGGTGCAGATTCCGAGCTGTAGATGCATTTCCGAGGCAGCGTCCATATCTCTGTTTTGAAGCCAGGAAGAATTGGTTGTGACCCCGCATCGTGGCGACGGGGTGGGATTCCCCGGAAGCAGGAATACCGCCACATTCGCACATATATCCCTCCATGCACTCAAAAATGAGTTCTTGGTGGTCAAACCGAAGTACTCTTGGAGATAAAAGACGCTCTTGGAATATCCATCCTCTGGTGAGAAGAGTAGATGTTCGCTCGTTCTTATTTATTGCGTCCAAAAGCTGTAGTGGATTTCGAATTCCAGGATGGCGGGTAAAGTGGGTCGAATCATATTCGTCACGATCCGCCTGAGATGCGCACCATAATACAGTGTGTGGCAGCGCATGACGAACATATATATCAAAGGTCTTTCTTTTACCACCTCGGAAAGGGACTCTCGTTGCAGCATAGCAGCTGTCTGTCGTTGAGCGTAGCGCGGAGAGATTATTCTTTCCGCTGTTGGCGGCGATGGTGAGGAACGACCCTGAGTATGTATCCGCCATTCGAGAGATTTCTCGAGAGCAATCGGCCGTGTCATCCTGAACTATGCAGAGGGAGTCAATCCAGAGGTACTGGAAACCCAATTCCCGGCACACCTGGACTGCATCCGAGAATGACAGAGGAAGACTGTCGAGCTGGATGCCGGCTTTGTAATGACTCAAAGTCTGCGTGGTCAAACGGTATGACGGACAGCTACCATGAACCCAACGATGGCTTAGGCATATGTATTCAGCTCGTTCATGTGGTTTTGTTTCGTGGAGATGGATTGGAGTTGAGCCAACATCGATCAGCCTCGTAGGCAGCCGTCTGTTTCTGAGTCGTTCATGGCGGCGAAGTTCCTCGCAGATGGGATGTTTTTTGGGGTCGTTACAGGATTCGATCATTGCTGACACAAAACCCCGTAGGCGCTCTGGGTGGAGTGTGTCTTCATCTGGTATGGGTGCCATAGCCCGAAAAGTCGGAAATGGCCTTGGTTCACCTATTGGGATAAATTTTTAGCTTCGTAGTTCTAGGTACGACTGGGGTGGCTTACTAGGTAGAGTGAAAAAGTCAATTGTCTCCCCACTAAAGTGCCACGCTCTTTTATGAGGATCTTCAGAAACAATATCCCATTCTAAGAATCCCTCCTCTCGCTCGTCCTCTGTAAGATGTTTAGAAACCTGGCGCAAGGCCTCAACCAAGAATCCGCACGAGACATCCTTCCTCGCTGGATTCTTGGATTTGACTGAATGGCACCGGAGCGTGCGGTTTTTGGACTAGTTGATCGGATTCCGCACTTCCATAAAATGTAGTTGGCGCGACCTTTTTATTGAAGCAAACGTCATAACACACGCTGCATTTCGTTAAATTTGTCCCCATTGAATACTGGGCTGATAGCTTGAGGTACAGGGGGTGTGTTCGAGGGGGAGCATTTGAGGTATGCAGGATATGCGTGCACGTTTTTGTTGTCGGAATGTTCTTAAGTGAGGATTACGAATGATGGGGCTGAGGAGGTCTAGGTAATTAATAGTTAAAGAAAGCTCTTTGCCTGAGGCATTTATGAGGCGTTTAAAAACGCGCTAGTATGGCCAGCCCCTGGAGCGGCCTCTGTAGCTAGCCACTAAGAGGAGCTAGCCTTCGGAAAGTGGCTAGCCTCTCAGAGAAATCGCGCCCACTGCACTTTCCTTGCTCCCGGACCTACTCCTCTGCCAGGGTCACAAACGTTAGCTCGGTCTGGGGCCCATTGTTACTGGTTTGGTGCCCTCCCTGCCGGGGGGTGACAGTGGGTCCCTGGCCGAGCTAACGTTTGTAATCCCGGCAGAGGAGTAAAGATGGTGCCGGATAGCGCACCAGCCAGATCTGCACACCAATCACTTTTCAATCTTAACGACGGGGGATATGACGGAGGCCTCATCCACCGCGCACTCCATCAGAGACCGCCGCAAAGCGGTTGCCAAAATAAAAGGTACACATTACCTCCCAGTACATCTACAGCCATAGTAAACCCTCCCTTTTTTGACACAGGTGTCACAGACTGGTTTTCGTTGACATCCATGGGGTGGCCCCACGGGTACTTGTGGAAAAAACCAGTCGGTGATTCAGAGACTTCTCAAACCCTTCGGTGGTGTTTTGTGTGATTGGTGGGTGCAGGGGGCGGGCCTTCGGCATTCCTGAAACCCGCCATGACGTCAGCCACTTAAAAAGCAACTTCCTCTCAGTATCTGCTGAACAAGCTTTTGCTATAAACAACATAATATTTTCAACATTGACGTGTCGTCTAGCTTCGTTCCTCAAGGCTCTTTAGGCAAACCGCTTGCGGTTTGCGTCTCCTGTTTTGATCACGTGCCAGCGCGAATGTGCAATTCGACCACGTCCTACATCGCGTTGGCCAATAACAATGCCTGTTTCTGCCCGCTCAGACCGCTCCCCACAACTTGACTAACCGCTGTTGAGGACCAGGAATTGGTTCTCACCCCTTGGGCCGAGTTTAGGTCCCGAAGAGCCTCCTAGGCCATTAGGACACGCCGATCGCTGACGATCCGCAAGCCGAGAGGGGAAATGCTCACTGTGCACTCGGCTACACCGCTGGCGGCAGGGGGTTCTTCGTCATGGTGAGCGGGTACATGGGATTATGAATGGACAGGCAGGGCTTCCTGGGAGCAGGCAACTTGAGCCTGCGCGTTCTTGTTGTGATGGCTCTACGTCTATTTTAAGATTGTACGACGAGAGATGGGGCTTTTCCCAGGAGGAACGAAGGCGTCCAGAGTCCTTAGCCCGGCAAGTGCCACCACCTGACCTAGTGCCGCATGGGATGACGAAGTAACAGGGGTGTGTTGGGCGGTGGACGCAGCCCTCATCACCCATGTTGACTTGCCAAGAACCACGAATACGATCATTACTTTGAGGCCACCTTCGTGGCGATAGTATGTCTTCAATGACCAAGGTACTCGGTTTGTTGACGTATCAACTACCTAACAGCTAGATCAGTATCTAGTCCCCCGACATCCAGACTACACACACTCGCAATCGGAATTTCAGCATGCGCCCAAATCGATCCTCCAGGCGGCTCAACCAATCTGCACGGTATCGGTTGAGCCATTGCGGGTATAAGTCTGCCCGATATAGGTCCTCTGGCTACTCGACGCAGCGCTGACACTTCCGGTCTGGTTGCCCGAGTTGAAGGTGTGGGTGCCCGTTAGCGTGATGTTCTCGGCGGGGCTGCTGCCTAGGAATAGAAACGTCGTGTTGACGGTGGCGGCATTCTGGCCATCCGAGTCGGTCCCGCCAAACGTCACCCGCTTGGTACTCGAGTAGTTGGCCACTTTTTCGCCCTTGCGCGAGACGTGGCCGCTTTCAAACTGCCAGAGACCGGCGGCGTCGTCGACGTTTTTGAGCGTGGTGCGCGTCAGCTTGAACGTGACTGTCGTGGCGGTGATAGCGTCAGGTTCCATGGTGTTCAAAGTAAGGGTTGGTTCGTAGTAATGCTCGATGCGGGTTGTATTGCATGTCGTTCGAAACCTAGCTTGGGTTGCCGAGGTCTTTATACTCAAACCCAGTCACTCCCACACAGCTTAGGTAGGATGGCGAATATCAGACCACGACGGTCTGACAGTCCGACCCTCCCACCACATGGTTACACAACGGCGCCATGTGAGTCATAAGTTGCTCAGCTCGCCAATCAGATTGAGATATTGACCACCTCATCGTGTCGGGGCTTGTTGAACATGCCCGTCTCGGCGCTGCAAAGACGGCAACCTGCAGAATATCTTTTCAATTTTCAGCCGCACTTCGGCGCCGACTGTGAACAGCTAGTGGGAATCATTGTCGTAAGGAAGCTTGGGCGTTATTCCGTTTGACGGGGGGTACTTTTTGTTTCCAAAGTACGAACAATGGTGTTTCTTGTTTTATATCACTGTTGGAAGACTCTCAGAGCTGATTTGACTACATGATGGACGATTTGCCAGGCGGGGCACAGCAATGCAGGCATTGGCAATCTCCACAAAAGTTTCACAACATGTGCATGTTCACAGCATCAAGCGTGCCAGATAAGTTCCACTAACAAACGCATTCTTCATCGAACCGAGGATCTGCCCTTAGTCTTGGCTACCATACTTCCCGCCTCGATGGATACACTCAATACGTCTACCCAACGTCAACGACGTCTCAGCCCAATCTCCAACCCCAGCGCCTTCCTTAAAAAAAAACCTCTTTAGCATCTAAATAGTCCTGGGGCGAAATGGGCAGAACAATGGCTAAGGGCCGACCCAGGGTCAGAAACACACCAGAATGAACGAATATTGACCCTGACGATAACACTCTACGCGAGTAGACAGCCAGGAGAAGGAGCCTAGTCAGAGCAGGGCGAGCACATCACCCACACAGGGTCGAAGCGGCAGACCTATAAACGGCCAATTAAGAAGCTAAACACTGACCTATCGAAGGCGAAGAGCCCCCTCCTCACAGAAGCCCGTACGGTGCAATAGGCCTTAACGCCTTCCTGAACAAGGTGAAAATCCTAGATGCGCCAACATAGCTCTGTAGTAACGACTATGGGCCAGAGGCCTTCGCGCACATCGCCCTACAGTGCGTGAACGTCCTACTGTGCGTGAAGACCCTCCTACTTTTCATATCCTCTGGCTTCGACCGCATGTACCCTGACCAATGGCGAACATGTCGCGCTTTAGCTCAGACCGCAACACAACGAAACGCTACGCGCTGCCCCGCGATGTCGGCATTTGAGAGGCCGGAGCATACCTTGGACATGAGGTCCCAGCTAGGAGCAGAGGTAGGAAGCTGCCGAGTCCAGATGTCCCGAAAGGAGGGAGGACAGAACAACTGGCGGTGCGCGGGTGCGTTAATGGATCACATGGTAAGTCCAGCACGCCACAGCTAGTCCCGGAGAAGCGGTAAGATGCATTCGTGAACACTATGTCAGTGGCGAAAGCCAAGTAGTATAAAGCAAACGTTTCTCCCGGTCCCTTTAATTAAGCAAAGATATCAGAAAATATATGACAACATTCATTGCTTAAGGGAAGCAAACTAGATGACTACCGTTTCCTTAGGGGTGTAGTCTAGGACTAGCGTGTGATCGTGTACTGATAAAAGTCCCGTCCCATAGTCGAGGAGAGAAGATTCTCTCCATCTCGAGTGACCCAGTCGCCATCTACGGAGAGAATACGACCCGCTGGTCTCTGGCTCTAGAGGTACCCGCAGTGTCCAAGCCCAGGTTCATACTATCAAGGCCCTGGTCTGTCTCTAGGTACTGGCTATTCGGTGAGACTGCTCTGAAAACGTGACCGCTGCCTGTTGCCGCATCCCAGAGCCGGACGGACGTCTGAACTTATCATAGTGGCAATAAGGGTGCTTAACTAGTGAGCTGGTGCAGTGATGCATGCATTATGAAAGAAACCACAAAAGAGGCTATACCTACAGATCTTTCACAATCGGCTTGGAAAGCCAACTACCAGATTCCTGGACCTTTGATCAGAGGGATATTCATAAAACTAGCGTAAAAGAACAGAGACCTACCTAATATGTGACGGAGCCTAGCATAGAACAAAGCCTATCATGGAACAATAAACCTTGTATAAGACAGTGCCTAATATAAAATAATAATAAGAAACGCAATAGGACATCTTCCTTCAATAAGAGGGCCATAGAGTCACTAGTATTCGTGCGGGTGATTTTCGTCAGATTGATCAAAAATGATGATACGCGGGTTCGAAGAACCGCGCGGCGCAGTCCCCCTTTTAAGGGAGACACACGCCAAGAAAAGCATCACTATGTACAAAAGCAGTTACAGTAATATTACAAAACGGAAACGGGAAGACTGGGACAGCCTGAACGAGCGCCCCGGGTCAGTATAGCTGGCGCAAGTGGGGCAAGACACAGGCCAAGCCTGCGACAGCATGCCAGAGAGTCAAATCTTATAGATCCTCAAGTAGGATCATGGATTACGCAGTTATGGTGGCTTTGGCTTGCTGGCGCTAGGCGTCTAGTCAGCTAAGGCTAACTGGTGGCCAGAGGCGCCTTCCTTCCAAGCAGCCAGGCGTGCCTTCTTTCTGTCAGAAACACTGCACCCTGGATTCGGTGGAAATAATGGGGGTTGCAACAGCCCAATTCTATTGATTGTTAAGGTTCTGGCTTCCAGCCAGAACCTCCTTCTTTATAGACCAATTCGCAGGATTCAGCTTCGTCAACATCGTAGCTGAGGCTCCCTACCGTTCAGGTAGTGCCAGGCATCCAGTCAGCTTCGCTAACCAGAAGCCCAGGGCCCTAAATCCCTTTCTTTCTAACAGGCGGTCAAGCACAAAAAGACCAAGTACAAGCCAGTTAAAGTGCCAGAGGTGGGACTGTATAAACCCGAGGAGGCATAGGAAAAGCCACTTGTATGGATGTACGCGAAGAAACGCGCCGTAGCTGCTCGATTTTGCGTCTTAACTGTCTAAACACTAGCCTAGAGGGGCAGCAGTATAGTTGGGCAGGATACTTGGGGAAATGAAACATAGGGACTTCACCGTTTAATCACGCATAACCCTCACTCTGGCAAGACTGGGACTCGACTGAGCTTGTTCGATTTTGATATTCTCTAAGAAACCAAATATAACGTGCTGGGGTAGGAAGCAGTGCGCCAATAAACCAAAAAATTCTCGATGCTTGATGCGGAGCACCAAACATGCCTTCCCAATTGCCTTATATAATTTTTGCGTTACATACTTGCACTTAGTGAGATAGTCTCTGCTCTTCAAAAGTGCTACTTTAGGGTAAGAATATCCTCGATATAAGAATAAATTTTAGGCGGCGGACTGTATTTTTACTTACAGGTCAAACTATATATAAGCCTATTAGTTTTAAAAGGGGGATGATTACATTTCGGCCATCTTTATGTGTGGGACCAGCTCTGAGCCCCCTCAACTTGAGTTGAAGTGATTCAGCAGACCTCGCCCAGCCTGCCGAAAACGGTAATTAGGGTGAGCAAAGGTTGACTTCCTGAGAAAATCCTGAACAGGGACTAAGCCGAGCCTGAGCCGAGCCTGAGCAAGGGTGAGCCAGGGTGAGCAACTTCACGTGCTCAAGATGTGAAAAAGGAAATTTCGTGTGCCTAGATTTGTCACACATAACATGTAGTTACTTGATGAACAATGCAGCCCAGAAATAATATGTCTACTCGCGGCGTCGCTAGGCTTTGACTCCACAAAACGTAGTCGACAAGTTCCCCTTCCTGGCATCTCCTAAAGTTTCGACCCCTTCTTCCCCCCCTTCCCCTTCCCAGCCCCATTATCATGATCCACCGGATCCCTATCCACAGTCTCCGCTTTCGTACTCGTCGCATCCCCCTCCATCGTCTTCCTCGGCGGCGGCACCTTGCCCTGCCGGATCTCATCCGTCATCATACCTCGCACATGGTGACCGTTGCGCAGCTTCTTCTCTTCGTGAGAGCCTCCCGATGACGGCGGCGGGGTGCGCGTGGTGGTGGGTATTTGGTCTGGGCTGGGGTCGTTGGTGTCGCTGGTTTCGGCCTTGAGGGAGATGGGATCGCCGAGCTGGCTTGGGTTCGCGCCTTCGCCATGGAGTTTCTCGGCTGCGAGCTGGCGGAGGGGCTTGTGGGAGGGGGACATGGTGGCGGGTACGTAGGTGTGGATGGTGTAGCTGTGGAGGGGCTGCTGTGAGATTTGGAGTTTGTTGATTTGTTGTGCTTATTGAATTGTGGAATCTGAAGACAACGATGGGAAGACTGCAATCATATATGACCTGAAAATTGAACGGGAAGCCCCTGACCTGGATGACGATGGACGCACTAATGTCAGTTGCGCCGTCTGTTGGTAGCCCCTTGACTATGACGCTGGTATGAAGTTGGGTTACGCGCTATGACGTTGGCCGACATGTGAAGATAAACCGTCCTGAGCTACGCCTGCGTTCTAGGTTTGATGGGAATGATGGTAGAATTGGTAGTTCGAATCGGTGGGACTAATACAGCGCTTGGGAGTCATTGATCGGTCGTTCGCTGCTGCGATGCGCAGTGCTGGGGTTCTGTGCTGTCAATCTGGAACAACATAGCCCGGCCCAGGAACACACTTCTTTGCTTGATCTGGGCATCGCGTCGGGTATTTTTAACGACGTCGAACCAGAAACTACACAGCGGATGCTTTTTGTCGCCAAATACGTCGAAAACCGTTGTGTTGAGGGCTACCAAAGCAGCGCCGGGCAGAATGGGACGGGATTCGATCCTGTTGCAGCTTGGTGCAGCACACCTCATATATCCGACCCTGTGGTTGGGTCAGGGGAGCGCTCGAAAGCCGACTGCAGTTGCTCCCTCCTGCGTTGGTACTTTGTAAAGTCACGTGTAGCAATGCTCTCAATGTGGCCAAGTCCACCAATTGCTGCCTGCCGAATTGCTTGGCGAATCTCCTTGAGTCAACATCATCAATGCGATGAACCTTTTCATCGTTTTCGCGGTTTCATTGATGCAAGCCGTGATATGTCTTGCCAACCGAAAAAACATCATAATTGACACTGACCTCTTCAGCGACGTCGAGTAAGCTCCCGTCCTTTGCACGCACGAATGGAAGACTGACATTTGCAGCGATGCCGGCGCACTCATGCTGGCCGCCACGTCGTCGCACGCAAATCTCCTCGCCGTCAATATCAACTACCCATCCACATACTCTGCAATAACGGCTTCGGCCCTTTTGTCGCATTATGGACACCCTCATGTGCCCATCGGCATCATCCGACCCCTGACAAATGACACGTTCTTCGACGATTGGAGCTTCGAGCTGGGCGAGTACACCAGCAAAATTGCGTACCACTTCTCTGGCGGCAGTATCCCCTGGGGGCATGCCGAGGATGCTTGGGATCCCATTAATCTGTACCGAAAAGTACTGGCTGAATCGGATGATGCTAGTGTGACGATTGTGTCGATTGGGTTTCTGGACAATGTGTGTTCCTCCGCTGTCCATTGCATCTTGCCCCTTACAGTGCTAACTCCAAATCCTCGCCTAGCTTTCGGCCTTGCTAAACTCCACCGGTGATGCGTACTCAGACCTCACCGGGCGAGAGCTCGTCTTACAAAAGGTCTTGGAGCTGGTCATCATGGGCGGTGGATATCCCTCCGGCCGCGAGTGGAACTTCTTTGGATCCGACCCGAGTTTGACAGCCCATGCCGTCAACACATGGGAGGGCTCTATTGTCTTTGTCGGTGATGAAGTCGGGAAGGATGTCTTTTCCGGTGGCCCCCTGATGAAAGATGGGCCACGAAGAGACCCGGTGAGGCAGGCGTACATATACTATTCGTACTACTCTCCACGGCCTTCCTGGGATGCCTTAGCAATACTTTATGGTATCCATGGCTTGGGTAGTCTCTTTGAGTTTGGGAACGAATATGGCTATAACCACATTGAGCCTGATGGGGCGAATAGGTGGGTGTGGGATAAAGGAGTGCGGGCGCAAAGGTTCCTGCGACTGAAAGTAGACAAAGCGACGGCTTCTGCTGAGATAGACCGGCTACTCCTTGAGGGCGCGTTATCAGAAGTTACGGGCAGGGAATCTGACGGAGCAAAGTTGATGGGGTCCTGTACTAAGCGGCTTTGCAATGAGGACCTATAGGCCAAGCCGCGAGTCTTCGCTGGCTGTTTCGTGACATTACGCACGGAATGATAAAATGCCACACTTGCTGTGATACTTTCTTTTGGTACGTGCCGTTGTACTCCCTCCTACAGTCGCCAGAACTCTGCAAACACCTTAGACGTTCGTCTCATACCACTGAGTTCACCGACCCATCGCGGCGTTAAAGTCCTGCTCGAGCAGGGTCAAGACACTGATCAAGACATTGTGCCGAGAGCCACCGCCAAGGCTCATATCCACTTGGTAGTCGCTGTTTATGCAACGCTTGACCGCACTGCAATAGTTAGATCCGACGCGGGTGTTGACTTCATCCATGAGCCTCATGGCCACCTCGTAGTCTGATAGTCCAGTCGCGGTATGCTCCGCAAATACCGACACAGGCCTGTTGTTTAGTGCTGACCGCAGATGATCAATCGTCCGTCCGAAGATAAGCTCGATGAGGATGATACCCAGGGCCGTGAGACTAGCTACCCTGTTGGTGGTGTTTTGCGCCGGTGGTAATCGGTTACAGGCAGGTGATGGCGACTCCGGCAAATGCTTCATGACCAATACATCTTGCATATTAAGTACGCCGCCTTGCTGGATGACGACGATGTCATCATGTGACGGGATCTGGGGAATCCACGGGGTCCCATCCAGCTAGAGGACACTGGAAGTGATAACCCAGGCGAGTCGTAGTTTATCCCCGTACGTGAGAGCCGATCCGGCATCGCCATCGAGAACAAAGCCCAGAGATACTAGTGACCAGTCGCCGTTGTCACTTAGGCTGCCGAGGAGGTACACCTCATACGCTCGGGGCAGATGATAGGTCGATGTGTCGAGGATTTGACCGCAGCACTCTCCAACTCCCTGCTTCCTTGAGTTTCTTATCGCTTGACAAAGATCGCTGATGCTCTTCGGCACCGTTTCGCGCACACTGGATTCAAGTGAAACCCCGAGCCCAATCGTTTCACAAAGATTGTCTCCGGCTTGTGACATGTCCGAATCCTCGGGTGTGGGCAATGAGAATGCCACACCCCGGCGAGTGGTACTGCTCGCAGTCGTGGCGGTGGCGGTGGCAGTATTCCTGGTATTGATGATTGCGTCTCCAGGAGCACGGGTGCTGAGCGACAATGACACGAGGTTCCAAATCTTACTCGTCGCCCAAAACCCGGCCTCGCTGGCGAGAACTTCTTCTCTGTCAGTTCGACTAACACACCGTGTAATGCAGAAAACATGTCTTAGCAGACTTGCGCCCTTACATCTGCCTGTCTCCTGATTGCCGTACGCCGGGAGATGACTGCCCAGGACGCCATAAGTGGACGGGGCACATTCTCTACAACCACTGGAAGATCTGGAAATGCCCTTTGGGCTGTGGCAAAACATACGAGTCGGCAGAGGAAGCAAACGACCACATTCTCAGCACACATCCTGAGGTATCGGACCCTGTGATACTCGTAAACATGGGCGAATCGCCAAAACCGACCAACGTGGTGTCTTTTCTGCCCCCTATGCAACGAGCAGGTCTCTTCGTTGAGAGAGTACGCCCGCCACGTCGGACGACACCAGAAGGACCTAGCTCTTTTTGCTTTGCCCAAGATTCAAGGAGATAATAACAGCGAGAACATGGAAGTGGAGCATGCTACGCAGCGCCGGGAGAATGCCGTTGACCGCGACGATGAAAGCTCTGACGATGTAAGTAAAGAACTAAACTCGGGTCGCCATGACTAACCGTTCTGCTCCCAATCCAGGAAGCTAGAGACTCAACTGATGATGCATTCAAATATGGGAACGTATCTGAAGACTGGGATACCTCGCTTGTTATCGATTATCCGGACAAGCTTGAACCTTTACAAGACCGGCCATGGGATAGTACACCCCCTCCCATTCCAATAGGCATGACACACCCCCCACCAGGTAAGTACCCCCGACCCTCAGATTTCCCTAGTGTGTAGTCTCTCCTTTTTACCTCACTTACCCATCTTCCGCTCACGATTACCAGAATTATTCAGAATCTATTCTTGCGATAAATGCCCAAAAGAATTTGGCCGAATTGCTGATTTGAAGTAAGTCCCGGCTCCGTGACTAACTCGACCACAACTAACAGGACCTCCTTGTCACTCAGTAAGCACAAGAGAAACCATGAAAAGCCTATTCAATGTCCTCATCCGAATTTTGGGGCTCAATTTGCCGAAAACAAAGACCTGGCACGACACTCCCTCGCCCGCCACGACGTCCACCACGGAGACAGAACTCAATGGTACAACTGTACTGTCTGTGATTATAGGTCTCGTCGGCGGGGTAACATGAGTAGACATATGTCGACGAAGCACGGGAAATCTATGCCAATTGAGGTCACCGAGATGCCGCAAGACGTTGTCTGGAATATACTGGTCACAGCTGTAGATATAGAAAATTACATTTAGGACATGTGCATATACAGTACATTACGCATATATGTACCTTCCTAAATGCATGCATGCTTTCTAGGTGTGTCATAGGAGGTTGTTGTGCTTTCAGCTGGTCTGGAGCTGGTTTCGGAGGGTGTTGAGGGGAGCTGGGCTCCAGAAAGCCAGGGCGGGGGATTGGGTTAGTGCTCTTTCGTCGAGCGTTCAGATATAAATGAATACCATCTTTTTGACCTGCATTGGGTGTTCCCGTGACTTATTGCTACATGTTAGAAAGCTCACAGAAACGTGACCAGATTCGGAGCCTCCTGGGGCTGGTAAAGGCAAAAAGTCCACGGGTGCCGTCATGGCGCCACTCAGACGACGGGCGGGATCAATGACAACATGACGAGACGCCACGCTGACCCCATGGGTCGCTTTGTTTCATTAGCATATAACAGCTTCATCCCCCCGGTCTGCTTTCCGTTGTCCCTTTCCCTCTTTTGTCACAAATCCCCTCCCTTGCGACCCCACCACCATGCGGACCATCCTCACCTCCTCGTCGCTTCTTGCCCTCGGCGCCTGGGCCCCGGCCCTCGTCGCGGCCGCTGCGTTCCAGCCGACTCCAGCCATCGGCGAAGGTGTCTTCCAGGCACTTACACGTCTCGGTCCCACGGCCACGCCCTTCTGCCTGTCGCTCCTCGATCTCCCCCGCGCCATCACTAAGACTGAGACATTCACGCCGACCGAGTATGTCCCAGACATTCCCTTGCGCATCCCATCCCCTTATAAACCCCCTCACAAAACTAACACCCCCAGCACCATCTACGTCGTCGTCTCCACCGCCACAGTCTTTGACTCAAGCTGCATCACCGACGCCCCCATAGTGCCGCGCGCCGTGGCCGGGGAGCCCAACAACCTGGGACAGCCCGGGAAGTACAAGCCACATTTCGGAAAGCCAGGAAATTACGGGCAGTCTGGATTCGACGGCATCCTCGGCGATCTGCTGCCTAAGGGATTGCTTCCATTCCCGGCGGGGCTGATTTCGAAGGCGTGTTCGGAGCTTGGGAGGGATGTCTTCCCGTGGAAGACGACGCAGACTGTCTTTGAGACTGCGCCTGCTGATGTGAGTTGAACTTTCGTGCAAGCTGGTGCTGTTTGGGGTCTAGGATTGGGGCTGACAGTTGTGTATGTAGGTCACGACTGTTGAAGCTGTTGAGGCTACTACGGTGTGCACTGGGACTGTGCCTACGTGCGTCTCAAATGGCGATGTGTGTGACCCAATGTCGCCTAAGGAGTGCTGCAGTGGGCTTTGTGGAACCCGAGATGACAAGAACTTTTTCTGCTTCGGGGACAAGAAATCAGACTCGGACTCGTCCTAGATCTTAGAACTAACACATCAAGGGTGTTGGGTCCTTTGAGATAGAGAAGAAAGACGGGAAGGCAAGGGAGAGGATGACGAGCCCCCTATTTGTTGATAGGGCTTGAATGTATTCTTCCTGGGTAGCAACACCATACTTCCCCGACCAAGGTGCTCCCGGCGCTCCATCTACCCCGTCCGACTTAACTCCTTAATCTGCCGTTGTACCGCCAACTGGCGCTGTTCGATCTCCTCCATCTCCAGAAGCCGTTGCCTTCGTGTTTCCAAAAGAGCATGCTCCTTCCAAAGATTATCGATTGTCGCACCCCGACCACCTCCCCCCTTCTCAGTCGGCACGCTCTCCTCCTCCCCTCCATCGAGCCCCTGAGACTGGACGTCCTAGTTAACATATGCTACCGGTTCTTCCATCTTAGTAGGTTCTCCCATCGATATCTGCGGCTCATTTTCTTCCATGCGAGATTCGCAGAACATACATCCGAAAATGACTAGTAGTACTGCCAAGTAGACGGCACAGAATATGGTTATCGCAGTTTCTTCTGAGGTCAAGCCATTACCGCCACCGGTTAGGCTTGAAGTCTGAGTCGGCTCTGTGTTTGCCCCGTCTAGCAACGGCAAGGGTGATTCTTGGCGTGGCAAAAGCATGGCTTCGACTGCATCGGTTGTTCTGGGGCTGTGGTAACTCGTCGAGCGGACGGTTCTGTATGGAGACGGTGTTGAAGTGAGAAAGGGATCAGCGACAGCCTTTATAATTAAATAGAAAACCAAGCATATTAACCTTGCGCAAGCCCGAACAGTCTCTGAATTTCCTTTGCCGCCAACCTTAAACTGCCATTTAAAGTAAGTTCATACACCCGGAAACGGAACACTACCTGAAGCGGAACAATAGCGCTACACAAAACCCACAAATTCTTACCCCCACAACACAACCATTACTTAGTCAATTGAGCTCAAACTTTAAATATAGGTTTTTATATACAAGGGTAATATAAAAACAAAGTTTTGGATTTTTAGAAATTTTTTCCATGACGAAATATCAATTTTGAAGTCTTGAAAGTTAACATCTGTTAAGACTTGCATTATATGTATTATGTAAGCAATATAAATTCTTCTTATATATATTAATACTTAAATACTTTTAAAATAACATTTTATTTTTCCTTTATTTATAATTAAATTGTATAATATATTATATAATTTTGAACATAGAGAAAAAAATAAGTTTAAAATAGTAATATTATTAAACTAAATAGTAAAAATAAAATGGAAAATGTTTTTAAGATTTTGTAGTAAATATATTACTATTTATAGGTTTCTAAACATATAGTAATTGTAGTGATTTTTTTATTAATTGCTTTATATCCATACCTATATTAAAAAACCAATTATATTAATAATAAAATAACTAGTTTATAAATATTTCTCACTTACATATTTCTTACTTTTAAATACATTAATTTAACTATAACATTATCATTCTTCTTAATATTATTTACTTTAATAATAATATTATTATAAAGTTAATAATTTCTTACATATTTAAAATTATATAATAAATTATATAATTTAATTATAAAAATAAGAAAAGCAACATACTATTTTTTAAGTATTTAAATACTCATTTTCATAAAAAGACTTTACTTTACTTACGTAATACATATAATGCAAGTCTTAACAGATGTTAACTTTCATGACTTCAAAATTGATATTTCGTCATGGAAAACATTTCTAAAAATCCAAAACTTTGTTTTTATATTACCCTTGTATATAAAAACCTATATTTAAAGTTTGAGCTTAATTGACTAAGTAATGGTTGTGTTGTGGGGGTAGGAATTTGTGGGTTTTGTGTGGCGCTATTGTTCCGCTTCAGGTAGTGTTTCGTTTCCGGGTGTATGAACTTATTAAGTGTCCAAGGTAAGTAGATACCCAGGTTTCAAATGCTGACTGGATGCGTCTGTACTTCTTATCGAGAGACATTATCTACTCTGAACCCGCCCTTCAGTTTCAGACTCTCTTGATAGGTAGTACGTAGTTACATGTGTCGCGTTCCTGCCAGTGCAGACTCAGTGTGCTTCAGTCCGTCGCCATTGGCTCCTTGTCTTTATCATTCGCTGGGTACCTGGTAGCAGCAGGGGCTGAGCCCAGAAACCAGAAGATAAAACCATTGGCCATTAATGGTTCCAGTGCACATTATTGCTGCAACCTCGGCCAAGATTGCAGCCTCAGCCGCAAAGTCGGACAAACATTCGAGGGATTACACCACCCCTGCCGCTCTGCTGCTCCTAATCTTACCACTACCTAAATGATGAAATAGTTCAAAATGCCCCTGCGTCCTGATTTTGGCGTCCGATAGTCCTCACCGTGTTGCGCGCCCAATTTAAACCTGTTCGCTATCCGGAATGCGTCGCGCTCTTTTCCCGGCCCTTCTGGCCGCGTTTGTGCCCGTCTGGGCCGATAGCGACCCACTCTCCGGAGTGGCGGTGGAGCTCGACGCGGTCCGGCGGGACCCACTCCCCGGGATGGTGACACCGGCGCCTGAACTGCGCGACGTGCATTTTGCGGAAAAGAGAGCCCTCACTGGTTCCGCCTTTATGGGTTACTTTTCTATTTCCGGATTTTGTACGAGAAGCAAACACCGAGCTACTCATATTCAGAAAGCTGACTTGCTGCAGGGTACACGCACTATTGTCCGGCAGGGGAAGTCTTCGCCGCCGATCCCACCTGGGGAGCATGCTGCTCGAGCAGCGCCTCGCAATGCAACTACGCCACGGCATGCGTCGGGAACGAGGTAGTCGGCGTCGGCGGTGGTCGGGCGAACTGGTTGGTTTCAGTGCGTATCGAGAGACGGAGACCCTGACTAACAGCTGCACACAGCGGACCATCACACACGTGTGACACCATCACGCTGCTCAACTCCAGGGGCGTTGCCAATACGGGCGTCCGAAGTGTTATTCAATGCTTTGGTACCGCGGACTTTTACGACACCCCAAAGACATGGTATCGGCAGCAGTTTGACCGTAGGTCTTTGCCATTGAATACATCATGGAGGCATTGACTTACAGCAACACAGTGACAACTACGAGTCCCACAAAAACGAGGAGAACCGCCGCTCAAACTGTAACGCAGAGGATCACTGTCACTCCGAATGCAGCGTCCTCGTACCTCGGTGGTAGTTGGAAGGGGGGCGAGAGTTGGCTATTTGTGGTGCCTCTTGTTATGACGTATTCTGGGGTGCTGTTAGTATGATAGAGACCTGTTAAAACTCTTTTAGCGTTCACTATTCGCTCTGGAGAAATCTTTAGGAAATCTCATTTTGATTGGATTGGAGGGGCGGGGGAGACGACATGCAGCTCGCTGAAGGCAGCAGAGTCAGCCCTATTGGACCAGAATTCATCGTGTTTCCCACGTTCTAACCAATCCTCAACCAGCAAAGCCGGGACGCCTGGCCAAGGAAGATTTTCGGGCCGCCTTTTTCCGTCGCCGAAGCCGCTTCAAACGGAAAGGCGCCCAGAATCGGGAGTGTTGGGCAAAAAATGTCGCAACACCACAACGGCACCGATTCCTCACCACTCCCCAACAGTCATCCTATCCGGGCACCCAACAGCGGCCGTGCAATTTAGGACTCGTTCAAATCGTGAGGCGCCTCTTTCCATTTGGTTATCGTTTCGCTGCGATGGATGGGATAAGTCTCGCAGCGAGCCTCGTCACTCTGCTTGAGGTTGCCAATGCTGCCAGAGACCTCGGCGAGCGGTTTGCCAAAGCCGCCGGTGAAATTGCTGTGCTTGCAAAGAACATCACCCGTCTCAGCGGTAGCCTCTATTTGTTGGCCGAGGCCTTATCAGATCCCATCGTCCAACAGCACTACAGAAAGAGTAATAAGACCCCCTATTGTGCTCAAGCTTGACACCTGAGTCTAACTGGATATCAAGATGAGATTCGTATCCTGGACGTCCACTTGAACGATGCCCGCTCAGCGCTCCATCGTCTATCCGCCATTCTCCAGAAATACCGTTCCGCCGGGCCGGTTTCTCGCCGAATGATGTGGGTGAAGGACAGTAGCAAGGTTACGAAGCTGCAACAGTCACTCAAGAATACGTGCGACGCCCTGCTGTTCGATCTGAACTCCATCCATTTCCGGACCGCTGCACGCACCCATGTCACATTGAACGATGTCAAGGTATCGGCAGCCGCTATTGTTGCTGGGTCTTCCAGGCTCCCATCAGGTAGCCCTATTCAACAACCGTTTGCCATGGCCGCCAGGGTAAAAGATCCCGGGTCACTCTCCTTGTTCAACTCTACGTTGCCGCCCCGAGGAACTCGATTTGAAAATACCCATGCCCACCCCATTTCCCCGATTTCAGAACTCAGACGAAGATACGAGTGGACTTCGTCCCCACGACCGAGAGCCCGTACGCTTGAATCAGCACTCCGCGCCCTGATGTTTCTTTTACACAGACAGCCAAAGGGCGTGAGACTCCTCTCATCTAACTGTGCGGGTCTGCTGGCGGCGAGTCGCATTCTGAACCGGTTTATGGACCTAACGACACCCGGAATTCAGTATGCAACGTCCGAGCTGTGTGAGATGGCAATGAGGGATAGATGGACATTGCAGGACCTCCAAAACTATCGAAAATCCTCCAAAGACTTCCGTGACGCATTTGGCTCACGTTCGACACCCCTCGCCGGCATCGAATCATGCTGGCTCGACGAACCTGATGCGAAACCCTGGGACGTCGATTTCTTGCAGAAGCTTCTGGCGCTGAACCCCAGCTGGAGGCTGGCAACGCGGCTTGATGATGGACCCACCCAATACAACCCAAGTTATACATCGGACAGCGGCACACCTAACCATCTTCCAATGGTTGCCTTCGCATTCATGGCCAGGGTGTTTCAAATGACACTGCTGATTCCCGAATTCCCCATGGCCAGACCTATGGAACTCACCAAGTTGTCGTTCGAAGAGAGAACTCTGACCCAGTGTTTTGCTTCCAACTTAGAACTCAGAATCCGTACCAACCACGTGGCCACAGTCAGGCAGGCCTTAGTACAGCTCCAGCACAATCATGGTATCAGTTTCCTTCATGTAAGCAGGATGTTTCCCGATCGCTAGTTCTGTGTCAATTTCTGACGCTCTATATTCCCAGATTGCTGTTGCACGGGGAGACTTGGTGGCCTTGGAAAATGCGATGACCTTCCTCTTCAGCGATCAATCCGGAATCCAGTCACCAATGTCCATCCTTAACTACCAAGACACGTCGCTCATGACTCCACTGATGAGGGCCGCTAGGAAGAATGACGTCAATCTCATTGAGATCCTCCTCAGGCGACAGCCAGATGTAAACACTCGGGACTGCAGCGGCAATACGGTTCTCCACCTGCTATTGGATCACCAATTACCGAATCGGAGAGCCTTCGAGGTCTTGAAAAAGGCTGGCGCTGATTTGCGCGTACGCAACAATTTTGGCGAGACTTGTCTCCACTTCGCAGCTTGGCACGAAGATCTCTGCTGTGAATTGATACCCGACATGCAGGTCATGATAAACACCGGTGACAACTATGGGCATACGCCGCTGATGATTGCATCATACTGTGGCCACGCTTTGGCTGTTGCCCAGCTCTGTCACGATGGTGCTCTCGTGCACATGTCGGATTATCTGCAACGAACTGCCATGCACTGGGCAGTTATGGGACTCAGCTCCGATGTTATACCTGTTTTGAGGCGGTACGGCGCACGATTTGATCTTGTAGCGCTCCCGGGCCAACAACCATTATTGAACCAAGCTATTATGAGAGCCAACGAGCTTGGTGTTAACGACTGCACCGTCCTCGTGAAGAGCCTCGTCGAGTGCGGCGCTTCTTTGGACAGCGTCGGCCCTGATGGCCAGACACCGTTACTCTTGGCCGTCTCCTCACACCGTCCTCGGCTGTCACTGTTCAAATACCTTGTCGAGGCGGGCGCAGATATTTCCAGAAATAGTGCGTCCGGCACAAGCCTGTTGTATTACATGTGTTTTGACCGCGGATTCACCGATACTTCAGCATTGCGCGACATGGTGTCTGCGTTGGATTTCCTTCTGGACAACGATATCAATCTGGATCCTACCATGCTTGGCGCCCATGGACAAACCGCCCTGGATCACCTCCTCGTCAACTATTACGGATACAATGACGAGATAGTCGCCCTCAAGGAGTGCGTTCTGCGGAAGCTACAGCTCATGGCAGAAAAAATCGGCGAGGCCTGCAAAACCAGGTTCATTACCTCGTTATGGCGAGTCATCGGCACGCATTTGAGAACGGTATGCGACTCCGACCGTAGAAACATTCATACTGCAGCCACACGCCGCATGTTGGGAATCATGGATGAAGTCTGTGGCAGGAAAGGTTTGAGGCAACGGCACTGGAGTCTTACAGGCAAACGGATGGTGCTCTCTTTTCCGTGGAAAGAGAATTGTTTAGAATACGGCTGGATTCGATTTATTGTGAATGACTTCGAGATTAGAGGGTCGGATCGCCGGTTGTTGAGTTCAATAGGTTGCTTTCATGGGCGATGGGAGGCGGACGGTGACTAGGATAGCCACCTAGGAAAGTAAGTGAGGAAACAGGGGTTAGTAATACAGCGGATCAGAAACGGTAGAGAGTACACTGTCGTCCAATTCCAAGGCTTCGTTAGGTATCAAGTGTGTAATTACAATATAATATTCACTCTAACATCTTGTCTCATCAAAGAATAAAACACCTAATGTATTTGATACCCATCTTTACTTCACAATGCCTGGCAGGATAGTAGGTACATCAGAAATGGCATCTAGTCATTCCAATATCATGGCACCTTGACCACAAAGGCAGGTTGTCTCTAGACACCCACAGCCCTCGATGATCCGCCATACCAGCACATTACATTTTCCTCCACCACCGCCATCAACACCTTAGACAGAGACACGGAGCCTCACAACACGCTTGACGCGCTTCAACTTGCAAGGCTGGTGAGTAGGCTTCGGGACGCACTCCGCCCCCTTGGTGACCTCATTGCCATTCAGCGTCACCGCGCCGCCGAGAGCATAGAAACCACCAACGTTGGTCGCGCCCGTGTTGGCAGTGATAGACGAAAGAGCCAAGATGTTGCCAGCGAATTCCGTGCCCGAGCCAAGGGTGGCCGAGCTGCCGACTTGCCAGAAGATGTTGCAGGCGGATGCGCCGTTGACGAGCTTGACGGACGCTCCGGAGCCGGTGATCAGGGACGAGCCGGTCTGGAAGACCCAGACGCTTTCGGTGTTGTTGAGGCCGTCGAGGATGAGGTCACCGTTGAGAGCGCCCGTGGTGGAGAAGGAGTACACGCCGGGGATGATGGTGAGGCCGGCGAGGTCTCCCTCGAGGGGCTCGGAATTCTTCGCGGCGGCGACATCGTAGGCAGCTTGGAGGTCCGTGTGTGCGTCCAAGGCATGCGCATTGGCGGTGTGGGTTGATCCGGTGATCTTTCCGGGCGGGAAGCCAGTGATGGCCTTGCCGGGGGAGATGCCGAGGTCGCCGGTGACGATTGATTCCCCGGTATTGGTGACGGTCGAGGCCCCAAGGACCGCGAAGGGTGCGGCCTTGCCAAGATTGACCGCCTGGGCGCGGATGGCGCCGGCAAAGGCCAGGGCGAGCCCGAGTTGGCGAAGACTGGGCATGATGAGAGAACAAAAAGGTTAAACGAGAGTGTCGAAGAAAATTAGAATCGTGATGATGCAAGTCTTTGGAGTATTAACGAGTGTGGGTGGAAATAATTCCTAGAACGTGCAAAGAAAGAAGATCTGCGCGCTCCCCTTAAAATACGGGCGCGCTTGTTAGTGCAGTATTGTTGCCGCTAGTCAGGCCTTGATCCTGAATGCAGGGGCAAGGCGATAGCAAATCTCTCTCAGAGTCCCATTTTGCGCAATGCGGCTAGACCACCAGCCGATCTATCCACCAGGGGTCCATCGCAGGTAACCCCGGGATTTCCCAGTGGATTGCTGGTGGATGGCACTAGTCGAAGAATCATGCGAGGAATATTTTGTTTTCTCCTCCCCTGTCCCCTGGTGCACCCCTGCCATGCGAATAGCCTCCATGACGTAGCCCCCTGACTCAACCTCACGCTAGCTCCCAGCAAACACTCCTCCCCACTCATGAAACTTCCACCACCGGCTTCGTCGCCACAATAACCGTCAAGTTGGGATCCGCCACAAAGTCTTTCCAAAACTCAGCATCCCCCTTCGCCACCTCCGTCATGCTACGAGCCCCAGAAAAGATCCTGATGATGGCGCTTCCATCGTTATGCTGCTGGTGGCGGCTGTCTCGTCCCGTAGTCGCCCGTGTAAGCACGCGCCGCATCACAATATCCCGGACAAATCCCTCGGGGAAGCATAACCGTGCTTGTCGAAATTGAAGATCTTGCCCTCTGGATAACGTCGGAGAAGCTTTGCGAGCATCTTTTCCGGCACCGTCAGATGGAAGGACAAATCTTGGTTGCCGTCGATACTGGACATGTCGAATGTGGAGAAGCCAAGGATGCGGCAGCCGGGGGACACCTTCGGCTGCATTCACTGGGCGGCACGACGCCCCCAAGAGTAACTCCTGGAAATCCTTTACCATCACTTCACTAGTGACCGATACGAAGCTATGCGACAGAGTGTTATTGGATTCGTGCTTTTCCGCCTGGTCACGGTGATTTGCGGTGTATCATGGGGCGTCTAAAGGGCGGACGTTGAAATAATTCGAACGGAAGCAGGCACCCAACACCACAGGCGGCTGATTGGGGCATGCGACTGCCGCAAAACGAGCATGGAAGGACGACCTCCGACATTTCCGTCTTGTCCAATCTGAGCAAGGGATAGAGGGGTTACACTCGAACAATCATTGGCATTCAATCCATCACAAGGCTACATCAACGCTAATGATCCATGAGAGACGCCAGCAGGGCAGTCGGATAATGCAAAAGAGGCCTTGGAGTGCTGCTATTTGGTAATTACATGCCTTGGAGGGTCGGGGTTTCTGTCCGCATATTGTCATGGTGCCAAGGTCCAACATGATGAGCGGAGAAGATTTTGAACTAGAATTACCCAGGGAGGAAACATGTCAGCTGTGCATCCTCCTTTGTGTACTAGAGTGGACTGTTGCCCATCCCGAGGCCTCTCGGGTTGATGTGTTACTGCCTCTGATCAAGACCAAATCGGATTTTGAAACAACAAGCCTACCTTACACTTGCGTCACCATGAGGCCCAACATTTCTGCAGTGTTCATCGCTACGGCGCATGCACAGATGCAGGTGAGCTTCCCCGGACCCCATGGAACCATTCATCGGTCCGAGTCTTCGGCATCAAACTGACAGACATACCTTACGACAGAAAGTCTCGGTCAATGGCGTCGACCAGGGACAGCTCGTCGGTCTTCGTGCCCCGAACAACCCGAATCCGGTCGTGAACGTGTATGACCCCAACATGGCTTGCGGCCAGCCTGGCTACCGCTCCAGCGTTGTAATCAACGCCAAGGCCGGCGACAAGATTGTCGCTTTCTGGGGCCACGCCATCGGCGGTGCGCAGTGGCTTGGCGACCCTGCCGAATACATTGACAGATCCCACAAGGGCCCTATCATGAACTACATGGCCAAGGTCGACAACACCGCCACCTCGTCTGCGGCAGGACTCAAGTGGTTCAAGGTCTCGGAAGAATCCTTCAACGCCGGGCAAAGGCGATGGGCAGTCGACGATATGATTGCGAACAAAGGGTGGTCGTACACCACGATCCCTACTTGCATCGCGCCAGGCCCGTATTTGCTGAGAGTCGAGCTGCTAGCCCTACACTCGGCCTATGGTAACATGGGTGCCCGGTTCTACCAGTCCTGCGCGCAACTCAATGTGTCTAGTTCGGGCACGCTAGTGTCGACCTAGACGGTCTCGATCCCTGGCCTCTACTAGTAGAACGACCCGAGCATCCTGATCTAGATCTGGGTCAACGGTAGAGATGACAACGGCGGCAGGCCTTACAAGGCCCCCGGCCCTGCACCCATGACGTGTTAGTTAAGCTCTACGACGCCTTTTCCCAGCAGGGGTCCCACGAAAAGGAACCGAGTCCCACAGAATTCGAGTCGGAAGCGCCTTTCCTTCACCCCATTCCTTTGCACAAGGGGTCTTCCGGGGGACTTGTAGTCTTGGACCGAGAATATATATATCTGTTCCTACACTAGCATGTCCTTGCCAGGATTGTTCTCGTTTCCGCTGATTAGATCCAGTCATCAATTCACGCCAGTGGGAGGACTTGCAGTACAAATTGTCAAGTCTCCAACTCCTCGCAGTGAAGGCCGGCGTAGAAGTCCGAGAGTTCCAGTCTATCAAGACCGTTCCATCTGCTAGGAAACCAAGTCTACAGTCAACCGGTCAGGACCAGCCCCGAATGTAATCGGCCTAAAAACCAATGATGCCCGGCTGGAGTAGTGTGAGCCGCATCAAGAGACCTGAAAAAAAAAATCGGAAGTCGTGCCTCCGCAGAGCCGGCCGTACCTCGAAGGATCACCGCACCAATGCCGCTCGTTCACAGCCGCAGAGCCCGGTTTCATGGCAGGGCACGACCCGACTTCGACATGTTGCGTCTAGATCCCCGGCAGTTGTAAGGACGTTAAGACGGACTGCTGGTGATTTCCTTCAGTCCACGCAGCTTTGGGGAGGTCAGCTCACGGATATTACACCAGCCTAAAATGGCACGGCGACCGCTCCTCCGCTGAGCCTCCTCAGGGAGGACAGTCGATGCACCAATCAGAATCGCAGTTAATATAACCTTGTTGCCCGTGTCGGCTTCTTGGATGGAAAGTCCCCTCATGAAATGTTTTTGGTATCTTCACCAACAATACACGTCAGCCTGGCGGTCCCGAAACCTCCGAGACCCAACTGCCGAGTTGAAGGAACTTCGATGTTCTCAAAAGTCTACTCAAAGGTTGCAGAGGCTAATCGTACTTATACATAAACATCGCCACGTTCACCCCTATCATCGAGCTGAACGATACGTGTCGGTCATTCTCATCTACCATCTTACCTACGTACCTAACCCACTTTGCAAATGGCATTCCGAACTCTCGCCACCATTGCGCTGACCCTGTTTTTTGCGTTCAACGATGTTGTTGCAGTTGCACCGTCTCCAGGCTGCGGTCGGAACCAAGCCTCCGGCACCGTATCCTCTACGACAACGGTAAATGGAAAACGACGATCGTATATCACCAACATCCCAGCCAACTACAACAGCTCGAATCCCTACCGACTGATCTTCATGTTTCACGGTCTGGGAAGTATGTTATTCCGCTACCTCTGCAGCCCCCCTGAAACAATCCTGACCAACGATTATCGCATCAGACAGTGCATCCGCCGTAGCCAACGGCCAGCAAGGCTTCCTGCCCTTCATGGGCCTTCCTCCTCTCGCCAACGGAGACACCATAGGTGCCATCTCCGTTGCCCCCGAGGGGCTGAACAGCGGATGGGCGAATTCCGGCGGCGAGGACATCGCATTCGTCGATCAGATGATCAAAGAAATCGAGACTAAGTTCTGCATCGACCAAAACCTCCGCTTCTCGACTGGCTTCAGCTACGGCGCTTCAATGAGCTATACCATCGCGTGCGCCCGTGCGAAGCAATTCCGCGCCGTGGCAGTCATATCGGGAGCAAGGTTGTCTGGGTGTGATGGCGGAAGGGATCCGATTGCGTTTTACGGTCAACATGGGTCGAGTGATGGCACGATTCCGATTGCAAGTGGGAAGCAGCTGCGGGATACATTTATAGCCAACAATGGCTGCACCAGGCAGACGACTGTGGATGCGGCTGCTGGCTCGGGGGTCTTGGCCAAGACTCAGTATCAGGGTTGTGTGGAAGCTTTTCCGGTTACTTGGATTTCTTTTGATGGAGGGCATACTTCGGCGCCGACGACTAGGGGGGCAGCGAAGCCGTTTACCCCTGACGAGACCTGGGCGTTTTTTAAACAGTTTACGTAGGTAGTTGGTAGGAGGGTGAAAGGTTGTCGATTAAGTGCAAATTGTATCTAGGTACCTAAGTCCTTTGGCATTAAGGTCCGTTGTCGCATTTCCAGAAGAAGAAAAAAGAGACAGACTTTCCGGCATGTGCTACGCTTGACCGGCGTAGGTCCCAGATGGCCATCGCATCTTCTTTGCAACTGCCGACCTCAATTCTGAGAGAAGTGCCGGGTGACAATGCTGCAGTCCCCCGCCCGCCCCGGCTGTGCTGGGTCTAGGCAGACGTCTTTCAGCTAGCTCTGCTCCGGCCTCGTCAAGTCTCGGCGGATTCATTTCGACACCCTACGATGACTTGCTCTTAGAGTCTCGGTGGAGTTAGTGGCACAGAGATAAGGTACCT
>Ga0247758_1000195_pt1 | contig 51283 bp, 50 predicted proteins | sample UWRJL156409C4_FD_180950 | JGI IMG/M metagenome (GOLD analysis project Ga0247758, IMG submission 180950) | Plant litter microbial communities from Arlington Agricultural Research Station in Wisconsin, United States - UWRJ-L156-409C-4 | ecosystem: Environmental > Terrestrial > Plant litter >...
GTGGCCCATGTGCGAGATCGCGCGCTCGCCGACCGCCACGTCGAACACCGAGAGGTGCTCGCCCTTGAGCCCGGGGGCCCCGACGATCGTGTTGTGCTCGGTGATGTACGCGCCGATCTGGTCGACCTCGGCCTCGGCGTAGCCCAGCGTCTGCAGGGCCAGCGGGACGGTCCGGTTGGGGATCGTCATGTAGCCGCCGCCGACGAGCTCCTTGAACTTGACCAGGGAGAAGTCGGGCTCCACGCCGGTCGTGTCGCAGTCCATGAGGAAGGAGATCGTCCCCGTGGGGGCGAGCACCGTGGCCTGCGCGTTGCGGTAGCCGTGGGCCTCGCCGAGCGCGACCGCCTCGTCCCAGGACGTGCGCGCCGCCTCGAGCAGCGCGGTGTCCGAGCAGGAGGACTCCGGGATGACGTACGAGGCGTCCCGGTGCATCCGCATGACGTTGTTGTGCGCCTCGCGGTTCTCGGGGTAGCGCTCGTAGGGCCCGATGCCCGCCGCGACCTCGGCCGACTGGCGGTACGCGCGGCCGGTCATCAGCGCGGTGATCGCCGCCGCCGTGCCGCGGCCCTCGTCGGAGTCGTACGCCATGCCGTTGGACATGAGGAACGCGCCGAGGTTGGCGTAGCCGAGGCCGAGCTGGCGGAACGCGCGGGCATTGACGCCGATCTCCTCGGTCGGGTAGCTGGACGGCCCGACGACGATCTCCTGCGCGAGGAAGACGACGTCGACGCAGTGCTCGAACGTCTTCGTGTCGAACGTGCCGTCGGGGCGGCGGAACTTCATGAGGTTCAGCGACGCGAGGTTGCAGGCCGAGTCGTCGACGTGCATGTACTCCGAGCACGGGTTCGAGGCGTTGATGCGCCCCGAGTTCGGGCTCGTGTGCCACTGGTTGATGATCGTGTCGTACTGGATGCCCGGGTCGGCGCAGCGCCAGCCGGCCTCGGCCATGTCCTGCATGAGCTGGCGGGCCTTGATCGGCTCGCCGATCGGCTCACCGGTCTGCCGGGCGATGAGGTGCCAGTCCTCGTCGTTCTCCACCGCGCGCATGAAGGCGTCGGTGACGCGGACCGAGTTGTTGGCGTTCTGGTACTGGATCGACTTGAAGCCGTCACCGTCGATGGACATGTCGAAGCCCGCGTTGCGCAGGGCCTCGGCCTTGTCCTCCTCCTTGGCCTTGCACCAGATGAACTCCTGGATGTCCGGGTGGTCGATGTCCAGGACGACCATCTTGGCCGCGCGGCGCGTCTTGCCGCCCGACTTGATCGTGCCGGCCCAGGAGTCGGCGCCGCGCATGAAGGAGACGGGGCCGGAGGCCGTGCCGCCCTTGCTCAGCGGCTCCATCGACCCGCGGATGTTCGACAGGTTGATGCCGGAGCCCGAGCCGCCGCGGAAGATGCGGCCCTCGCGGGTGTTCCAGTCGAGGATCGAGTCCATCGTGTCCTCGACGGACAGGATGAAGCAGGCCGAGCACTGCGGCTGCTCCTCGAACCCGACGTTGAACCAGACCGGCGAGTTGAAGGCCGCCATCTGGTGGACCAGGATGTACGTGAGCTCGGCTTCGAACGCGTCCCCGTCCTCAGCGCTGGCGAAGTACCCGCGCGAACGGCCCCAATCGGCGATGGTCCCCGCGACCCGGCCGATCATCTGCTTGACGGAGCGCTCCCGCGACGGTGACCCCGTCTGGCCGCGGAAGTACTTCTGGGCCACGATGTTGGTCGCGTTCTGTGACCAGGACCGTGGGAACTCGACGTCTTTCTGCTCGAAGGCGACCTTGTCGCCGTGCGCGATCCGCGCGTCGCGGATCTCCCAATCGATCTCCTCGAACGGGTGCACGCCGGGCGTGGTGAAGCGACGGGCGACCGTCATGGGCTGTCCTGGACGGGCAGGGGCTGCCGCGGTCGGGGTCAGCAGGGTGTGGGGCGTGGTCTCCATCGGCCTCTTCTTTCGAGCTCAGCGTCCGCTACGGGGATGCGCGGGGGTTCGTGAGTCTCCCGCGTGCGGCGGTCGGAACGAGGGCCATTTCGCAAAAACCCCTGGAATTTAGGGGAAAAATTTCTTGCACGCCCCCTGCTTCCGCTTCACAAAGTATAGCGGGTGGGGGTATGCGGCCGGCCGGGTGGACGCCCGCGGACGGCCTAGCGACCGATGCGAACCCAGTCGGTGAACTCCGACCAGGTGCCGCTGACGCGCCAGGACGCTTCCGAGCAGCTGTGCCGGGCCCGCCGCAGCCACGGCGGATCCCACGCGCGCCACCGGGCGATCGCCGCGATCAGCACGAGGAGCAGGGTCAGGCCGCCGACCACGATCAGCAGGACGACGAGCGGGCTGGGCGACGGGTCGGTGTCGACGCCGCCGGTGCCGGACAGGCCGACGACCTGCTTGGGCGCCGCGACCGGGGCCGCCGGGGCGGCGGGCGCGGGCGTCACCGGCGGGGTCGCCGCGGGCGGCGTGGCGGCCGCCGTGTCGCCGGGCACGGGCACGATCGGGGCGACGTCCTGCGCCGGGGGCTCGGGGACGCCCGTCGTGGCGGTGGGGGCGGTGGACGTGGTCGCCGTCGTCTGCGTCGCGGTGGTCACCGGCGTCGTCCCGGCGGGCGCCGTGGGCGTCGTCGTCTGGGCCGTCGCGACGGCCGGGACGGCGGTCAGCAGGGCCAGGGCCGCGGCGGCCGCGGTGAGGAAACGGGGGACCATCCCCTACAACGATGCCATGGTGATGGCTCCGATGACGCCGGCCACCCGCAGGCCGACGAGCACGGCGGCCGCCAGGACGACGCCCAGGAGGATCGCCCGGCGCGTCTCGGGGGTGGTGGAACGGTGCTCGACCTCCTGTGCGTGGGCTCGCCTTCGACGGCCCCGGGGCGGCTCGTCGTAGGCCACCAGCGAGGCGTCCCCCTCCCGCAGGCGCGCGGCGCGGCGGCCGGCCGCGGTCTGCTGCGGCGGGAGGTCGAAGGACAGGTCGAAGTCGTCCGCGTTCCACTCGGGCGGGGGATGGGGCTCGTACTGGGGGACGTCGTGCTCGGCCCACGCCGGCCGGTCGGGGATGTGGCGGTCCAGCCACTCGCTCGCGGTCTGGCGCTGGGGATCGGGATCGGGATCGAAGGCGGGCGCCGGCTCGGGCTCGGACGGCGGGACCGGCACGGCATCGCCGACCGGCTCGAACCGGTCGGTCCCCGCGTCGCCGAACGGGCCGAACACCGAGACGGCGTGTGACGGCTCGTCCTCGGGGACGACGGCGGGTGCGGGGTCGGGCTCCGGGTCGGGGGCGGGCGCCTCGGCGACGGGCGCCGGCTCGGGGTCGCCCTTCGCACCCGCTGCGGCCGCCTCGTCCTCCTCGGGCGGCAGCGAGAACGCGACCGTCGGCTGGTCGACGGCGAGCAGCGCGGCGCGTCGGGGCGGAGCCGGGCCTGGCTCGGGCACGGGGTCCGGGTCGGCCGCGGGCTCGGTCTCGGCCGCGGCCGCCGGCGCGGCCGCGTCGGCGGCGCCGGCCTCGGTCTCGGCCTCCAGCGCCGCGATCCGCGCGTGCGCCTCGGCCAGCTCCCCCTGCAGGTGAGCGCGTTCCTCGGCCAGCGTCACCAGCTCCCCCGTCACCTGACGCAGGCGGCTCTCTGCCGTCTCGGTCCGGGCCTGGTGCTCGCGGGAGCGACGCCGCTCCTCGATCGTCTCCTCCGCGACCTCCTTGGCCTGCAGGGCGCGCAGCCGCTCGCGCTCGTCCTCGAGCTGGGTGCGCAGCGCGTCCCGGGCCCGCTCCAGGTCGGCGGCGCGGGCGGCGTGCTCGCGCGCCTGGGTCTGCGCGGCGACCTGCGCGCGCGTGGCCTCCTCGGCCAGGGCGCGCTGCGCGGCGACGGCCTCGCCGGCCCGCGCCTGTTCCAGGGCGACGCGGGCGTCGATCTCCGCCTGGGCGCTCTGCACGCCGCTCTCGGCCTCCAGCGCGCGGCGGCGCTGTGCGGCGAGCGCCTCGTCCAGCTCGCGCACCCGGGCCTGGGCGACGGCCAGCGCGCCGGCGGCGGCCTCCGCGTCCCGGGCGCGCTGGGCGGCGTCGGCCCGTGCGTGGTCGCGCTGGGACTCCAGCTCGGCGCCGACGCGCGCCAGGTCGCTCTCCGCGGTGTCGGCGCGCAGCGTCTCGGCGGCGCGGGCGGCACGCTCGCGGTCGAGGTTGGCCTCCGCGTCGCGCAGCGCGCGGCGGCGCTCGTCGGCGAGCAGCTCGGCCTGGGCGCGCAGCGTGCGCTCGTGGGCCAGCTCGGCCACCGACGACCTGCTGAAGCGCCGTCCCCGTCCGCGCGGGGCGGGGGCGGGGAGGTCGACGATGATGCCGCGCCCGGCGTCGAGGGCGAACGCCATGCGGGCGTCGTCCTGCAGCAGCGCGGCGGGCGTGGGGTAGCTGGCCCGCCACAGCTCCGCGTCGGGGCCGGCCTGGGGTGCCGTCGCGTCGGGACCCGGGAGCGAGGCCAGCCGCTGGCTGCGGCGGCCGTCGTCGACCACCAGGGTGGGCATCGGGAGGGGTTCGCGGGCGTCGGCGTACCAGCGGCCCTCCAGGCGCAGCAGGACGGTCCCGGCGTTGACGGGGACGATCTCGAACAGCTCGACATCCAGGCGGGGCGTCATACGGTGGGGTCCGATGGTGCCAGGAGGTCGTCCAGCGCCGCAAGCGCCGCGTCGAGCAGCGCTGGCTCGGAGAGGGTCGCGTCGAGCGTCACGATGCGCTGCGGCTCGGCGAGCGCGAGCTCGTCGTAGGCGGCCGCGACGGCCGAGAAGAACGCGCCGTCCTCCTGCTCCATCCGGTCGGCGTCCCCGCCGCGTCCGGCCAGCCGGGCGCGTCCGGCGGCAGGGTCGATCCGCAGCAGCAGCGTGCGATCGGGGACGAGGCCGCCGGTGCCGAAGGCGTTGATCGCGGCGATCGCGTCCCGGCCCAGCCCGCGGGCACCGCCCTGGTAGGCCAGGGACGAGTCGACGAACCGGTCGAGCAGGATCCACCGGCCCTCCTCGAGGCCGGGACGCACGCGCTCGGCGACGAGCTGGGCGCGGGCCGCGGCGTAGAGCAGCGCCTCGGCGGCGGGATCCATGCACAGCTCCGGGTCCTGCACCAGGGTGCGGATCCGCTCGGAGAGCGTCACGCCGCCCGGCTCGCGCAGCAGCTCGACGTCGAGCTCGCGGTCGAGCAGGGCGTGGGTCAGCGCGAGCGCGAGCGTCGACTTGCCGGCGCCGTCGATGCCCTCGATCGTGATGAGCCGGCCGCGTGCCATGACGGCGCCGACGATACCCGTAGCATCGGGCCCCGCCGTGCTTCCCGCTCTCGAACGCCATCCCCACGCCCGCGCGGTGCTGGGCGGCGCCCTGCCTCCGCAGGGCCGCCCCTCGCACGCCTACCTCTTCCACGGCCCGCCCGGTGCGGGCAAGCGCGCCGCGGCCCGGGCGTTCGCCGCGGTGCTGCTCGCCGAGGGCTCCTCGGATCCCGCGGGCGCGCAGGCCCGGGTCGAGCACGGCACCCATCCGGACCTCACGTGGGTCGTCCCGACGGGGGCCACGGAGATGCGGGTGAGCGACATCGACGAGGCCGTCGTGGCCGCCGCGACGCGCACGCCGTTCGAGTCGCGCCGCCGGGTGTTCGTGATCGAGGGCGCGGATCTCATGAACGACAACGCGGCCAACCGGATGCTCAAGACGCTGGAGGAGCCGCCGTCGTTCGTGCACCTCGTGCTGCTGACCGACCGGCCCTCACGGGTGCTGCAGACGATCTCCTCGCGCTGCCAGCCGGTGCGCTTCGACGCGCTGTCCCCCGAGGACATCGCGCGCAGCGGCCTGCACGGCATCGCGCCCGAGACGGCGCTCGCCTGCGCCCGGCTGGCGCTGGGCGACGGCGAGCGCGCGAAGATGCTGGCCTACGGCGACGGGGCCGCGCTGCGCAGCGAGGCGGAGACGTTCGCGCGGGCCGCGTGCGCCGGGACGGTCCGGCCGCTGGCCGCGGAGGCCCTGATCGATCGGGCCAAGGCGCTGGGCGCCGCGGTGGCCGCGTCGATCGAGGAGACGACCGCCGAGGGCATGGACATGCTCCCCAAGAAGGAGCAGGCGCGGGCCCGGCGCGAGGGCGAGGAGCGCGCCAAGCGCGCGGCCCGTGGCGCGCAGACCGACGGCCTGGACCGGGCGCTGGTGCTCGTGGGCCTGTGGCTGCGCGACGTGGCGTGCGTGATGGACGGTGCGCCGGAGCTGATCCACGCGGTGGACCGGCGGTCGCAGTTGGAGGAGGACGCGGCGTCGCTGGCCGATCGCGGCGTGCGCCCCAACCGGCTGCGGGACGCGATCGCGGTGATCGACTCCACCCGCTTCGGCCTGCGGGAGCTCAACCTGACACCGGACCTGGCGCTCGACGCGCTCGCCTCGCGGCTGGCCCGCGGCCTCGCGGGCTGAGCGCACCGCCGGCCCCCTGCACGGCGGTGCGGCCCAGCCCGTCCCCGGCGCGGGCCGCTAGTGGTCGGTCTCGCCGATGAACTCGAGGATGAACGCGCCCACGATGCCGACGGTGACGAGCAGTCCGCCGAAGGCGATCAGGAGCCACAGCAGCGTGCCTTCGATCACGAGGACGCAGGCCAGGAGGGTCATGGTCAGCATGGCCCCCCACAGCGCGAAGAGCAGGGTGTTGGTGCCCTCCTCGACGAGCTCGTGCGGCGTGGTCTCGGTTCCCGTGGTCGCGCTCATGCCGGGAGCTTCGCGCGGGCGGGGCGGTCCGCCATCCGGGGTCGTCGCCCCGCCGGCTGCGGGAAAGTACGGAGCTGCGCGCGGCGGGCGGGCGGCCCGCCGGACGGTCGCCGGCCGCTAGCTGATCGCGCCGGCGGCGAGCAGGATCAGCACGAAGGTCGCGAAGGCGAGCCGGTAGACCACGAACGCGGCGAGCGTGTGGGTGCGCAGGTACTGCAGGAGGAAGGCGATCGAGGCGTAGCCGACCACGAAGGCGACCACGGTGGCGATGATCGTGGGGACCGTCCCGGCGTGCGCTCCGCCGTCCGCGGAGCCGATGTCCTTGAGCTCGTAGAGCCCAGAGAGCACGACGGCGGGGACCGAGAGCAGGAACGAGAACCGGGCGGCGGCCTCGCGGGTGAAGCCGAGGTAGAGGCCGGCGACGATCGTCGAGCCGCTGCGGGAGACGCCGGGGATGAGCGCGAGGGCCTGGACCAGGCCGATCAGCAGCCCGGAGCGGGTGTCGAGGTCCTTGATCTCCCGTGTCTGCTTGGCCTGCGCGTCGATCACGGCCATGATGATCGAGAAGACGATCATCGCGCCGGCGATCACGCCGAGGCTGCGCAGCGGGCCCTCGATCTGGCTCTTGAAGACGATGCCCGCGATGCCGATCGGGATCGTGCCGATGATCAGGTACCAGCCGATGCGCGAGTCCAGCGTCTTGCGGATCTCGGGATCGCGCAGCCCGGCGAACCAGGCCTTCAGGACGGTCCACAGGTCGTTGCGGAAGTACAGGAGCACCGCGGCCATCGTGCCGAGCTGGCAGACCGCGGTGAACGCGGCGCCCGGATCCTCCCAGCCGAAGATCGCCGGGACGATCCGCAGGTGGCCGGAGCTGGAGATGGGCAGGAACTCGGTGAGGCCCTGCACGATGCCCAGGACGATGGCTTCAAGCGCGTTCATCGGCGACGGACCCTAGCGGCGCATACGTCAACGGCCGGTAAAGGCCAGCGGTCTTGCGGCACGGGAGCCCGCCTACCGCGGTGGGCGGGCCATATCGGCGATCGGCCCCAGGTTGGGGGTCTCGCCGTGCAGCCGGAAGTCCCGGAAGCCGTGGAACTGGGCGTTGCGCGGGCCGTGGAAGTCGGCGCTCCCCGTGGTCAGCAGGCCCCGTTCGCCGGCCACGCGGACGAGCAGGCGGGTCTGCTCCTCCGTGTGGGTCTTGTAGAACGCCTCGACGCCGTCGATCCCGTGCTGCTCCTGGAAGCGCGCGAGCGTGGCGACGACCTCGTCGGGGTCGTCCACGTCCCAGAACGGATGCGCCCAGATCGCCACGCCGCCCGCGTCGTGGATCGCCCGGATCGCCTCGTCGACCGTCGGCGTGAGCCGCAGCGCGAAGGCCGGCGTGCCGGGGATGAGGTAGGCGACGAGCAGCTGGCTGGGGTCGCCGTCGAGCCCTTCCGCGCGCAGGCGCTCGGCGTTCCCGGGATGGGAGAAGACGGAGGCGGCCAGGTGGGGGCGCCCGACCGGCTTGCCCTCGGCCCGGATCCGCTCGAGCGGAGCGTCGTCGATCTGCCATCCGAGGTCGCGGAGCGCGTCCTCCATCCGGGTGACCCGCGCGGAGCGGTCCGCGCGCCACGCCCGCAGGTGCTCGGCGAACGCCGGGTCGCGGTGGTCGATGCCGTAGCCGAGGATGTGGAGGTCGGCGTGCTCGTCGTCGATCGACGAGAGCTCCGTCGCGGGCACGACGCGGATGCGCCCCCCGCTCGCTTCGGCCGCCGCGAGCGCGAGCTCGATGCCGTCCACGGTGTCGTGGTCGGTGAGCGCCAGCAGCTCCACGCCCGCCTCGATCGCGGCGGCGACCACCTCCGCGGGGCTCAGCTGCCCGTCGGAGAACAGCGAGTGCGCCTGCAGGTCGAACGTGGGGGCGGCCTCGCTCATGCGGCGGGCTCGATCTCCTGCTCGGGGTCGGCCTCCTCGGCCACCTCCGTGAGCGTGGTGCGCTTGGGGATGAGCTTCGCGGCGGCGTCGATCCGGGCCTTCAGCGGCGTCGCGGTCTTCCCGACGATCTGCCGCTCGGCGCTGCCCATCTCCGGCCAGGCCTCGCGCAGCTCGGCGAGATGCTCCTCGGCGACGTCGAGCGCCTCGCGGGCGTTCTGGTACGCGGTCTCGGCGATCGCCGCTTCGGCGGCTTCGACCTGCAGGCTGGCATCGGCAAGCAGTTTGAGGTGCTCCATGGGGTTGACCCTATGACGCCGCAAGGACGACGAGGCCGCTTCTTCGCACTTCCGTGACGCGATGACACGAAGTCGTCACGAACCGGTGGGGGTTCGTGACGACTCCGGCCCGGTCAGCGGCGCAGGACCCGCTCGCAGTTCGCGTAGCCGTCGGTGCGATCGACCCGCACGGTGTCGTAGCCGGGGCCGCAGTCGACCTTGTCCTTGCCGCCGCCGATCACGTTGATCTCGTCGTCGCCCGGCCCGCCGTCGACCGTGTCGGGGTCGCCGCCGCCGCGGACGATGTCGTCGCCGTCCCCGCCCGACAGGCGGTCGCGGCCGGCGTCGCCCTGGACCTCGTCGTCGCCGGGGCCGCCGTCCAGCGTGTCGTTGCCGCCGCCGCCGAGGAGGCGGTCGGCGCCGTCGCCGCCGAACAGGCGGTCCTTGCCGTTGGAGTTCGGCTTCGTGTCGCCCCACAGCAGGTCGTCGCCGCCGTTGCCGATGAACGTGTCGGGCCCGGTGCCGCCGAACATCGTGTCCGGCTTGCTCGTGCCGCGGTGCGTGCCGCCGCGGTTGGTCGAGCGGTAGGCCACCGGCAGGTTCTCGATCGCCTCGGCGATGTGGCTGGGCACCACGTGCTCGCAGCTGCCGCCGCGGATCGACTTCACGTCACCGTCGGTCATCCACTGGCGGCCCTTCTGCGGCTCCGGCTCCTTCACGTCGATGAACACCGTGTCGTCGCCGGGACCGCAGTCGATCTTCTCGTCCGTGGACAGGTCGTTGGCGAAGATCACGTCGTCGCCGTCGCCACCCTCGATCACGTCGTGCCGGGGGCCGGAGTAGATGACGTCGTTGCCGTTCTGGCCGCGCAGCACGTTGCGGCCCGTGCCGGCGCTGAGGATGTCGTTGCCGGACCCACCGTAGATCGTGTCGGAGCCGATGCCGCCCTCGACCTTGTCGTTGCCGTCGTCGCCGAAGAGGATGTCCGACCCGTAGCCGCCGTCGAGGCTGTCGTCGCCGCTGCCGCCGTGGAGCGTGTCGTAGCCGATGTTGCCCAGGACGGAGTCGTCGCCGGACCCACCCGTCACCTCGCGGTCGTCGCCGCTGCCCGCGTCCACGGTGTCGTCGCCGGGACCAGCGTCGATCTTGTCGCGGGCCGCGTCACCGAACACCTGGTCCGCGCCGCCACCGCCGCGCACGTTGTCCTGGCCGGTGCCGCCGTCGACGATGTCGTCGCCGTCGCCGCCGGAGATGCGGTCCTTCTGCGGGCCGCCGAACAGCCGGTCGTTGCCGTCGCTACCGTCGATGAGGTCGTCACCGTAGCTGCCGAAGACGGTGTCGTCGCCGGGGCGGGCGATGATGTGATCGGCCTTCGACGTGCCGTTCAGCCGGTTGGCCGCGCTCGTGCCGCGGATCGTCTTGGCCAGCACCGGCGCGGAGAGCACCGCCAAGCCCACGAGGGACAGCAGGACGATGACGGCTGTTCGGACGGGGCGGGGATGGTTCGACGGCATGAGGTATCACCAAGCAATGTGGAGGACGGATCGTTGAACGTCAACGGCGGTCACCCCCGAGCGACCTCGTGTTCTGCTCTACCCACTGGTCCGTGCCGACCCCTCGCCACGGTTCACAACCCGGCGCGCGGGCGGTGGTCGGATCCGGGAGCATCGCGCTCGAACACAACGTCGTCGGCAAGGATCTCCATGAAGCGTCTCGCTCTGCTCGTACTCACCGCCGTGCTGCTCGTCACCGCCTCCGTCGCCTGGGCCGGCTACATCCCGGGGAAGAGCAAGGCGTCCGGGGACGTCAACGGCGACGGGCGGACCGACCGCATCACCTTCAAGGGCAAGCAGGGGAAGAACGGCAAGCTCACCGTGAAGCTCGCCAAGGGCAAGACGATCTCGACCACCAAGGACCTGAAGTTCCTCCTGTCGCCCGAGCCGGGCATCGTGACGGTGCGCGACGGGAAGATCACGGTCATGCGGGACCACATCTCGACCTGCAACACCTACGTCGTCTTCGCCGTGAAGAAGGGGCAGCTCAAGAAGGTCGATCGCTACTGCACCAAGTTCGCCAAGGGCGAGGAGTGACGAGCGCGTTCCTCGAGGATGAGATCCGTGCCGCTTTGGCGCTAGACTGCGCCGCGCGCAGGGTCGACGGGCAGGAGCGCCGAGGGGCGATCCGACGTGTAGTGTCCAGTCGGCTCGTCGGGAGGCCGGGTCAGCACGCTGATCAAGCCTCCGGGCACGCGTAGTTGCAGGACAAAGCTGCCGCCGTAGCTCAGTTGGTAGAGCACTTCACTCGTAATGAAGGGGTCAGCGGTTCGAATCCGCTCGGCGGCTTGGCACGGAATCGCGCTCATGGAGCCGAATCCGCCCCGAAGCCCCAGGGTCGATCATCGTCTCTGGGAAGCTCCCCGGCATGATCGTCCGCGTCTTCGTCGCCGTTGCCATCTCCGCGATCGTCGGCCTGCTGTTGGCGTTCGCGCCCGCAGCGGCCTTCGCGAAGCACTGTCCGTACGTCCCACGAAGCCCGCTCACGCACATCACCGCGACGAAGGCATCGTGCACCACCGCCCAGGCCGTCGCGGTGGGCTGGTTCACGCACACGTTCCGAGATCAGCATCGGCGCAAGTGGACGTGCCGCGCCCGGTACATCGATGACACCCGCGTCGCGGCCACGTGCCGGCGCGGGCACGCGACGGTCGCGTTCCGCTCGGCGTGGGCGCCGGAGTGGCTCTAGCGACCCGCCGAGATAGTCGCGGTCGTGTCGGCGGCGATCTCCTTCCACGAGATGCAGCAGGGTCCCTAGGGGGCTGGAGATGAAGGTTGAGATCGTGATCAACGGCGGCACCCCGGAGTCCCGCGCCGTCGTCGAGGGGGTTGATCGGGCGATCGCGCTGACGGAGCGGCTCAACCGCATCCCGTACGCGGACCAGGAGAAGATCCGGGCGGCGTGGAGCGAGCTGACGGGCGTCACCGTCGACCAGAGCTTCCGCCTGATCCCGCCGCTGTACTCCGATCACGGCGTGAACATCCGCGTCGGCCGCAGCGTGTTCGTCAACCAGGCGTGCATCCTCAACGACATCGGCGGCATCGAGATCGGGGACGAGGTGATGATCGGCCCGCGCGTGAGCCTGCTCAGCTCCGGGCATCCGCTCGATCCGGGCACGCGACGCCGGCAGATCCTGGCCGCGCCGATCGTGATCGAGCGGGGCGTGTGGATCGGCGCCGGCGCGACGGTCCTGCAGGGCGTCACCGTCGGCGCGGACGCCGTGGTCGCGGCCGGTGCCGTGGTCACGCGCGACGTCCCGCCGCGCACGCTGGTCGCCGGTGTGCCCGCACGGGTCGTGCGGGAGATCGAGGCGGACGGGCACGACGCCGGGACGCCGGCCTGACCGACCCGCCGTCGCCGTCCCGCGCGCTCACCCCCGCGGGGGCTGCCGGGCGAGCGCCGCGAGCAGGTCGGCCTGCGTCACCAGGCCGATGAGGCGTTCGTGCTCGTCGACGACCATCGCGGCGTGGCGGTGCCCGTCGGTGAGGGCCGGGGTCAGCGCGATCGCGGGCTGTTCGGCGGTCGTGGTGAGCGGCGCGACCATGAGGTCCTCGACGGTGGCGCCGACCCCGGTGAGCTCTCGCAGGCCCACGCCTCCGATGACGCGGTCGTCGCCTGTGGTGACCGGCAGCAGCCGCACCCCTGAGCGGATGAGCAGTTCGCGCGCCGCCTCGGGGGTGCAGGTCCGGTCGACGCTGAGCACGTCCCGGGACATGATCTCGCCGCTGGTCAGGTCGCCGTGCTCACGGGTGAGCGCGCGGGCTTCGACCTTGCGCAGCAGCAGGTCCAGGTCCTCGCGGCTGATGTCGAAGGCCTCGCCGAGGTCCGCGAGGACCGCGTCGACGTCCTCGGCGCGGAACCCGACGCGCTCGCTCGGCGCGGGATCGCTGGTGGGCCGTGCGGCCGCGGCCCGCGCGGCCGTGTGCGGGTACGCGTGGCCCGACACCCGGTGGAACGCCCAGCCCGCGACGACGAGCGCGAGGGCGTCCAGGCCGACCGGGGCGAGCGGGAACAGCGCCGAGGACGAGGCGACGTCCGAACCGGCGAGCGCGACGGTCAGCGCCATCGCCCCACCCGGCGGGTGCAGGCAGCGCGCCAGGGACATGACCGCGATCGAGAGCCCGACCGCGAGCCCGATCGCGAGGGTGCGCTCGTCGACGAGGTGGACGACGGCCAGGCCGACGAACGCCGACAGGACGTTGCCGCCGACGATGGGCCAGGGCTGGGCCATCGGGCTGGCGGGCACGGCGAAGAGGAGCACGGCCGATGCCCCGATCGGCGCGACGATCCACGGCGCCTGGTGTCCGTCGCCGTGCAGGAGCGCCGTTCCGAGCCCGACCAGGGCGATGCCGACGAACGCACCCAGGCAGGCGAGCGCGCGATCGCGAGCGGTCGCTCCGGCCAGGATGGGTGAGAACCGGCGCCAGCCGTCGGGCCGCCGGTTGGGCGTGGCTGGCCGATCGTCGTGGGTCATGGCGCCGGCGCCACCTTACCCGTCCGGCGACCCGCACCCCAATTGGCACGAAGTTGTAACAAACACGTGTAGATCTGTAACACGGGTTCGGGTGATCATGGCCCCATGAACCTCGAAGAGATCCACGTCCTCGTCCCCGGCTGCCCCGACGATCCGCGCAACCCGCGGTACGTGCCGCCCGGGGTGGTCATCCATTACACGCCCGAGCTGCACCCGGACGACGTCAAGATCGTGCGGGGCGTCCGGGTCACCAGCGTCCCGCGCACGCTGATCGACTGCGCGGAGGACGCCGACGTCGTCGAGCTGCGATCCATGTTCGCCGCCGCGCGGGCCAAGGGCCTGCTGGATCGGGCGGAGTTCGAGGCGTCGCTCGGGAGGGTCGAATGGCGCCCCTCGCTCCCGCTCGTCCGGGAGCTGATGGAGGAGTTCTGCGACTGAGCGGGCGGGGCCGGTCCTCGCACCCGGACCGGCGCCCGCGTTCACTGCTTGGCCAGCGAAGAACTCAGCCGGCGGTGCGCGGCCGCGGTGAGGTCCGTCTCCTCCTCGGGGGACACCTCGGAGAACTGGAGGAGCGAGACGCCGCGGCCGATCCGCGTCGCGATGGCGTCCGTGAAGAAGGTGCGGTCATACGTGCCGCTCGACGCGCTGATCGAGATCCGGAAGGCCGCGGTGCCGTCACCCAGGGGCGCGACGTTGAGCTTGGCGCTGGTCGCGTCGTCGTACTCGATGCCCTCGGCCCCCTGACGGTCGGCGCGGTCGTCGAAGTACTCGGCGAGGCACTTGCGCGTCTTCGCCGACGAGAGGTCGCTGATCATGGCTGCGGCTGCGGCTTCGGTCTTGAACATCGTGACGGTCTGCGTGACGCGACCGTCCGGGGCGTTGCGGAACTCGACGTCGGTCCGGCTGCTCACGGAAGGTCCGTGCGGGCTCGCGCCGTCGCACGTCGCCGCGGAAGCCCGCTTGGCTCCTCCGTCCGGGTCGGGCTCCGTCCATCCGGTCGGCAGGTTCGACAGCTCGAGCGCGGCGTGCCGGGTGGTGCGTCGGTCCGCGGCCGCGCTGACGGCCGGTTCCGGACGTGCGGCGGTCGTGGCGGAGGCCGTCGACGAGGTGGGGGCGGCCTCGGTGCTCTCCGTCCCACCCCCGCAGGCTGGAAGGGTGGCACACGTGCCGAGCAGGACGGCGAGGGCGAGAAATGGTCTCATCGAGGGGCGAGCGTATCCGGCGCCGGGGCGGTCGGGCTGCTCGCCCGCGCCGCCGATCCCGGCGCGAACGACCTCCCGAACGGCCGCCCGCGCGGATCATCTGGCACTTTGCCGCTCTCTCGCCGCGGGTCTCCGAACGCGAGGGTGGGACACAGCCGATGCGCTGACTCCCACGTTGCCTAATATGCGGCGCATGCCCGACCTCGTCGACGAAGCCATCACGCAGTTCACCGACCGCGCGCGGGAACTCCGCCCGCACGTCGACGAGATGGAACGGCTGGAGCGCGCGATCGAGGCCCTGGACACCACGATCCCGGTGCTGCCGTCCCGCCGGCGCAAGCTCGGAAAGCGCGCGCAACAGGCCCTCGCCTACGTCATCACGCACCCGGGGGAGACGACCAAGGAGATCTCCCAGGGCACTGGGATCCAGGTCGGCACGCTCAACCACTCGCTTCCCCGGCTGGCCCAGGACGGCCTCGTGGTCGTTCGCCGCGGGAAGTGGCACGAGCCCGCCTCCTAGGCGAGCCGGCCTCCCAGATCGTCACACGTCGGCGATCGCCGACAGCAGGCCCAGCACGCGCGCCCGGCGGACCGCCTCGTCGCGCGTGCGCACGTCGAGCTTGCGGTAGATGCTCCGCAGGTGGGTCTTCACCGTGTTCTGGGAGATGAACAGCTCGTCACCGATCTGCGCGTTGGTGAGGGTGGTGGTGAGCATCCGCAGCAGCGCGCGCTCCCGGTCGCTCAGGTCCGTGGCCGCCAGCTCGTCGTCGGGGGCCGGCGCACGCCCGAGGCCTTCCAGCGCGGTTCGCAGGCGAAGCCCGAGGGCGCGGTACGGCGAGGTGCGATCGATGGCACGGTCCAGCAGCCGGACCAGCTTGTCCCGGTCGATGGGGGCGTCCAGGAAGGCCAGGAGCCGTTCGTCGGGCGCGACCGAGGCGACGGCCGCCAGCAGGTCCGCGTCCGCGCCGGCGACGTCTCCGGCCCGGTCCAGGGCGATGGCCAGGACGAGATGCGCCTGCGTGCGGAACGTGGGGTAGCGACTGGCCAGCGCGGGCGAGTCGGGCTCGCCGATCAGCCGCAGGACCCCGTCCGTGTCGCCGGAGGCCAGGGCGATCTCCGCGAGGCCCAGGTCGGCCTCGACCACCCCGCGTTCGCGGGCCCGCAGGAGGAACGCGATGGCGCCCTCGACGTCGCCGAGGCCGTGCATCGCCCGGGCGCGCAGCACCACGCTGACGCCGCCGACGAGGACGTCGAACGGCGTGCCGCCGACCGCGTCCTGCGCTTCGTCCAGCGCGGCGACGGCCCGTGGCCAGTCCCGGTCGACGAGGGCCAGCCGGGCGCGGGTCGCCGCGGCGTTGGCCCGGATCGGGCGGTCCGGCGACTCGCGGGAGAGCGAGCACGCGCCGTCCGCGAGCACGCGCGCCTGCTCGACGTCGCCGCGCAACAGGGCGGTGGCGAAGCGCACGGACTCGGCGGCGGCGGTGCGGTTCGTGTTCCCCCAGCCGTGACGGTCGGCGATCTCGCACGCCTCGTCGGCCAGACGCATCGCGATGCTCAGGTCGCCCGCGATGGCGTGCAGCGTGGCCAGCAGCTCGGTGGCGGTCAGGCGCAGGGAGTCGGCCCGCATGGTCGGGTCGGCGGTCAGCCGGCGGGTGTCCTCCAGGTGCTCCTGCGCCGCTTCGATCCGTCCCGTCCACAGCTCGGCGGCGCCCAGGTGGGTGTGGGCGAGTGCGCGCAGCAGCCGCGCCTCGGTGCTCAGCCGGTCGATGGGGACGTCGGAGATGAGCAGGCGCGCGGCGTCGATGGCCGCGTCCACGTCACCGGTGATGCGGCCTCGGTAGACCGCGGCGACGGCACCCATCAGCGCGGCGTCGGGATCCTCCTGCCCGGGGGCGCACTCCGCCCAGGCGGTCCAGCGCTCGGCGGCGCGCAGGTCTCCCGCGTCGAGCGCGGCGACGGCGAGGGCGTACGCCAGGGCCGGTGAGCGCCCGAGCTCCTCCTCGGGGAACCCGGCGACGACCCGGCGCAGGCTCGGCGCGTGCCCGGCCGCGATCATCTGCACCGCGTTGCGCTCGACGAGGTCGCGCAGCGCGGCCCCGTCCCCGGCCCGCACCGCGTGCCGGGCCGCCTGCAGCCAGTCGTCGTGCTCGTCGAACCAGGCCGAGGCCCGCAGGTGCGTCGTGCGCAGCCGCTCCGGGTCGCGCATCGTCAGCTCGCGGACGAGGTAGGTGCGCAGCAGTGGGTGGTAGCGGAACCAGATGCGCCGGTCGTCGAGCGCGACCATCGGCATCCCCTCGTCGTGGAGGTGGACGAGCAGCGCGGCCGCGCCGGAGTCCGAGCCCTCCATGAGCGCGGTGGCCATCTCGCCTGAGACGGCGTCGGGGACCGCGGTGATCGTGAGGAACTCGCGCACCGTGGGCGAGCACGCGGCCACGACCTCCTCGACGAGGTACGCGGCGATGGTCTTCTCGTCGCCGGTGAACTCCGCGGCGAAGCGCTCCGGGTCGGCGTGGCCGCGCAGCGCGAGGCCGGCGAGGCGCAGCGCGGCGGCCCAGCCCAGCGTGCGGTCGAGCAGCAGCTGCGTGGTGGAGGCGTCGAGCTGGGCTCCCGTGACCCGCAGCAGTTCCGCGGCCTCGTCGGCGCGGAACGCGAGGTCCTGGCGCGACAGCTCGGCGACGCCGCCGGCGAGGCGCAGCCGCTCCAGGCGCAGGGGCGGCCGGGTGCGGCTGAGGAGCAGGAGTCGGGGCAGCGCGGCGCCGGCCGCGCGGATCGCCAGCCGCAGGTCGTCGAAGATGTCGGGGTCGGTGACCTCGTGCAGGTCGTCGAGCACCAGGACGACGTCGTGGCCGCGGACGGCCTCGGCGATCCCGGCGAGGATGCGGTGGACGTCGTCGCCGAGGTCGGCGATCAGCGGTTGCAGGTGCGTGGTCCCCAGCGCCCGGTCCAGCGCCGAGGCGACAAGCAGCCAGAACATCGCCCGGTCGTCGTGCTCGTGCAGGGACACCCAGGCCACTGCCACGGCGGGCTGCGCCTCGACGGCCCAGGCCGCGGCCAGCGCCGTCTTGCCGCTGCCGGCCGGAGCCACGATGAGGCCCACCCGGGAATCCAGGGCGTCGTCGAGCATCGCGTGCAGCCGGGGTCGGCGCACGGTGTCCACGGGGGCAGCGGGAATCCCTACCCGTACCCAGCCCCTGTTGCTGTTGGTCAGTCGTTCCATGACATCGCTTCCTTGCGAGTGAACCGGGTATACGCGGAGACGCAGAGGCCGGATCAGTCTGGGCGCGTGCGCGTCATTCCGGGCCGAGGCGTACATCGGGTCCGCTGGGCGGTCGCGATGTACGCCTCGACGGCGGGTGGCGGACTCAGCGCGGCAGGGGGCGCTGGGCGATCGTGGCCGCCTCGCCGTCGTCGACGCCCAGGCTGCGCAGCACGCCCTCGATGTGGTGCGTTCCGGCCTCGGGGCCGACCGCGCCGTCGAGCACGGCGCGCATCACGCCGATCAGCGCGCCGCCCATCGCGTAGACGGCGACGTCGATGTCGGCCACCGCGAAGCGTCCCGAGGCGATCCCGGCGCGGACGTCCCGGAGGGCGTGGGGGCCCAGCGCGTCGCGCAGCACGTGGTGGGAGAGGTCCAGCCGCACGAGCAGATGGGCGAACGTCGGGTCGGTCTGGGCGAGCTCGAGGAAGTGGCGGTGGGCGTAGGCGATCACCGCGGCGGGGTCGTCCAGGTCCCGGGTGAGCGCGTCGACCCGGTCGCCCTGGGTGGTCGCGAGGTCCAGCAGCACCGCCTCGACGATCGCGTCCTTGTCGGTGAAGTGGTTGTAGAACGACCCGGCGCCGACGTCGGCGGCCTCGGTGATCTCACCGATGCGGGTGGCGTCCACGCCCTGTCGAGCGAACAGCCCGCGCGCCGCGTCGAGGAGCCGGGCCCGGGTGCGGGCCTTGCGCCGGCCGGCGCGGTCGGGGGGCTCGCTGGTCGCGCTCGCGGTGCTCATCGACCCTGACCCTAGCGAAGATCGAAGAACTCCTCAAAGTTGAAGATTCATTCAGTTATGGCTACTGTCCCGATCCGGAGAGCCCGACGCCGCAAGGAGACACCGTGAAGCTGCGCACCACCCCCGACGGTCTGATCGCCCACGACCCGCAGCGCGACCGCTGGGTCGCCCTGCCCGGGGAGACCGACCTGCTCGCCTTCCTCGCCGAGGGGGAGCCCGCCCGTCTGCGGGCCGCCGCGGCGCTCGACGCCCCGGACGCCGTCGTCGCCGACCCGTCCACGGCCGGTCTGCCCTTCCGGCCCCGCTCCATGCGCGCGTTCATGCTCTGGGAGGCACACGTGATCGCCTCCAGCCGGATGCTCGTCAAGCACTTCTTCCCGCCGCCGGTGTGGAAGGTAGTCAGCACCTTCGAGCGCGTCACGGGGAAGACGTTCCCCAAGCTGAAGCCCAACGCGCGGTTCCACGAGGCGCCCACGTTCTACGTCGCCAACCACACCTCCGTCCTCGCCGACGGGCAGGACATGTGGTGGCCGTCGCACACCACCGCGCTGGACTTCGAGCTGGAGCTGGCCTTCGTGCTCGCCAAGCCGCTGGTCGACGCGACGCCGCAGGAGGCGCTCGACGCCGTCGGCGGCTGGTTCGTGCTCAACGACTGGAGCGCCCGCGACGTGCAGGCCGACGACGCGCGGCGCAACGTCTTCGGCCCGGTGATCAAGGCCAAGACGTTCGCCAACTCCATCGGCTGCGACGTGCTCACCCCCGACGCCCTGCCCGACTGGACGCGCGCCACCGGCCGGGTCCGGGTCGACGGGGAGACGTGGTGCGAGGGCGCGACCGCTGGCCCCGCCCACGGGCTCGGCGAGATGCTCGCGTTCGCGTCAGCGGGCGAGCGACTGGACGTCGGCGACGTGATCTCGACGGGCACGATGCCCGGCTGCTGCGGGCTGGAGCAGGAGCGGTGGATCCGCACCGGGCAGACGGTCGAGCTGGAGATCGACGGCATCGGCACGCTGACCAACCGCCTCTCCACGGACGCCCGGCCCGTCTAGGCGCATGGACTGCGACGTCCTCATCGCCGGGATGGGTCCCGTCGGCCTGCTGCTCGCCAACCTGCTCGGCGCACGGGGGATCCGGACGATCGCCTGCGATCCCGCGCCGACGACGTACGACCTGCCGCGCGCGGCCGTCGTCGACGACGAGGTGCTGCGCATCATGCAGTCGGTCGGCCTGGACGCGGCCGTGCTCGGGGACGCCCAGGTCCAGCGGTCCGTCAGCTACGTGACCGGTGCGGGCCGGGCGGTCGAGGTCCTCACGCCGGTGACGGGCGCGCTGGGCCATCCGCCGCTCGTCTCCATCCACCAGCCGTCGATGGAGCGCACGCTGGCCGCCGGGCTGGCGCGCTTCCCCGACGTGGAGGCGCGGTGGTCCACGCGGGTCGAAGGGCTCGACCGGCGAGCCGAGCACGTCGTCGCCACGCTGCGGCCCGCGGCCGGCGGCGGGGAGCCCGCGACGGTGCAGGCCCGCTGGGCGGTCGGCTGCGACGGCGCGGCCAGCCCGACGCGCGGCCGGCTCGGCATCGACTTCGGCGGCTCCACGTTCGCCCAGCGCTGGCTCGTCGTCGACGCGACCGTCGACCGGCCGCTCGCCCGCGTGCCGCACCCGTACTTCGTCGGGGATCGGGAGCGGCCGATCGTGTCGCTCCCGATGTCTCCCGGGCGCCACCGCTGGGAGTTCATGCTGCACCCGGGCGAGCCCGAGGCGCCGATGCTCGATCGCGCCGCGATCGCCGCCCGCCTGGAGCCGTGGCTCGACGGTGAGCGGGCCGAGGTCGAACGGGCCGTCGTCTACACGTTCCACGCCCGGACCGCCGCGCGCTGGCGGGCGGGGCGCATCCTCCTGGCTGGCGATGCCGCGCACGTCACGCCGCCGTTCGCGGGCCAGGGGTTCTCGTCCGGCGCGCGGGACGTGGCCAACCTGGCGTGGAAGCTCGACGCCGTGCTGCGCGGCGCGCCCGAGCGCCTGCTCGACACCTACGAGGAGGAGCGCCGCCCGCACGTCACCGCGATGCAGAGCCTGGCGGTGCGGTGGGGCGGCGTCGTCCAGACCACCGCGCCGCGCCGGGCCCGCGTGCGCGACCGGATCATGGACGCGCTCGACGGGTCCCCGCCGCTGCGGTGGGCCCAGGGCAACGTCAAGCCGCTGCCGACCTACGGGGCGGGCGCGTTCGCCGAACGACCGGCGCGCTTCCCGCCGCGACGGACCGTCGGCGCGCTGTTCCCCCAGCCCGCCGTCGGGGTCGCGGGCGGTCCGGACGGACTGCTCGACGACGTGCTCCCGGCGGGGTGGGTCGTGCTGTCCTGCGATCCCGGGGCGACGTCCGCGTGGGCCGGCGCCGGTCTGTCGACGCTGCAGCTCGGCCGCGACCTCCACGACGCGGACGGGGTACTCCGCGCCTGGCTCGTCGGCCACCGGGCCGCGTGGGTGCTGCTGCGGCCCGACCGCTTCGTCTTCGCGTGCGGGCCGACCTCGGCCGTGCCCGCGGCGCTCGCCGCGCTCCGGGGAACGGTGGGCGACACCGCCTCCGTCGCCCGTCCCGTCCCGTCCACGAAAGGGGGCTGACCCATGGTCACCCGTATCGGCCACATCGGCCTGCGCGTCCGCGATCTCGACGCGGCCGTCGACTTCCAGCGCACCGTCTTCAACCTGGTCGAGACCGACCGGGTCGGCGGCGTCAGCTACCTGACCTGCAACGACCGCCACCACGAGCTGATCCTCGTCGAGGACCCGCTGCGCCGCGGTTACGACCACATCGGGCTGCAGGTGGCGGACGCCGCCGCGCTCGAGGCGGTGCCCAGCCGGGTCACGGCCGCCGGCGGGCGCGTGCTCGGCGGCATCACGGACGGGGAGCCAGGGGTCGACCGGACCCTGCGTGTGCAGGGGCCCGGGGGCCATGTGTTCAAGCTCTTCTGCGGGATGGAGACGGTGGCGCCCCCGCCCGCCGGTGACCGACCCACGAAGTTCGAGCACGTGTCGGTGAAGGCCGTGAACCCGCGTCCGCTGGAGCGCTTCCTGCGGGACGGCCTGGGCTTCCGCTTCTCCGACCGCATGGGGCCGTTCGCGTCCTGGTGGCACTGCGACGCCGACCACCACGGGATGGCGATCGTCTGGGCGCCCAAGGCCGAGCTGTCGCACTACGCGTACGCGTGGGACGACTTCGGAGCCCTGGGCCGCGTCGCCGACCGCCTGCGCGAGCACCGGGATCGCAAATGCGTGTGGGGCCCGAGCCGCCACGGCCCAGGCGACAACCACTTCCTCTACCTCCTCGACGAGGACGGGGCGATGGTGGAGTCCTGCTCGGAGCTGGCGAAGATGCCGCCCGAAGGCGACTACGTCGCGCGCAAGTGGCCGTGGGGCCCCAGCACGATCAACCAGTGGGGCGGGCCGCCGCCGCTGCGGTTCCTGCGGGCGGGGTACCCGATCGCGGCGGGGTGAGCTGGCCTTCGGGGCGAGGCGTACATCACGATCGCTCGGCGGCCGTGATGTACGCCTCGGCGTGAGAGGCCGGCGCCGAGGGTGCCGCCAGCCGGTGCCCGGGGTTCCCACGCGGTCGGGACGGGTACCCCGAACGCATGTCGAACCTCAAGTCGCGCACCGCCAAGAAGGCGGCCAAGAAGGCCGCGAAGGTCACGGCCAAGCACGCCGTCCACGGCGCCGTCTCCAAGACCCGCCGCTCCCCGTTCCACACCGCCACGCTGCTCGCGGCCGGCACGATCGTCGGCGCGGTCGGCGCCTGGCTGGCGGCCCGCAGCCGCTACGCCCCGGCCCTGGGACCGGGCGAGCCGCCGCGTCCGGGAGCCTGATTCAGCGCAGGATGCCGACCGCGCGGGCGGCCACGAGCAGGATGGTGGTCGCCGACACCGCGGACTCGATCATCATCCCCGCCTTGGCCCGGTGCGAGAGCGGCATCGTGTCGGTGGGGCTGAAGGCGATCGAGTTCGTGAACGAGACGTAGATGTAGTCGAACAGGCGCGGCTGCCAGTTGTCGCGGGCCAGCTCCGGATGCTCCATCTGCGGGAACTGGAAGTCGCTCTCCTGCCGGTCGTCGTGGTGGCGCGCGACCGGCCCGCCGGCATCCCGGTCCCAGAACAGCAGGCCGAAGGCCACAACGTTCGTGCTCCAGATCGTCAGCCCCTTGAACAGGAGCTCCACGCCGTCCTCCTCCTGGCTGGAGAGCAGGGAACCGATCAGCACGAGCAGCGTCGCCATGTTGACCACGCCGATCGTCCCGACGAGCAGCAGCGAGATCTTGCGCCGGGTCCCCATCTGCTCGGTGCCGTGGCGGCGGATGTGCAGCCGCAACGCCGCGAGCAGCCCGAGCTCGGGCACGATCACCACGAGCCACAGCCAGCCGGGGATGCTCCAGATCGTCCAGTCGTTGAGGAGGCTGACCGCGGCGAGCGTGGCCTGCAGCACCATCACGAGGACGATGGCGACGACCGCGTCGTACCGCCCCTCCTCCGCGCGTGGGTCGTCGACCATCCGCGGGAGTCTCCCGCACGGGGCGGCGGGCACCGGGAACCGCGCCGGGTGCGCTCCGCGGCGTGGTGGTCGGCTAGGCTGCCGCGGACCGGATGACGAGCCAGGAGCCGACCGATGTCTGAACTTCAGGACGCGCAGCCCCCGGTGCTCGCCAACGCCTTCGACGAGGCGCTCCAGCCGGTGGACATCGGGGCGTCGAGCAAGGGGCGGTTCGACCGTGTCTACCCGATCGTCGCCGCGCTCGCGGGGGTGCCGCAGGACGAGGTGTACGTCGTCGGGGCGAGCACGCGGGTCACCAACATCCCCATCCGCCTCACCCAGGGAAAGGCCCGCGATCGTTCCTTCCGGTTCGGGCTGGCGGTGCTGGGTCCCGCTGTCGGGCGGGACGTCCCCAAGGCCGTCAAGTACGGGATCGACTTCGTCCGGGGTGGCAACTTCGACGCCGTGGGCGTCGCGGCGCTGGTGGACGGCGTCTGGAAGATCGAGCACCTGGTCACCGCCGATCCCGGCATCGAGCGACGCCTGCGTGCGGCGTTCCCCCACCTCGAGGTCGTGGAGGAGGCGCGGACCGAGCGGATCGACCCCCGTCAGCTCCCGCTGGAGGACACCCTCGGCCCGGTGGAGCCCGGCGTGGTCGAGGCGGGGAGCCCGATCGAGGAGCTGACGTATCACCTGCTCCAGGAGAAGCTGGGCGAGCTCGAGCTGCCCCGGTCCGTGGTCATCTCGATCCTCGCCGCCCTCCGTGCGGGCAAGCACCTGATCCTGGTGGGGGCTCCGGGCACGGGCAAGTCGACCATCGCGGAGCGGATCTGCGAGGCGGCGGTCGCCGCAGGGCTCTCCCGGGACTTCCTCCCGACGACGGGCACCTCGGACTGGACCACGGCCGACACGATCGGCGCGTACCGGCTGAAGGCGGACCGGACCCTGGCGTTCGTGCCCGGTCTGTTCCTCGAGGCGATCACCCGCCCGTCGTGGCTCGTCATCGACGAGCTCAACCGTGCGGACATCGACAAGGCGATCGGCCCGTTGTTCACCGTGCTCGCCGGGCAGAGCGTGGTCCTCCCGTTTGAGCAAGAGGACGAGGACGGCGAGCTGCGGCCGATCGCGATCGTCGGGGAGAGCCGGCGCATCACGTCGCTCGAGGGTCACGTCATGCACGAGGTGCCGAGCAACTGGCGCATCGTCGCCACCATGAACGACCTCGACCAGGACCTGCTCTTCGCGCTCTCGCAGGCGTTCTCGCGCCGGTTCGCCCGCATCGAGATCCCGGTGCCCGACCCGGCGGCCTACCGGCGGCTGCTCGCGCGGGATGTCTCGCTCGAGGACGCCGACCTGCGGGAACGCCTCGAGCGCCTCATCGAGATCCCCGGGCTGCCCCTGGGACCGGCCATCCTGCTCGACTGCGCGCGCCACCTGCGCGACCGCATGGCGCTGGCCGAGGAGCTGATCGAGGAGCCGGGGAGCGAGCCGCTGGACAACGGGCAGCTGATCGCCGAGGCGATCAGCCTGTACGTCAAACCGCAGCTGGCGAACATCCGCGCGGTCAACCGCCAGCCCATCGACCTCTACCTCGCATCGGTGTCCGCCCCCGTGCTGCCCGCGCTGGCCCCGCCGGTCGCACCCGGGAACGACGACGACGACGGTGACGACGACGAGCCGGACGAGATGCTCGGGTGACGCCCACGGCTGCCCCGCCGGTGGTGTGGGACGCGGACGGGGCCATCGACGAGCTCCGGCACCACCTCTGGCGGTACCTCAGCGCGCACGCGCGACCCGAGGACCGCCAGGCGGTCGTCGAGAGCCTCCTGGGACTCGACGTCGGTGAGCTGGACCGGCTCGTCGCCGTCCACCTGCTGCTCTCGGACGACGTCGAGCGGGCGCTCGACCAGGCGTCGGCGCTGGTGAGCCGGCTGCCCTCGGCGGTCCGCACGGTCGAGGAGACGATGCGCGGCTACGTCCACGGCCCGGTGAACTGGTCCAAGACGGGGGCGCTCCAGCAGTCCACCAAGGATCCCACGCTCTTCGTCTGCCGGCCGGCCACGCGTCGCTTCGACTCCCCCGCGGCCCGCCTGACCAAGCTCGCGATGCAGTGGGTCGTCGACCTGGCTGACGTGGCGGCGCTGGGGGCGAGGGGGCCACTCGCGCGGACGGCGGCCGACCTGGCCGCCCGGGCCCGGCGCGTCCTCGCGAACGAGAAGCTCCAGGAAGCGGCCACGGTGACCGCGATGCCCGCCCGGCAACTGGACGACCTGGAGCAGCGCGACACCACGTCGGCGATCGCCCGGCTCGTCGGACGGATCGAGGCGGTCGTCGTGGACCGCGACGCCGGTGCGCAGATCGCGACGCTGGCCGAGCGCGTGCTGCGCCCCCACTCCAACGACACGTTGTTCGAGCTGCAGGTCGGGTTCCGGATGCTGGACCTCCTCGTCGACGCGGGCTGGGAACCGGAGAGCATGTCCTCGGTCGCGGGGAGCGGCCGGGCGTTCGCTGTCCTGGCCCGGGGCGGGGAGCGGTTGACCGTCTGGTGGCAGCGCTCCGTCTGGAAGGTGCCGGGGGTCGGCGGGAACCGGGGCGCCTACGCGGCCTCGCTCACGGCGAACGAGTTGCGTCGCGGCGCCCTGCGGCCCGACTTCGTGCTGCGGCGGACCCCGGGGGACACGTGGCTGTTCGTCGAGGCGAAGCTCACGGAGATCGAGCGGGTGTCCCCCGAACGGCGCGGGCTCGTCGAGATGCTCGCGTACCTCAGCGACGCACGCGAGTTCTTCGCGGGGCAGGCCGCGCCTCACGGCCTGGTGGTCGCGTACGGCGGCCACGCCGTGCCCGCCGAGGACGAGACGATCATGGTCGCGTCGCACGCGCTCCTCGGGCCGGCGCTCGCCAACGCCCACCTCCTGTGAGCGGGTCGTGCGGCGAGGCGCTCAGCGCGGACGGTCGGGGCGCCGGGCCCTGACGAGCCGCTCGATCCGGTCGGCGGCGGCCGCCGGCTCCTCGTGCTCCCAGACCCGGACCGGGAGCCAGCCGGCGGCCGTCAGCCGCTCGTTCGTGTCCTGGTCGCGCCGCTGATTGGCCAGGAGCTTCTCCTCCCACCACGCCCGGTTGGCCTTCGGCAGCGTTCCGTGCTCGGGGCACCGATGCCAGAAGCAGCCGTCGACGTAGACGGCCACACGGGCCGCGCCGAACACGATGTCCGCCCTCCGGCGCGAACCCGCGAGCGGGGCTCGGTCCACGCGGTAGCGCAGGCCTCGGCGGTGCAACTCGCGGCGGATCGCCATCTCGGCGGACGTGTCGCGCCGGCGTGTCGCCTGCATCCGGCGACGGACCTCGGGCGACGACGCGCCTGGTGGCTTGGCGGCCACGTCCTAGGCGGCCAGCGCTTCCATGCCTTCGAGGTGACGGGCCACGGCGGCCAGGAAGCCGGGCGGGAAGTTCAGCGGGCCGGCGACGGCGCGGCGATGGAAGCCCCGGGTCGCCCGGAACGACAGCGGACGCAGGGGATCGTTCAGGTAGTCGAGGAGGGGACGTCCCGGCATGTCGACCGGATGATCGGACACGGGCATGCTGAACACCTCGCCCTTCTCACCCCAGGCGGCAGTGGGCCAGCGGCGCGCGGTCGTGCGCTTGCCGTCGACCACCGGCACACCCGGATCGACGAGCCGCCGACCGATCCAGGTCGCGACCGGCACGCAGACCGCGTTGCCGACCAGGTGCCAGCGGGCGCCCTTACGGGGCTGCTCGAGCGTTTCGGCGGCCCGCGTCCAGCCCGGCTCGAAGCCCTGCAGGTGCTCGGTGTCCTCGAGGCTGGGCGTGCCGATCGCCCCGGTGGAGGGGACCCAGATCGCGGGTGGGGAAGGGATCCCCAGACGAGAGCCGCCCTTCACCGTTGGCACGCCGTCCCGGGTCCAGCCGAGGCCGCGGAATCCCTCGGTCCAGTAGAAGCCGTAGCCGGTCGACGGATCCACCGGTCCGATGGCGTCCCGATCCGCGGGGGGCGGGGCGTCCTCGGCGAACAGCACCGCCCGCGGGTCCTGGGTCCGCGCGGCGAGCATGATGACGCGCTTGCGCCGCTGGGGGACCCCGAAGGAGCGCGCGTCGACGACGCGGTAGGCCCAGCGGTAGCCGAGCTCCTCGAGCCGCCGGACGAGGTAGGCCATCCCGTTGCCGTTGTCGAGCCGCAGCATGTACGACACGTTCTCGATGAGGAGCCACTCGGGGCGGGACTCCGCTGTCTCGATCAGCCGGAAGAGATGCTGGACGAGGCTGGACTGCGTCCCCGAGATGCCCGCCTTGCGCCCGGCCTGGCTGAGGTCTTGGCAGGGGAAGCCGGCGGCGACGAGGTCGACGTCCGGGAGGCGGCGCAGGCGCCGGACGTCTTGGCGGAGCGTGACGTTCGGGAAGCGCGAGGCCAGCACCGCGCGGGCCGAGTCGTCGAACTCGCACATCAGGTGCGTCGTGTGCCCCGCCCGGTGGAGTCCCAGCTCGATGCCGCCGATGCCGGTGAACAGACTGGCCACGCGCAGCGATGGACCTCGTCGCGCCGGCTGGTCGACGTGGACACCGCGAGCCTGCTCCGTCACCGGAGCAGTTCCAAGCCGATGACGTACCCGAGCTTGGGCGGCACGGCGTTCCCGATCATCTCCTGGAGCGCGGCCCGTCCGAATCCGTCGAACGAGAAGAAGTCGGGGAAGAACTGCACCCGGGCGGCTTCGTGGGGGGTCATCGTCCTGCGCTCGTGCGGATGGACGAAGCGCCCCTGTCCCGTCGAGCCGAACCCGCTGGTGATCGTGGGCGCGGCCCTGTCCCCCCACAGGCGGCCGTAGACGGCGCGGTAACTGTGAGGCTTGAGCCGGTGGCAGTCGGGACGCTCGGTGTCGGGGAGATCGTGAAGATCGTGATCGAAGAGGTAGTCGATGCGGCTGCGGTTGGTGTCCGAGTGCACCGCCGACGTGTCGACGACCGTCTCCCCGGCGCACGACCGCAGGTCAGTGATCGCCCAGTCCAGCGGGCGTTCCGGGACCGCCATGTCCTCGGTGACGGCCTCGAGGCTGGGCTCGATCGTCCGGGAGGCGGCCATGAAGTACCGTCGGCGGCGCTGGGCCACCCCGAGCCGGGCCGCGTGCACGACCGCGCCGTCGACCGCGTAGTCGAGTCCGACCAGCTCGGTCTGTGTCCGGGCCACGACGCTGTCCTTCGAGTGGACCACGCCGGGGACGTTCTCGATCAGGACGTGGTCGGGCCGCAGGACTTCCGCGGCCCGCGCCATCCGCAGGTAGAGCGCGTTCTTGGGATCGTCACGCCGGGTGTGGTTGTTCAGGTCCGAGTGGCCCTGGCACGGCGGTCCGCCGATCAGCACCGAGATCGGGCCGAGCTCGTCCCGCAACGCGGCCTCCTCGGCGGTGAGCGGGGAACCGATCTTCCCCGGGAACAGCGCTTCGACCGAGTCGACGCGGACGTCGGCGTCCGGGAAGTTGGCCGCGTACGCGTCCGCCGCGCGCTGGTTGAAGTCCACCGCCAATCGAACGCGGAAGTCCAAGCCGAGGGCCCGCGCCGCCTCCTCGAGACCGAGGGTCGCGCCGCCGCAGCCACAGAACAGGTCGACGACGGTCACGACGTCGCTCGTCTCGACGGGCGCGGCCCGCTCGGTGGATCGGAGCCAGGCGAGGTCGAAGTCAGCGGCGGCGTCGCCGGTGTTCTCCCGCGCGGCGACGCGTGACTCGACGACGCTCCCGTCCCGGCGGCGAACCCTCCGCACCACGTCCGTCCCGTCGAATTCGTACGACTCGACGGGAGGGAGGCCCGGAGGATCGGGAACCGTCTCGAGCGCGGGGTCGGAGGCGTCGAGCAGGGCTTCAGCAGGCACCAGGGGAACTTAGCGGTGACGTCGGAGGGATCACCTCGCACCGCCGCTTGAGCTGCCGGAGCTGGCGGACCTGCATGATCACGTGGGCGGGATGGCCGAAGGCCACGTTCATCAGCGTCGTCGGGATCCGGGGCGCGCCCGTGCCCGCCGCCCGCGTCAGGAGCCGCGTGCCCGCACCGTCGTCCACCGGGAGGAGGAGGAACTCCCACCGGGAGTCGGAGTACCGCGGGGGCCGGGAGCCCGCCGGGTCGTACGGCCGGCCGCCCAGGTCCAGCGACGCGCGCAGCACCAGCGAACGGCCCGCCTCGACGTGCGCGACGTCGAACCACGACCGCTCCGGCATCGACACCAGCCGGTCACCCTCGGCGATCGCCGTCCATTCGGGATGGATGCGCGTCGCGCTCGGCGTGCCGCCGTTGTCGAGCCGGTCCCACGAGTACCAGCCCGCGCGCCCGTTGCCCATCTGCGCCAGCCACGGCCAGACCGCGGCGGGCGGCGCGGCGATGCTGACGGCCATCGTGCTGAAGCCGCTCTCGCCCGGGACGAGCCCGTCGCCGGGGAACGTCATCGCGATCTCCTGCGCCGTCGCGCCCCAGTTGCGCAGGCGCGGGCGGACGGCGACGGCGACGACGGCGAGTGCGGTGACGCCGAGGAGGGCGGGGAACGGACGGCGGAGCATGCGTGGAGGGTATGACGACGCGTCCGGGGCCTCCAGGGCGGCGAGCCGCAATCCGCCGCGGGGAACTACGGACGACGGCCGGATCTCTGGGCGGCGGTCAGCCGGCCAGCGCGGGGGTGGCGCTGCGTCGTCCTGCGGGCCTGACCGTGGGGCGCCGGGCCGGGAGAAGGCGGGAGACCGGGTCCGGAGCGGTGCGGGCGTCGGCGCGCGAGGGCGCCGACCGGGGGAGCAGCGCAAGCGGTTCGTCGCACACAGGGCACGCGTCTCGCGTGGTGTGCGCGGCGGCGGTGTAGACGCTCACGGTGCAGGCTCGGCAGGTGACGTACGGCATGGGACGCACTCTCGCGCCCCGCCGCCGCCGTGTCGCCCGAGCTACCCGGCGTCCGGGGTTCGGTTTACCCCACAGCCGTCGCGCGGCCCGCCTCGGTGGCGGCCGGCACCTCGACGAGGCGGCCCGTCTCGACCTCGTAGACGTATCCGTGGATGGGGATCCCGGCCGGCACCAGCGGGTGGTTGCGGATGCGGGCGACGTCGTCCACGACGCTCTGGTGCTGGTCGGGGATCGTCAGCCAGTCGATGTACTGACCCTCGGGCGACCCCGGTCCGGCACCCACGTCCGAGAAGCCGTCGGGTCCCAGCGCGGCGGTCTCCAGGCTGCTGGAGAGCAGGTCGGTCATCAGCTCGCTGGTGAAGAACTCCATGCCGCAGTTGGTGTGGTGGACGACGAACCACTCCGCGGTTCCGAGCAGCTTGTAGGAGATGACGAGCGAGCGGATCGCGTCGTCGCTGGCCCGCCCGCCCGCGTTGCGGATGACGTGAGCGTCTCCTTCGCTGAGCCCGGCGTACTTGGCCGGGTCCAGTCGGGCGTCCATGCAGGTGAGGATGGCGAAGCGGCGGGCGGGCGGCAGGGCCAGCTCGCCCTTGTCGCCGAAGTTCGAGGCGTAGGCCTCGTTGGCGGTGAGCACTTCTTGGAGGACGGACACGGGGGCTCCGATCGTCGATGTGCGTTGATCCTGCGCTGCTTTCTCCACTGGGATGGTAGAGAAGAGGAATCACGGGCTCGTGACGTGGCCGCTTCGTAGGATGGGCGCTCAACCCCGGGTCACCAGAGGAGAGGCATGTCGCACGAGCTGAGCCATCACCACCGCAACACCGTCGAGGAGATCTTCCGCACGCCGACCAGCCACAACCTGGAGTGGCACAACGTGCGCACGCTGCTCGAGGCGGTCGGCACGGTGGAGCAGGAGCACAACGGTCACCTCAAGGTGACGGTCGGTCCGGAGACCGAGGTCTTCCACGCGCCGGCCGGCAAGGACGTCGACGTGCAGGTCGTGCTCGACCTGCGCCGGATGCTCACCGAGGCCGGGCTGGCGCCCGACGGCGCCCCGGCCGTCCCGGACGAGCGTGACCGCGACCACGGCGACTCCCGCTGGGGCGACCCGAAGGACGACTGACGCTCCGGGCGACGGCGCTCGGAGGGCGTCGCGCGGGCGGCGCCGTCAGCGGCCGCGAGGCGCCGGGGAGGCGATCACGGTCGGCCGGTCCACGGGGTGGGCCGTGGGGCACGTGGTGAGGGGGATGACCTTGGGGGTGAGCATGTCTTCGACGGTACGAGCCCAAGGATGGACCGTCTGTCCCCCTCCGTGCGCCGGTTGTGTCGGACGCCCGACACAACCGGCGGTCCGGCGCTGGCTCGGCCGGCGCTGGTCTCCCGCCGAGCCGTACATGACGATCGCCCAGCGGTCGCGATGTACGGCTCGGCCCGGGTGGGCGGCTAGGGACGGCCAGGGAAGCCGCGGGGGGAACCGCCGCCGTTCGGACCGACGGGATCCACGGGGGACAGGACCAGCGGGATGAGATCGCGCCGGTCTGTCCGTGGACTCAGCCCGGCGTGAGAGTTGGTGAAGAACCGCCGACGAACTGTCCGAATCCGGTGAGGCGCTGACGTACTCCGACGAGGCCGTGGCGCTCCAGGGCGCCGGTCAGGTCGTCGCGGTCGAAGATGCGCACGCCGGTGAGGGTGCGCACCACCGCGTTGGCCGTCGGGGTGGGCAGCAGCCCGCGGTTGACGCTCGTCATCAGGGCGACGCGCCCGCCGGGGGCGAGCACACGGACGATCTCGTCGATCGCCCGCTCCGGGTCGCCGATGAAGTACAGCGCCGCGAAGCAGCACACCGCTTCGAACGTGCTGTCGGCGAACGGCAGCTCGGCCGCGTCGGCGCGCACGTAGGCCAGGTTGGGGGACTGCGGCTCGCGCATCGCCCGGTCGAGCATCGAGGTCGACGCGTCCAGCCCGACGGCCAGGCCGTCCGGCACCACCTCCGCGAACGTGCGCGTGAAGTTGCCGGGCCCGCAGCCCACGTCGAGCACGCGATCGGCCGGCGTCAGCGCCAGCATCTCCAGCGCCGCGCGCCGTTCGTCGCCGGTGCCCATCGCGCCGAGCAGGAGCTTGCCGCCGACGGGCCGCCACAGCCGCTCGTAGATCACGGGCAGCGCGTTGCTGACCATCAGGCGCTGGCCGGGATGGCCGCCCGTCGGGTCCTCGGGGCCCAGCACGTCGAGGTACCCGCGCTCGCTGCCCGGCTCCGCCGCGCGGTGGGCGGGGTCCAGGAGCACGAACGTGCGGTCGAGCGCGGTGGGCGTCATGCGACGGATCGTCGCAGGAATCAACCGCCGCGCTTGTGAACAGGTGCGGGCGGGACGGTGCGGGCCGGTCCGCCGCCGAACCCGACGAGCTCCGCGCTGGGGATGAACTGCTCCGGGTAGCCGTACATCCCGTGCTCGGAGATGTCGAGGCCCTCGCGCTCCTCGCGGGGCGTGACCCGCAGCCCGTAGGTCTTCTTGATCACCCAGAACACTCCGTACGAGGTGAGGAAGACGAAGGCGAACACCACGACGATCCCCAGCGCCTGGGAGCCGAGCTGCGTGAAGCTGCCGGTGTAGAAGAGCCCGCCGTGGCTGCCCGGCAGGTAGTGGGCGGCCAGCCGCGGGGCGGCGAACAGGCCACACGCCAGCGCGCCCCAGATCCCGGCCAGGCCGTGCGCGGCGAGCACACCGACCGGGTCGTCCAGGCGCTTGTCGATCTGCAGGACGCCGAGCACCACGATGACGCCGCCGATCGCGCCGATGATCGAGGCGGCCCACGGCTCGATGTACCCCGCGGGCCCCGTGACCGCGACGAGGCCGGCGATCGCGCCGTTTCCGGCCATGCCGATGTCGAACGTCTTGGTCTTCAGCCACATCGTCCACAGCGCGGCGAGCACGCCGAAGCAGCCCGCGATGGTGGTGATCATCACGATGGTCGGGAAGCGGCCGTCGAGCGCGTTGAGCGTCGAGCCCGGGTTGAAGCCGAACCAGCCCAGCCACAGGATCAGGACGCCGAGCCCGAACAGCGGCATGTTGTGCCCGGGGATCGCGTGGGAGTTGCCCTCGACGTCGTACTTGCCCTGGCGCGGGCCGAGCAGCAGCAGCGCCGCGAGCGCGGCGGCGGCGCCGGTCACGTCGACCACGATCGCCCCCGCGAAGTCCTGCACGTGGAACACGGAGACGAGCCAGCCGCCCCCGAAGATCCAGTGGGCGACGATCGGGTAGATCAGGGCGCCGAAGATCAGGCCGTAGATGACGTACACGCCGAACTTGATGCGCTCCAGCGTCGTGCCCCACACGATGGCCAGGGCCACCGCGCAGAACGTGAACTCGAAGAACCACAGCGCCTCGACCGTCACCCCGTTGGTCGCGGTCGGGAACGAGAACAGGACGTTGCGGGCCGAGCCGTCGGCCACGAAGAACCCGTGCGTCCCCAGGAACGAGGCGCCGTCGCCGAACGCGAACGCGAAGCCGACGGCCCAGAACGCCACGCCGGCGATGGCGAAGTTGACGAGGATCTTGGCGATGACCGAGCCGGCGTTCTTGCCGCGCGCGAAGCCGACCTCGACCATGGCGAAGCCGGCCTGCATGAACATCACGAGCAGCCCGGCGATGATCACCCACATGGAGTTGATGCCGACCTCGTTGGGCAGTTGCCCGGCGAAGCCGAGCGCGTCGTCGCGGGCGTCCGCGAGGGCGGCGGGCGCGGTCGCGAGCAGCGCGAAGCCGGCGAGGATCGACGCGGCGAACAGCACACGGCCGGCGGGGCGGCGCTTCATGAAGGTGGCTCCTGGAACGGGGGACAGTCCGTCTCTGATCCCGGCCTGACCCTGCTCCGGGAGGGATAACCTAAGCCATCCGGACCCGCCGTTCCGGCGTGCTGCCCTACGGCCGGATGAACGTGTCCGGGTCGGGGCCGCCGCGCTCGCCGGTGTCGAGGTCGGCGATGGCCGCCATCTCGTCGTCGGTCAGGTGGAAGTCGAAGACGTCGAGGTTCTCCTCGATGCGCTCCGGCGTGGCCGTCTTGGGGAACACGACGTTGCCGAGCTGCAGGTGCCAGCGCAGCACGACCTGGCCGGGCGTCTTGCCGTGGGCCTTGCCCAGCTCGACGAGCACCGGCTCCTTCAGGACGCGGCCCTGCGCGAGCGGGCTCCACGCCTCGGTCACGATGCCCAACTCGTCCTGCTCGTGACGCAGCCCGGCCTGCTGGAAGTGGGGGTGCAGCTCGACCTGGTTGACGGCGGGGGTCACGCCCGTCTCCCGGATGATCCGCTCCAGATGCGCGGGCTGGAAGTTCGACACCCCGATCGCCCGGGCCAGGCCGGCCTTCTGGAGGTCGACGAAGGCCTGCCACGTCTCCACGTAGAGGTCGGTCGCGGGGACCGGCCAGTGGATGAGGTAGAGGTCGACGTGCTCCATCTCCAGCTGTCCGAGGCTCTCCTTGAGCGCGCGGGTCGCCTGGTCGTAGCCGTGATGGTCGTTGAAGCACTTGGTGGTGACGAAGACGTCGTCGCGCTGCAGGCCGGCGGCGTGGATGGCCTGGCCGACGCCCGCCTCGTTGCCGTAGGCGGCCGCGGTGTCGACGTGCCGGTAGCCGGCGAGGAGGGCGCGGGTGGTGATGTCGGCGGTGTCCGCCGGCGGGATCTGGAAGACACCGAACCCCAGCTGGGGGATCTCGACGCCGCCGCGGAGCGGGATGAGGGGGACCTGTTCGGTGGAGGTGGTCATACGAAAGGTGGATGCCCGATGCGGACATTGCTGACACCTTGCGGGCGCACCGGCGGCACGCCCGGGCGCCGCAAGGGCGCCGCAAACCCGCTCGGTCACGGTGCATCCATCACCTCAACCTCCGAACGACCGAAGGACGCACCATGACCAGCATCCAACGTTGGACCCTCGCCGCCGTGTGCGCGGCGACCGCCGTGCTCATGCTCGACATCGCCGTGGTGAACACGGCGCTGTCGACGATCGCGGTGGACCTCGACACCGACCTCACCGGCCTGCAGTGGGTGGTCGACGCCTACACGCTCGCGCTCGCCACCGTGGTCCTCAGCGCCGGCTCGCTGGCCGACCGGCTCGGCCGGCGCCGGCTCTTCCTCGGCGGCCTCGCGCTGTTCACCGTCAGCTCCGTGGCCTGCGCGGCGGCACCGTCGATCGAGATCCTGATCGGCGCCCGCGCCGTGCAGGGCGTCGGCGCCGCGGTGATGTTCGCGGTGTCGCTCGCGCTGCTCGCCCAGGCCTTCCCGGGCGTGACCGAGCGCGGCAAGGCGCTCGCCGCCTACGGCGCGACGATCGGTGCGTCGTTCGCGATCGGCCCGCTCGTGGGCGGCGCCCTCACCACCGGCCTGGGCTGGCGGTGGGTCTTCCTGATCAACGTGCCGATCGGCCTGGCCTGCGTGGCCATCGCCGTCACGAAGGTGCGCGAGTCGCGCGACCCGAACGCCCGCTCCCTCGACGTCCCCGGCCAGCTCACGCTGACCGCCGGGCTGTTCCTGCTCGTGTTCGGCCTGCTCCGCGGCAACGAGGAGGGCTGGGGCAGCCCGATGATCGTCGGCATCCTCGCCGGTGCGGTGGTGCTCCTGATCGCGTTCGTGGTCGTCGAGCTGCAGTCGCTGCGCCCGATGGTGCCGATGCGGTTGTTCCGCACGCCGGCCTTCGCCGGCGCGCAGGTCGCGGCGTTCGCGATCTCCGCGTCGTTCTTCGCGGTCTTCCTCTACACCACGCTGTACCTCCAGCAGGTGCTCGGGCTGTCGGCCGTCGAGGCCGGGCTCGTCTACCTCCCGGGCACGTTCGTCAACTTCGCGGCGGCGGGCGCCACGGCGCAGCTGACCCGGGTTCCGCGTGGCGTGCTCGTCTCCGTCGGCCTGGCGCTGGTCGCGCTCGGCATGTGGATGCTCACCGGCGTGGAGGTCGGCTCCTCGTGGACGGCCGTCCTGCCCGGCTCGATCGTGGCGATGCTCGGCACCGGCATGTTCAACCCGGCGGTGAGCGCGGTCGCGCTGGACGTCCCGGAGCACCAGAGCGGTCTGGCGGCGGGCATCAACGACACCGCCCGGCAGGCGGGGATCGCCGTGGGCGTGGCCGCACTCGGCGCGCTCATCCCGGCGAGCGCGGGGCTCGGCGCGGCCGACCCGGCCGGCTTCGTCGCGGGGCTCCAGGACGCGTTGCTCGTCGGGGCGGCCGTGGCCGCCGTGGGCGCCGTGGCCTCGGCCGTGCTCATCCGGTCGCCGCGCCGGGTGTCGTCGCCGGCGGCGGCCACTGCGACGGCCGCCGCCGAGCCGGCTACAGCTCGATCTGGGAGCCGACCGTGACGGTCCGCTCCGCGGGCAGCCGGAAGTACTCGACCGGGGATGCGGCGTTGCGTGACATCGCGACGAACAGGCGCTTGCGCCAGCGGCGCATCCCCGGCGCGTGGCTCGGCGTCACCGTGATGCTGGACAGGACGTAGAGCGCGGCGTCGACGTCGACGTCGCGCTCCAGCATCCCCCGGGCGGCTGCGAGCCGCAGCAGCCGGGGCACGTCCGGGCTGTCCTGGAAGCCCAGGCGCGCGGTGAGGTGGACGAGCCCGTCGCGCGGGTCGCACACGTCGTCCAGCGTCAGCTGCTCGTCCTCGGCCACGTACGGCACCTTGGTGGTCTCCAGCGAGACGATCACCACCGACTCGTGCAGCACGTGGTTGTGCTCCAGCCCGCTGTGCAGGGCGAGCGGCGTGGTCGTGCGGCGGGCGTTCAGGTAGACGGCGGTCCCCGGCACGCGGGTCACCGGGGGCGTGAGGCCGCGCACCTCGGCGACGAAGTCCTCGAGCGACCCCTCCTCGTCGACCCGGACGTCGGTCACCGTGCGGCGGCCGCGATCCCAGGTGGTGAGGATCACGAAGACGATCACGCCGACGCCGAGCGGGAACCAGCCGCCGTGCAGGACCTTGGTGAGGTTGGCGGACAGGAACGTCAGGTCGACCGCGAGGAAGACCACCGCGCCGAGCGCGATCAGCCACTTCGGCTTGCGCCACAGCATGCGGGCCACGACGAGGAAGAGCAGCGTGTCGATCGCCAGCGTCCCCGTCACGGCGACGCCGTACGCGGAGGCCAGTGCGGCGGACGAGCCGAAGCCCAGCACGAGCCCGACGATGGCCACGAACAGCCCCCAGTTGATCGCGGGCGCGTAGACCTGCCCGATCTCCTCGGTGGAGGTGTGGCGGATGGTCAGCCGCGGGAGGAAGCCCAGCTGCACGGCCTGGCGGGTGACCGAGAAGGCGCCGGAGATGACGGCCTGCGAGGCGATCACCGTGGCCAGCGTGGCCAGCAGCACCATGGGGATGCGGGCCCAGTGCGGGAACAGGAGGAAGAACGGGTTGCTGATCGTCGAGGGGTCGTCGAGGATCAGCGAGCCCTGCCCCATGTAGTTGAGGATCAGCGCGGGGAAGACGAGGAAGAACCACGCCCGGTGGATCGGCTTGCGACCGAAGTGGCCCATGTCCGCGTACAGGGCCTCCGCGCCGGTGATCGTGAGCACGATCGACCCGAGCGAGATGAACGCGACGCCCAGGTGGTCGGCGAAGAACGCGACGCCGTACGTGGGGGAGAGCGCCTTGAGGATCGCCGGGTCCGCCGCGATCTGGCCGATGCCGGCCGCGCCGAGGATCAGGAACCACACGACCATCACCGGCCCGAACATGCGCCCGATCGCGTGGGTGCCGAACCGCTGGATCGTGAAGAGCGCGGCGAGGACCACCAGCGTGATCGGCAGCACCAGGTCCTCGAGGTCGGGCGCGGCGACCTTCAGGCCCTCGACCGCCGACAGCACGGAGACGGCGGGCGTGATCATCCCGTCGCCGTAGAACAGCGCGACCCCAAGAGGCCGGCGGCGATCAGCGCCATCTTCGCCCAGCGGCGCTTCAGCGACGCGGTCTGCACGAGGGCGATGAGGGCCATGATCCCGCCCTCGCCGTCGTTGTCGGCCCGCATGATGAACGTCACGAACTTCACCGACACGACCATGGTGATCGACCAGAAGACGAGCGACAGCACGCCGTAGACGTCGTCGCTCGTCGCCTTCACCGCGTGCCCGTCGGCCGAGAACACGGTCTGCAGCGCGTACAGCGGGCTGGTGCCGATGTCGCCGAAGACGACGCCCAGCGCGCCGAGCGTGAGGAGGGCGAGGCCGGCCTGGCGGCCGCGCGGCGGGCGGGCCTCGCCGGGGCGGCGGGCGGTCTCGCCGGTGCCGTGCCGGGGCGCGTCCGAGGCGCTGTACGGCTGCTCCCCGGCGGCGACGTCGTCCATGGGCCGGGACCCTACGGTGTGGGCCCGGCGTTGCCTACGGGGCGATGGCGGGCGCGGCGGTGGCCGCGGCCTCGTCCTCGCTCAGCTCGGCGCCGTTGCGCCGGTGCATCATCCAGGCGAACGCCCCGGCGGTGACGAACATGAAGCTGCTGTAGACGGCGGCGGGCACGGTGAGCACCGTGTCGATCGACGCGCCGACGGCGATGGCGAGCGTCGCGTTGTGCATGCCCAGCTCGATCGAGATCGCCGTTGCGGTACGCGGTCCGAGCCGGGCGGCGCGGGCCGACCAGAAGCTCAGCAGCATCGCCGCGACGTTGAGGAACAGGGCGGCGCCGGCCAGCTCCCCGAGGTGGTCGGTGACGCGGCGCCATTCGGTGGCGATGACCGCGACGATGATGACCACGTAGATGCCGAGGGCGATCCGCTTGGCCAGCGCCTCGTGGTCGCGCACCCAGCCGGGCGCCCGATGGCGCACGGTCATCCCGATCGCCAGCGGCACGATGGTGATCGCCAGCACGCGCAGGGCGACGCCCACCATCTCCACGTCGCTGTCGAGATCGGCGCCGAAGTGGTTGATCGCGAGCGTCAGGAAGATCGGGACGGTGATCACGGCGGCGACGCTGGAGATCGCCGTCATGGTGATCGACAGCGCGGTCTCGCCCTTGGCCAGGTGCGTCATCAGGTTGGCCATGGTGCCGCCCGGCGACGCCCCGAGGAGCACGAGCCCGACCGCGAAGGCGGGGGCCAGCCCGAACAGCTCCGCGACGCCGAAGGCCAGCAGCGGAGCGACGAAGAACAGGTTCACCAGCCCGATCAGAACGCCGCGCGGCGCGGTGAGCACGCGCCGGAAGTCGGCCAGCGTGAGGCTGAATCCGAGCGTGACCATGATGCACCCGAGCGCCAGCGGCAGCAGCACGAGCGTGAAGACGTTGTCCTCCACCGCGAGGATCGTACGGGTGCGGGGTACCCGGGGGCAGGGGGCCTGCACCCGGGCGAGCTGTGGTCTGCGGGTGTGTCTTGCCCCAGCCGGGGGTACTGCTGCGCCATGAGCCTCCTGCGGACGAAGACGGTGGAGCAGTCGATCGCCGACACGGAGGAGGGCGAGCACAAGCTCCGGCGCGAGCTCGGGCCGCTGGACCTCGTGGTGTTCGGCGTCGGCGTGATCGTCGGCACCGGCATCTTCGTCCTCACCGGCAAGGCGGCCGGCACCCTCGCCGGCCCGGCGATCGCCATCTCGTTCGTGGTCGCGGCGATCGCCTGCGGCCTGGCCGCGCTCTGCTACGCCGAGTTCGCCTCGACGGTCCCGGTCGCCGGCTCGGCCTACACGTTCTCGTTCGCCACGCTCGGCGAGCTGATGGCGTGGATCATCGGCTGGGACCTCATCCTCGAGCTCGCCCTGGGCGCGGCCACGGTCGCGTCGGGCTGGTCGGGCTACTTCCGCGTGGTGATGGAGGACACGTTCCACGTGAACCTGCCGGGATGGATCGACGGGACGCACCACAACCTCGTCGCGGCGGCGATCGTCCTGATCCTCACCGCGGTGCTCTGCTTCGGGATCAAGCTGTCGACGCGCGTCAACCTCGTTGTGGTGGCGATCAAGGTGACGGTCGTGCTGCTGGTGATCGTCGCCGGGCTCTTCTACGTCGACCCGGGCAACTGGAGCCCGTTCATCCCGCCGTCCGGCTCGGAACCCGCGAAGGGTGCCGAGACGGTGCCGAGCCTGCTGCAGGACATCGGCCTGGGCACCGGCACGTTCGGCGTCGGCGGCATCTTCACGGGCGCCGCGCTGGTGTTCTTCGCGTTCATCGGCTTCGACATCGTCGCCACGGCGGCGGAGGAGACCAAGAAGCCCCAGCGCGACCTGCCGATCGGCATCTTCGGGTCGCTGGCGATCTGCACCGTGCTCTACGTCGCGGTCTCGCTGGTGATCACCGGCATGGTCCCGTACGACCAGGTGGAGACCGAGGCGCCGCTGGCCGCCGCGTTCCAGTCCGTGGGGGAGTCGGGCATCGCTCAGATCATCTCCGTGGGCGCCCTGGCCGGCCTGACCACGGTGATCCTCATCCTCATGCTCGGCCAGAGCCGCATCCTCTTCGCGATGAGTCGCGACCGCCTGCTGCCGCCCGCGTTCTCGGCCGTCTCGGAGCGGTACGGCACCCCGTACCGCACGACGATCCTCGTGGGCTGCATCGTGGCCGCGCTGGCGGCGCTCGTCTCCCTGGACGACCTGGCCGATCTCGTGAACATCGGCACGCTGTTCGCGTTCATCCTCGTGTCGATCGGCGTGATCGTCCTGCGGCGCACCCAGCCCGACCTGAAGCGGGCGTTCCGCACCCCGGCGGTGCCGTTCATCCCGATCCTGTCGGCCCTGGCGTCGTTCTACCTCATGCTCAACCTGCCGGGCGAGACGTGGATCCGGTTCTTCGTGTGGATGGCGTTCGGCTTCGTCGTCTACTTCCTCTACAGCCGCACCCACAGCCGCCTGGCCCCGGGCGCGGACGCGTCGAGCCCCACCGCGGCCCGCGAGCCGGAGACGCAGACCGAGACCCCCGCGTAGCCTTGGGGGCATGTCCCCCCGCCGTTCCAGCCGCGCCCGCGAGCGTCCCGGCCCGCCCGCACCGCGTCCCGGCGGGGCCGCGTTCGACGCGGCGCGGCAGGCCCGGGAACGGGAGCGGTGCGAGGCCAAGCAGTGGTTCGAGACGGAGGCGGAGGCCCGTGCGCTCGCGCTGATGCACCGAACGCAATGGGGCGAGGACCGCGTCGCCTACTCCTGCGACGTGTGCGGCGGCTGGCACCTGGCGAGCCGGGGCTGAGCGAGACCGCCCACTCCGCGGACGGCCCGGCGTGACGTCGGACCCCTCGTCCGTGGGGGCAGTGGGTCCTTTTTCGCCGTGCTAGTCGCTGCTAGCAACGTGCTAGCAACGTGCTAGCACGGGCTAGCAGGCCGGAGAACCACACCCCACGGACGGCGTCCGACCGAGGACCGGCGGTACGGTTGCGCCCATGTGCCCGGTGCTCGAGGATCCCCTGGTCGCGGAGCGTCACGCGATCGCGCCGGGGTCGATCGTGTGGCGGCGGGCCGGGGACGTGCGGGCGCTGCTCGGCGCGGGCACCGCGCTCGTGCTGCAGGTCGCCCACCCGACCGTGGCGGCCGGCGTGCGCGAGCACTCCAGCTTCGAACGCGACCCGTGGGGCCGGCTGCTGCGCACCCTCGACTACGTGAACCTGCTGGTCTACGGCGGGCCCGAGCGGGCGGTGCACACCGGGCGGCAGATGCGGGCGATGCACCAGCGGATCCGCGGCGTCGCGCCGGACGGGACCCGCTACCACGCGCTCGAGCCTACGGCCTACGCGTGGGTCCACGCCACGCTGGCCGAGACGATCGTCGGGGCCAACGCCCGCTTCGGCGTGCCGCTCACGCCCGCCGAGCGCGAGGCCTTCTGGGCGCAGTGGCGCGACCTCGGCTTCCTCCTGGGGATCCGCGAGCGCGACCTGCCGGAGACCTGGGCCGGGTTCCGCAACTACGTCGACGCGACGATCGCCGCCGAGCTGCACGACAACGACGTCGTCCACACCGTCCTGCGCGCGCTGGCGGCGCCGGCCGCGCCGCCGCTGCCGGGCCTCCCCGATCCCCTGTGGCGCGCGGTCCGCCGGCCGCTCGCCGCGGTGACCGGCCTGGCCACGACCGGGCTGCTCGATCCCGCCGCCCGGGTGAAGCTGGGCCTGCCGTGGTCACCCCGGAACGAGCGTGACCTGCACGCCCTCGGCACTGTCCTGCGCGGGACGACGCCGGTGCTGCCGCCCGTCGTCCGGACGTTGGGCCCGCGTTACCTGCGCTGGCGGGCCGGGGCGATCGAGGGCGGGACGTTCGGCTAGGCCGGCACGATCTCGATGCGCTCGACGTCGCCGTTGCCGTCGAGGTCGTCCTGGGACTTGGTCAGCGGGATGGCGTAGAGCGTGAGCTTCCCGAAGGGGAGGTTCGTCTTCGCCGTCCAGCGGCCCGTGCCGCTGCCGCGCGCGAACACGAGACGATCGACCGCCTTGCGCCCGCCGCTGCGCTTGCGCACCACGTTGAGCACGATCCCGCCGGCCGGGGCGCGCCCGGTCACGGTGAGGCTGACCGTGCAGCTGGACGCACCGCACACGATCCGCCCGATCCGGACGGTGGGCGGCTCGGCCACCACCGGGGGGACTGGTGCGTCGCCGTTGAGGACGGCCGCCTGCTGGGCGATCCACGCGCCGTACGCGCTGACCCGGGTGTAGACGCCGGGCGTCTCAGCGCGGCCGCAGCCCGCGCCGAAGCTGACGACGCCGGCCAGCCGGGCCGCCGTGCCGTCACCGAAGAAGAGCGGGCCGCCGCTGTCGCCCTGGCACGAGTCCTGGCCCGCGCGCTTGGCGCCCACGCACAGCGTCTTCGCCCCGTCGAGCGCGCCGAACAGCGCCTCGCACTTGGCGGTCGAGTGCACCTTCAGCCGCACGTACTCGAGCTGGTCGGAGACCTTTCCGCCCTCCGCGGTCGCGCCCCAGCCGGCGACGATCAGCGACTGGCCCGCGGCCTGACGGGCCGCGTCGCCCGCACCCGCGAGGGGAAGCGGGGTGACCGACACCGGTCGCGCGAGCTGGAGCAGCGCCGCGTCGTTCACCAGCGTCTTGGTGTTCCAGCCCGGGGCCCGGACGATCTGGCGCACCTCCGTGCGCTCGCCGTCGGCGTCCTGGGAGAGGCGCGTGCGCCCCGTGACCACGTCGAGCTCGGCGGGGCTGGTGCCCTGCACGCAGTGCGCGGCGGTGAGGACGACCCGGGGCGCGATCACCGTGCCCCCGCAGAAGATCCCCCTGCCCGCGTTGCGTGCGTCGGCGTCGACCAGCGCGGCCATCCACGGGAACTGGCCGGGGGCGGCCTCGGCGCCGCCGAGGATCTTCACGTCCCGAGCCACGATCGCCCCCGCCGCGGCCGGCAGGAGCAGGCCCAGCAGCAGCGCGGCGGCCAGCGCCATTCGTCGAGTCGGTGCCGCCGCCAGATCCATGTGGCCGTCACGCTACCGCTCCCGTGCCGACCCCGTCCCGGTTCGCCCACCGCTTGCCGGCCGGGGGAGGACGGTCTACGGTGCGCGGGTGCCCGAGCCCCGGACCGTGACGCCCCTGCCGCTCGGGCGCACGTACGCCGCGGCGTGGGACACGTTCCGCACCTCGTTCGCCCGGGTCGTCGGCATCGCGATCCTCATCTTCGTGCCCGCCACGCTGCTGAACGCCGTGGCGCGGCACATCCACGCCGACCTCGACGGGACCACGTGGAGCGGCGCCGGGCTCGCGCTGACCGTGGCCGTCGTGACCGCGGTGGCGTCGACGATCGGCTCGTCGTTCTACGCCGGGCTCGTCGACTTCACCGTGCACGCCCACCGCCACGGCGAGGCCCATCCGCCGCTGCGCACCATCGCCCGCCGGCTGCCGTACTGGCGGATGTTCGGGGTGTCGGTCGCCGTCGGCGCGATCACCGCGGTCGGCTTCATCCTGTTCATCGTCCCCGGGCTCCTCGCGCTCACCCTGCTGTCGATCGCCGGTCCGCTGCTGGTGATGGAAGGGCTCACCGTGGGGGGCGCGCTGCGGCGCAGCGCGACGCTCACCCGGCCGCACTTCTGGCGGGTCGTCGTGGTCGTCGTCCTCCCCACGTTCCTGGAGAACACGGTGGTCGACGGCGTCGCGACCTTCGTCGGCCACACGCTGCTCGCCGAGATGGCGATCCACGGTGCGCTCGCCTCGGTGATCTTCGCCTACGTGATGCTGCTCGAGGTGCACGCCGCGCACTGGTTGAGCGACCAGGACCGCGCACTCTTACGCAACGCATGAGTGGGGCTTAGACAACTCATCGGGTCGCCTTAGAGCCGTCTCGAGCGGCGGCGGGAGCCTCGGTGCATGCCCTCCACCGCCCCCCTCCAGCGCCCCGGGCCGAGCGCTCCGCCCGACGCCATGGCCCCGCCGTCGGCCTCCGCGTGCATCGAGGTCGTCGTGCCCGTCTACAACGAGCAGGTCTCGCTCGCCCCGTCGATCCGCCGGCTCCACCGCTTCCTGCGGACCGAGTTGCCGTTCGACTGGCGGATCGTCATCGCCAACAACGCGAGCACCGACGACACCGCCCACGTCGCCCACCGCCTGGCCGAGGACCTCGCCCGCGTCAGCGTGCTGGACCTGCCCCAGAAGGGGCGCGGCCGCGCGCTGCGCGCCGCCTGGCTGGCCAGCGACGCCGACGTCCTCTGTTACATGGACGTCGACCTGTCGACCGACCTGCGCGCGCTGCTGCCGCTCGTCGCCCCGCTCGTCTCCGGCCACAGCGACGTGGCGATCGGCACGCGCCTGGCCACCGGCTCCCACGTCGTGCGCGGCCCCAAGCGCGAGTTCATCTCGCGCACGTACAACCGCATCCTGCGCCTGTCGCTCGGCGCCCAGTTCTCCGACGCCCAGTGCGGGTTCAAGGCCGTCCGGGCCGATACGGCTCAGCGGCTCGTCCCGGCGATCCGCGACGAGGCCTGGTTCTTCGACACCGAGCTGCTCGTGCTCGCCCAGCGCGAGGGCCTGCGCATCCACGAGGTCCCCGTCGACTGGGTCGACGACCCCGACTCCCGGGTCGACATCGTCCGCACCGCGTGGGAGGACATGCGCGGCGTCGCCCGGCTGCTCGCCGGCGCCCGGCTCACCCGCTTCCTGGCGATCGGCATCTGCTCGACGCTGGCCTACGCGGTGCTCTACCTCGCGCTGCGCGGCACGCTCGGCACCGGCGGCGCCAACGCGCTGGCCCTCGGCCTGACCGCCGTCGCCAACACGCAGGCCAACCGCCACTTCACGTTCCGCGTGCGCGGCCGCGAGCGGCTGCTGCGCGACCAGGCGATGGGCGGCCTGGTCTACCTGCTGACCCTCGGGCTGACGATGGGCGCGCTCGGCCTGCTCCACGCGATCGACCCGCACCCCGCCGCGCTCGTCGAGGTCGTCGTGCTCGTCGGCGCGTCGATCTGCGCGACCGTCACCCGCTACCTCGCCCTGCGCAGCTGGGTCTTCGCCCCGCGCGGCCCGTCCCGTCCCGCCGTCCTCCCCATCGTCAACCAGAAGGCCTCCTGATGTCGACCTCCACCGTCCCCTCTCCCTTCTCCCTGCGCGGGAAGGCCCACGCCAAGGTGCGCGCGCGCTCGTGGCCGCGGCCCGAGCTGCTCGGCCTGCTCGTGCTCGCCGCCGTCCTCGACCTGTGGGCGCTGGACCTCAACGGCTACGCCAACGACTACTACAGCGCCGCCGTGCGCTCGATGAGCACGAGCTGGCACGCCTTCCTCTACGGCTCGTTCGACGTCGGCGGCGTGATGACCGTCGACAAGCCGCCGCTGGCCAACTGGATCCAGGCGCTGTCGGTGCGCGTGTTCGGGTTCAACTCGTGGGCGATGCTCGTGCCCCAGGCGCTGATGGGCGTGGCCACCGTCGGCCTCGTCTACGACATCGCGCGGCGCACGTTCGGCCGCTGGGCCGGCTTCGCGGCCGGCCTGACGCTGGCGCTGACGCCGGTCGCGGTGGCGATCTCCCGCCACAACAACCCGGACGCGCTGCTCATCCTCTGCTCGGTCGCGGGGATCTGGTGCCTGGTCCGCGCGCTCGACGGCGGGCAGCTGCGCTGGCTCGTGTGGTGCGGCGTCGCCGTCGGCCTCGGCTTCGAGGCCAAGATGGCTGCGGCCCTGCTCGTCGTCCCCGGGATCGTCGCCGCATACCTGTGGATCGCTCCGAAGGGCCGGCTCGTCGCGCTGCGCCAGCTCGCCGTGGGCGGCGCCGCGATGCTCGTCGTCGGCCTCGCCTGGCCGGTGCTCATGTGGCTGACCCCGGCGGCCGACCGGCCGTGGGTGTCGGGCACGAGCGACAACAGCATCTGGTCGCTGATCCTCGGCTACAACGGCCTGGGCCGCGTGTTCGGCCAGGACGGCGGGCCCGGCGGCGGCGCCGGCGGTGGGCCGGGCGGCGGCGGAGGTGGCGGTGGCGTCTTCGGTGGGGACACCGGGCCGCTGCGCCTGCTCAACGAGGCGCTCGGCGGGCAGGCCGGCTGGCTGCTCGGCCTCGCGGCCGTCGCCGGCGTGGCCATCCTCGCCGCCACGCGCCTGAAGCGCACCGACGCGCGCACCGGCTGGCTGATCGCCGTCGGGGGCACGTTCGCCATCACCGCGATCACGTTCAGCAAGGCGCAGGGCATCTTCCACCCCTACTACGTGTCGGCGCTCGCGCCGTTCACCGCGCTGCTCGTCGGCGCGGGCGCGGTGACGATCGCCCGGGGCGGGACGCTCATGCGCGTCTTCGGCCCGCTGGCCGTCGCCGCCGGCGTGGCCGCCGAGCTGGTCGTGCTCCACCGGAGCGCGACCGACATGGAGTGGATCGCCCCGGTGCTGATCACCGTCGGCGCGGTCGTGGCGATCGTCCTGGCCCTCGGGCTGGGCGACCGCTGGCGGGCGATCGCGGTGGCGACCGCGCTGGGCTTCCTGCTGATCGCTCCCGGGGCGTGGGCCGTACAGACCCTGGGCCACGCGACGAGCTCGACCTTCCCGGCCGGTGGCCCCGCGAGCGCGGGCGGCATGGGTGGACCCGGAGGCGGCGGACCCGGAGGAGGCGGTGGCCGCGGCATGCGCGGTGGCCAGGGCCTCCCCGGGGGCGCCCCGCCCACCGGTGCCGGTGCCGGCGCGCAGACGGGCGGCGGCATCGGCGGCCCGCCCGCCGCGGGGGCCACGACCGGGGGGACGACCGGCACGCAGACCGGCGGCCCACTCGCGATGACCGGCGGGGGCGGAAATGGGGCCCGCCCACCCGGCGGCGGGATGTTCGGCGGCGACACGCAGTCGCTGAACGCGGCGCTGGCCTACGCCAAGGCCCACGGCGGCGGCACGGTCGCCGTCTCCAGCCAGTCCGGCGCGGCCGGATCCCTGATCTCCTCGGGGGCGAACGTCGCGGCGATCGGCGGGTTCTCGGGCCGCGAGAGCCAGGTCACCACGGCGTGGCTGGCCGACGCGGTCGACGCCGGGCAGATCCGCTGGGTGCTGGCCGACAGCAGCGGCGGCGGCATGGGCCAGGACGGTCGGGTCGGCGCCCAGGACGTGATGACCGCGGTGCAGAGCACGTGCAAGGAGGTGAGCAGCGTCTCGGGCCTCTACGACTGCCAGGGCGCCACCGCGGCCCTGCGCGCCGCCTCGTAGCATCGCGCCCGGCAACCTCCGGTCGAGCCGTACATCACGCCCGCCCAGCGGCTGCGATGTACGGCTCGGCCGAGAGAGGGCGAGGACGGGGGAGCCCGGGCGCCTCCACTACGCTCCCGGCCATGGGTAGCCGCCTCGTCCTGATCGACGCCGAATGGCTCGTGAGCGATCTCTCGCTCGACGAGGTCGCGGAGCTGATGCGCGCGGGCGATCTCATCCCCGCGCGGCGCACCGGCAAGCGGATCGTGGTCAACCCCGCCCACGTCGTCTTCGTGGAGGACTGGGCGACCACGCCCGACGCGCCGAAGGGCTGACCGCGCCGCGCCGCGCCGGCGGCCGCCGGCCGACGGCTCGCGCGATGACCCACCCCCGGCGGTGGCAAAGCGCGCGAACCCAGCGGCTCATACCGCTTCCCGATGATCCGTGGCCCCGGCGAGCGCCGAATGTAGGGCATGAAGATCGCGATCGTCGGCGCCGGGGTCTCGGGACTGGTCGCCGCGCACCTCCTGCACCCCGAGCACGACATCACCGTCTTCGAGGCGGCCGACCACCCCGGCGGGCACACCAACACCGTCACGCTCCCGGGCGCGGCCCGCGACGGGAGCGACCTCGCGGTCGACACCGGCTTCATCGTCTTCAACGACCGCAACTACCCGCGGTTCGAGGAGCTGCTCGTCGAGCTCGGCGTGCCGTGGCGCGACTCCGACATGAGCTTCGGCGTCAGCGACGACGCGGGGACGTTCGAGTACGCCAGCACCTCGCTCAACGGGCTGTTCTCCACCCGCTCCAACCTGGTCAAGCCGGCGTTCCACCGCATGCTGCTCGACGTGCGGCGCTTCCATCGCGCGGCACGGGAGCTGCTGGCGGGCGACGACGACCCGTCCCTGGCGCAGTGGCTGCGCGAGCAGCGGTTCTCCGACGCGTTCGTCGAGCGGCTGATCGTGCCCCAGACTGCGGCCGTGTGGTCGGCCGATCCCGGTGCGATGGACACGTTCCCCGCCCGGTTCCTGGTCGAGTTCTTCGACAACCACGGGATGCTCAGCCTGCGCGGCCGGCCGCAGTGGCGCACCGTGGTCGGCGGCTCGCACGCCTACGTCCAGGCGCTCGTGCAGCCCTTCGAGCGGCGGCTGCGGCTGAGCACGCCGGTCCACGCGATCGAGCGGGACGAGGACGGCGTGACGATCGTGCCGTGGAACGATCAGCCCGAGCGCTTCGATCACGTGATCCTCGCCACCCACGCCGACCGCTCCCTGGCGATGCTCGACGAGCCGACGGCACTGGAGCGGGAGATCGTGGGCGCGTTCGCCTACCAGCCCAACGAGGTCGTGCTCCACACCGACTCCTCGCTGCTGCCCCGCCACCCCCGCGCGCGGGCGAGCTGGAACTACCACCTGCTCGAGCAGCCCGGCGACCTGCCGACCGTCACCTACTTCATGAACCGACTCCAGGGCCTGGACGCCGACGAGGACTACTGCGTGACCCTCAACCGCACGGAGGCGATCGACCCGACGCGGATCCTGCGCACGATCGCCTGCGAGCACCCGATCTTCACCCCCGAGGCGATGGCCGCCCAGGCCCGCTGGGCGGAGATCGCCGGCCGGCAGCGCACCCATTTCTGCGGCGCCTACTGGGGCTGGGGCTTCCACGAGGACGGCGTGGTCAGCGGCATCCGCGCGGCCCGGGACGTGCAGGCCGTCTCGCTGCTCCAGGGTGCGACGGCGTGACCCGCGGGACCCGCGTCATCCGCAGCGCGATCTACACCGGCGCGATCCGCCACCGCCGCTTCGCGGTGCGCGACCAGGAGTTCACCCACGGGGTCGCGATGGCCTACCTGGACCTCGACGAGCTGTCCGGCCTGCTCGGCGGCCGGCTCGTCTCCCACCGGCCCGGGCTCGTGCGCTTCCGCCGCTCCGACTACCTGGGCGATCCCGCGACGCCCCTCGACACGGCGGTGCGTGAGCTCGTCGCGGAGCGCACCGGCCACGCGCCCGACGGCCCGATCCGCGTCCTCACCCACCTGCGGTCGTTCGGCCACTGCTTCAACCCGGTGAGCTTCTACTACTGCTTCGACCGCGACGAGCGGCTGCGAGCCCTGGTCGCCGAGGTGACGAGCACGCCGTGGGGCGAGCGCCGCGCCTACGTGGTCGAGCACGACGGCGCGGGGACGGTCCTGCACGGCGAGCTGGCCAAGCGCATGCACGTCTCCCCGTTCATGGGGATGGACCAGCGCTACCACTGGAACGCGGGCACGCCGGGGGAGACCGCGTCGGTCCACATCGAGAACCACGAGGACGGCCGGCGCGTGTTCGACGCCACCCTCTCCCTGCACCGTGAGCCGTTCTCCCAACGGGCCCTGGCGCGGGCGACCGCGCGCTACCCTGGAGCGACGATCCGGATGCTCGCGCTGATCTACGCGCACGCGCTGGTGGCGTGGCTGCGCGGCATCCCCGTCCACCCCCACCCGACCGCGGGAGGCATCGCATGAGGACCGTCGACGACACCGCGCGGCGCGTCGTGCACGCCGTCCTGCGGCGCCTGCCCGAGGGCCGCCTCACCGTGGTGGAACAGGGCCGCACCACCGTCTTCGGGAGCGGTGAGCCGTCGGCCCGCGTGGAGATCGTCTCCCCCCGGGCGTGGACGGCGCTGGCCCGCGGCAGCCGCGGGCTGGCCGAGGGCTACGTGGACGGCCTGTGGACCTCGCCGGACGTGACCGCGCTGATCCGCGTGGCCGCCCGCAACGCCCGCCACCTGGACGAGGCGCGTCGCCGGCTCACCGTGGTGCGGGAGCCCTACCAGCGGGCCCGCGCGGCCCTGACGCGCAACACGCCGCGCCGCGCCCGGCGCGACATCGCGGCGCACTACGACCTGGGCAACGACCTCTTCGCGCTGATGCTGGACGAGACGATGAGCTACTCCAGCGCGCTGTTCGAGCGGCCCGACCAGGACCTGGCCGGCGCGTCCCGGGCCAAGCTCGAGCGGGTGTGCGCCGCGCTGGACCTGGGGCCCGACGACCACGTGCTGGAGATCGGCACGGGGTGGGGCGGGCTGGCCGTGCACGTCGCGTCCACGCGCGGCTGCCGGGTGACGACCACGACGATCTCCCGCGAGCAGCACGACGTCGCGGTCGCCCGCGTCCGCGAGGCGGGCCTCCAGGATCGCGTCACCGTCCTGCTGGAGGACTACCGCGACCTGCGCGGGAGCTACGACAAGCTCGTGTCGATCGAGATGATCGAGGCGGTCGGCTGGCAGGACCTCGGCACGTTCTTCGACCGCTGCTCGGCCCTGCTGGAGCCCGACGGCGCGATGCTGCTGCAGGCCATCCTCATCGACGACCGCGCCTACGCGGTGGAGAAGGCGTCCAAGAGCTTCATCCGCGAGTACGTGTTCCCCGGCGGCTGTCTGCCCTCGCAGGAGGTCATCGCCCGGCAGCTGGCGCGCCGCACCGATCTGCGCACCGTCGACCTGTACGACCTGACCGAGCACTACCCCGAGACGCTGCGCCGCTGGCGGGCGAACGTCGAGGCCCACGCCGAGGAGCTCGCGGGCCTCGGCTACGACGAGCGCTTTCAGCGGCTGTGGCGCATGTACCTGAGCTACTGCGAGGCGGGCTTCCAGGAGCGGCGCATCAGCGTCGTGCAGACCGTGCTGGCCAAGCCGCGCTGGGCGGGCACCGTGCGGGAGCCGGAGCTCACGGTCCCGTCGTCCGCGGCGGCCGGCCGGCGCGAGCCCGCGCCGCCGCACGTCACAG
>Ga0247758_1000196_pt1 | contig 51032 bp, 24 predicted proteins | sample UWRJL156409C4_FD_180950 | JGI IMG/M metagenome (GOLD analysis project Ga0247758, IMG submission 180950) | Plant litter microbial communities from Arlington Agricultural Research Station in Wisconsin, United States - UWRJ-L156-409C-4 | ecosystem: Environmental > Terrestrial > Plant litter >...
TTCTCGGTGGGGAACACGATGGGGGGAAGAATGGTGTGGAGGGAAAAGGGGGGCTGTTGGGCCCGAGGGAGATTGCGGAGAGGGTGGATGCTACGTGGGGGGTGGATGCGGAAGGGGAGATCAGGGGGATGTGGAAGAGGCATTTGCGGGTGGAGAATTATTGGGTTATGGGCGGGCATACGGGGCAGCATCGGTGGTTTTCTTCGATACTGGCGATGCAGATTAAGGCGGCGCTGGAGGGGATTTTGCCTCCTGCGTACAGGGAGACGGTTGGGCGCTAGTGTGGCTGTGTTGGATGGAGTCGGAATGAGGTGGTGGGACTGATTCCTGTGTTGGGTGAGATGAAAACGGAGACTTCAAGTTGCATCTTTAGAGGGGGGGTTTCGAATTTTGGGACATAATATAAGAACATCACAATGAGTCTGCTTCGTCTAATAGGTTTCTTGAATGGAGGCTTTCCCTTCCGTTCTAGCTGACAAAAAGAAATGTTATATCTGTATCATGGTGACCAGAACCTCAGATCCAATCAGTGTCGCCATTTGCTATGTTCCCGCATGTATTTGATGAACACGGCATAGACACTCCGTGCGGGAGCCGCCGGTTCAGCAGCAGAGTATGGTGGAGGCATGGTGCTCGAATCGTACGGCTCGAACTTCCCTGCCGGTGCATCCCCACTGCCCCCGTCGCCGTAACGAGGACCTGGCGCGGTTGCATTGTAGCTCGTAGTATGGCCTTTTTGGACGCTCCCTGGCTCGATTCTGGTGTAAGCCCGGTTGGTAAAATATTTGAAGATTTTGATAGGAATCCAGAGCAACGAGGCAATGGTGAATGCTTTCCACCAGACATGACCGTGGCGGGTTGGGCCTGGTTTCCTGCGCTCTGAACGGGGTTAGCTGCCATACCATCCATTGGACTGGGGGGGCATTTACCTCTTCGGTAGTAGTAGATCAAGGCAGAGATGAAGGCCAGGGTAAAGAGCGACACCAGGACGATTATGACGATGGCCCAGATAGGGATGAGCAAACGCATCCCGCCAAGACCGACATATTGACTGGAAATTCCGGCGGTACTGCTGGACGTGCCGCTTTTAGTCGAGGAACCGGACTTTCCTGTGCCACCACCGCCATTACTGCTTGAGGAGCCACTGCTGCTCCCGCTGCCACTTCCACTGCCGCTCCCTCCACTCCCACCACTGCCTCCACTGCCTCCACTGCCACCTCCGCTTCCACCTCCGCTTCCACCTCCGCTCCCTCCACCGCCTCCACTTCCACCACCACCACCACCGCCGCCGCCGCCACCGCCACCACCCCCTCCTCCCCGTGGACTGCGAGGCTCGAGTGCAGGAAAGTCGACAGTCCCCGTGGCTGGCTCCCACTGTGAAGGAGGCATAATTGATTGTTGGTGTGTAGTCCTTGTGCTGGCGGACTCAAAGAATGGGGACCGATATCTTGAGCAAATTCAGATGGGGAACAATCTGGAGGTCGATGAGGCAAACGCGTAGACATTTTATTCATTTGGCCCCTGACATGGTGGCTTGCGGCTGAGGGCGCCGCTAACGATGTTGGGATCGAGATTGGCGCTTGTCTGTCCTCCCGTCTGGGCATGCGGCCCGAGGTGGATCGACGACCCGAAAGAGGAAACGCCGTCCCGGGCCATGGGTAAGGGGTGCGGTGGCTTGGACCTGCTGCCCCTGCGGATTGCTTTCCCGAGAGAGCATTGTGCCTGTATCGTAGAATGCATCTCCGCGGCTTCTGGAAACCTTGATAGTGGCGCATATTAGGTATTTTTAACGCAGAATGCCAAGCATTTCCCTAGGGGTATGATGTTGGGAGTGAAAAAATATGTTGGACCCATTGACCTCTCTACCCCGGGGGTTCAGCTTCCAATGCCACATTTGGGTATTTCGTTTGTTGCTGTGGAACCTCGACCAGTCCGTGAAAAAATCCCCATGCAAAAGGCTAGGTGTAATAGCACTTTAAACAACATCCCCTCCCAATATCGTGGAACTCTTTTCGCCGTCAACCCAACACTATCCGATGTCAGCTGTTGGACGTAGTCCCCTTGGAGGATTGGCTATTTTTTCTGGTATCTTCTCGAAACATGGGGGTCCAATCACAGCGCCCTTTTGGGCGTTATTTCCTCGCCAATCCAGACCATTCAAAACTACCTGGTGGTGCTGGTGCCTAAACCTGGCGCCTAATGAAGTTGAGGAAACGTTTCCATGGCCCACAATCCTGTCTCCGATCACCAAACACAAGATCAGCACTGATTCCTTCGTTGGCATTCTGATCCTTCAAAAATGCAGTGCACCTATTCGACTGCCTCGGCATATCCACCCTCGCCATGCTCTGTGAATCCTGCCAAGCTTCAATTGAGACAGTGGTCGGCTCTCAAAACTTGAATTATGGCTTTTGGACCGTTGAATGGACCCTTCATGAGACCCGCCTTGGTTTCTCACCTCAGTTGTCCAGGGCTGTTTTATCCGCCGCTCTGTGTGGACACACATCATTGGTTTAAGAGAAGAATGCCCAGGCCTAGAAAACTACGGCCTTCTCGAAAGTTGGCTGAAGGATGCTGGTCCGTCCACTGCTCCACAAGCGGCAGTCCCAGAAGCTTTAAAAAAGATGTTGTCGGTACTGCCGAACTGGAATGACGGTTCGTCACCACTTCGATGTAGAATGTCCAGGTTAGGTCGTGGCAACGAACCCGCGTCGGTGAGCTCTCTGCACTCATCCGGACTACACAGATTTGTCTCTGGGTTCTTGCGTATTCGGGAACTTTGCCTTTGGGTCCTATGCTATGACGAGTTCACCAGACTGCCCGGATGTTACTCAGCCATGTACCATCGATTGGGACGAGAAAGTTTCGCACGATGTCGCTGAGCAGTGGAGAACCGCGACACAGATTGAAGGTAAAGCAAACATCCTCTTCCTGTTTGTAAGCGGGTGGAAAGATGGGTCCCACGGATACTATCCATCCAAACACTACATGAACAATATTCACGACCTGATCTTGGTTCCACGAAGCGGCGACACCTTCAGCAGGATGGGCTACTTTACCGAGTGTATTCGCATTCCTATCAACTCACCGAAACCATTGCCGTCAAGTTTGGTCGAGTTCCAAACGCCAACATAGTCGACGAGATAGACATCAACGACCCGAGGCTTTCCGAGTGGGTACAGGGCGTGACTGTCGTATGAGGAGGAGGGTGAGTTACAGACCTAGATCGGCCTAATAGACTTGCATACCTGCTGCAACAGTTCAAGTTCAGAAGGTGACACGCCACCAGGAGAGCATGGGTCTGCTACCCAAAAGCTCCCTCCCGGCCCGACGTGTCCCGTCTCCCACACTTCCCCTACCCGAGGCTGGATTTCTGAGGGCTCTTGGCCCCCACGGTATTCCGAGGCCGTGTTCCCCACTCATCCCAAGATTTGCAAGCGGCGGCCAGAACACTCGTTGTATCTTGGCAGCATTTCCCCGCCCAACATGGTAAGATAATCGACGTTATCATTGGCAGCGCTTTGACAAGCCCGCAGGCTGGCTATGGCGCCTGTGTTGTGCTGACTGATGCAGCTGAGTGATGCGACGGTGACACAACCGAAGCGAGTGCGAGAGAGAACCATTTCTCTTGGCGGGTTCTGTCCTGGCAAATGATTGGACGACTCAACATTATACCACGGGAAATGGATGGGGGTTATGCAAGTCACCGGACTTGATGAAAGGTCCTCATGAGAAACGGGGACTAATATATCAAGGGACTTGACCCTTGAACAGTTTTACTATTGAGCATAAAGGTCACCAAATACTTGAGCTTCTCTTTCCAAGACTGAACACGCACAATCACGCCAATCAGCTTTCCACCTTCACTGTCCACTCACCAAAGATGGCTTCCAAGGCCTTCAAAGCAATCGTCGTCGGCGGCGGCCCTGTTGGGCTGACGGCAGCACACTCCCTTTCGAAAGCAAATCTTGACTTTGTTGTCCTCGAGTCCCGGCCCAAGATTGTCCTGGATGCCGGCTCCAACCTTGTCCTTCTCCCCATCGGACTGCGCGTCCTTTCCCAGCTGGGGCTCCTTCCCGCCATCGAGGCGGCAAGTTCGCCCATGAGCCGGTTCAAGCGCATTGACCACGAGGGCAAAGACCTCGGCGATACCCTGTGGTTCACCCATTTCAAGGAGAAGTGAGTCCAACCCCAACACCCCCCCTTTTCTCCACCTCAGCCAAATACTCCTTTCGCCTTTTTCCATTGGCATCCTCTCCCTACACCCGACATCACTCAACCCCAACCCCAACACCGCACTAACACCCTTCCCTCCCAGCCACGGCGCCTACCCCCGCGTCATCTCCCGGCACGACCTCATGCGCATCCTCCACGACGGCCTCCCCCCCGCCGCCCAAGCCAAACTCCTCCCCTCCAAAAAAGTCACCACCGTGAGCACCTCCCCCTCGGGCGTAACCGTCACCTGCGCCGACGGCACCACCTACACGGGCACCATCCTCGTCGGCGCCGACGGCGCCCACTCCACTGTCCGCAGCCAAATGCGTTCCGCAGCCATCGCAACCTCCACCTCCTCCACCGCCCCCTTCGCGAACCCCCCGCTCAACGCGCCAGTGACCGTGACCGCGAACATGAGCGTCAACGATGAGAAGCCCTTCCTCACAAGCTACCGCTCAATGTGGATCCGGTTCCCGACGGTGCCGCCCATCGTCGCGGGCGATGCAAGCGAGACGCACGGGTATGACTGCACTTTGCAGCTCTTTGCAGGGGAGGAGACGTCCGTGATTGGAATCTATGCGCGACTGGATAAGCCCACTCGTGACGGGGCGAGGTATACCGAGGAGGACGAGAAGGAGTTTGTGAAGCGGTGGGGGAGTTTGCCTGTTATTGCTGGTGGGGAGGGGAAGAAGGGGCCGACGATCGCGGAGGCGTATGCGAATCGCACGCAGGCGGGGATGGTGAATCTCGAGGAGGGGGTGTTGCCGCATTGGAGCTTTGATCGGATTGTGCTGGTGGGGGATGCGGCGCACAAGTTTACGCCGTCGACGGGTGCGGGGTGCAACAATGGGATTGTGGATGTGGTGGCGCTGGCGAATGAGTTGTATCATGCGTTTAGGGAGGTGAGGGATAAGGGGGATGAGAGTGCGTTCCCGGATGGGGAGGGGATTTTGAGGGCGTTTAAGGAGTATCAGGCCCAGAGGTGGGAGACGGTTAAGGAGGGGATGGATGGCGCGAGTAGAGCGACTGGGGCCGCGACGTGGGCGGATCTGACGCATAGGTTTGTGGATCGCCATGTGTTGTCGAGACAGGGGCTGGTCAAGTTCTTTGCGGACAAGTCGGCAGCGGGGGTGGCGAAGACGCCTGTTTTTGAGTATGTTGAGGGGGAGGAGACGATGGTGGGCAAGTTTCCTTGGGCGCATCCGATGAAGGGGCCGGTCGTGTGAGGGCGGACGTGGTGATGGGTTACTAATTTGTGAAGGGAGACTGATTCACACCGTGGCTTCTGTCTATTCACAACGTAGGTAGTTCTACTATGCACTCTGTTAAGGTATGTTGGAATTCGTGAGGGGTAAGTTACGAAGCTGGCTTACTGTCAGCTTATATAAGCAATTAGAGCCATTCGCGGAAGTAGCCGGCTTGGCAATAGGGGACCCTGTAGGCCAGAGATTCTCTTCCACAGAACAATAACAATACATAACAATCACCACAATTGCCCATAAGTGCTAGATTCTGACAATTAACAGTCTGATCTGCAACAGCTAGCTTTTCAAGACGAATTTGGCACTCTTTTAAGCCTACAATTCCGCACCCAACAACGACCCTATTCGTAAACACGCGACGTAACCGATCTAAACGCTCCACAAACACCTTAAGATAACTATAACTACTTAAAACGTATACTATAAAGGCCCAGATAACTGGTTAATATAGTCCTTAACGTTCCAAACGCGTGTAAAGAGCGACAGAATCCTAAAGTACGTAATGGGCATGGAGGACTGGCCTTAAGAGCCACGGCGGCTATAAGCTGGAGATTTTAATCAAACACCACAAATATAACCACTGGCGGCGCCAGGCCAAGGAGGCAGAAGCTAACAAAGTAAAAGGCCTATTAAGAAAGCCTAAGTAAGCTCCCATAACGCCAGAGTATTACAACCTGCACCCGACACAGGCCTCGAGAGGACTGGCGTGGGTTAAGACAGAACGTATAGCAGGACGCTAACAGGTAAGGGGCGTTCCGAAGACGGCTTATTAAGCTAGCACTCCTAGACGGGGGGTTCAATGTCACTATAGGTCGCTGTCACTATAATGTATAGAGGTGAGTCTGAACAGTAGGACATAAATGAATAATTGAATACTAGTGTGAGGAACTAGAGTCCCTCACGGTGGTTATGGGCATAACTATAGCTATCTATACTAATTAACTAAGAGGTACTTTATACCTTACTTGTGGTGTCGCGAGTGCTCGTTGCGCAAGCACTCTACACCCTGCGAGCGTTCTGCTTGTAAGGTTTCCTTTGCTCGTGGTGCGAGCACTCGGCATACTGCAAGCAACACCTCATTAGTCGTAGGGGCTTCGGGTCTTTGCACCCCTGGCCCAGTGCGTCCGGACGGTGTGCACTGTCCTCCGCACTGTTCCTTACGCGGGGGATTCGTCAGGCCGCCCCGGCCTAAGTGACGGCCTGTAGGGTTGTCACACAGAGCCTTAATAGCGATAATAACATAGGGGAACCACGTTACTAATAAGCTAGATAAAGATGGAGAGAATGACGATAACGTTATTAGTGAGCCTATAAATAAACCAGAGCTTATAGGGCCTAGAGACCTTATTAAAGCTAACTGCTTAAATTACTAAGACGTGTAAAGGACTTACGATTATAAGTATAAGAGGTGGAGGGTGGTTAATAACGTTAAAGCTAAATTATAAAGATGGGTCCTCGCCTTTATATAGCCGTCACTGCTTTATTACTTTAAGGAAGGCTTTTTAAAAGAAGGATACCAGTCCCTTAAACAGCTAATAGCTTCTTATTAGGATAAACTGGCTAATAACACTTATAACGCCTATTATAACCACCTTTAGGTGATTAAAAAGTATAAATAGAGGCTTTTAAAGTGGATTAAGTAATGGGAAGACTATTTTAATAAGGTAGAAAAGTATAACTTAGTAGATATATTAAAGCTTAACGCCTGGTGGCTTTATTTAATTAAAGCCTTAAGGAATATAAAGGATAAAAAAGCTTAGGTGATGGGAGAATTTATTAATGGTTATGTAAAGGTGTGTAAGATTGATTATAAAAAGGTTAAAGCTATTTTATAATAAAAGATTAAAGCTGGATTATTACTAATTTATAATAGGCAGATTAAAGGCAGTTTTTTAACTTTCCACAGTGTTAAGAGTGAAGAAAGCGACGGCTTAGACCAGAGCCAAGGTAGTAATTAAAGCTATAATAGTGGCTGTAAATCACATGGTAGAAAAGGAGGCCGTGGAGGATATAGTAGTAACGGTAATAAAGGTTATAAAGGCTATAAAAGTTTAAAGAGGCCTAATAATAATAATAGGGCTTAGGAGTGAGAAATAAAAAGGCTTTAAACTAATAAAGCTAATTACTGGCTTTATAATATAATAGGGCATTTAATTAACTGCTGTTTCTTCACTTATAAACTTAATAATCCTCTAATATTAAAGGGTGGCCTATTAAAGTGGTTTTAATAGAAAGAAAAGATTAGTTTTAGTAAGGTAATATGGAAACTTATAAAGGTTGACCTTAAGATTATTAAGAAGGTTGTGAAGGTAAGGAAGAAGTGGAAGATGGATTAACTAGCTGAATTCTTCACTAGGCTGGTTAAACTGGAGGAAATTCTAGTTAAAACAGTTATTAAGAAGAACGCCTCCTTCTGTTACATTAAAGTGGCTCTTAACGTAATAACCTACCCTTTTACACTATTAGTAATATTAGATTCCAGTACTATTATTTACATCTTTAATAATTAGTTAAGGTTCTATAACTTCCAGCCGGTACTGGAAGGCGACTTACTGTACGCTAGTGACTCTGTAATCTTAATTAACGGTTATAAAGAAGTAACTATACGGATTAAAGGGCTATAAGGGTCTTACTGTTAAATAAGGCTGAAAGATGTAGCTTATTATAAAGACTTCGCCTGTAATGTAGTCTCACTTAGGCACTTATTACGTAAGGGTTATTATTGGAATACTAAGGCTAATTAAATTTATAGAAGGAAGGATAAGTTTATTATTTACCAGCTTATTAATTATAACAGCTAGTTTATAATAGAATATGTGCCTTTATTTACAGCTTTTACAGTAAGAAAGTACACCTTTTAAACCGGTAGAAAACTAAGTAAAGCTAAAGCCCTCTTTTAATATAGAAGATTTAACTATTTAGGCCACGATACCCTTACTAACCTTAACGTTTCCACTACTGGTATAAAGCTTTAAAGACTAAATTCCTATAAGTGCCCTGCCTGTGGTTAAGTTAAGGCAAAGAGGTGGATCTGCTACGAGCTGTAAGAACTACTACATAACATGGGTGAGGTTATCGCTATTAACTTTTTAGACCTTATACCAGACCCTATAGGGTTTAACTCCATTATACTGTTTACTAACCACAGTACTAGCTACGTATTTAATGTTTATTTTAATTACAGGAGTGGCTTAATAGTAAAGGAGGGCCTAAATTGCTTTATAGTAATAATGATATAATAACACGGCTTAACAGTAAAGGTTATTTAGTGTGATAATAAACTGGTAAAGTTAAGAAAGATAAGGGAGTATTAGGTAATAAGAGGTATTAAAATTAAGCCCTGCACACCTTATTCTTAGAGCCAGAATAAGGGTGCTGAGCACTTAGGGGGTGTAATTAAGATGAAAGCCAGAGCGTTACGAATGGTGGTAAAGTTACTAGCACTCCTGTAGGTAGAGATTTATAAGGCTGCCGTTTACCTGTATAATAGAACCTTAAAGAAGAGCCTTAGTTGGCAATCACCTTATAAAGACTTCTATATGTTTATAATTAAGAAAGACAGTATTTTAAATCTAGTACGCAAATTATAAATTAGCCACTTATGTAATTACGGCTGTAAAGCCTTTATAATAATAAACGACACCCTTAAGAAAACTAATCGCCTTAATAAGCTAGAACCTAACGCTTAGATTAGCTACTTAATAGGTTATGACTTTATAAATATCTATTATGTCTGGAACCTTAAGTTTAATAGAGTTATTTATATAAGAGATGTAACCTTTAATGAAGATAAGTTTTATAACGGTGACTTTAATAGTTTTAAGGATAACCTTTTTAATGTTATTAAGGAGGAGATAGATAAACTTATCTATATGTGTGAGATATATAACAACGAAGCCATTTTAATAAACCTCTTTAACCAGGGCTTATAATTGTAAGAAGAAGACGAAAATAAGGAGATTATTTTTAACTTTATCACCGTCAGGCCCCTTTTAGTTAAGACTGATTCTAAAGAGGCTATAGAGGTTAAAGATTTATAGGAAGAAAACCTTAATAAGTTAAACAGCCCTGACCATTTTAAAAGAGAGGTAGAGTTAGAGTACGAGACTGATTACCTTATTAGTAGGTTTAACGTTAATAAGGCTCCTGGATTTAATTAAGCCTTAGTTAACGCAGTACTGGAAAGAGTCTTTACAAGCTTAAACCTTAAAGAAGAAGAAGTTAGTGATATTACCACTGTAGAAGAAGTGGAAGAACTCCACGCCGCCTTCACAGCTGTAAGAATTAATCCTTAATGACGGCGTTAAGTAGAGTGTTATAAAGCAGCCTTTACGGTGTAAGTAATTGTTAAGAATCCTCCCCTTTAATTAAAATTACGTTTTAATAGCCGTTATCACAGAAAAGACCTTCTACCACTGTTAACTAATTATAGGTATTTACGTAAGCACCCTTTTAATCAGAATTATTATAAGGTTATAAAGGAACATATAGTAAGCTATTATAAGATGGGGTCCTTTAAGGAGTGCTTTTTATAAAAGGCTAATAATTACCAGATTCTAGCCTGTATGTGGGTATTTATATATAAATTTAATAAGGTTAGGTATCTTTTTAAGGTTAAGGTAAGGTTTGTTATTTACAGAGATTAGTAAAGGAAAGGCGCTGTTAAGAATACTTACGCTTTTACCCTAGCTGGCAAATCGTTCCGAACGCTAATTATTATTATAATGTGTTTTAATATGGAGTTAATTTAGTACGATGTTATTAACGCCTTTGTTTACACTAATATACTGTACGACGTGTTTATAAAGATACTAGACGGCTATATTAAGAAAGGAAGGATTCTATAACTCTGGAAGGCTTTATATGGCCTTAGAGAATTATTATTACTCTGGTAGAAAGACTTTATAACCACCTTAAAGAACCTTAACTGCAAGCCAGTGCCTTATAAACCCTGTTACTGGATTAAGGACGTTGTGATTATCTTCTTTTATATTAATAATATTATTATCGCCTTTAAGAAAGGAAGCCGTTAGAAGGTTAAGGCCCTAATGGCCTTAATTAAGTAATAATATATCCTTTAAGGTAGTGAAGTATTACGACCTGCACCCGACACAGGCCTTAAGAGGACTGGTGTAGGTTAAGACAGAACGTATAGCAGGACGCTAACAGGTAAGGGGCGTTCTGAAGACAGCTTATTAAGCTAACACTCTTAAACAGGGGTTTAATGTTACTATAAGTCGCTATCACTATAATGCACAGAGGTAAGTCTAAGCAGTAAGATATAAATGAATAATTGAATATTAACGTGAGGAACCAGAGTCCCTTACAGTAATTATAGGTATAACTATAACTATTTATACTAACTAAACAGAAGTACCTTATACCTTATTTAATGGTTTATTACTTAGTAAGGAACTAAGTAACTTATTACTAAGTACTCCTTACTTAGAGGTCTTACAGATGCTTAGTAGGTAAGCACCTTTACTAAGACTAAGTAACTGCTGGTTAATTATAGGGGCTTTAGGTCTTTACACCCCTGGCCCAGTGCGTAGTACTGTGCGTACTGCCTTTCTACACTGTTCCTTATATAGGGGATTTGTTAGGCTGCCCTAGCCTAAATGTCGGCCTGTAGGGTCGTCACACAATTCCCCCTCTTTAATATTCTTTTTCCATAAAGAATCTTAGTAAGAACGTTCCTTCCTTCTTAACGCCATTATGCCTACTAACTGTATATAAAAGCGTACTTTGAAAAACAGCACCTTTTATTACTATAACCTTATAGACTTCACTTTGACTTTTAAATCACAAATATTACCTTATAGTCGTTATTCTTTAAAATCGCTTTCCTGTCTTATTACCGCATAATTAGACAGTTACTTTAAATGTTTACTAATAGAGGCTTTATCTTTATATAACGCGTTTAGTTATAACGATATTTTCTTTTAGCGGTTTCTTTCTGAGAAGTATTATCTTAACGTTAAGTATAACATTACTATATAGAACTTAAAGCTAAAAACCTAAAAGCTCTGTAAAGCTATTACTTAACTTAAACAGATCGAGGTTTAACGTTATAAGATAGAAGAGCGAGCTTTTTCTGCGTTTAACTATAAAGTAAAGATCTTTCGTTTTTAAGAGTAAGAGGAGGTTTATCTAATTACTCCTCTTAAAGCTAGTAAGTCCTTTAATTAAGGAGGTTTTTTAGTAGGAACACTTACTAGTTCTCTCTCTAAAGGGTTATTACAGTTAACGACCTCTTCTTAACTTAGTTCGTAACTCCTTTTTTTTTTAATACTTAAAAGGTTACTCCTTTTTTATTAACTTTTTTCTTAACAGTACTTATTCTTACGTAATGCTCGTTAGGAGCTCTAGAGGCTTAGCCTCCTTATTAAGTCTAAAGTTCTTATAACCTTAGCTAAAGGTTTCTAACAAATATCCTCCTATACTTACTAAAGAGTTTCCTGCTGCTTCTTAAGCTCTAAGTCTTACAGTAATCTTACTCTTTAGTATAGTAATTTAGATATTAGATCTTATTTTATTTCTAATTCTTATCGTTAGCTTTAATTAGTTTAGATTTTTTTAGTAGAACTCTGTAATTAGGTTTAAGTATTTAAGGTTCTTAACTAATTCTTATAAGTTACTTTCAGAACTGTAGTTTAGTTACTTAATAAGATATTTAAACGTATTCTTTCCCTTCCGTAAATCTATAACTTCCTTAACGTTATACTTGTCTTTATCAGTATCAATCTTAATCTTCTTTTTTAAAGGAACTCCTTTTAGAGCAGGTTTTAGAAGTAAGATATGGAAAACCTTAATCTATACCTTTATGCTAATAAGTAAGTCTAATTCGTAATTAGAGGTAACGACCTTTTTCTTAATCCAGAACAGTCTGTACCTTTTAAAGTTAAGCTTCTTACTAAGTCGTTTTAAATGTAAGTTTCGTGAAAAAAGATAGATATAATCCCCTTCCTGAAAAGTTAGTCCTTTAACTTGTTCGCTATCGTAATAAAGTCCTTTTTTAAATATTAGTTGCTTAGTTTAATGTTTATTAGTAAATTTCTTTATTCGTTCGCATGTGAACTTAAGTTTGGCTTATAAGTAGTTATATAATTCTTATATTCAGTCTACACAGATTACAGCTTAAGGAGCGCTAATAGGCAGGCCTTAACAGAGCTTAGGCTCCTTACCGTAATTAATAAAGAATAGTAACACACTTATTAACTCGATTAGCATTATATTATAAATTATTTATGTTATTAGTAATAATTTAAGCTTATTATCTTATTTAAAGTTAACGTAAGCTTAAAGGTATATTATAAGTATTTAGTTAACTTACTCCGTTTAGCTATCCGTCTATAAGTAAAATATTATTAAAAGTTTACTCTTTATATTTATTCTTTACATTAATTTTTACTAAAACTTTAACACAATTAGCTTATCTCAATCCGTAACGATATTATCTAGTTAAAGGTGTTATAAAATTACCTCTTTCTTAAAGATATAAGTAAGTTGCTTTATTATTATGTCCTTTAAGGTTAGCAGAAAGTAAGCTTACTTTATTAATCTATCGATTACTATAAAGATCTAGTTATAAGTAACTCCTATAATAAGGTCTTTAAACTTTAAGATCTTAATAACGAAGTTAAGTAAGATAAAGCTTTACGGTACCTATAGTATAGGGAGTAATTTAAGAAGTTTATAAGGTTTATACTGCTAATTCTACTTACAGTAACAGACGTTACAGTTATTAATTACTTCCTTAACTAACTTCTTCATTCCTAAGAAGGCGTACATTTATTAAACTTACGTAAGAGTCTTAGCTTAGCTTATATATCCTCCAAGTCGAGATTTATAAACCTACTAAACGTACTCCTTCCGTTTTTTTAAGTCGTAAATGTACAGTTTCTCTTAGTACTAAAGCCTTACTCTTAGTTTAAATACGCTATCTACACCTTCTAATAACTGTTCTAGCTAATAATTAGTTTTATTATAGTTTAGATACTTTAAGCACTCTTTATTACAGTTTTATATATATCTTAAGAAATCTCCTAAAAGGTACTTATATTTATAAGTTCCTTCCGCTAACCTTCTTACTTAAAAATCCTATTATTACTAATAAATATTATACTCTATCTATAAGTTTATACAGACGTTAATAGTTTATTTTAGCATCTAGTTATTTAACATTTACAGCGTATGCTTTAATATACTATTCTTAGCTTCGTTAAACATAGTAATAAGGACTAAGGCTAGATTAGTATCTTTATAGTCCTACTTCCGATTAAGAGTATTAGCTTATCTATTATCTTTTCCTTTAATATAGTGAATCTAGAAGTAGAATAAGGTTATTAACTCTACCTATTATGCTTATTATAGGCTAAGTTCCTTCATTAAGAAGTACTAAAGGTTATTATAGTCTGAAAAGACTTAAACTAGTTCTTCTGTACCACTTAGATACAGTACTTACTTAGTAAAACACTAAATGATTACCATCAGTTTTTTATTATAGATTAAGTATTGTAAGGCTAAGCTGTGGATTCCTTTTAATAAGAAGGTAATTAAGTAACGTTTCCTATTATCCTAAATTTAACTAAGTTCTTTATTAATTACGAACTTTAAAGAGTCTGTTTTAACTTAGAAAGGCTTTAAGAAGTTAAGAAGAGCTAAGACTAATGTTATAATAAAAGTGTATTTAAGGTCCTTAAACGCCTTCTGCTATCTATCGGTCTACTTAAACGGCTTTCCTTTACTTATAAGTTTGTAAAGTAATTTTATAACTTTTATAAAGTACTTAATAAAGTAGTAATAAAAGTTCGTAAAGCTAATAAAAGCTTATAACTCTTTTTAGTTCTTTAGAGTAAGCTAATCCCTAATTGCCTTTATCTTCTCTAATTACATTTCGAGCTTTCTAAAGGTTACTCTAAACCTTAAATAATTCAGTTCTTAAACGTAGAAGTAACTCTTTTCTAAGTTTACTGTTAGTTTTACTTTCTTAAAAGTTATTAAAACCTATTACATATACTTTCAGTACTTTTCTAAAGTTTTAGAATAGACTAAAACGTCGTCTAAATACATAAAGATAAACTTATTAAGGAAAGGGTAAAAAACACTGTTAATAAGGCTTTAGAAGGTCACAGGGGCGTTTATTAATCTTATCAGCATAATACAGTACTAATAATACCTGTTGCGAGTCTGAAAAGCCGTTTTATGTTCGTCCTTTTCCTTCACTCTAACGTAGTTAAACCTTATAGGGAAATCAAAGCTAGAAAACTAATTTACTTTAATAATCTGTTCTTACATTTCTGTAATAAGTAACAGTAAGTAACGGTTTTTAATCGTATCCTTATTTAACGTTTAGTAATTAACAACTATACGTAACTTATTATCTCCCTTTCTTAAGACAAACAGTACTAAGTATCCTATTAGAGATTAAGACTTTATAATAAACCTGTTCTTTAAGTTTTCGTTAACGTACTCCCTTAAGGCCTCTACCTATTAAGGGTTTAAGTAGTAAAGCTGGAAATTATAGAGCTTCGCTCCTAGCTTTAGCTTAATTTTGTAGTCTTATAGTCCATAATCTAGTAATTGCAGTATCTTTTTTCAAAATAAGGTAAACTTCTTATATTCCGTAAGTACCTTAGATAAGTTAACTTCTTTACCTATCTGTAAATTAGCTTCTTACTTTCTTTTACCTTTTAAATTGTTATTTAAGTAATATAGTAGACCTTTTAGTCCTTTAACTGTCTTTATAAACCTAACTTAAATTATATTTAGTTCTAAGGGTTTAATGTGCTTTTAAGTGCTTTGTGCGACTTTAAAGCGGTTTAGTGCCTTCTTAGCTTTCTTTAAATAGTAATTACAGTTAAAGGACTTACTGAAAGTAAAGTAGTTACTCCTTTAATTAATCGTAAGGTTATACTTTTCTAGCTAAGGTAGACTTAAGATTATATTATACCCTGTAATTAGTGTAATGTTAAAGTTTACTTATTATTTATCCTTATCCACTTTAATTAAGAGTAGTAAGTAATAAGTAACCTTACTGTTATTGTACTGGTATAAGCCTTTTTCTCTATTCCAGATGGGAATAGCCTCTTTATATTCTTCGTTAAGGAGTTTCCTTTGGTTAATTAATAAGGGGTATATTAAGTTAAAAGCACTTCCGCTATTAATCACTACTTTTACCTTAAATAGCCTCCCTTTTCCATCTATTATATTGACGTTAATGGAATAATGCTTATACTCCTTTAATATTTAAGTTATAGTAATTATCTATCTTTAAGGTCTTATTTAGCTTAACCTTTAAGTACCTTTCCTTCTTCTTAAAGTTTTTACTAACTAGCGAACTATTAGTTTCCAGCCCTTTTAAAGGGCCTATAGCCTTTTCCTAATTCCTTTTAGAAAAACAGGCAGCTTTAGTAAACTTAGCGATTAACTTTTTTTAGGTTTTCACACTTTAATGTCTAGTTAATTTTAAACAGTATAATATTCCTAAAGTCCTTAATAAGATAATAATATACTTTATAAGCTTAGATCGTAATAATGTCTTTTTACTCTTAGATCTGTTAGTAATCCTTTTACTTTTACTACTCTTTAGCTTTTTGTGACGACCTTACAGGCCGTCACTTGGGCCGGGGCGGCCCGACAAATCCCCCGCAGAAGGAACAGTGCGGAAAGACGGTGCACACCGTCCGTGCGCACTGGGCCAGGGGTGTAAAGACCCGAAGCCCTTACAACTAATGAGGTGCTGCTCGCGGCATACTAAGTACTTATATCGCGAGTAGGAGAAACCTTACGAGCAGAACGCTCGCGCGGTGTAAAGTGCTTATATAACGAGCACTTGCGACGTTACGAGCAAGGTATAAAGTACCTTTTAGTTAGTTAGTATAGATAGTTATAATTATACTTATAACTACTATAAAGGACTCTAGTTCCTTACGTTAATATTTAATTATTCATTTATATCCTACTGTTTAGACTTACCTCTGTGCATTATAATGACAGTAACTTATAGTAATATTAAACTCCTTATTTAGGAGTGTTAATTTAATAAGCTGTCTTTAGAATGCCTTTTACCTGTTAATATCTTACTATATGTTCTGTCTTAACCTATATTAATCCTCTTAAGGCTTATATTAAGTGTAAGTTATAATACAATACTAATGTTCAGTTCTGAATATTATTTGTTAAATTCCTAAATATTACCTCTCTCTTACTAATATATCAACCTCTGGAAAAGGTAAGGAGATTAAAGAGGTGTAAGCTTAGCCTTAGCTCCTTATTATTAATAAGTTAGTTACACGTTTTGAAGACTTAAACCTTAACTAGTAAGGACTGGTTAAAGAACTTAACAAAGCTTTCTCTAGAGATATTAAGAGCTGTATTGGTTTTATTAAAAAACTCTAAACTTAACTTAATGCTGTTAAGTTAAAGAATAATAACTTTAAGGGCTTGTAGAAAAAACGAGTGAAGTTCCCCCTGCTGTTACGCTTTAAGGGAGACTTTGCGTAACTAAAGTTCTAGATAGCCTAGCTTTAGAGTTATATTACTTACTACGATAAGTAGTTTTTTAAAGAAGAAAGAAAGGTTAGGTTTACTAAAGCTTTACTAAACAGAGTAGCTACTTACTAGTATAAACCTTATGTAAAGATAATTAATAACCTTTTTATAGATAGAGTACGAAAGGAAGCTCCTAAGACTTGGGCTCTTTTCGACGACTTTGACGTTTTTATCGACTAACTCTGGACTGAGTTTGGAGAACTAAACGCTTTTAAGCGGGCTGAATAACACTTTATAGCTCTAAGGTAGACGTCTTTAGTCTTTAAGTTCTTTATATACTTTAAGTTAGAAGTAGTAAAGACTAAACTTAACTAAGAAGCCTTAGTAATGTTATTCTGGAGTAGTTTAAAGGAGCACATTACTGGAGACTTTTACTAAGAGGATTAGCTAGACTGTTTTTAAGAACTAGTTAAGATAGTTATTAAGGCTAATAACCGGTATTATAATTACTACTATTAAAAGAACTTCTGGAAAGAACAGACCCCTTATTAGTTAAGTAAATTAAAGAAGGGGAACTAATTAACTGCAATAGGTTACTACTTTAAGCTAATGGATATTAGTATAGTAAACTGTTAGAACTAACCTAACTGCGATAAGCCTTAACGATAGTAGCAGTAGAAGTAGCTTAAGGACCTGTTCTAAGTCTAGTGCTTTAACTGTAGTAGGAAAGGTTATATAGCGTGGTAGTGCTTATTATTAAAATAAGTTAGTTAGAAACCTGTTTTGGAAGGAGGGAAGTATATTAAGTTTAACTTAGGAGATATCTATATTAGGATAGTAAGTAATAAAGAAGACTGTATTTAGATAGATAAATGTAATTTAGGAGATAAGGAAAAAGAGGAAGAACCTTAAGATATAGTATATCTAGTCTTTAAGGGTGTCTTAGAAGAGTTAGTTATAAAGGTGTAGGTTATAGAAGACCGACTTTAAGGTAGAAACTTAGAATTACTGGAGGTATAAGTTGTAGAAGATTGACTTTAGGAAGAGATATTTTAGCTAACTGTTATAAGCTTTAAAAACTTTACTTTATAAGTTTAAGAACTGAGGAAATCTAAGAAAGACCTTAACTTAAACCTTACTAAAATGGTTAAAGGAGTTGAAGAATTAGCTTTTTAGGTTATATAAGTAATGAAGTAAGCTTTAAAAGGTAAAAGAGAATAAGCTAAGAAAATTAAACTGGAGAAACGGAAGTTCTTCTTTACAATACCCTTTAAGATTTTTAAACACTTTAAGCACGTTAAGTAGATTAGCACCCTTACCTCTTTAGAAGAAAGATAGCTTAGATGGCTGCTTTATATTAAAGCTGGTGTGTTTTGGATTGGTACTTTAAAGGTCCCTTGAGAAGGCGTAAAGTAAGTATATTAATGAAGGGTTTAGGAGCTGAAAGAGAAATATTAAGAGATAGTAGATAAAATAGAGGACCTGTAAGTTAAAGGCTTTACTGTAACGTTTAAGGATAGAGTAGTGGAAATCGGATTGAAATTTTATAATAAAGTTTATTTTACTAATTAGCTTAAATATCGATTTGTTAAGGAAGATTACTTTGTGGAAGAATAAGCTGGGTTATTGTTACTTGAGTTCTGGGAAGAAGTTTAAGAGAAATAACGTATATGGAAGTAAGTAGAAGAAGAGAAAGAATAAGGTGTTACTTCCCCTGTTCTATACTTTATAACTGTAGTACTTATAGTTAATGTTAATTACCTTAGTTATAAAGATATATTATAGATTGATTACGTATATAATGACTGTGTTTTTAACTAGTATTGCGGACTTAAGGCTCTTTATAATTATTTCCTTAGTATATAGAAACGGGATTACGTTATTGTAAGAGTAAAGTTAGAACTAGCTTATTATTAAGTTTCTTACTCCTTAATAAGAGAATCTAGTAATAAATAGAAGGTTACTGTAGTTAATTAAGCTCTTATTACGTGTTAGTAAGGAGGGGTATTTAATAACTACCCTGTTATAACGTATTTATTACATCTTAACAGAAAAGCTAAAGAATAGCAGAAGTAGGAAGATTATTAGCAGATTTAAGAGTAAAAAGACATTACTGTAATTTAAGCCTATAAAATGTACTATTATCTTATTAAAGATTTTAGAAACATCGTACTGTTTAAAGTTAACTGGACGTTAAGGTGTAAGAATTTAGGAAAGGTTAATTATTAAGTTTACTAAAGCTGCCTGTTTTTCTAGAAGGAATTGGGAAAAGGCTACAGGCCCTTTAGAAGGGCTGGAAACTAGTAGTTCGCTAGTTAGTAAAAACCCTAAGAAGAAGGAGAGGTACTTAAAGGTTAAGTTAAATAAGACTTTAAAGATAAGTAATTATTATAACTTAAATATTAAAAGAGTATAAGTATTATTCTATTAGTGTTAATATAATAAACGGAAGAGAGAGGTTATTTAAGGTAAAAGTAGTAATTGATAGTGGGAGTGTTTTTAACTTAATGTATCCCTTATTAGTTAACTAAAGGAAACTCCTTAACTAAGAGTATAAAGAGGTTATTTTTATACGAAATGGAGAAGAAAGCTTATATTAATATAATAATAGTAAAATTACTTATTACTTATTACTTTTAATTAAAGTAAATAAGGATAAATAATAAGTAGACTTTAACGTTACATTAGTTATAAGATATAATATAATCTTAAGTCTACCCTGGCTGGAAAAGTATAATTTTGTAATTAACTAGAGAAGTAGTTACCTTACTTTTAGTAAGTCCCTTAGCTGTAATTACCGATTAGAGAAAGTTAAAAAGGTACTGAATTGCTTTAAAGATATATAAAGTATTTAGAAGCACACTGAACCTTTAGAATTAAGTACGGTTTAGGTTAAGTTTACTAAGATAGTTAAAGGACTAAAAGGTCTACTGTATTGCCTAAATGACGATTTAGAAGGTGGAAAGAAGTAAGAAACTAACTTATAGATAAGTGAAGAAGTCGACTTATTTAAAATACCTGCTGAATATAAGAAGTTTACCCTGTTTTAAAAAAAGATACTGCGATTACTGGACTACGGACTGTAAGATTATAAAATTAAGTTAAAGCTGGGAGTGAAGTTTTGCAGTTTCTAGCTTTATTATCTAAATCCTTAATAGGCTGAGGCTTTAAGGGAGTATGTTAATGAGAACTTAAAGAATAGGTTTATTATGGAGTTCTAGTCCTTAGTAGGGTATTTAGTGCTGTTTGTCTTAAGAAAGGGAGATAGTAAACTACGTATAGTTGTTAATTATTAAATGTTAAATAAAGATACGATTAAGAATCGCTACTTATTATTACTTATTATAGAGATGTAAGAGCAGATTGTTAAGGTAAATTAGTTCTTTAGTCTCGACTTCTTTATAAGATTTAATTACGTTAAAGTGAAGGAAGAGGATAAGTATAAAACAGCTTTTTAGACTCGTAATAGGTATTACTAGTACTGTGTTATGTTAATGGGATTAATAAATGCCTTTATAACTTTTTAAAGCTTTATTAATAATGTTTTCTGCCCCTTCCTTAATAAGTTTATCTTTATGTATTTAAACGACGTTTTAGTTTACTTTAAAACTTTAGAAGAATATTAAAAGTATATATAATAAATTCTAACAGCTTTTAAGAAAGTAAAGCTAATAGTAAACTTAGAGAAGAGTTACTTTTACGTTTAAGAACTGAACTATTTAAGGTTTAGAGTAACCCCTAGAAGGCTTAAAATGTAACTAAAGAAGATAGAAGTAATTAAGGATTAGTTTACTTTGAAGAATTAGAAAGAGTTATAAGCTTTTATTAGCTTTACGAACTTTTATTACTGTTTTGTTAAGTACTTTATAAAGATTGTAAAACTATTATATAAGTTTATAAGAGAAGGTAAACTGTTTAAGTAGACTGATAGATAGTAGAGGGTGTTTGAAGACTTTAAGTACACTTTTATTACAGTGTTAGTTTTAGCTTTTCCTGATTTCTTAAAGCTTTTCCGAGTTAAGACTGACTTCTTAGAGTTTGTAATTAGTGGAGAACTTAACTAAGTTTAGGACGATGGGAAACGTTATCTAATTACCTTCTTATTAAAAGGAATCTACAGGTTAGCTTTATAATACTTAATTTATAATAAGGAACTAATAATAATTATTTAGTGCTTTACTAAGTAAGTACTGTATTTAAGCGGTATAGAAGAACTAGTCTAAGTCTTTTCGGATTATAATAACCTTTAGTACTTCCTAATAAAGGAACTTAACTTATAGTAAATATAATAGGTAAAGTTAATAGCCTTATTTTACTTTTAGATTTACTATATTAAAGGAAAAGATAATAAGTAAGCCGATACTCTTAGTTGGAGATAGGATTATAAGGATGTTAATCTGGTTTTAATTCCCGTTACTATGTTTAATAAAGCTAAGAACAGTATATTAGAGTATATATTATAAGTGTTAGATAACTGGATGTTAAAATAAACTATTAAAATCTGTATAAACTTATAAACAGAATATAATATCTATTAGTAATAATAGGACTTTTAAGTAAGAAGGCTAGCGGAAGGAACTTGTAAGTATAAGTGCCCTTTAGGAGACTTCTTAAGGTATGTGTAAGACTATAGGAAGGAGTGCTTAATATATTTAAATTATAATAAAAACGGTTATTAGCTAGAATAGCTGTTAGAAAGTGTAGATAGTATATTTAAACTAAGAGTAAGGCTTTAATATTAAGAGAAACTGTATATTTACAATTTAGGAAAGCGGAAAGAGTATATTTAACAGGTTTATAAGTCTTAACTTAAAGGATATATAAGTTAAGTTAAGACTTTTATATAAACTTAATAAGTGTATACCTTCTTAGGAATGAAGAAGCTAGTTAAGGAAGTGGTTAATAACTATAATATCTGTTACTAGAAGTAGAATTAACGTTATAAGCTTTATAAGCTTCTTAAACTACTTCCTGTACTACAGGTATTATAAAGTTTAATCTCGCTTAATTTCGTTATTAAGATCTTAAAGTTTAAGGACCTTATTATAAGAGTTACTTATAACTAAATCCTTATAGTAATTAATAGATTAACGAAATGGGCTTACTTTCTGCTAACCTTAAAAGATATAATAATAGAGTAACTTACTTATGTTTTTAAGAAAGAAGTAGTTTTACGATACTTTTAGCTAGATAATATTATTACAGATTAAGATAAGTTAATTATGTTAAAGTTTTAGTAAGGATTAATGTAGAGAATAGGTGTAAAAAGTAAGCTTTTAACAGCATTTTACCTATAGACAGACAGTTAAACGGAGCAAGTTAATTAAATACTTATAATATATCTTTAAGCTTATATTAACTTTAAATAAGATAATTAACTTAAGTTATTATTAACAGTATAAATAATTTATAATATAACGTTAGTTAAGTTAATAAGTATATTATTATTCTTTACTAATTACAGTAAAGAGCTTAAGTTCCGTTAAAGCCTGCTTACTAGTACCCTTTAAGCTGTAATCTACGTAAACTGGATGTAAAAGCTGTACAACTATTTACGAGCCGAACTTAAGTTTATACGCGAATAAATGAAGAAGTTTATTAATAAATACTAAACTGAATAGTTAGTATTTAAAAAAGGACTTTATTATAATAGTAAACGAGTTAAGGGACTAACTCTTTAGGAGGAGGATTACGTTTACCTTTTTTTACGAAACCTGTATTTGAAACGGCCTAATAAGAAGCTTAACTTTAAAAGGTATAAACCGTTCCGAATTAAGAAAAAAGTCGTTACCTCTAATTACGAACTAGACTTACCCGCTAATATAAAGGTATAGATTAAGGTTTTTTATATCTTACTTCTAAAACCTGCCTTAAAGGAAGTTCCTTTAGAAAAGAAGATTAAGATTAACGTTAATAAAGATAAGTACGACGTTAAGGAAGTTATAGATTTACGAAAGGGAAAAAATACGTTTGAATATTTTATTAAGTAGTTAAATTATAGCCCTGAGAGTAACTTATAGGAATTAGTTAAGAACTTTAAATGCTTAAACTTAATTATGGAGTTTTACTGAAAGAATCTAAACTGATTAAAGCTAATAATAAGAATTAGAAATAAGATAAGATCTAATATTTAAACTATTATATTAAAGAGTAAGATTACTGTGGGATTTAGAGCTTAAGAAGTAGTAGGAAACTCCTTAGTAGGTACGGAAGGATATTTGTTAAAACCCTTAGCTAAAGTTATAAAGACCTTAGACTTAATAAAAAGGCTGGGCTTTTAAAGCTCCCAATAAGCCTTATATAAAAAATAAGTGCTGAAAGAAAGTTAATAAAAAGAAAAAAAAAAAATAATAAAAAATCCTTATAAGACTTAAACTTACGACCTTTTATTAGGAAAAGGAGGTTATAAACTAAGTTATAAAGTAACCACTTATTACAGAGATCCTGTTAAAAAGTTCCCCTAGTTAAAAGATTTTACGTCTTTAGGAGGGGTATTTAGTTTAACCTCCTTACTTTTTTAGAACTTTAATAGCTCCGCTTCACAATTAAACGCTTTTACAACCTAGTCCTTAAGATAGGACTGTTACTTATAAAGGCGTGTTAAGTGTGCTAACGCCTTTTAAAGCTTAGTAGTAGCCTTATAGAGTTACTAAGTAGTAAACTTAACTTGTAAGTTAAGGCTTTACTTTTTAATAAGAAGAGCCTTTAGCTTCACTTTACTAATATTAAAAGCGTTATACTAGGAAGGTTAATGCCTTTCTAAATAGTGGTTATAACTATCGGACCAGTTCGAAACCTGACAGATAAGTAGAGGGTTAGTAGACTTATAAAAAGAATAAGGGGACATTTCACTACTAAACGCATATGTGTAAGCTGTAAGGTTTAGGTGGCAGTTAGTGTTTCTGCCCTGTTCCCATTTTAAGACTTAAAAGCTGGATATTTATTATATAGTAAAGTGGTGAAAGGAGAAACTTACCTTTTAAGTTCTTTGTGGGAAAAGAACGTTAAAGAGGGGGAATTATATAACGACCCTGTAGGCTGTTACTTAGGCTAGGGTAGCCTAACGAATCCCCTGTAGAAGGAACAGTGTGGAAAGACGGTATATACCGTCTGTACGTACTAGGCTAGGGGTGTAAAGACCCGAAGCCCTTACGACTAATAAGGTGCTGCTTGCGGTATACTAAGTGCTTACATTATAAGCAGGAGAAACCTTACGAGTAGAACGCTTACGTAATATAAAGTGCTTATATAATAAGTACTTACGACGCTATAAGTAAGGTATAAAATACCTCCTAGTTAATTAGTATAAATAGTTATAGTTATGTTTATAACTACTGTAAGGGACTCTAGTTCCTCACGTTAGTATTCAATTGTTCATTTATGTCTTACTGTTCAGACTTACCTTTATGTATTATAATGATAGCGACCTATAGTGACATTGAACCCCCCGTCTAGGAGTGTTAGCTTAATAAGCCGTCTTCGGAACGCCCCTTACCTGTTGGCGTCCTGCTATACGTTCTGTCTTAACCTGCGCTAGTCCTCTCGAGGCCTGTGTCAGGTGCAGGTCGTAATACTTTTCCGTTAAAGTATAATAAGTACATTATAACTAGGTAGTTATTAAACACCCCCCTTTACTAATATATAACAGGGGCTTAGTTAATTACAGTAACTTTCCGCTTACTGTTAAATTCTCTTACTGGGGAGTAAGAGACTTAGTAGTAAGCTGGTTCCAATTTTACCCTTGCGATAGTATAATCCCGTCTTTATATACTAGGGAAGTGGTTATAAAGGGCCTTAAACTTATAATACTGGTTAAAAACGCAGTTATTGTACACGTAATTAATCTACAGTATATCTTTATAACTAAGGTAGTCGATATTAACTGCAGGTATTACAGTTATAGAGTACGGAATAGAGGAAGTGACGCTTTATTCTTTTTCTTCCTCTATTTACCTTTATATACGTTATTTCTCCTAAACCTCTTCCTAAAACTCAGGTAATAATAACCCAGCTTATTCTTCTATAAAGTGGTCTTCCTTAATAAGTTAGTATTTAAGTTAATTAATAAAGTGAACCTTATTACGGAATTATAACTTAATCTCTACTACTTTATCTTTAGACGTTACAGTAAGGCCTTTAACTTATAAGTCCTTTATTTTGTTTACTAACTCTTAATATTTCTCCTTTAGCTTTTAAACCTTCTATTAATATATTTACTTTATACCTTTTTGGGGAACTTTTAAAGTATTAGTTTAAAGTATACTAGCTTTAATGTAGGGTAGTTATTTAAACTGTCCTTTTTCTAAAGAGGTAAGAGTGTTAATCTACTTAACGTGTTTAAAGTGTTTAAGAGTCTTAAGGGGTACTGTTAAGAAGAACTTCCGTTTCTTTAGTTTAACTCTCTTAATTTATTCTCTTTTACCTTTTAAGGCTTACTTTACTGTTTAGGTAACTTAAAGGGCTAGTTCTTTAACTCCCTTTACTATTTTAATAAAGTCTAAGTTAGGGTCTTTCTTAGACTTCTTTAGTTCTTAAGCTTATAAGGTAAAGTTTTTAAAACTTATAATAACTAATTAGAATATCTCTTCTTAAAGTCAGTCTTCTATAACCTATACTTTTAGTAATTCTAAGTTTCTACCTTAAAGTTAGTTTATAACGACCTGCACCTCTGTAACTAACTTTACTAAAACACCCTTAAAGACTAAGTATATTACGTCTTAAGGTTCTTCTTCCTTCTCTTCCTCATCTTTTAACTTGCATTTATCTATCTAAGTGCAGTCTTCTTCATTACCTGTTATCTTAATATAAACGTCCCTTAAGTTGAACTTAACGTGCTTCTCTCCTTTTAAAACAGGTTTCTAACTAACTTATTTTAATAATAGGTATTACCGTATTATATATCTTTTCTTATTGTAGTTAAAGTATTAGACTTATAATAAGTCCTTAAACTGCTTTTACTACTATTATCATTAAGGTTTATCGTAGTTAAGTCGATTCTAACAGTTTATTATACTAATGTCCATTAGTCTAGGGTAATAACTTGTTACAGTCGACTAATTCCCCTTTTTAAGTCTGTTTAGTTAGTAAGGGGCCCGTTCCTTTTAGAAGTTCTTTTAGTAATAGTAGTTATAGTACTAGTTATCGGCTTTAATAACCATTTCGACTAACTCTTAAAGACAGTCCAGTTAATCTTCTTAGTAAAGGTCTTTAATAATATACTCCTTTAGATTACTCCAGAATAACATTACTAAAGCCTTTTAGCTAAGCTTAGTGTGACGACCCTGCAGGCCGTCACTTGGGCCGGGGCGGCCCGACGAATCCCCCGCAGAAGGAACAGTGCGGAAAGACGGTACACACCGTCCAGGCGCACTGAGCCAGGGGTGCAAAGACCTAAAGCCCCTACAACTAATAAGGTGCTACTTACAGCATGCTAAGTGCTCACATCACAAGTAGGAGAAACCTTATAAGCAGAACGCTTACGTAGTGTAAAGTGCTTACGTAACAAGCACTTGCGACACTATAAGTAAGGTATAAAGTACCTCCCAGTTAGTTAATATAAATAGTTATAATTATACCCATAACCACTGTAAGGGACTTTAGTTCCTTACACTAATATTTAATTATTCATTTATATCTTACTGTTTAAACTCACCTCTATGTATTATAGTGACAACGACTTACAGTGATATTAAACCCCCCCATTTAAAAGTGTTAACTTAATAAACCGTTTTCAGAACGCCCCTTACCTGTTAACATCCTGCCATACGTTCTGTCTTAACCTACACTAATCCTCTTAAAGCCTATATCGGGTATAAGTTATAATATAATATTAACATCCCAGTTCTAAATGCTGTTTATTAAATTCCCAGACACCACCTCTCTCCCACTAATATATTAACCTCTGGAAAAGGAAAGGAGATCAAGGGAGCGTAAGCTTAACCTCAGCTCCTTACTATTAATAAGTTAGTTACATACCTCGAAGACTTAAACCTTAACTAATAGGGACTAGTTAAGGAGTTTAATAAGGCCTTCCTTAGAGATATTAAGAGTCGTATTAATTTTATTAAAAAACTCTAGGCCTGACTTAACGTTATTAAGCTGGAGAATAACGACCTTAAGGGCTTATAGAAAAAGCAGGTAAAGCTCCCTCCACCCTTATAATTTAAGGGAGACTTTATACAGTTAAAGTTTTAAATAACCTAACTTTAAAGTTATATCACCTATTATAATAAATAGTTCTTTAAAGAAGAAGGAAAGGTTAGGTTTACTAAAGCCTTACTAGATAGAGTAACCACTCGCTAGTATAAACCCCATATAAAGATAATTAATAACCTTTCTATAAACAGAGCATATAAAAAGGCCCTTAAGATTTAAGCTCTTTTTAATAACTTTAACATTTTTATTAACTAACTCTAAACTAAGTTTAAAGAACTAAACACCCTTAAGCAGGCTAAGTAACGCCTTATAGCCTTAAGGCAGACGTCCTTAATCCTTAAGTTCTCCACACATTTTAAATTAAAAACAGTAAAAACTAAACTTAGCTAAAAGGCCTTAGTAATGCTGTTTTAAAGTGGTTTAAAAGAACACGTTACTAAAGACCTTTACTAAAAAGACTAACTGGACTGCCTGTAAGAACTAGTTAAGATAGCCATTAAGGCTAATAACTGGTATTATAATCACCATTATCGAAAGAACTTTTAGAAAAAACAAACCCCTCACTAGCTAAGTAAGCCTAAAAAGGGAAACTAGTTAACTATAATAAGTCACCACCCTAAACTAATAGATATTAATATAGTAAACTGTCAGAATTAACCTAACCATAATAAGCTTTAATAATAGCAGTAGCAGAGGCAGCTTAAGGACCTATCTTAAGTCTAATACTTTAATTATAATAAAAAAGGATATATAGTATAATAATACCTGTTATTAAAGTAAGTTAGTTAAAAACCCGTCCTAGAAGGAGGAAAGCACGTTAGGTTTAACTTAAGGGATGTCTATATTAGGATAGTAAGTAATAAAGAAAACTACACCTAGATAGATAAGTGTAATTTAAGAGACGAGGATAAAGAAGAAAAAGAACCCCAGGACGTAATGTACCTAGTCCTTAAGGGTATCTTAGAAAAGTCAGCCATAAAGGTGCAGGTTGTTACAGACCGACTCCAAGGTGGAAACTTAAAACTATTAAAGGTGTAGGTCACAGAAGACCGACTTTAGGAAGAGATATTCTAGTTAATTATAATAGGCTTTAAAAACCTTACCCTGTAAACCTAAGAACTAAGGAAGTCTAGGAAGGACCTTAACTTAAACCTTACCAGGATAGTAAAGGGAGTTAAAAAACTAGCCCTTTAAGCCACCTAAGCGGTAAAGTAAGCCTTAAAAGGTAAAAGAGAATAAATTAAAAGAATTAAACTAGAGAAATGAAACTTCTTCTTAATAATACCCCTTAAGACTTTTAAACACTTTAAGTACGTTAAGTAAATTAGCACCTTTACCTCCTTAAAAGAAGGACAGCTTAAATAGCTGCCTTATATTAAAGCTAATATGCCTTAAACCGGTACCTTAAAAGTCCCCCGAGAAGGTATAAAGTAAACACACCAGCAGAGAGTCCAGGAGTTAAAGGAAAAACACTAAAAGTTAGTGGATAAAGTAGAGGACCTATAAGTCAAAGGCCTTACCGTAACATTTAAGGATAAAGTGGTAAAAATCAGATTAAAACTCTATAATAGAGTTCACTTTACTAATTAGCTTAAGTATTAACTTGTTAAGGAAGGCCATTTTATAGAAGAATAAGGTATTACATCCCCTGTTCTGTATTTTATAACCGTAACACTAGTAGTTAACATTAACCACCCTAGCTACAGGGGTATACTGTAAATTAACTATGTGTACGATAATTACACTTTTAACTAACATTATAAACTTAAGGCCCTTTATAACCACTTCCCTAACATATAAAGACAGGATTATACTGTAATAAGGGTGGAGTTAAAACCAGCCTATTATTAAGTTTCCTACTCTCTAATAAGGGAGTTTAGTAATAAACGGAAAGTTACTGTAATTAACCAGGCTCCCACCACGTGCTGGTAAAGAGGAGTACTTAATAACTGCCTAGTTGCGACGTGCTTGTTATATCTTAACGGAAAAGCCAGAGAATGGCAGAAGTAGGAAGATTATTAACAGATTTAAGAGTAAAAAGACATCGTTACGATCTAAGCCTATAAAGCGTACTACTAACTTATTAAAGACTTTAAAAACATCGTACTGTTTAAAGTTAATTAAACATTAAGGTGTAAAAACCTAGGAAGGGTTAATCGCTAGGTTTACTAAAGCTGCCTGTTTTTCTAAAAAGAATTAGGAAAAGGCTACAGGCCCTTTAGAAGGGCCGGAAACCAGTAGTTCGCTAGTTAGTAAAAACCCTAAGAAGAAGGAGAGGTATTTAAAGGTTAGGCTGTATAAGACCTTAAGGACAGATAATTACTATAACTTAGATATTAAAAGAGTATAAGCACTACTTTGTCAGTGTCGACATAATAGATAGAAGAGGGAGGCCGTTTAGGGTAAGAGTAGTGATTAATAATAGGAGTGCTTCTAACCTAATATACCCTTTACTAATTAACTAAAGGAAACTCCCTAATAAAGAGTATAAAAAGGCTATTCCTATATAAAATGGAGAAGGAGGCCTGTACCAGTATAATAACAGTAAAGTCACCTATTACTCACCACTCCTAATTAAAATGGATAGGGATAAATAATAAATAAACTTTAATATTACACTAATTACAGGGTATAATATAATCCTAAGTTTACTTTAGCTGGAAAAGTATAACCCTGTAATTAACTAAAGGAGTGGCCACCTTACCTTTAGTAAATCCCCTAGCTGTAATTATTATTTAGAGAAAGCTAAGAAGGTATTAAACTGCTTTAAAGATGCATAAAGCACTTAAAAGCACATTAAACCCTTAAAACTAAGTACGGTTTAGGTTAGGTTTACTAAGACAGTTAAAGGACTAGAAGGTCCACTATATTACTTAAATAACGATTTAAAAGGTGGAAAAAAGCTAAAAGTTAATCTATAGATAAGTGAAAAAGTTAACTTATCTAAGGTACTTATTAAGTACAGGAAGTTCACCCTATTTTAAAAAAAGATACTGTAATTACTAGACTATAGACTATAGGATTATAAAATCAAGTTAAAGCCGGGAATAAAGCTTTACAGCTTCCAGCCCTATCACTTAAACCTTTAACAGGCTAAGGCCTTAAGGGAGTATATTAATAAGAACTTAAAAAACGGGTTTATTATAAAGTCTTAGTCCCTAATAAGGTACTTAATACTGTTCGTCCTAAAAAAGGGAGATAGTAAACTATATATAGTTATTAATTACCAAATGTTAAATAAGGATATAATTAAGAACCGTTACCCATTACCACTTATTACGGAAATGTAAAAACGGATTATTAGGGTAAATTAGTTCTCTAGCCTTAATTTCCCCATAAGATTTAACCACATTAAAGTAAAGGAAGAAAACGAGCATAAAACGGCCTTTTAAACTTATAACAGGTATTACCAGTACCGTATCATGCTAATAAGATTAATAAACGCCCTTATAACCTTCTAAGGCCTTATTAACAGTGTTTTCCACCCCTTCCTTAACAAATTTATCTTTATATATTTAAATAACGTTTTAATCTACTCTAAAACTTTAAAGGAACACTAAAAACATATGTAACAGGTTCTAATAACTTTTAAAAAGGTAAAGCTAACAGTAAATTTAAAGAAAAACCACTTCCACGTTTAGGAACTAAACTATTTAAGGTTTAAAGTAACCCTTAAAAAGCTTAAAATGTAGTTAAAGAAGATAAAGGTAGTTAGGGATTAACTTACTTTGAAAAACTAAAAAGAGTTATAAGCCTTTATCAGCTTTATAAACTTTTACTATTATTTTATTAGGTATTTTATGAAAATTATAAAACCACTTTATAAACTCACAGGCGAAAGAAAGCTATTTAAGTAGATTAATAAATAACAGAAGGTGTTTAAAGACCTTAAACACACCTTTATTACAGCATTAGTCCTAGCCCTCTTTAATTTCTTAAAACCTTTTTAAATTAAAATAGATTCCTTAAAGTTTATAATTAGTGGAGAACTTAGTTAAATCCAGGATAATAGGAAACGTCACTTAGTTACCTTCCTATTAAAAGGAATCCACAGTTTAGCTTTATAATATCTAATTTATAATAAAGAATTAATGGTGATTATTTAATGTTTTACTAAGTAGGTACTGTATTTAAGCGGTATAGAAGAACTGGTCTAGGTCTTTTTTAACTATAATAACCTCTAGTACTTCTTAACAAAAGAATTTAGTTTACAGTAAGTATAATAAGTAGAGTTAATAGCCCTATTCCACTTCTAGATCCACCACGTTAAAGGAAAAGATAATAGGTAAGTTAATACCCTTAGCTGGAGACAGGATTATAAGGATATTAATCTAGTCTTAATCCCTGTTATTATATTTAATAAAACTAGGAACAGTATACTAGAGTATATATTATAAATGTCAGATAATTAAACACTGGAATAAATTATTAAAGTCTGTATAAACTTATAAACAGAGTATAATATCTATTAGTAATAATAGGACTTTTAAGTAAGGAGGTTAGTGGAAGGCACCTGTAAGTATAAATACCCCTTAGGAGACTTCTTAAGGTATGTGTAAAATTATGGAAAAGAGTGCTTAAAATATTTAAATTATAACAAAACTAGTTATCAGCTAAAACAGCTATTAAAAGGCGTAAACAGCACACCTAAACCAGGAGTAAGGCTTTAATATTAAAAGAAACTGTACGTTTACAACCTAGATAAACGAAAGGAGTACGTTTAGTAGGTTTATAAGTCTCGACTTAGGGGATATATAGGCTAAGCTAAAACTCTCACACAGACCTAACAGGCATACGCCTTCCTAGGAATAAAAAAATTAGTTAAAGAAGTGGTTAATAATTACAACGTCTACTACTGTAAGTAGAATCGGCAGTATAAGCCTTATAGACTTCTTAAACCACTCCCTATACCATAAGTGTTATAAAGTTCCATCTTACTTAATTTCGTTACTAGGATCTTAGAGTTTAAAGACCTTATTATAAAAGTCACTTATAACTAAATCCTTATAGTGGTTAACAGATTAATAAAGTAGGCCTACTTTCTGCTAACCTTAAAAAATATAACAGTAAAGTAACTCACTTATATTTTCGAGAAAAAAGTAGTTTCACAACACCTCTAGTAAGATAATATCGTTACAGATCGAGATAAGCTAATTATGTTAAAGTTTTAGTAAAGACTAATACAGAGAATAAGTGTGAAAAGCAAGCTTTTAACAGCATTCTACCTACAGACAGATAGTTAAACGGAGTGAGTTAATCAGATACTTATAACGTATCTTTAAACCTATATTAACTTTAAATAAAATAATTAGCTTAAACTGTTACTAATAGTATAGATAACTTATAATATAACACTAGTTAAGTTAACAAGTATATCACCATTTTTCACCAATTACAGTAAGGAGCTTAAACTCTGTTAAGGCCTGCCCACAGGCGCCCCTTAAGCTACAGTCCGTGTAAACTAGATATAAGAGCTATATAACTATCTGTAAGCCGAATTTAAGTTTATATATAAATGAATGAAAAAGTTTACTAATAAACACTAAACTAAGTAACTAATACTTAAGAAAGGACTTTATTATAATAGTAAACGAGTTAAGGGACCGACTCTTTAAAAGGGGGATTACGTCTACCTTTTTTCATAAAACCTGTATTTAAAACGACCTAGTAAGAAACTTAACTTTAAAAGGTATAGACCGTTCTAAATTAAGAAAAAGGTTACCACCTTTAATTACAAATTAAACTTACCCGTTAGCATAAAAGTGCGGATTAAGGTTTTTCACGTCTCGCTTTTAAAACCTGCCCTAAAGGGAGTTCCTTTAAAAAAGAAGATTAAGGTCGACGCTGATAAAGATAAATACGACGTTAAGGAAGTTATGGATTTATAAAGGGGAAAGAATACGTTTAAATATCTTATTAAGTAGTTAAATTATAGCTTTAAAAGTAACTTATAAGAGTTAGTTAAAAATCTTAAATGCCTAGACCTGATTATAAAGTTCTATTAAAAGAATCCAGACTAATTAAAACTAATAATAAGAATTAGAAGTAAGATAAGATTTAACATTTAAACTACTATATTAAAGAGTAAGACTATTATAGGACTTAGAGCTTAAGAAGCGGTAGGAAACTCCTTAATAGGTATAGAAGGACATTTATTAGAACCTTAGCCAGGGTTATAAGGACCTTAAACCTAATAAAAAGGTAAGATCTCCAAAACTCTTAATAAGCCCTATATAAAAATAAGTGCTGTTAAAGAAAAAAAAGTTAGTAAAAGAAAAGAAGAAATAAAAACTTATACTTACAGGCCCTTAGTAAAGGAAGTTATAAACCCAGTTATAAAGTAACCACTCGTTATAAAGACCTTATTAGAAAGTTCCCCTAGTTAAAAGACTCCACGTCTTTAGAAGGAGCGTTTAACCTAACCTCCTTACTCTCCTGGAACTCTAATAACTCTATTTTATAACTAAACGCTTTTATAACCCAGTCTTTAAGGTGAGACCGCTACTTATAAAGGCACGTTAGGCGCACTAATGCCTTTTAAAGCTTAATAATGGCCTTATGGAGCTGCTAAGTAATAGACTTAACTTATAAGTTAAGGTTCTGCTTTTTAATAAGAAAAACCTTTAACTTCACTTTACTAACATTAAAAACGTCATATTAAGAAGGCTAGTACCTTTTTAAATAATGGTTGTAACTGTTAGACCGGTTTGAAACTTAATAAATAAGTGGAGGGTTAGCAGACTTATAAAAAGAATAAGGGGACATTTTACCACTAAATGTGTATATATAGGTTGTAAGGTTTAGATAGCAGTTAGTACTTTTACCCTATTCTCGTTTTAAGACTTAGGAGCCGGATACTTATTATATAGTAAAATGGTGAAAGGAGAAGCTTACCTTTTAGGTTTTTTATAGGAAAAGAACGTTAAAGAGGGGGAATCGTGTGATAACCTTACAGGCCGTCACTTAAGCTAGGGTAGCCTAACGAATCCCTTATAAAAGGAACAGTGTGGAAAGACGGTATACACTATTTAGGTACACTAGGCTAGGGGTGTAAAGACCTGAAGCCCTTACGATTAATAAGGTGCTGCTTACAGCATGTTAAGTGCTTACATTGTAAGTAGGAGAAACCTTATAAGCAGAACGCTTATGTGGTGTAAAGTGCTTACGTAACAAGCACTTACGACATTATAAGTAAAGTATAAAGTACCTCCCAGTTAGTTAGTATAAATAGCTATAGTTATGCCTATAACTACTGTAAGGGACTTTAGTTCCTCACATTAGTATTTAATTGTTCATTTGTGTCTTACTGTTCAGACTCACCTCTGTGCATTATAGTGACAACGACCTACAGTAACATTAAACCCCTCTATTTAAGAGTGCTAGCTTAATAAGCTGTCTTCGGAACGCCCCTTACCTGTTAGCGTCCTGCCATACGTTCTATCTTAACCTGTACCAGTCCTCTTAAGGCCTGTGTCAGGTGCAGGTCGTAATACTTAGTCTTCGTTACTTCTAATTTAAAGTAGGTAAAGAACTTAAGGACTAAAAACGTCTATTTTAAAGCTATAAGGTACTGTTTAGCTTATCTTAAGGTGTTTAATTCTCTAAACTCAATTTGGAGTTAGTTAATAAAAACGTCGAAGTTATCGAAAAGAGCTTAAGTCTTAAGGGCCTCCTTTTAAGCTTTATCCACAGAGAGGTTATTAATTATCTTTACGTAGGGTTTATACCAGTAAGCTATTACTCTATCCAGTAAAGCTCTTATAAACCTGACTTTTCCTTCTTCTTTAAAGAACTGCTTATTATAATAAGTAATATAACTCTAGAGTTAGGCTATCTAAGACTTTAGTTACGTAGAGTCTCCTTTAAAGCGCGTCGGTAGGGGGAGCTTTACTTGTTTCTTCTATAAGCCCTTAAGGTCGTTATTCTCCAGCTTAATAACGTTAAGTTAAGCTTAAAGTTTCTTAATAAGACCAATACAGCTCTTAATATCTCTAGGAAAAGCTTTATTAAGCTCCTTAACTAGTCCTTACTAGTTAAGGTTTAAGTCTTCAAGGCGTGTAGTTAACTCGTTAATAATAGGGAGCTAAGGTTAAGCTTACACCTCCTTAATCTCCTTACCTTTTCCAGAGGTTAATATGTTAGTAGGAGAAAGATAATGTTTAGGAATTTAATAAACAGCGTTCAGAACTGTAACGTTAATATTATATTACGACTTGCATCTAACACAGGCCTCGAGAGGATTAACGCGGGTTAAGACAGAACGTATGGCAGGACGTTAATAGGTAAGGGGCGTTCTAAAGACAGCTTATTAAGCTAACACTTCTAAATAAGAGGTTTAATGTTACTGTAAGTCGCTGTTACTATAATGTATAAAAGTAAGTCTAAGTAGTAGGATATAAATAAATAATTGAATATTAGCGTGAGGAACTAGAGTCCCTTACAGTAGTTATAGGCATAATTATAACTATTTATACTAACTAGATAAAGGTACTTTATACCTTACTTAATAGTCTGTTACTTAATAAGGAACTAAGTAACTTACTATTAAGCACTCCTTACTTAGAGGTCTCACAGATGCTTAGTAGGTGAGCACCTTTGCTAAGACTGAGCAACTGCTAGTTAGTCGTAGGGGCTTTAGGTCTTTACACCCCTGGCCCAGTGCGCAGTACCGTGCGTACTGCCTTTCTACACTGTTCCTTGTGTAGGGGATTCGTCGGGCCGCCCCAGCCCAAGCGTCGGCCTGCAGGGTCGTTATATGAAGATCTATAATAGTTTTTAAGAGTAGTGATAGTTTATAACTGTATAAATTATACTGTTTACTTATTATAAGCTAATTATGTTAATAAGCTGGATTAATTCTTTAACGGCATTTATGGTAGTTATTTAACGCTAATAAGTAACGTTAAGCTACTGTTATATAAAGGTAAGGCCTCTTGTGAAGAAATAACTAATTATTAATAAATAACTGGCTTAATTCTATACGTTACGGTGTTTACTAAGTTAGACGTAGCCTTTATAGTATTACGGCTTATGTGATTTAACTTTAATCCTAGCCTTAAGTACCTTATAGCTACAGACTAAGTAATTTAATACCTCCTTTTAATAAGTAATTACACGTTTAAACTTAAGGGTGGTGATACCTTTTAAACTTAAACTGACACTTTATTTACTAATAATATTATTAATTACCGTAACTTATAGGTGTACGTAACGAAGCTATTTAATAAAGTAATTAGCTAGCGTGCTAATAAGTAAGATACTATAATAACCTCCACTATTAAGGCTGAACTGCTAGTGTTAGTGTAAGGTATTAAAGAAACGCTTTTCTTATTACGCTTTATTTAAGAAGCTAATGTTACACTTAATGGTAATAAGATATTAATTTAGTGTAATAACCTTTAAATAATTCAGCTTATTATAAAGGATATAATAACCTTATAAATAAAGTTACAGTACGTTAATATTTATAACTATTAGTTATGTAAGAAAGTTGCTAATAGTGAGATTACGGTTAATTACGTTAGTATAAAGGAATAGGTGGCTGATGGCCTTATAAAGGCTCTTAGTGATGACGATTTTAAGTAGTTTAGAGTTATGGTTGGTGTGGAAGATATTACGGAACGGTTAAATACATAAGGCACGTAGCCACTTTTGGAAGAAGAAGAAGAAGCCTTAGAGGACCTAATTAAAGGTGGAGAGGCTGGATTTCCGGAATTGGGTTTGTGAATAGCTTTAACCACCGCCTTAGCTAACAAGCCAGCAGTTAAGGGGGTGTGTTAGCTTATATAAGCAATTGGAGCCATTTGCGGAAGTAGCTGGCTTAGTAATAGGGGACCCTGTAGGCCAGAGATTCTCTTCTATAGAATAATAATAATATATAATAATCACCACAATTACCTATAAGTGTTAGATTCTAACACTTACTCCCTAGCAATTTCAGGTTAGCTGTAACAACTGATAAAGCATGTTATCTTAACTAAGTTAATAATAGTTGTAAAAAGATTTATAACTTTATAAACACAAATTAGGTACCTTGGACACCTATATAACAGCCTGGTAATCTGAGACAAATCTAGGTATATGAAATTTCCGTTTTTATTTACAGTCCTAAGCTAGGGTGAGCTGTAGCTGATTTTTCCTAAGCTTTCCCTAATTCTTCCTTAAGCTAGGGTAATCCCACACGCAGCTGCGAAACAGCCTCAGAGGCCCGTTTTCAGTCCCCCTAGTTAAAGTTTCCCTTTAATGTCTTATATAGTGTTTACGATTCTAGCATATAATGGTACATGCTATAGGATTATACGTGGCATCTTAAGATAGTATATAGTATTCTAGTACTAAAACTGGGATAGTATTAGGTATACTAATGTAACGACCCTACAAGCCATCACTTAGGCCGGAGCGGCCCGACAAATCCCCCGCAGAAGGAACAGTGCAGAAAGGCAGTATACACAGTACTACGCACTAGGCCAGGGGTGCAAAGACCCAAAGCCCCTATAACTAATAAGGTGCTGCTCACGGCATACTAAGTGCTCGTATTGCGAGCAGGAGAAACCTCACAAGCAGAACGCTCACGCGGTGCAAAGTGCTCACGCAATAAGCACTTACGACACTATAAGCAAAGTATAAAGTACCTCCCAGGTAGTTAGTATAGATAGTTATAGTTATGCCCATAACCACTATAAGGGACTCTAATTCCTTACGCTAGTATTCAATTATTTATTTATATCCTACTGTTCAGACTCACCTCTGTGCATTATAGTGACAGCGACCTACAGTGACATTAAACCCCCCGTCTAGAAGTGCTAGCTTAATAAGCCGTCTTCGGAATGCCCTTTACCTGTTAGCGTCCTGCCATACGTTCTGTCTTAACCCGCACCAGTCCTCTCAAGGCCTGTGTCGGGTGCAGGTCGTAATAGCTAGTACATTAAGTAAGTATAGTATATAATATATTAGCACTTGGAATATATAATTATATAAGAGAATGTCTATTTACATTATAGCCTTTGGCTTATTTGCATTATAACCCCACCCACTCCTATATAAAACCCTAACCCCCACACCCTCCTATTATGCCCGGTCTTATCCACAGTCGCAATTATAACTGTGGTTCAATTCATGACCTTTAAAAGGGTTGCGCGACCGCGCCCCTTTTAGTCTTGCATTTAATCAACCACTCTTTTCCTGCGAGAGTTGACCTTTGCACGTGACCCACTCTTTGATTGAAGGAAGTTAAAGTGTTAGAAGTGATAAGAACATTAAGAAGCGAAGCCAGTTAAGATAATTTAAGTAAGCAAAGATCTTCAGTCCCCACGCTAGAGTGTTAGGTATGTGGGTTGGTTTGTTGTGCAACTTTGCACCAATTCACTGTGTGGACTAAAGGTAAGGTTACGTAAGCACTCAGACTGTTAAGTTACTGTCACAACAGGGTATTCTGTAAAGAACTTCAAGAACGGTTATTTTTACGATGTAGTATTAGTTGAGCTCGACCCTTCGGCGTACTAACTTCTCCTGTGTGATCTCGCTGTCTTCTAAAACGTATGCGGTAACCAATAGGACACGTAATAACTACCATGACTATAATTAGCGGAATGTTAACTACTAGGAAGTAAAACAGCTGAAGGCTGTTGAGATATAGCACTTGGAACCGCTGCAGGGTGCGCAAGGTTCTGACGTACCCTGGAGCCTCTAGCCCCCAGTGGGACCCTCAAAGGACCTGGAAGGCCTTCGAACTATACTATTCCATTATTGTATTAGTAGCAGAAGGCTGTAAAAACCTCTCACAGCTTATAATAAGTCCACTCCTCTCTTGCATCTAGTTAACAAGTAAAACAAAAACAATCAACATTGTTCCCTCAGCACCTTAAGTAAGCTCTGCTGTTATATCAAAGCAGTGGGCTCCGGCCAACTGTGCAGCACTTCTTCCCCTGAGTGCACTGTGGCCTTTTAATACCTGTCCCGTGCGCTTCAGTCTCAATTGTGTCCCCTTTTCGTTTTGGTCTCCTCGGCGGCCCAGCTGGCGCTCCAAGTGTGCGACCAATCCCGGGCTGCACCTCCACACCCATTCAGCGGTGAGGTGGTGCGCCACGGCCACTCCCGCTTGTTTCTTCTCCACTTCGGCGCTGCCACTCAGGCCAATTTTAGGGAGCGCACAAGGTGGGCATGTTTTGTGCATATCCTGTCATGCATGCCAACCCATCACCCAAGCCCCCTCCCCCGTCGCATCATCTAAGGTCCCCTCCTGTTTATTTACCGCGAACTTCTTAATAGCCGGAAGGATTCATTCAACAACTGCAGGCTGTCTTAAATTGACCATTAATCAATCACTAGTGCCCTTCTACTCCCTTTTCCCCTTCTCACTCCCCCTCAAATATCAACACCTCTCCCCATCATGGAGATGACCCTTGAAGCGACAATTGCACTCCTTGCACTCATCACTGGTCTTCCGTCAACTCTCCTCATTTTGTGGAGGTACATTCGACACCATCGAAGAGCCCGCCGAAGTCAAGGTTTTGGACACATGACAACCCCCCTTTAGATACCTAACTTACTGACACCTGACCATTCAGCTCCCGGCTTTGAGCTCCAGACGGCAATCAGAACGCCTATCTTCTGGCAGAACATGCCAGTGCGCCACGGTCCCCGGCGACAACCCACCCAGCGACTACTCAGCGCCTCGTTTGAGATTCTTCTTGATGGCGGACCTGGTCTTCCAATGTTCTGGTCGGTAAATAATATTCGTCATGTATGATAGATTGTATTGGTTCAAGGAATATAAGAGCGTTCATTCCAGCACCGTCTTACCAACTCTGGCCGTGGGGCCTATGACATGACAGGTATTCCCAAGCCACCGCCACCGAAGCCTCGCTAATCCATTTAGAACTGATCGTAATCCCCTCCTAGAAGTCCAGCTTCCCCGGATGTGCTGGGCCTTGCTCCGCGAAGTCTGTGCCCCAGGCTGCTGTGCCTTGACCTCCAAGTTGGCACCATCAGCGAGCACACTTCCCACTGAAATGGGGCGGGTCTGGCACCACACCCCAAAATAGTCTCCTTGCTGAATGTTGGGCATCATCGCATCGCCTTGCCCATGTTGGTTGCGCCATTGAAGTTAGCGTGCAGTGCAATGGGAACGCTGACGACCGACCTGACCGCAGTCCCAGCAATGGAGCCACCACGTACTTCGTACTTTCAACGATCCGTAATATTTTGTAAATTCTACCAACCAAGCGGTATCGTGGTAATTGACATGAATTCGCATGACTTGAATCAGCCTGTCTGAGCCGGAAAGTTGGTCTCTTAAACATTTGCGTTGCATAAAGTAAACGACGTAAAGAGAACCACACATTTAAAATGCTCCTTTTCTCTGGCGCTGCCAGTTCCCTGAAGGGTACTGCGTGTGGATTACTTCCCTGCTTAGGTAGGTACTACGCCAAATCGAGATCTGCAAGATCCCTTGTCACACGCACAGGTGCACGTATCTACACATACAGGTACCTATCTAGGGAGCTTATCAATGTTGCCAAGGCCTCAACTGCAGCATCCAGTACGTACAGTTGTCATCCCTCGACTATCAATAGGCCAACAATTCACGGCTTTCCATCCTATCAGGGCACTGGTCGGCACTCCTTGACGATTCGCAAACTGCATTAGCTTGGCGCGGGTTGAGGTCTCGCTTAACATCGAGACCCGGCAGCGGAGGGAGCCTTTTCTTACCCCGGACGGCGTCACTCTCCCCCCACCCCCTACCTTTAGAGGGTGCTGTCATCTCAGAGCTCATGCATTGGTACCTGTGATACCAAACTTCAGTGGGCTATCCAATCAAGTAAGCATGGCGCTCGCAGCCCTGTTCATTGCTTTGCCCATTCCCCGGTGCTCGGCTGCTTATTGCCACGCTGTTAAGTAAGTACTATGTAAGAGAAACAGAGTTCGGGATTGGTACCCTGTGATTGGCTTGGTGTCCGGCTGTTGAGGTATTGCACTAACAATTTCTTCCGGGTGCCCCGCTCAACACCCCTTGCCTTGGGGGCTCGGGTGTCCAGTCTGTCCACGTCAGTAGCTCGGGCACCGCTAGAAAATAAAGCTCTCATCGATTTGGCGATTTCTCAGGACAAATCTCCCAGCTTCCTCAAACTTTCTCCAATCCATCTTTTTTACTTCACATAGATTTAAACCACAATTTTCCCATTCAATCTTGATGCCCACATAACTTAAAACATCCCACAACTCAGTACCATCATGGATATAACCCTCGAAGCAATCATCGCCCTCCTTACACTTATTACCACCCTCCTCGAAGCAATCCTAATTCTCTGGAAGTGTACCATTCAACACCACCAAAAAGCTCATCGGCATGAAGATATGCAGTTCACGTAAAAAGCCCTTAAACAACTCACTGACTTTCCTATCATTATCCAACCAGCAACCATCTTTGAGCTCCAACCAGCATTCAGATCACTTTTGCGGGGTAAAATCCAAAACGGCTCCCAGAAACAGCACCCCCAACAGCAGGTTCTAAATGCTTCCGTTCAGATCGTACTATCCAATAAAGGGGTACCTCTTTCAACAATGCGGCGTATAAACAACGTGGGACTTTGCCATGTGTAATAGGAGATTGCTATTTAGAACATGTGTCTTCGCACTTTCCCCCTAAGAACCAACACATTAGGTTCATATTTTGGAATCGAAATATAAACCGGTCCCTTTCCCCTCCTGCTTACCACCCTTCAACACATTTCCAACTCCGTCAGGGGCCATTCTTCCCATATTAGCTTTGCTAGTCCAGTAGCAAGGAGCAGAATGCTCCAACTCGGAATAGTTTGCCCTCTCGTATAACCATTAAGCCCTTTGCCCGTCTTAATGGGTAGCTGTCAATACAAGTCCTTTTATACCACAGCCAGATTGCCCCAAAATAAAATTGGCAATAATAAAACCCTTCTCCCTCCCCCATCACCCAAAAATACTACTCCCTATACTCCTCTCACTCCCACTACTTACATCCCTCTCCTCATCCTTCTCCATCTTTTTCCTCCCCGTCCCCGCCTCCCCGCCTTCCACACTCCCTCGACTGTTAGGTTTAAAATATATATGGGACCAGTTCTGGACCCCCTTGGCTAAACTTAAACCAATTCGGCAGGCTGCGGTGCAGCCTACCGAAACTGGTAATTAGGGTGAGCAAAGGTGAGCTAGCCTGAGCAAATCCTATTTAGGGACTGAGCCGAGCCTGAGCCAGGGTGAGCAACGTCACGTGCTCGAGGAACGAAAGTGGAAATTCCGTGTGCCCAGATTCGTCGCACATTACAGGAAATCTACCCGGCCACAACGGTATCCTCCAGAACAGCCTGAAACCCCAGCATCAGGCGGCAGTTATAGTCCTCCTTCGCAGCCCCTTTGAAGCCCGAAGATTCAACAAAGACCTGCCCTTGTAGTCATGTGTCGTAGCCGCGGCAGTAATCCCTTCTTTCCGCCGCCTATCCTCCTCAAATACCAGGGCTGGAAACAACCCTGACGCCAGAAGGATATCCTCCCAGACAGGAAGGAGACCAAACTCCCGAAAGTAGTCCGTCACGGAATCGTTGTCCTTATCGCGGATGTAGAGATCGCCTCCATATTTCACAATGCTTTTTGCCGCGGAAACCGCGGCGTTGTAGTCTCTTCGGGCTCCGCGGGGTAAGTCGAAAGAAGGATTTCGCTTCCCGCGAAAGGGGATGCCAGTGCCGGCGGTAGAATGTGGTGTAGTTTGAACGACGTCAACGATACTGGACGCGACCAGGTGCAACAGGGAGAAAGCTTTGTATGTCGGGCTGCAAGGATCTTTGTATGTCGGGTTGCAAGGTAGCAGATCGGTGCGGCAAAGTTCTTGGAACAGCCCTCTGAGAATTCTCCTGCTCCAGAACCCCTTTTCCTCCACACCCCAGAGGAAATGATGGAAGACTGGAATAAATCTGTTCTCTTCACTGAGACAGAGGTTAAAGATGAGGAGCGCAAGGCTGCTCAAGTCCAGATTCTGGGCCGAACAGTGAACGATCCAGGGTCGGATGTACCAGGGGTTCTTGGTCAGCATAGCCGTACGGCAGATTCGAGCAACCATGGCCTCGCTGTTTTTCTCCTCTGGTGGGCTGAACGACTTGTCTTGTTCTCGTATCCCCTTTAGGAGTCGGTAAGTGAGGTGAACTTCAGCCGTGCCGGTTCTGGGTCGTTTAGGCAGCAGAGCGAGATCCTCGGGCAACATACCATCCCTGTGCTGGGGTTAGCATATAACTGACCACGTAAAAAAACCTTAGGCATGAATCAGTAATCGTAGTTACTCACATGTCGGCTTCCGTCGCTCTGCATCCGACCTGGATAAGGAAGCGAGATAGCTCCAGATGGTCATAATTCGCAGCATGCTGAAGTATGAGTAATGTTAGTAAACATGCTGTTCTCATCGCGGGGACAAAGATCAGGATCGTGTCATACATGCAGTAGCGTTCGTCCGTAGCTATTGCGGTCCAGCGGGTGGAGTGAACCCTCGGCGAACAGAGCGCGTATTGGGCCTACTTCGCCGACCTTCAACAATCCCCAGACCGGTTCGTCCCTACCTAGGACACGGAATGTTTCGAGCGATGGAAAGAGCGATGGCCATGACCGCCTGGTATCCTGACGCGACTCGTACTGGAGTATGAGACCGTTGGTGATGCCCATGCCGACGGTTAGCCAAGACATGAAGGGGGTGAATATCAGTCGTGCGATCGTGGCCCGGATTGGCAGAAGCCCGGGCAGAAAATGTTGGTGGCGGGAGATATCGAAGGACAGGGACCCGACCGGCGTGGATTTCACCCAGCTCCTAGTGTATGTCTTGACGACGTCCAAGTCGCTGGTTGCCCCTCGACCATATGGGTTGGAAACAGCACCCAAATCATCGACCTCCTCAGGCGCTTCACGGTGGCGGCGAGGAGGTTGAGACCCCGTTTCATCCATCTCAGTACCCACTTCGGCCAGAGCCCGATCCATCAAGCCCCGGATCGCCTCGAGCTCGGCCGTCGCGGTACCCTTCATTTCGGTGCTGATCTGGTGGAGGAAAGCTTCCTGGTACCGCGCCCAGGGCGGCTCAAGCGCGCCACGGAGGGTTGCAGCCAGGTTGCCATCAGAAGCGGCAGCATCTTCTTCGCACTGGACGTGGAGATGGCGTGCCATGAAGGAGCCTGAAGTATTGACCGGCTCAACTGATGTAGCGACACCTGATACGGGAGAGGGGCATTGCGTTGTATCAGAGCCAGTGGCGCTGAAGCCCGCATCCCTCAGCTCCTGGACGGTCTGTTCGATATTGGCAAGTTTGTCGAGGATGGCCTGATGATACAAATGACTATTGGCCGTCATATGCGCGGCAATGTCATGCAGCGATTGCTGGTTCTTAGTGGTGATGTGCAGAACAATCTGAGTCCGGTACCCCTGAAGCCTGTTGGCCAAGTTGTCGATGTCGCGCTTGTTCCATAGCGACTTCCAAGTGGCGCGTGCCCGAGCCCGAGTACGGGCCCCAATACCACCCCCGACCTTCCGCTGTTGCTGCGGTTGCTGCTGTTGCTGTTGCTGCTGCTGCTGCTGCTGCGGTTGCTGCGGTTCATGTTGAATAGGAACGACGCCGCATTGACGCAGTCTTGACAGCAGCGTTTTCGCCAATTCAGAGCACTCGTGGACAATGGACTGGAAGGCGATATCCTCAGGCGACTGCTGGCCGCTCGGTGTATCCTCCACTCGCTGAAGCGCGATGGCGATGTTCCTCACTAGGACATCTAGATGGGTCGCTAGTGCCATGTGTGAGGCATTTTCGGCCGATATGGACTCAGCGGAGGAGCTGATTTCACTGAAGACCTTGACCGCTTGGGCCGAGAAATCGACCACCTGTAGGATCCCGCACGCGAGACCGAATCCTGTCACTGGCTCCATGATTTCGGCCAGGGCAAATCATCGAGATTGCTTCGCTGTATCGAGTCAGTCCAAAGCGGGGAAGCAACCACTATGATGATGGTTGCGAACATGTCAGGCTGCGCACGTGATTCTCGCTGGACTCGCTGAGGGAGGGTGTGACGGTGGCTTGCAGCTGCATGAAGGAGAATGGCCGGCAACCGTAATCACCATTTATGATTGGGTTCCCTTTTGGGGATGGCAGACTGAAGCTCGTCGTGGTTGGCGCTCATCAGCCCACGTTACCTAACTTCTCACTCATGATTGTTGCGTTTTACCCTGTCTCCCAGTCCCAGCTCCACCGAAGTGTCGTCCGACCTGTCCTGTGCACTATCCCCAGGCGAGAAGTAAACCGGTTTCGCACCCTGCTCCATCTCCCCTCTCACCGTACACGTGTCGCTCCTTTGTATGAACGAAAGCTGCGAGTTGTACCTTGTCAAGAGAATCCCAAACCTGCCCAACAACCGCTGCAGCGGCCCCTTGAGCGACGGGCTGCAGGCCGCCAACATAGCAAGCAGCTGCTCCAATATCGTCCAGGTACCAATGGCTGCTCCTAGCGCCCAGGGGTCAACCTGTGGGTTGCCCCACTCTCGGACAAGAACAGCCTTGACGATGGACGCAGCGCTGGCAAAAAGACCGATGGCCATGAGGCCGCAAACGAGTATCCTCTCTCGCAGGGGACGGCGCATCCTCCACAGCACGACCATGGGCGCCAGCGAGAGGGTCATGTCGGTGGTGATGTTGATGCCCGCGCCAACGTTGGATGCGATGCGGACGGCTCCCGGACCGAAGCAGGTGGCGTCGGTGATTTCACCGGCGAGATCCCACATAGCCGCCAGGGGACGGCACTCCATGAAAATGTAGACGGTGTTGCCGATGAAGTAGGCAACTTGCAGGCCGGCGACAGCGCAGAGGAAGGCCGTCCAGAGTCTGTTGACGGGGATGCGGAGCAGCGTCAGGGCCACCGAGACTTTGATGCACGTCATGGCCGCGTTCCATACGGGGATGGCGAGGTAGGTCAGCTTCATAGTGGTGGAAGCTTCTGGGATCGAGATGCTTTCCGGCGTCATGAACAACTTGAGTTGCAGCATGACCCAGTCGGCGATGGTGAAGCACTGCAGCCGAGAGGTTAGATGTTGTCAAGTTGGCAGAGAAGCACCGAGTCGACTTACAAAGCCGAGGACGATAAAAACATCGTCCCACCCGAGCCTAACCACCGGTCGGACACGGGTGTAAACCCGGGCGGAGAACGGGACAAGACAAAGTGCCAGTAGTGGGACCGTGACACCGATACGGACTCGACCCAAGTAGGCCGCACGGTCCGAGATGGGAATGCCCGTCTTATCTGGCGACTCCATCTCTGTCGTTGACTTAAACAATCAATCAATCAAGGCGAACCGCGCGAGGAGGGGCATGGGAGGTAAATGTTCCCCGGACTCGCGCTTTGACCCTCCTCGGACAGGGTGAACCATGTTGGTGGCGCCGCTCGCCACTTCCGGGTGCGCGAGGGGGCGATTTCCACAAAACGAGTGTTGGAGGTGACTTCGTGCCCATTTACGGCAAGTGGGTGCGGTGGCGCACACCTTTTTCAACACCCACGAACGCCTCGCTGGTTTTCATTGTCCCTCATTGACGGATTTCCAAAAAAAAAAATGGCGCAAATTTGGAACACGAGCGCCTGTGCGTTACTCGGAAAGGTTGCGATTTGCTAATGGTGATTTGGTTGGCTGAGACATTGGGACCGGTGAGGGGCAGGCCAGCTTAGGTACAGTGCGCAATACAGACGTGTATCCGCGCCTCATGCCGGCACGAAGCAGCGGCCGACAAAATTTTGGGCCTGGAACCAACAATATGGGGAAGGTAAATCCCAAGACTGGTGGCGTCTAATGCCGCGAACCAGAAGCCAGATGGGTGTGCATGGCCTCCCATTTCCATTGGGAGGTCAACCGATCGGATATCAGCCGCACTATCTTGTCGGTCGGTATCGCGCAGTTGTCATTCGTCCAGGCGGGAGTTGTGTCGCAGAAGAGAGCAACCCCTATTATCGAGAATACCAATTCAGGACACCTCAGTTCTTTAGAACCTTGGCATTTGCTGTGTATTAAATTAGACGGGCATGCCATGTCGAATTGTATTTGAGACACTCTTCGCCTTCTGCACATGTGCTGCATCCTGTCTACCGCATTCTGCTTGAACTTTCGCCCCAGCACAAGAGACCCCTATTTGAACAAACAAGCCAACATGATCTTCTCAAAAGCCCTCGCCACCGTCTTTGCCTTTGCTGGCACCTCGCTCGCTCAGTCACTGTCAGGCTGGTCACAGACCACCATAATGATAGGGACGAAGACGACGGTGATGTTACTGCCCACCAGCTTACCCGATCTGTCAGGGACTATCATGTCATGCACGGTAAGTCAAGGATCCGGCCCCTGAACACAACAACGCTAACGACTTTAGGCCTCATCAATCTGCGATGAGCACGCGACCTTTGGCGAGTACTCTGATGCTGGCTGTAAGGTCCCGACCACGGAGTGCATATGTGTTGCGTACAACTCGACTGGGTACGCAAGTTGCATCAAAGACAAGTGTGGTAGCAGTTGGGAGTGTATGTGGAAACCACCTCAATACAAACAGCCTGTTCAATGCTGACAACATGAACCAAAAGCGTTCCTCGACTCCAAGCTCAAGACCTGCACCGATTTCTTCAAAGTCGACCTCAGCGGCAGCACGACCTACAACGGCCCATCAGTACCCACATACACGCCCTCCTTCAACGTCACCGTTTCACCAGACGAAAAGGAAAACAAAGAGGGTGGGCTGAGCCTATCTGACAAGATCGCCCTTGGAATCGGTGTAGGGTTTGGCATTCCGACGATTATCATTGGGATTGGTACCTTGGTTTGTGTGCGGCGGCGGAAGGCGAGGGCTGTCAGAGAGTTAACCGAGTTGGCGAAGGATGAACCGTCGCCGCAGCCGTCGCCACAGCCGTCGTTGCGGGAGAAGCCTGAGGTAGAGGCGCAGTGGCCGCTGAGGACTCATGCTTCATAGGTCTGTGATTGTTATTGCTCGATTGGTATCTAGATTGGTATCTAGGTCTTTGTAAGATAGATGGTATTTTAGTTAGTTTGGGTGGTTGAAAGAATACTTACAGCCGCGTTGCTTGACGGTGCCGAGACCGTCCCAGTCCCGAAAGGTGCAATTGTGCGATTTCAGCCCAGTCACATACAAGTTTAGACGAATCAGCCGAGTATCTTATCATGAGTACTTCTCCGCAGGGTTACTTATTGAAGTTGATGGATGAGCATGAAACAGCATAATTCCCTACCTTTAAACAAGATGAAATGTTTTGATATCAACCCCCCGCTGCTTGTTCTTAGCACTTTGCACTATCCACGGCCTAGGCAGCTCTCCAAGGATGCCAATTGAGTTAGAGGAGGAAACAAGACACTCGTCAACGACTTGGAAGGTATTGTGGGGCCGTGAGCGGAGGCCGGTGGGCTGGCTAAAGCCGAGAAACACGCACACTAGGTCACCTGTACATGAATGTGAGGTTTTGGTTAGCAAGAATAGGCTCATAATAGCCGTGCGTCTTTCGTACCTGTTTCTGTGCCGGGTGGTGCGAGCCCAATAAGAAAAACTGTTTGTCCACGAAAGCTGATTGAATCAACTGCTGAATCTTCTGGCTCAATTTCAACTCTGGAGATGCTTCTAGCCCCTCCATACGTGTTGCGTCTAGGAAAAGGCTCTTCCACTGTTCGAGTGACGGTTTTTGGCCGCCATTAGCAGGCGCTGATTCTTTACAGTGTTCCATTATGGAGACTGTGTAGGCGATCTGGTCCGCGACTCCCCCCTGTCTCTGTACGACGGTCCCCAGGAGGTAGTGCGAAGCCAACGATGGAGTGTGACGCAAATGGCGAGGACATCCGACACGGTCCTTGGGCTGATAGGGTGAGCTGATGGTGGACACCACACCGTAGCTCATCCCTTGAACTGCAAGGATCCTAGCTTCAAGAGTCTTCGCGTGCGAGCATGAAAACCCCGAGTTGTTCTGCGTCGGCAGACTGCCTTTGACAGGATGGACCAAGTTTGGAACCCATGATGGGATATCGATGCGGCGGCTCGAAAGACGGCATAACCTCAAGAGACTCAGTCGGCGGGAGAATTCGAGGTTTGCACATGGATAACTGCGACACATCCAGGCAACCGAGTGCGGCGTTGGCCCATCAGCCACATGTAACTGCCACTGAGGGAGACAGGGAGATAGAGCAACTACAGTTGTGCACACGACAGACCCATTCTGCACGTGGCACAATATACTGGAACATCATACCGAGTTCGACAGCAGACAGCTAGCCGTAGAGGGATCGCTTGCCCTCACGGGCGGAGCTTTCAGCTCCTACGGTGTAAGACAAATAATAATCATACCGAGTTCATTGCCTGTTTAGCCAACTCACTCATCGTCGTTGCCTTTCTTTTATCAACAGCGGGGCCGGACTTTCAGACAGGGTGTTTCAATCCCTAGCGGGAATATATTGAAGCCACCTCCCAATGTATACAGCCCCATAGATTCAGCCCAACCAGCTTCAGTACGACGGCGGCGACAAATGCGATCTAGAGGAACCCCAGTCCAAAAAGATTACCCGGACACAGCCCAAACTTCCGGCCGAGAGGCCGATAACGCTATATCCGATGACGACTCCTTCCCTATCTGTACCTTTAGTCCAGAGCATTTCAGAAGGGAACGACTTTTACAACTCCTAGAGCCCATTATAAACTCCACTCCACCAAGCCTCTTACTATGCGCCGGGAACAACTCATTTTGTTCCATCTACCCTGTGCGGATAGGCGAGAGCTCAAGTGCCGCGGAAACATGGCAGCAAATTCGAACTGGGTGGTACGACTTCAAGGGCCATTGGAGGAAGTACCTCCCTTGCTACCGTGTGCAGAAAGTGGAGGTTGTGAAGGTCAGAGCCTCCATCCTGACTTACGTCCTTCTTCTCGGAGCGATCTCTATTACTAACAAAATGACGGCTGTCGATCGTAGGTCGTACGGGAACGAAGCTAGAGACTCAAACCTTTTACGGCCTTTGCGAGCCAATTGATGTCCAGTCCGAAATCATCAAGCCAGAAGCATGGATGGAAGTCCACCTTCCCAATACGCAGGAAAACACCGAAGTATGCTACTATGACGGTAATGGCGTACTGCAGATATGCTGCTGTATCGACTGGTCCAACTGGTTTCCGGCGCAGCTTCCGGGACTCTCGTCGTATTACTGCGACACGAGGCTGTACGATGACAAACATCGTCCATTGTCGCGGCTCAAGCCACTTCCCTTATTATTGCGCCTATTTCATGACCCAAGAAGCGCGCCGTCTTGGGATATGTTGCCATTTGACATGGTTTATTCATAGTGGCAAGTCATCCTGGGCTGGGTTTTTTTTTTTTTTTTTACAGTGAGGAGATGGACTGATACAACCTCTACATGTCACAGGGAACTGGAACGCGAAATTGGCGTGTCCTCCCACTCAGACTGAATCTGACCCTTCATGGGTTGAGAATTGTGGAGGGCTGCTCTGGAATGTTGGACCCGAGCGGTGCAGTTATCCCCGTCACGACAACCGTTTTCTTCATCCTCGTCATAAGCACAAGATTCCTCTACGGTGACTGAGCAACGGCCTGGACTGCGGCGGGGTCTCTCGCGGCGTTAACGGCGGTTCTGTTGGCATGGACGCAGATGGCGATCAACCGCTGACGTAAAGTATGATTTCGGGATTATAGTCAACAACCCTTTCAGAACCTATCTTCTGGAGTAATAACCACCGCCATTGCTCCCCTTCCCCCTCCTCCTTTCTCCTCCATTTCTCTCCATCCCCCTTAAGACCTCACCCCAAGCTTAACCCACAACCTCTTCGGCCTCCTCACCCACCCCCCCTCCAACTCCCACCCTCCATCATCCCCCTCCAGCACAA